>Ga0209303_1000010_pt1 | contig 307183 bp, 272 predicted proteins | sample SidtaG_3_FD_187449 | JGI IMG/M metagenome (GOLD analysis project Ga0209303, IMG submission 187449) | Marine algal microbial communities from Sidmouth, United Kingdom - Sidmouth_Asex1 metaG (SPAdes) (version 2) | ecosystem: Host-associated > Algae > Red algae > Unclassified | place: Sidmouth...
AGACCATGTCCGCGAACAGCTTCATCTGCTCGATCTCCTGGAAGCCGCCCTGGCCGATCGTGCGGTTGGCCGCCTGCGGCGTGACGAGCAGGAGCGGCGTGTGATTCCAGTAGGCGGTCTTGACCGGCGTGACGAAGTTGGTGATGCCCGGACCGTTCTGGGCGATCATCATCGAGACCCTGCCGGTGGCACGCGTGTAGCCGTCGGCCATCATGCCGGCGTTGCACTCGTGGGCGCAGTCCCAGAAGGTGATGCCGGCGTCCGGGAAGAGATCCGAGATCGGCATCATCGCCGAGCCGATGATGCCGAAGGCGTGCTCGATGCCGTGCATCTGGAGAACCTTGACGAAGGCCTCCTCGGTGGTCATTTTCATGAACGCGTGCTCTCAGGGTGGATGTCGGGTGAGGCCCGGACACGACGGCCGGATCGATCCGCGCGCGGACCGGCGACGAACCGGGACGAGCGCTCGGCGCGCCCTGCGACAAGCATATAACGAGACGCCCGGTACCGTTTACCGCCACAGGCCGGTGTCCGATTGCGCCAGACGATCACGCGACGACGCGTCGAGCGCGGCCACGGATTCCGGAGCCCGAGAACGAGGAAGGCCGGCCGATCTCTCGATCGGCCGGCCTTCCGTCACACTCCCGTCGGGACATGTCGCCGACCGTCACCGGGCGGCAGGCGTCACAAGGAACGTCCGACCGTCCAGTGCATCGCGGCACGCCGGCCCGGCCTGTCCAGTCCGGGCGCCCGCTCTCGTCGAGCGAGTCGCGCGGTCCGAACCGCCCTGTTCACGGACTTCCCCTGCAGGCCGCCCTGCGCGGCGGGCCGGCCGCCCCGACGAGGCCCTCAGGCCGTGCTCTCGTCTTCCGAACGGTCCTCGATCACCGACTGCGTGGAGCCGCCGACGGGAATCCGACGCGGCTTCATCGCCTCGGGGATCTCCTTGACCAGTGCGATCTTCAGGAGCCCGTTGTCCATCTGGGCACTGACGACCTCGACGTGGTCGGCGAGGTTGAACTTCTGCTCGAACGAGCGCGTGGCGATGCCGCGGTGCAGGTAGCGCGAATCCTTCTTCGGGTCCTCGCGACGGCCGCGCACGGTCAGCACGCCTCGCTCCACCTGGACGTCGATCTCGCTCTCCTGGAAGCCGGCCACCGCGAGCGTGATCGCGTAGCGGCTCTCGTCGACCAGCTCGATGTCGTACGGGGGGTAGCCGGTGGTGCGACGCTCGGCACTCATCGCCGCGTCGAGCAGCGTGCCGAGGCGGTCGAAACCGACGGTGTTGGCGTACAGCGGGGTCAGGTCGATCTTCATTTCACTATTCTCCGAATTGAGCAATATGCGTGAGCGGACCGAACTCTCGGGGAGACATCCGGCCCGAACGAACGATGTGTCCGGAGAGCGGGTTTTCAAGGGTGTGCGAATGCCCCGCACGCCTCCCGTCGGGCGGTCGTCAGGCGCGCGTCGGCGCACCCGACGTCTCGCCGGGAGCGTCCGGCCTGCATGACGGTCGTCAGGCGCGCGTCAGCGCACCGATCCGGTCGATCCGGGCGATGCCGAGCTGGGTCATGACGTTCGCCAGCTCCGCCTCGAGGATGTCGAGCGCGTGGCTCGCGCGAGCGGTGCCGAGCGCGGCCACGCCGGCGATGAACGGACGCCCGGCAAACACGAAATCGGCGCCGAGATGGATCGCTCGGAGGGCGTCGAGCCCGCCTCGCACGCCCCCGTCCATCAGCACCGTGGCATCGGGCCCGAGCCGCTCGCGGACGAGCGGTAGCGCGTCGATCGCCGCGGGCGCCGCATCGAGCTGACGGCCACCGTGGTTGGAGACCCAGACGCCGTCCACGCCTTCGGCGACGGCGCGTGCGGCGTCGTCCGGGTGGAGGATGCCCTTCAGCACGAGTGGTCCGTCCCACAGTGCGCGCACCTCGGCGATCCACGCCCAGTCCATCTGATGACCGAGCGCCCGGCCGACGTAGCGTGACTGCGCCGCCAGGTCCTCGGTGCCGGCGTAGGGCACGAGGTTCATGAACCGGGGCGAGCCGCGACGCAGCGTCTCGAGTGCCCAGCGCGGGCGGCGCGCCACGTCGGCGACGATGCGTGGCGTCATGCGCGGCGGCACCGACACCTGCGCGCGCCGGGCACGCTCGCGCATCGACGGCACCGGTATGTCGACGGTGACGACGAGCACCCGGAAGCCGGCGTCGCGCGCCCGTCGGATCAGGTCCGCGCGCACGTCGGTGTCGCCCGGCGGATAGAGCTGGAACCAGCCGCGCGGCGCGGCCACGGGACCGATGTTCTCGATGCTGTCGGCCGCGACCGTCGACAGGCAGTAGGCGATGCCGCGCGTGCCGGCGAGCGCGGCGAGCGCCCGTTCGCTGCCGGGCCACATCAGGCTGCTCATGCCGATCGGGGAGACGCCGAGCGGGGACGCGTAGGCATCGCCGAACAGCGTCGTCGAGAGATCCGGCACGAGCGCGCCGCGGAGGAAGTTCGGACAGAAGCGGATCGTGTCGAACGCCGACTCGTTCCTCGCGAGCGTCGTCTCGCGACCGGTGCCCATCGCGAAGTACTCCCAGGCGAACCTCGGCATGCGCCGCTCGGCCAGGCGCATCAGGTCCGCGATGGCCGGCAGGCGATCGAGTCGCGGGTCGCTCGAGACGTTGCTCTGACGCAAGGGTGGCGGTACCGGAGACGAGGCTCGGAACGAGCCGTGGGCTCACAGTCTATCGGCGGAGCGCCGAGGCGAGCGCGAATTCCGGGGCCGGGCCGCCGTCCGTCTCGAGGGCGTCCTCAGCGGTGATTCCACGCCGTGTGACGGCCATCCCGTTACGCGCGACGCCGTCGGCAATATCTGCCGACTGCATCTTCCGGAGATGGCACTGCGTAGATCTTCGCACGAGCCATCCCGCCTACCATGGACTTTCGGCAAGGCTCCATCGGGCGACCGGGCGACGGGCAGCGACCCTCGGCTCGACACCTCGCCCGACACTTCACCTACCATCGACAAGGAAACGAACGATGACTCATCGAACCAGAACGGCAACGGCGACCGCCGTCGCCACGGCACTCCTGCTGGGGGCCGGCGGCGCGCTCGCCTCCTCCCACGCCGAGGCGCCGTTCATCAAGACCCGCCCCAAGCTCGACGCGACCGACTTCTACGCCTTCGTCTCCTACGAGACCGGCCGCGAGGACTACGTCACCCTCATCGCCAACTACCAGCCGCTGCAGGACGCCTACGGCGGCCCCAACTACTTCGCCCTCGACCCCGACGCCATCTACGAGATCCACGTCGACAACGACGGCGACGCGGTCGAGGACATCACCTTCCTGTTCGACTTCTCCAACGGCCTGCGCGGCGAGGACGCCGGCGGACTGGAGCTGCAGATCGGTGACCAGATGGTGGCGGTGCCGCTGATGAACATCGGCCCCCTGGGCACGCGCGACAACCGCGCCGTGCTCAACGCCAACAACACCTTCTCCGTCGGCACCGTCACCGGCGAGCGCCGGAGCGGCAACCCCGGCTGGTCGGTGCGGCCCGAGTCGGGCGAGCGCATCTTCGCCAAGCCGTTCGACAACATCGGCCGGAAGAGCATCCCCGACTACGACGCCTACGCGGCGAGCCTGACCAACAGCGGCGAGGCGTTCTACGAGGTGGAGTTCGAGGGCTGCCCCGAGGGGGCGCGCGCCGGGCGGGTGTTCGCCGGGCAGAGGAAGGACAGCTTCTCGATCGCGCTGGGGGAGATCTTCGACCTGGTGAACTTCGTGCCGCTGGCGGACGCCACGCCGGACGACCCGGCGCGGGACGACCTGTCGGACAAGAACATCACCTCGCTGGCGGTGGAGGTGCACAAGGACTGCCTGACGGGCGAGGGCAACGGGGTGATCGGGGCGTGGACGACCTCGAGCGTGCGGGCGAACCAGACGCTCTCGGCGACGCCGGACTACTACAACCCGGTGCGCTACTCGGGGATGTTCCAGCAGGTCTCGCGACTGGGTTCGCCCCTGGTGAACGAGGTGGTGATCGGGCTGCCGGACAAGAACCTGTTCAACGCCAGCGAGCCGAAGGACGACGGCCAGTTCGCCACCTACGTGACGCACCCGACGCTGCCGGCGCTGATCGACGCGCTGTTCCGCGAGCCGCTGGGCGCGCCGGGGAACATCGCCCCGTCGAACCTGCCGCGGGTGGATCTGGTGACGGCGTTCCTGACGGGCTTCCCGGGGGTGAACCAGCTGGCGACGGTGACGCCGTCGGAGATGCTGAGGCTGAACACGGGCATTCCGGCGACGGCGGCGGAGTCGCAGGCGAGCCTGGGCGTGGCGGCGGGGGACCTGGCGGGCTTCCCGAACGGTCGACGGCCGGGTGACGACATCACGGACATCGCGCTGCGAGTGGTGATGGGGGCGCTGTGCCACCCGATCGCGGTGGACCTGGACGGCAGCGGCGTGGCCGGAGACGAGGGTGACAACCTGGGTCTGTGCGCACCGGAAGATGCCCCGGTGGGGACGGCACCGCTGACGGACGGGGCGGCGCAGAACGCCGGTCAGTTCGACGCGCGGTTCCCGTACCTGACGACGCCGATCCCCGGCTCGCCGGTCTCGGCCAACGGCGGGTAATCGTCCCGCTTCGCGATCTCGATCGCGGTTCGACGAGCGGCGGCCTTCGCGGGCCGCCGCTTCCCGATGCCGGTCTCTCGATGACCCGGCAGACGACTCACACAGAGACATTCATACCGTGACGACACCGCTCCGTTCGCCCGCACCCTGTGCGCCGACGTTCATCGTCATCGCGACGCTGACTCTCGCCGCCTGCGGCGGTGGTTCGAGCGGAGTGTCCGACGGCCTGTCCGCCGACCTGTCCGCCGACCTGTCCGGCGACGACGGAGATCCGTCCGGAACGGGTGGATTCCCCGTATCCGCCGGCTCGCCTTCCGACCCCGATGTCGACCCCGATGCCGACCCGGATGCCGACCCGGATGCCGGTTCGGGTACCGACCCGATCGACGCCGACGGTTCCGACCCGGAGATTTCCGATCCGACCGTCGCCGACGACGAGCCCACGTTGATCGCCGGCGACATCGCCCTGTACGGCGTCGTCGCGATCGGCGACGAGGGTGGCGCGTCGAGCGGCGACGCGCTGGCGAGCTTCTCGCGACTGTCGACGAGTGTCGGCGCCGCCGCGTTCGGCACGGCTCTCTCGCCGTCGGCAAGCCTCTGCACGGTCGAGCGCGACGACGGGCGGCCGAACCTGATGTCCATCAGCCGCCTCTACCTGCCGGTCCCCGACGCGGTCTCGCTCGAGGCGATCGACGCCGGTGAATCGGTGCTGCTCTCGGGTGCCGCCGGCAGCTGGATCGAACTGCAGGCACGACCCTCGGACGTGTTCTACACGCAGCCTTTCGACCAGGGGACGCCGAGCGGCATGGTACCGAGCGACCTCGTGGCGAACGTCACCGGGGCCGCGTTCCCGGCATTCGCGGATGCCTCTCTTCCCGCGGTGACGCCGCTCGCGGACATCGCCTACGACGACGGCGGCAACATCAGCCGCGACACGCGCTTCACGTGGCAGGCGGACGGTTCGTCGAACGCCCGCGTGCGAATCGAGTCCGCGACCGACGGCGGCTTCTTCCTCGGCACTAGCACCAGCGTGTCCTGCCTCGTGCCGGACACGGGGGAGTTTACCTTCCCGCCCGACACCCGGGCCGAGCTCGGCGCGGACTTCGACGGTGCCGAGCCGGAATTCTCGCGCATCGCCATCGACAGCGTGCAGCAGGATGACGCGCTGCTCGTGCTCGTCCGGGAAAGCTTCGCGCGCTGACCACGAGTCCGCGCCGGCGCGGATGCCGGCACGACATCGCGAGATTCCGAGAGCGCGCGCTCGAGACGGACGTCGACACGGAAAGGAAGGCGAAAAAAAGACCGCCCCGGAGGCGGCCTCTTCACGACGTTTCGTATGGTGGAGCTACGCGGGATCGAACCGCGGACCTGTTGCATGCCATGCAACCGCTCTCCCAGCTGAGCTATAGCCCCACGCGAACGCGAAGGATATGAGCGCCCGCCGGACCTGTCAAGCGCCTGGACGGCCCGGCGCGCATGCCGCCCGGGCGGCTCGAGTGACAACTGTTCACAGTTAGGCACGAGCGCGTCGCGAGCGCCTCCGCGACGACCTCCGGAAGAGCACGCCGGCCGCGACCCGAAGCTCGACGGAGCCCGTCCTGTGGCGCGTGCACGCCTTTCCGGGCCTCGATCGGCGATCGCTCTCGTTTCGACACCCCGACCGCATCGTCGCCGTCGATCGCCCGGATCGACGACACGTCCGGGGGGCGACCCGATCACGCTGTCGTCACGAGTGTTGTGCGCGTCGTCCCCTCCAGTGATACTTGCGCCGCCCGCCGCCCCGTGCGGAACGGTTCCGGGCGCGCCGCGCCGGAACTGCCCAGAACCGAACCCCCAATGGAAGAGAGGCCCACCGTGATCAATCGTCCCGTCCGTACCCTGCTCGCCACCGCGCTGGCGAGCGCGTTCGCCGCGGGCTCCGCCCAGGCTGCCGAAGAACTGAACGTCGCCTACTTCCTGGAGTGGGCCACCCCGAACATGGTCGCCAAGGTCGACGGTGCCTACGAGGACGCGCTCGGCATCCCGGTCAACTGGACCGCCTTCGACGCCGGCACCCAGATGACCGAGGCGATGCTCGCCGGCGACATCGACATCTCCTACAGCCAGGGCCTCGCCCCGTTCATCAACGCGGTCAACGCGAACGCCCCGCTCAAGCTCGCGGCCATCGCCGTGCAGTACCCGGCGAACGATTGCTACGTCCGGAGCGATGCCGGCATCGACAAGAGCAACGCCAGCGAGCTGGAGGGCAAGGCGGTCGCCGTGCCGCTGGCGACGATGGCCGACTACAGCTTCCGCATGATGATGAGCGCGCTCGACGTCGACGTCTCGCAGATCGACGTCGTCGACCAGGTTCCGGCCGACGGTGCGGTCGCCCTCGCCGACGGCAACGTGGTCATGGCCTGCACCTTCGGGGGGCTGTCCAACGCGAAGGCCGCCGAGTCCGGCACGCCGCTGATGACGCTCGAGGACAAGGAAGCGGCGGGCATCATCAGCTTCGACGTCGTCTCGGTCACCGAATCGTTCATGCAGGAGGAGCCGGACGTCGTGCGCGCGTTCCTCGAGGTCACTCACGAGGCGAACGCGGACTTCGACGGCAACGACGAGCAGCTCGAGAAGATCGCTGCGGAATCCGGCCTCGACGTCGACGGCGTCAGGGCGCAGATGGCCGACTTCGTCTTCCCGACCGCCGAGACGCAGCTCGAGCAGTACTTCAACGACGACGGGCTCGCGAGCGAGGCCATCGGCGTCGTCGGCGGTGCGTTCGCCACCGACGAGAACCCGGCCCTCGATGACTACTCCACGACCATCGACACTTCGCTGATGCAATGACGGCATGACCGGATGGCGGGAACCGGGCGTGACATCGGGCGAAGGTCCGGGTCTCACGCTCCTTCCCCCCACCGTTCGCGTCGCGTCGTGGGCACGGGCCGCGGGGCCGTGACCGACCGGCGTGCGTCGGCGGATGCGACCGATCGCGGCCCGACCGATCGCGGCCCGACCGATCGCGGCCCGACTGCCCTCGATCCGTCCGGATCCGATCGGTTCACGCGAACGCTGATCGTCGGTGGACGCTGGGTGCTCGCGTCCCTGTTCGTGCTCGGCGGCGTGGCCAAGGTCGCGAGCCCGGCGCTCTACCTGGCGATGATGGACACGGCGGGACTCTCGCCCGCACGCCCTCTCCTGACCCTCGTCGTCGCGCTCGAGCTCGGCGGCGGACTGTGGCTCGCCTGCGGACTGCGCGGCCACGCCCTGGCCGCGCTCGCGCTCGCCGCCCACACCCTTCTCGTCAACGTCCTCCTGCACCCGTTCTGGGAATTCGAGGGCGGTGAGCGGATCGCCGAGATCTCGTTCTTCTTCAAGAACGTCTCGATCATCGGCGGATTGCTGTTCGTCGCCGGTCACGCGCGCCGATGCGCACAGCCGCCGCCATGAAGGAGTGACTCCGGCTGCCGCCATGGCTCGCGCGAAGCCGGGCGCTCGCGGTGCTCGCACTGGCAGGCTTCACCTTGCTCTACGGCGTGGCGCTGTACCGGCTCTGAAGCGCACGCGAGGCGAGCGCGATCCGCGTCTTCCGCCACGTCCCTCCGAGCGCGGCCACCGGGGCACGGGGGGCATCGCCGGAGATGAACCGGCGAACGCCCGGGCGAGCGTTCTCGCGGGCGTCGCACCGCACGGCCTCGCGGCATGGACTCCGGCCGACACACGTGAGCTCAGACTTGCCCTCCGCCCCTTGTCCCGACGGCCGCCGCGTCGCTCGGGCCGAAGGCGCGATCGCACAGGGCGACGACATCGTCGTGCACGCCGGGCGCGGCGGCGACCACCCGGCCGCCTTGCGCGAGCATCGTGCGCATCTCGAACGGTTGCACCCGCCCGCCCGCCTCCTCGATCAGCAGCAGCGAGGCGAGGCAGTCCCAGGCGTTCATGTGCGGCTCGCAGTAGCCGAGCAGTCGGCCGGCGGCGACGCCGGCGAGATCGAGCGCACCGGAGCCGCTGCGGCGGAACAGCCCGCCGGCGTCGAGGAGCGTGTCGAGCAGCATGACCGTCGATGCCGCGCTCACGCGGGTCGAGTGCCCGACGCCGAGCGAACCTTCGACCAGCGAGGCACTCGTCGACACGGCGATCGCCCGTCCGTCGAGCGTCGCGCCGTGACCACGCCGGGCGGCGAAGCGATCGCCGACGACCGGTGCGACGACGTGGGCGATGACGGTGGTGTCTCCGGCCAGTCCGGCCAGCACGACGCACCAGGCGGGGTCTCCCGCGAGAAAGTTGGTCGTGCCGTCGATCGGGTCGATGACCCAGGTGAACCCGCTCTCGCCGGCCGTGCGTCCACCCTCCTCGCCGACGATGCCGTCGTCGGGGAAGTCGGCGAGAAGCGCGGCGCGGATCTCGCGCTCGACACCTCGATCCGCCTCCGATACCCAGTCCTGCAGGCCCTTCGACTCGATCGCCAGCGCGTCGCGCGCGCGAAAGTGCCCGAGCGCGGTCACGGCCGCCGCGCGCACGATCTCGCCCGCCCGCTCGTGGCGACGCCGGAGGTCCGCGTCCGCCCTTTCGGTGTCGGTCATGGCCACTTCCGCATGCCGTGGTCCGACACGCCGAGGTATCCCGGGATCATCGCGAAGCGACCGTCACGGAGTGATCGTCACGGAGTGAACGTCACGAGTCGACCGTCACAGGGCGATCCTCACAGGTCGACCCTCACAGGGCGATCGTCGCCGCGTGCGTGCCCTCGGCGGCCGGGCTGCCGGTCACGTAGCGCAGCACGTCGACGACCTGCTCGGGCGTCTCGGCCCAGCCGGCCGCCGCACCGTCCACTTCCTTCAGCGGGTGCACGATGTCGGCGTCGTGAAGCGTCACGTAGGGCTTGCCGAGAGCGGCGCAGAACCCCGCGTCGAACGCCGCGTTCCATTGCTTGTACTCCTTGCCGAAGCGGATCACGGCGACGTCGCAGCGCTCCATCAGCACGCGCGTGCGCATCGCGTTGACACGCGAGGATTGCTGGTCGCGCCAATAGCCGGGCGTGACCTCGCCGAGGATGTCGCCGGCCGCGTCGCTCGCGCCGTGGTTCGTCACCGCCGACGTGAACACGAGCGGCAGACCGGCCTCCCGGGAGGCGCTCATGATGCGTTCGCGCCAGTCGGTGTGGATCTCCCCCGACAGGTAAACCGTCCACGTCTCGTTCGCCATCCGTCATGCCTCTGCTGATACCGTGTCGGCCCATCTTGCCCGAGAGCGACGGTCGATGCTCGACGCCCCGCCCACATCCGCAGTGCCGTCGGGGGATGGCGTCGCGCCGGACGCCGACGTGGATGCCGACGCGAACGCCCATGCCGATGGAGTCGTCGATGCGGGCGCCGGCGCGGCCGCCGACGGACTCGGCGGATGGCTCGACCCGCGGGCGCTCGCAGAGGCGCTCGCAGAGGCGCTCGCGCTCGGCGGCGGCGAGCTGGCGTTCTGCATCGCGGCCGTGTTCGTCGCCGGCGTGGTCCGCGGATTCTCCGGATTCGCGCTGTCGGCGCTGATCATGGCGAGCGTCGCGGTCATCGTGCCACCGGTCTCGCTGATCCCCGTCTGCTACGTGCTCGAGGGCGTGTCGAGCGTGCTGATGTTCCGTGGCGGGGCGCGCGCGGCCGACTGGCACGTCGTCCGGGGACTCGCGATCGGCTCGGCGATCGGCGTGCCGATCGGTCTGCAGGCGACGCTGCACCTGCCGGCCGACGCCTCGCGGCTCGTCACCCTCGTGCTGATCACGACGCTCGCCACGCTTCAGCTCGCCGGCCGCAGCCCCGCGTTCCTCGCCACGCGCGCGGGCCTGTACGGCTCGGGCCTGACGGCCGGCGTCGCGACCGGGCTCGCGAGCGTCGGCGGCATGGTCGTCGCGCTGTACGTGCTCGCGAGCAGGGCGTCGCCCGTGCGCATGCGCGCGTCGCTCGTGATGTTTCTGTTCATCGGCATGTTCACGACCGGCACCTGGCTGCTCGCGGCGGGCGTGCTCGATCGACTCGCGCTGGCGCGTGGGCTCGCGTTCACACCGGTCGTCGTGCTCGGCGTGCTGCTAGGCACATGGCTGTTCCGCCCGTCGCTGCAGGGCTTCTACCGTCGCTTCTGCCTGACGCTGCTGATCGGACTCGCGCTCGCCGGACTCGGACGCCTGGCGCTGGCGCGCTGAAGAGACCCGCGGTCGGCACGCCCTTCGTTCGCCTTTGTAGAATGCACGGTACGCCCGAACGGGCTGGATGATTCGGGCGACGGTCACTATCGTCGGCTGCGACACGTTCGACGCCGTCGCCGGAGCACCGCTCCGCCCTCGCCGGACCGATGGAGACTCGCCCCGATGAATGCATCCACCCGAACCGGTGCGCGCGTGCTGCGCATCGACTCCTCCGCCCGCCTCGAAGGCTCGAACACGCGCGCGCTGACCACGGCACTCGTGCAGCGCCTGCTCGACACGGGCACGGCGAGCGAGGTCGTCGAACGCGACGTCGGCCGCCACGGGCCCGAGTTCGTCGACGCGGCCTGGGTGGGGGCGAACCTGACGCCCGCCGACGATCGCGACGACGCCCAGCGCTCGCGGCTCGCCCTGTCCGAGACCCTCGTGGAGGAGCTGTTCGCCGCCGACATCCTCGTCATCGGCGCGCCGATCTACAACTTCGGCATCCCGGCGGCGCTGAAGGCGTGGATCGACCTGGTCGCCCGCGCCCGGCGCACGTTCCGCTACACCGAGAGCGGACCGGAGGGGCTTCTCGCCGGCCGCCGGGCCTACGTCTGCACGAGTTCCGGCGGCACCGCCGTCGACGGCGACATGGACTTCGCGACGCCCTACCTCCGCCACGCACTCGGCTTCATCGGCATCGACGACGTGAGCGTGATCGCCGCCGACCGGGCGATGGCACGCGGCGAGGAGGCGATGACCTCGGCGCTCGCCGAAGTCGACTCCCGCGTTTCCGAGAGGGCCGCCTGATGGGACTCCTCGTCGACGGTCGCTGGCAGGACCGCTGGTACGACACCGACTCGAGCGGCGGCCGCTTCGAGCGCGGCGAATCCTCGTTCCGGAGCTGGGTGACGGCGGACGGCTCCGCGGGACCGAGCGGCACCGACGGCTTCGCGGCCGCCCCCGGGCGCTATCACGTCTACGCGAGCTACGCCTGCCCGTGGGCGCACCGCGTGCTGATCTACCGCGCGCTGAAGGGGCTCGAGGACATGATCGGCGTCTCGTACGTGCACTGGCTCATGGGCGAGGAAGGCTGGACCTTCGCCGCGGACGAGGACGGCATCGTCGGCGACAGGCTGTCGGGGCGCGACTACCTGCGCGACGTCTACACCGACGCGAGGCCCGACGCGACGACACGGGTGACGGTGCCGATCCTGTGGGACACCGAACGAGGCACGATCGTCTCGAACGAGTCCTCCGAGATCATCCGCATGCTCGACGGCGCGTTCGACGGGATCGGCGCCCGACCCGGCGACCGCTACCCGGAGGACAGGCGCGACGAGATCGAGGACATCAACGCACGGGTCTACGACACGCTGAACAACGGCGTCTACCGCTGCGGCTTCGCGACGAGCCAGCAAGCCTACGACGAGGCGATCGTGCCGCTGTTCGAGACGATGGACTGGCTCGAGGGACTTCTCGCCGAGCGGCGCTTCCTGACCGGCGACGCCCCGCTCGAGTGCGACTGGCGCCTGCTGCCGACACTGCTCCGCTTCGACCCCGTCTACCACGGTCACTTCAAGTGCAACCGTCGACGTCTGGTCGACTACCCGAACCTCTGGGGCTACACGCGCGATCTCTACCAGTGGCCGGGCGTTCGCGAGACCTGCAACTTCGAGCACGCGCGCCTGCACTACCACCGGAGTCACGAGACGATCAATCCGCATCGCATCCTGCCGATCGGGGCGGACATCGACTTCGACGCACCGCACGGCCGGGGCGACTGACGCGGTCGGGGCGCGGCGGGAGAGCGATCCGTGCGCAGGACGCAGGACGGCGTTGCGCGCCCCTTTCCCGCGCCCGACGGTTCACCGACACTCCCCGACCCCACGAACGAACGCAGAGGAGGCGACCTTGAACACGAGCACCACCGAAGTCGATGACGGCACCCCGGACCACGGCATCGGGCGAGAGCTGGCAGGACGGAGCGCCATCGTCACCGGCGCGAGCCGCGGCATCGGCGAGGCGGCGGCACGCGAACTCGCCCGCCACGGCGTCGGTGTCCTGCTCGCCGCGCGCAGCGGCGACGACATCGAGCGCATCGCCTCGGAGATCCGCGGGACGGGCGGCCGCGCCGAGGCCATCGTCTGCGACGTCGCGCGCTGGGAGGACGTCGAGCGCGCGGTCATGCGCTGCCGCGAGGCGTTCGACGACCGCGTCGACATACTCGTCAACAACGCCGGGCTCATCGACCCGATCGCCCGGATCGGCGACTCCGACCCCGCCGCCTGGGGTCACGTCGTCGACGTCAACCTGAAGGGCGTCTATCACGGGCTCCGCGCCGTGCTTCCGCTCATGGCGGAGCGCAAGGCCGGCACCATCGTCAACATCAGCTCGGGGGCGGCGACCGGCGCGCTCGAGGGCTGGAGCCAGTACTGCGCGACCAAGGCCGCGGTGCTAGCGCTGACGCGCTGCACTCACAAGGAATACGGCGAACAGGGTATCCGCTGCGTCGGACTGAGCCCCGGCACGGTAGCCACCGACATGCAGGTGGCGATTCGCGACTCGGGCGTCAACCCCGTCAGCCAGCTCGACTGGGAGACGCACATACCGCCCGAGTGGCCGGCACGCGCGATCGCCTGGCTGTGCACCGAGGCGGCGTCCGACATCGCCGGCGAGGACTTCTCGATCAAGACGCCGGAAGGGCGTGCCAGAGCAGGACTGCAGGCCCCTGACGTGTCCTGAAGGCGCATCGATCCCTCCGCGACCCGCGATCCGGCCGATCTGCCAGAGGGTTGCCGAGGTGCCGGATCGACCAGCGTTCAGGAAACGGTGGTGTCCTCCTGCAAGCTGCAGAGTTCCATCCGCAAGCCGCGATCCGGACGAACTGCCCGAGCGGTTCCGAAGCGCCGGACCGACCGGCCTTCGGGACGCTTCGGCGCTTCGCGTGCACCGGCGTTCCGGCCATCTCCGGCTGCACCGCTCGTGTCGGCTACGCCGGCCGCGCCAGCAGCGCGAGCGCGTCGTCGCCGCACTCGATCCCCGCGCGGAGTCGCTCGGCAGCGGGATCGTCGACCGTACGCCCCGCGGCGAACTCGGCGGCGACGAACGCGCGCCAGGCCACGAGTGCGGCATCGCATGCCGGGCTGGCGAGCCCCTCCGCCGCACGCGCCTCACGCGTGTCGAGCACGCGGATCGGCAGCTTCAGCGAACCGTCCATCGCGATCTGGCGCAGTCGATGCTCGAGCCCCGGGTTCGCGAAGCGTTCGAGCAGCGCCGCACGGTAGTCGTCGGCGTCCCCCCGGACGATGGGCGGCAGCGTCGCGGCGGCCTCGTCCATGATCGCGCCCGCCCCGGCACGCAGCGCCGGGTCGGCGATCGCCTCGTGCACGAACGTGTGCCCGGCGAGCGTGCCGGCGTAGGCGAGGTAGCTGTGCGCGCCGTTCAGCATGCGGAGCTTGCGCTTCTCGAACGGTTCGACGTCGGCGGCGAACACCGCTCCCGCCCGCCCCCAGGAAGGCCGGGGCCCGGCGAAGCGATCCTCGATCACCCACTCGGTGAACGCCTCGGTCGCGACCGGTGCCGCGGCGGGCAGGTCGCTCCGCGCGACGCGAGCCCGCAGCACCTCGTCGGTGGCCGGGGTGATCCGATCGACCATCGACGACGGGAACGCGACAGCCGGTGCGCCGACGTGGGCGGGATCGAACCCGGCGGCATCGGCCGCCGCATGGACCGCGCCGGCGAGCTTGTCGCCGTTGCCCGGCAGGTTGTCGCAGCTCAGCACCGTGACGGGCGTGCCGTGCTCGGCACGCCGGGCGAGACCCGCGGTCAGGAGCCCGACCGTCGTCGCGGGTGGCGTGCCCGCACGGAGCGCCGCGATGTCGGCGGCGACGTGCGGTGCGCCGAGCGCGAGCCGTCCGTCGGCACCGAGGTCGTAGCCCTTCTCGGTCACGGTCAGCGTGACGACGGCGACCGCGGGGTCGGCGATCGCGGCGACCACGGCGGCCGGGTCCTCCGGCGCGACGAGGATATCGTCGATGACGTCGACGCGATGCAGCGTCTCGCCGACGGCGTCGCCGACCGCCAGCGTGTACGCGAACCCGTCGGGACGGAGCGCGTCGCGCACGTCCGCGCGCCGCAACGACACCCCGACGATCCGCCAGCGTTCCGCGATCGGATCGGCGGCATTCGCGGCATGGGTGTACCAGGCCTGATGAGCGCGGTGGAAGTTGCCGGCGCCGAGGTGCAGGTGCTTCTTCATCTGGATCGAATCGTCGACATCGTCGGAAGGTCGTGGAAGCCGGGACGCCTTGTCAGGTGTCGTCCTCGAAGAACTCGGCGTGATCGCGCTGCAGATCCTCGAGCGTGTCCAGCACGCGCCCGACGTGCGTGGACAGCTGATGCCGGGCCGACACCTCGTCGCGCGCACGGATCGCGTCGAGGACGGCGGCGTGCTCGAGCACGATACCGCGCATGTACCCGATCTCGGCCGGGCACAGGGCTCGCAGCCGGGCGAGCGCCGACTTCTCGCGCGCGAGCACCTGCACCAGTCGTACGTTGCCGGTCGCCTCCGCGAGAAGGTGGTGGAACTCGTCGTCGAGACGGCCGAACGCGAGTTCGTCGCCTCGCGTCGCGGTCTCCGCGGCCGCACCCAGGTTCGAGCCGATACGCGCGTCCATGGCGGCGGACAACCCCTCGCGCGCCAGGCGGGCGGCCGTCGCGGACTCGAGAGCGTCGCGCACGAAATGCGCGTCGCGAACGGCACGCGCGCTCAGCCGGGTGACGTAGTTGCCACGGCTCGGCCGGGTCTCGATCAAGCCCTCGTCGCCGAGCCGGGCGAGCGCGGCGCGCACCGGGGTGCGGCTGGCGCCGACGGCGCGGGCGATGCCGGCCTCGGACACGCGCGCCCCCGGGGCGAGCTCGAGCGACAGGATCGCCGCGAGCAACGTCTCGTGGATCTGCTCGACCGGCGGTTCGTCGCGGCTGACGCGCCGCAGCGGGGCACCGGTCGTGACCTCGCCGCTCACCCGGAAACGTTTCCGGACGCCCGGTGCCGCCATGTCCGGGCACGGTGGCGAGCGTCCTTGGGACCCGACGAAGTCGGTACCGCCCGGACCGGAGCGCCGTGCCTGCGGGCGACGCGGGCGAGCGGGCATGCCCCGGAACCCGGCGTGTCCTCCGAGTCGATCGACGAGACACCCACGGCAGCCGCTCCTCTCTTCCGGTGACCGATCGTCACCCTCTGAAGTTCGAAACCAAGGCTACCAGAATACCGGTATACCGGTTATGGTAAAAGCGAACATGGCCGTTCGCGATCGGAAGGACCGGTCGCCGCAATCGCCGCACGCCGCGGCATGGACCCACCGGAGGAGTGAACCGAGAATGACCACGATGACCACCCGCGCCGTGCGCGCACTGCCCGCTCTCGCCCTGACCGCCGCGGCCCTCGCCGCGACGGCCGCCGTGGAGGCGAAGGAGCTGCGTGCCTGGAACATCCACCCCGAGGGCTACCCCAACACGGACGCCCTCGAGCAGTTCGCCGCCGAGGTCGACGAGAAGAGCGGCGGCGAGCTGACCGTCAAGCTCTACAACGGCGGGGTGCTCGGCTCGCAGCCGGACGCGATCGAGCAGATCCGCCTCGGCGCGCTCGACGTCGGCCAGTTCAACCTCGGCCCGATGGGCCAGTCCGTCCCCGAGACCAACGTCGTCTCGCTGCCGTTCATCTTCAAGAGCATCCCGGCGATGTACGAGCTGATGGACGGCGAGGTCGGCGCCGCGCTCGACGAGGGCATGCAGGAGAAGGGCATCGTCGCCCTCGCCTGGTACGGCTCGGGCGCCCGCTCGTTCTACAACTCGCAGCGGCCGATCAACACCCCGGCCGACGTCGAGGGGCTGAAGATCCGCGTCATGAACAACGACCTGTTCGTCGGCATGATCGAGTCGATGGGCGGCAACGCGACGCCGATGGCGTTCGCCGAGGTCCAGCAGTCGCTCAAGTCCGGCGTCGTCGACGGGGCGGAGAACAACCCGCCGTCCTACGAATCGACCAGCCACTACGAGGTCGCCAAGTACTACTCGCTCTCCGAGCACCTGATCATTCCCGAGTGCGTCTGCATGAGCAAGAAGTCCTGGGACGCGCTGAGCGACGAGCAGAAGGAGATCGTCAAGGGCGCGGCCGTGGCGAGCGCCGAGACGCAGCGCGAGCTCTGGTCGGAGCGCGAGGAGGAGAGCCTGCAGATCGTCCGTGACGGCGGTACCGAGATCAACGAGGTCGCCGACAAGGGGCCCTTCCAGGAAGCCATGGGACCGGTCTACGAGCAGTTCCTCGAAGCCAACCCGGATCTCGAGCCACTCGTCACCATGATGCGCGACGCCGAGTGATCGACCGGGCCGCGCAGGCCCGACCGGACGTACCGATCAGGCTCGGCGCGGCAGGTGCCGCCGGGCCGGGCCCGATCGGCTCCGGCCATCTCCCGACCGCTGCCATCGGACGACGCCCTTGAACCCCGCACTCGCCGCGACGGGCCGTACCGTCAACACCGTTCTCCGACGCCTGCGCGACCTCTGCGTGCTCCTCAGCAGCATCGCGCTGGTCGTGCTCATCGCCGTCTTCACGTGGCTCGTGTTCGGGCGCTACGTGCTGAACCAGACGCCGACCTGGGTCGAGCAGCTCGCCCTCGTGCTCGTCGTCTGGATCACCTTCCTCGGTTCGGGCGCCGGCGTCCACGACGACACCCACCTCGGCGTGAGCTTCATCCGCGAGGCCATGCCCGCCCCGATCCGCCACGTGCTCAGGATCGTCTGCGAAGTCGCCGTCGCCGGGTTCGGACTCGTCATGCTGATCGCCTGCACCGAGCTCGTGCAGTTCGGCTGGTCGACCCGCATCCCCATGCTGAACGTTCCCGAGGGCGTGCGCACGCTCGCCGCCGCGATCGCCGGCGCCCTGATCTTCCTGTTCGCCTCGGCGCGCGCCGTCGCCCTCGTCGTCGGCGGCGTCCACCCCGACGAGCCGGTCATCGCCATCACCGGCGAACGGAGCTCCTGAGCCGATGGGTCTCGCGATACTGCTCGGGCTGTTCTTCACCGGCGTCCTGATCGGTATCCCGGTCGCGTTCGCGATGGCGATCTCGGCCGTCGCCGCCTTCGTCTACGAAGGCTTCCCGATGCTGATCGCGTTCCAGCGCATCACCTCGGGCGTGACGATCTTCTCCCTGCTCGCGATCCCGTTCTTCATCTTCGCCGGCGAGCTGATGCTGCACGGCGGCATCGCCCGGCGCCTGGTGCGCTTCGCGTCCACGCTCGTCGGGCACGTGCGCGGCGGCCTCGCCTCGGTCAACATCTTCTCGAGCATGCTGTTCGGCGGCATCTCGGGCTCGGCCGTCGCCGACATCTCCGCGCTCGGCTCCCTGATGATCCCGGTCATGAAGGAGAAGGGCTATCGCGGCGACTACGCGGTCAACGTCACCGTGACCTCCTCGATCGCGGGCGTGGTCATCCCGCCGAGCCACAACATGATCATCTACGCGATCGCCGCCGGCGGCGGGCTGTCGATCTCGTCGCTGTTCCTCGCGGGGGTCGTGCCCGGGTTCCTGATGTGCGTCTGCCTCGCGATCGCCGCCTACATCATCGCGGTTCGCCACGGCTACCCGTCCGAGTCCTTTCCCGGCATGCGCGAGGTGATGGTCAGCGCCGCCGCCGCCCTGCCCGGGTTCGTCACCGCCGTCATCATCGTCGGCGGCGTGCTCTCGGGCGTGTTCACCGTGACCGAGTCCGGGGCCTTCGGGGCGATCTACGCCCTGGTGCTGACCGGCCTCGTCTACCGCTCGCTGAGCTGGCAGGCGTTCAAGCTCGCGGTGGTCACCTCGGTGCGCACGACCGCGATGGTCATGATCCTGATCGGCGCGGCGAACGCGTTCGGCTACCTGCTCGCGCTCTACGACGTGCCGGAGCTCCTGGCCACGGCACTGACCACGATCTCGGACAACCCGCTGGTCATCATCCTGATGATCAACCTGATCCTGCTCGCGCTCGGCATGATCATGGACATGGCGGCGCTGATCCTGATCTGCACGCCGATCTTCCTGCCGATCGCCACCGGCCTGGGCATGGACCCGATCCAGTTCGGCATCATGCTGCTGATGAACCTCGGGCTCGGGCTCTGCACCCCGCCGGTCGGCACCTGCCTGTTCGTCGGCTGCGCGGTCGGCAAGGTGCCGATCGAGGACGCGATCCGGACGATCTGGCCGTTCTACATCGCGATGCTCGCCGCCCTGCTGCTCGTCGCCTACGTGCCGGCGGTGTCGCTGTGGCTGCCCGGGGTGCTCGGCGGCTGAACGTGATGCCACGGCCGATCACGGCCCGCCTCGACATTCGACGTCACTACCCTCTCGCATCAGCTTGATACCTCGGCATGACCGGAATCATGCTGAAGCGACGAAGACGACGATATCCATACCTGACGAGGACTTCGAGGCTGCCGAGCAGATCGCGGAGGAACCGGGCGTGTCACGGAGCGAGCTGTACGCGAACGCCGTGCGTGAGCTCGTCGCCCGAAGGCGACGCCAGGATGTGACGGATCGACTCGATCGGCTGTATGGAGACGGCTTCGTGAGCTCGGAGCTCGATCCGGCGCTCGCCGAGCTGCAAGGGACTGTCGCTACCCGGAGAAGCGTGGTGATGCGCCGCGGCGAGATACGGTGGGCGGATCTCCCTGAACCGGTCGGTCCAGAGCCCGGTTTCCGGCGTCCGGTGCTCGTGATACAGGAAGACAGCTTCGATCGAAGCCGCATCGCGACGGTGCTGGTGGTGGCGATCACCTCCAACGGCTTTCTCGCCAGCGCACCCGGAAACGTACGGCTGTCCAGGAACAGTGGCAGGCTGAAGGAAGAGTCGGTCGTGACCGTCTCGCAAGTAGCGATGCTCGACAAGTCGCTTCTGATGGAAACGGCAGGGCGACTATCCCAACCGAAGCTGCGATCCGTCGAGGAAGGGCTGCGGCTGGTGATGGGGCTCTGAATCTTCCGCCGTTCGACGCACCACCCGATCGGCCTGTGCCGCCGATCGGCTCCACCTCGATCGATCACTCGGACCGACGGCAGCGATCCTTGAAGTTCAGGTCGGGTCGCGATGCGTTCGGCATCGCGATTTCCCTCGGCTCCCGGCCCGGAATAGGCTGTCGCGAAGACCTAGCCCACGAGATCTCATGAACAACCCCAGCGTCCGGCTCGGCGTCGACATCGGCGGCACCTTCACCGACGTGGTGCTCGAGCACCCGAGCGGGCGCGAGTCGACCAAGGAGCTGACCACCCACGCCGCGCCCGAGGAGGCGATCGTCGCGGGCGTTCACCGAGTCTGCGAGAAGGCCGGCATCGCACCGGGCGAGATCGGCCAGATCATCCACGGCACGACGCTCGCGACCAACGCGCTGATCGAGCGGCGCGGCGCGAAGACGGCGCTGATCACGACGAAGGGCTTTCGCGACGTCATCGAGATGCGCACCGAGAGCCGCTTCGAGCAGTACGACCTGAACCTCGTGCTGCCCGAGCCGCTGCTCGCCCGCAACCGTCGCCACGTCGTCGAGGAACGGATGGAGGCGACGGGTCGCGTGCTCGTGCCGCTCGCGCGCGCCGAGGTTCGCGCGCTCGCGGAGGAGCTCGGCGAGGCGGGTTACGAGAGCGTCGCGGTCGGGCTCCTGCACGCCTACGTCAACGACGCGCACGAGCGGATGATCCGCGACGTGCTGGGCGAGGTGCTGCCGGACGTCATGGTGTCGCTCTCCTCCGAGGTCTCGCCGCAGATGCGCGAGTACGAGCGCTTCAACACCACCGTCGCCAACGCCTACATCAAGCCGCTCATGAAGCGCTACCTGTCGCGGCTCCGCGAGCGCCTGGCATCGGAGGGGGCGGACTGCCCGGTGTTCCTGATGCACTCGGGCGGCGGCATCATCTCGCTGGAGAGCGCGGCGGAGTTCCCGGTGCGGCTGGTGGAGTCGGGGCCGGCCGGTGGTGCCGTGTTCGCCGCCGACATCGCGGCGCGCCACGGGCTCGACAAGGTCCTGTCGTTCGACATGGGCGGCACCACGGCGAAGATCTGCCTGATCCGGGACCGGACGCCGAAGACGGCGCGCGTGTTCGAGGTCGCCCGCAGCTACCGCTTCAAGAAGGGCTCGGGCATGCCGATCTCGATCCCGGTCATCGACATGGTCGAGATCGGCGCCGGTGGCGGCTCGCTCGCCCGCATCGACGCGATGCGCCAGATCCGGGTCGGCCCGGAGAGCGCGGACTCCGAACCCGGTCCCGCCGCGTACGGGCGCGGCGGGACGCGCCCGGCGGTGACCGACGCCGACCTACTCCTCGGCAGGCTCGATCCGGACGGGTTCGCCGGCGGTTCGATCCGGCTCGACCCGGACGCGTCGGCCGCCGCGCTTCGGGCGCACATCGGCGACGGGCTCGACATGGACGCGACCGAGGCGGCCTGGGGCGTGGCCGAGGTCGTCGACGAGAACATGGCGAACGCGGCCCGCGTGCACGCGGTCGAGAACGGCGAGGATCTCGCCGGGTACACGATGATCGCGTTCGGCGGCGCCGCGCCGCTGCACGCGGCGAGACTCTGCGAGAAGTTGGGCATCGGACGCTGCCTGGTCCCCGAGGGCGCGGGCGTGGGCTCCGCCATCGGCTTCCTTCGCGCGCCGTTCAGCTTCGAGGCGAACCGCTCGCTGTTCATGACGATCGACGCGTTCGACGCACGGACCGCGATCGCGCTGTTCGACGAGCTGGAGCGGGAGGCGCGCACGTTCGTGCGCTCCTGCGACGCGCGGACCGAGATCCTCGCCGATCGCAAGGTGTACATGCGCTACGCCGGGCAGGGATGGGAGATCCCGGTTCAGTTGAGTGCCGAACAGGCCGCGAGTCCGGATGCCGCGACCCTGCTCGCGTTGTTCGAGGCGGACTACGTGCGCCTGTTCGGCCGCTCGGTCGAGGGGATGGAGGCCGAGATCACCGTCTGGTCGGTCAACGCGTCCACACGGGTGCCACCGGTCGAGGCCCTGCCCGTCGCCGAGCGCGTCACGGACGTCGACGCCACGGCTGCTCGCATCCTGTTCGACCCTGCGCTCGGCGCGTCGGGCAAGGCGGGAGTCATGGCGCGCGATGCGCTCGGCGAGGGCGATCGTCTCGCCGGCCCCGCCATCGTGACCGAAGACGAGACGAGCGTCATCGTGCCGTCGAGCCGCGACGTGACGACGCTCGCGGACGGTTGCCTGGACGTGCGCCTGAGAAACGCGACGGACGGGCGGCGTACCCGCACCGGCGATCGTCCGGATCGTCCGGGCACGGATGCCGCGATCGCCGCCGGGGTATCGGACTTGCCCTCTGCCTCTGAATCGATCTCGCCGGACGTCGCGCCGGACGTCTCGCCGGGCGTCTCGCCGGGCGTCTCGCCGGGCGTCTCGCCGGGCGTCTCGACAGACGCCGCGCGGGAGGTCTCGCGGGTCGCCCGTCAGGTCATGTGGAACCGCCTGATCTCGGTCGTCGAGGAACAGGCGCAGGCGCTCGTGCGCACCGCCTTCTCGACATCGGTTCGCGAGGCCGGAGACCTCTCCGCCGGCGTCTACGACGAGGCCGGGCGGATGCTCGCCCAGGCGGTCACGGGCACGCCGGGTCACGTCAACGCGATGGCCGACGCGGTGCCGCACTTCATCCGCCGCATCGGCCGGGAGAACATCCACGAGGGAGACGTCTACATCACCAACGACCCGTGGGAAGGCACCGGGCACCTGCACGACATCACCGTCGTGACGCCCTCCTTCCACGGCGGACGACTCGTCGGCTTCTTCGCCTGCACCGCGCACGTCGTCGACATCGGCGGGCGCGGCTTCGGGGCGGACGCCGACTCGGTTCACGAGGAAGGGCTGTACATCCCGATCATGAAGCTCGTCGATCGCGGGCGACTCGACGCGACGCTGATCCGCCTCGTGCGCGGCAACGTGCGCGAGCCCGATCAGCTCGTCGGCGACATCCACGCGCTCGCCACCTGCAACGAGATCGGGCACCGACGCCTCGTCGACATGATGGAGGAGTTCGGTCTCGCGGATCTGGCGGCCGTCGCCGGGTTCATCCTCGAGAGCTCGCGCGAGGCGACGATCGAGCGGATCGCCGTGCTCGAACCCGGTACCGCCGACGGTCACATGCGCATCGACGGCTACTCCGACCCGATCGACCTCCGTGTCCGGGTCTCCATCGAGAAGGATCGCGTGCGCTGCGACTGGGAAGGGACGTCGGGGCTCGATCGCAAGGGCATCAACGTGCCGCTCGTCTACACCAAGGCCTACGCCTGCTACGCGCTGAAATGCGCGATCGCCCCCGAGATCCCGAACAACGCGGCGAGCCTCGCCCCGTTCGAGATCGTCGCGCCCGAGAACTCGATCGTCAACGCGCCGCACCCCGCGCCGGTCGCGCTCCGCCACGTCATCGGTCACATGGTGCCGGACACGGTCTACGCCGCGCTCGACACGCTCCTGCCCGACACGGTGCCGGCCGAGGGTGCGGGCTGCCTCTGCAACTTCCAGGTGTCGTTGCGACCGCATGGCCGCGCCGCTGCGGGTGCGGGTGCGGGTGCGGGTGCGGGTGCGGGTGCGGGTGCGGGTGCGGGTGCAAGCGTAACGGCGAGCACGGCGGCGGGCGCGACCGCGAGCGAGACTCCCGGCGGGTCGGCGAGAGCGACCGCAGGCGAGGGCACACCCGAAACCGCGCCCCGGAACGCGATCGGGAACGAGGCCGTGCGCGCCGAAGTCCTGACCTTCAACTCCGGCGGCTCCGGCGCCCGTCCGACGCTCGACGGCATGAACGCCACCGCCTTCCCGTCCGGCGTCATGACGATGCCGGTGGAGGCCACCGAGCAGGTCGGGCCCCTCATCGTCTGGCGCAAGGAGCTGCGCCCCGACTCGGGCGGCGCCGGTCGCTTCCGCGGCGGGCTCGGCCAGTTCATGGACGTCGGCGCCCGCGAGGGGCACGAGTTCGACATCCAGGCGATGTTCGACCGGGTCGATCACCCCGCCCGGGGCCGTCGCGGCGGGGAAGCCGGCGCGCCGACCACCATCGCTCGCGACGACGGCACGCCGATGCGCGGCAAGGGCAGGCAGTTCGTGCCCCACGGTCGCCGCGTGCTGATGGCCTTTCCCGGTGGAGCGGGCTACGGTAAGCCGTCCGAGCGCGACCCCGCACGGGTCGAACGCGACCTGGCGCTCGGCTACATCAGCGCGTCGGTCGCACGCGAGCGCTACGGCATGGAGCCCGCCGCCATCGAGGACGTGCTGGCCCGGGCGCGACGAGGAGACGAGTTCGGATGACGACACCGCATCGAGGCGCAAGCGACGACGCAGGCACGAGCACGGGCACGGGCACGGGCGCAGGTGCCGGGACACGGACCGACACGACGCCGACGCGATCCTCCTACGACGTCTTAATCGTCGGCGGGGCGATGATGGGATCGTCGACCGCGTGGTTCCTGACCGAGAACCCCGACTTCGACGGCACGGTGCTCGTCATCGAACGCGACCCGAGCTACGAGAACTGCTCGACCGCGCACACGAACTCGTGCATGCGCCAGCAGTTCTCGACGACGCTGAACATCCGGATCTCGCAGTTCGCGGCCGACTTCGTCACGCACTTCCGCGAGCGCATGGGCGGCGACGATCGCTTCCCCGAGCTCTCCATCCGGAGCTTCGGCTACCTCTACCTCGCCACCGACGAGGCGTTCGCGAACGTGCTGCGCGAGAACCGCGACGTGCAGGTCGACGCCGGCGCCGCCACCCGTTTGCTGACGCCGGAAGATATCCTCCGCGAGTACCCGTTCTACGCCCTCGACGACATTGTCCTCGGTTCGATCAACACCGAGAACGAAGGGCTCTGGGACGGCACGGCGGTATTCGACGGCTGGCGCCGCTCGGCGCGCGAGCGCGGCGTCGAGTACGTCGCCAACGAGGTCGTGGCGATGACGCGGAACGCCGCGGGCAGCCGGATCGAGAGCGTGATCCTCGCCTCCGGCGAGGTCGTCGCCTGCGGGCAGGTGGTCAACGCCTCGGGGCCGCGCGCGGCCCGGACCGCGCGCATGGCCGGCATCGACGTGCCGGTCGAGCCGCGGAAGCGCTTCTCGTGGATCTTCTCGGCCGAGAAGCCGCTCGAGCGCGACCTGCCGCTGACGATCGACCCCTCCGGCGTGCACGTGCGCGAGAACGGCGGCGGCACCTACCTCGCCGGCGGCCACGCCACGATCGATCCGGCCGTCGAGCCCGACGACTTCACGATGGATCATTCCCTGTGGGAGGAGCACGTCTGGCCGGTGCTCGCCACCCGCATCCCGCGCTTCGAGGCGATCCGGCTGCAGAGCGAGTGGGCCGGACACTACGCGATGAACGTGTTCGATCACAACGCGATCCTGGGGCCGCACACCGAGCTCGGGAATTTCGTCTTCCTGAACGGCTTCTCCGGCCACGGGCTGCAGCAGTCACCGGCGATGGGCCGGGGCACGGCGGAGTGGCTGACCTACGGCGAATACCGCACGCTCGATCTCTCGCCGTTCCACTACGAGCGCATCGAACGCGGTGATCCGATCATCGAGAAGGCGGTCATCTGATCGGTCCGGCCCTCGAGCGTGTCCGCCAGCCCCGCGACGGACGCCGGGTCGGTCACGTCCAGCGGCAGGATCTCGAGCGAGCCCGTGTCCGCGAGCGACACGAGCTCGGACGCACCGTCCGGGTCGCGGCAGGTCGCGACGACGTGATGCCCGCCGATCAGCAGCGCCCGGCTCAGAAGGCGTGAAGCAATCGAGCAGGTCCGTCGCTGGCACCTGCATTCTCGACATCCGGAGGCGCAAAGCAGCCATGTTCGAGCGTCTGAGGCCCCGGATGGCGACGATTCGGGATCTGTGCGCTCATGCCGATCGATTGCTTCACGATTTCTCAGAGCAATCCGCGGATCGGCATGCCCTTCGCGATCGTGGCCTCGACGCCGTCGACGAGCACGTCGAGATCGGGACGGAAGGAGGCGGCGTTCGACGTGCAGACGATCTGCAGCACGCCCTCCGGCGTGGTCAGGAAGACCCCCGGCTCGGCGTACGGCGTGCCGTTCGCGCTCGAGGGATCGGGCGCGGTCACGTAGAGCCCGAGGGCGCGCATCGCGTCGACGTCGAGCGAGTGGGCGAGGGGGAAGCCCCAGCCGTGCGCCTCGCGATCGGCGACGGCCTCGTCGCGCGAGTCGGCCGACACGACCAGCAGGGCGACGTCGGCCGCCTTCAGGCGATCGGCGAGCGCGTCGAGCTTCGCGAGGTACTTCTTGCAGCGCGGGCAGAACTGGCCGCGGTAGACGACCAGCAGCTCCCAGCCGCCGCCGGTGCCGGGCGTGATCTCGCCACCGTCGACGAGCGGGACGGTGATGGAGGGCAAGGGCTCGCCGGGAATCGCTCGCGTCTGGTTCATGTCGTGTACTCGATGGGTGACGGATCGATGGTCGAACGATAACAGTGAAGCGCACGCGTCAGTCGTCGTCGGTCGACGCACCTCCCGCGCCTCGCGAGCGCGACGCCTCGGTGGCCGGGGCGTAGGTGCGTTGCGCGAACGCGTCGAGGCGCGCCAGGCAGGCGTGATCGATCCGGGCTCGCGTGACCCGCGGCAGCGGCTCTCCCGGAGCGTCGTCGACGCTCGTCGCGGTTCGGCAGCCGACCCTCTCGGCGCATTCGTCGGACGTTCCCTCGAGCGCACCGCTGATCCGCAGCGTCTCGCCGTCGGTCGTCGCGACGAGATGCGCCCATGCGACGGCGACCGGGCGGCCGAGTTGCCGTGCCGCCGTGGCGGCGAACGGCACCACGAGCAGCGGCGCGATCACGTCGTGCAGCACGAGCTCGTCACCGTCGCCGAGCCGCGCCGCCGTGTCGGCGAGCGAGGCGCCCGCGAGTATCGGGCAGAGCGCCGTCCCGCCGCTTCGCCATTCGGCCTCGAACGAACGTGGCGAGAGTTCACGGGCGGGAGTGCCGTCTCGCGCGGCGAGGCGCGCGAGCAGCAGCCGGGGTCCGGGCAGCCCGACCGCCGCCAGCCGCCGCACCGCCCGGCCCGCCTCCTCGGCCGGCCCCCAGTCGAAACCGGCGCCGCGCGCGGCCTTGCGGCACAGCGCTTCCAGCTCGCCGAGCGAGAGGTTCACGTCGGTGCGCCGTCCCGTCGCCTCGGCACGTCGGTGTCGTCGAGCGACGGGTAGGGCCAGAGGTCGGCCTCGCCGCCCGCGAGCTCGTCGGGATACGGCGCGTCGCCGTAGAGGCAGATGCGGACCCAGCGATCCGAACGCGGATCGAAGTGGACGGCGCCGAAGAACGAGAGCTTGGCGCGGAGCATGTCGATCGGCAGCACGCCGGACGAGATCGTGTTGTCGCGGATCTCGGCGTAGGGCGCCTCGGCGACGACCTGCGCGCGGCGCAGCGCGTGGCGGTGCTCGGGGTGGCGGAGCAGGAATTCGGCGGCGGGTGCGTCGTCCGGCCACGTCGCGAGCGCCCGGTGCAGGGCACAGGCGTCGCGGGCCGGGGCGAGCGGCTGCTCGTACGGCGTGATCGGTTCCTCGAAGCGCTCGCCGAGGCGCGGTTCGAGCTTCTCGGCCGAGACGTACCAGGCGCGCCCGATCTGCTCGCGCGCCTCCCAGTCGAGCCCGAGCGCCCAGCCGTGCACGGATTCGATCACGCGCCGCGTCTCGCCGATCGACACGCACCCGTCGATCGGACACGCCGTCTCGTCGTCGCAGGCCATGCTCTCGACGAGCTCGTCGACGAGCTCGCCGAAGGGCTCCAGCACGAGCGACACGAGACATTCCTGACACTCGAGACCGAGGTTCTCCCCCGCCCAGCGATGCAACGCGTCCCAGGGACGCGTACCGTCGAGCACGGGCGTGGTCCCGACATGCTCCCGCAGCCGCTCGAGATCTTCCCGCAACGCGACGATGCGTGCGGCCTGCACCGGATGCGCCGATCGCCAGCGGTCGGCCGAGACGATCGAGCGCGCGAGCACGTCGTCGAACACCGCCCGCTCGTGCGCGCTCGTCCGCTCGACGGCACGCACGCGCGCCAGCGCCTCCTCGCGCGCGCCGATCCAGCGATCGAACAGTCGCGGGTGATTGACGATGAACGGCGCCATGCCGAGACCGGTGGAGTTGCCGATGCCGATGCGGCGGGCGATGCCGGCGTCGAGCGGCACCGCCGCCGCCCCGCCTCGTGCCCGGGCCAGGTGCTCGGCCAGGTCGCGCACGAAGGCGCGGATCAGGTAGACGGTCAGCATCTCGACCTGGAACGGCGCGGCCAGCTCGGGACGCCCGGCGAACGTCTCGCGATCGGCTGCCCCGAACTTGCCCGAGCCGTACACCGCGGTCGTGCGCATCAGGTAGCCGACCTCGTCGATCCGCGATGTCTCTGGCTGACGACCCGCGGCCAGGGACTCGACGACGTGCTCCCAGAGCCGGACCGATCGGTTCGCGCGTGACAGGGTGAGCTCCTTCTCGGTGACGCGACCGGCTTCCTGCAGCGGCACGTTCGCGGCCAGGCGCTCGATGTCGGCCGCCGTCGGCACGCCGTCGAACAGGGCGAAGGTCGCGTCCCAGGCCTCGGCGATGACCCGGTCGGAACGCCGCTCGGGCGGCAGGTCGTGAGCGAAGGCGACCAGCGAATACCGTCGCTCCGGACCCGCGGCAGTCAGCACGGCATGTCCGACCCCGTTCGCGTCGATCTCGAACACGGGTCGCGAGAACGTCCAGCGCTCGCGCCGCATGCGCCGCGTCAGCTGACGCATGAACGACAGCCGCGTCTGATGGAAGGCACCGAGCCGCGCGAGCCGCATGACCGTGGCCGGCTCGCGCCGCGGGATGATCCGCTTGTCGTTCGTCGCCGTGTCCGACATGTCCCGCCCTGTTCCCCGCTCACTCGCCCGTGACTCGCCCGCGCATTCGCCCGCAACCCTTCCGGTTGCCACTCGCACCCGCCGGTACGCCCACCGGCCCGCCCGGCCCGCACGGTCGCCCGCTACGGGCGCGGCCCGAAGCTCTCCGCGTAGAACCGGTACCAGTTCCCACCCATCACCGCGGCGACCTCTTCCGCGTCCATGCCCGTCTCGCGAAGCCCCCGCTCTATGTTGCCGAAATCGCGATTGTCGCCGAACCACGCGGGCATCGGCGGGAAGCCGGGGGCCGCGGCCGAGCCTTCGCCGTAGTCGATCTCCCGCGTCCAGCGTCCGACCCGCATCCACTCGACCACCGAGTCCGGCTGATCCTGACAGAGGTCGGAGCCGATGCCGAGACGTTCGATGCCGACCTCGTCCGCCGTCCTCGCGATCATCTCGCAGAAGCTCGCGAGCGTGCACTCGCTGCCGCCGGCGAGGTGGTGCGGGTAGAGCGAGAAGCCGAGCATGCCGCCCGCCTCGGTCACCGCGCGAATCACGTCCGGCGTCTTGTTGCGCCGCGCCGGATGCCAGGCGTGCGGGTTCGCGTGGGTGATCGCGATCGGACGCCCGGAGAGCGCCGCCGCCTCGATCGTCGATCGCGCGCTCGAGTGACTCATGTCGACGACGAGCCCGACCCGGTTCATCTCGCGGATGACCTCGCGCCCCATGCGAGTGATGCCGGTGTCCTCCGCCTCGTAGCAACCGGTGGCCAGCAGGGACTGGTTGTTGTAGGTCAGCTGCATGAAGCACGCGCCGAGCGTGTGGCAGATCTCGACCAGACCGATGTCGTCCTCGATCGGGCTCGGGTTCTGGAATCCGAAGAAGATCGCGGTACGACCGCTCGCCCGCGCGGCGTCGATGTCGGCCGCCGTCCGGCCGTGCACGATCAGGTCGGCGTGACGGACGAAGCGCTCGTTCCACGACTCGACGTTCGCCACCGTCTCGCGAAAGTTCTCGTGGTACGCGATCGTGGCGTGCACGGCGTCCACGCTCCCTTCACGCATCTGGCGGAACACCTCTTCCGACCAGTTCGCGTACTGCAGGCAGTCGATGCGCATCAGCAGCCCCTCGTGTCGCGGGTCATCCCGGCGCGCTCGACGATCTCGTCCGGCGCGCCACCGGGCGCGCCGGTGATCGAGGCGGACCCGACGGCGCGGGTCTTCGGAGGATCGGGCACGGCGACAGGCTCGAAGGGCGGTCGGCGCAGCATAGCCCAGCCCTGTCCATCTCCGCACCCGGCAGCCGATTTGCGGACAACGGCCGCAGTCGATAGTCTCGACACCGCGTCGCGGCCGTGCCCGTCGGCGATGTCGCCGCGCCATCGCCGCACCAGCGCCGTCTTGGCGACACCATCCGGACGGAGCACGAAACTCATGCTCGACGTGCTCTCGCTCGCCTCGACCGGACTGGCCTTCTTCATCGTCGCCGTCTCGCCGGGACCGGCCACGCTGTCCAACGCGACCATCGCCATGAGCCGTGGCCGACGGACGAGCCTGGTCTACGGCCTGGGCCTTTCCACCGGACTCGTGTTCTGGGGCGTGATCGCCGCGAGCGGCATGGGAGCGGTACTGCGGGGGTCGCTCTACCTGCTGCCGCTCCTGAAGGTGCTCGGAGGTCTGTACCTGCTGTGGCTGGCATTCCTTTCCGGGCGTACCGCCTGGCGAGCCGCTCCGGAGACGAGCGTCGAATCGCGCGGTTCCGGCTGGTTCCTGAAGGGGCTGCTCCTGAACATGTCCAACCCCAAGTCGGTCATCGCCTGGATGGCGGCGCTGTCGGTCGGACTGGACGCGAACGACGGCATGGGCGCCGTCGTCGCCGCCACCGCGGTGTGCATCCTCGTCGGTTTCCTGACCAACGCTATGTACTCCGTCGTGTTCTCGATCGACGGCATGATGCGCGGCTACCGGCGTGCGCGTCGCTGGGTGGACGGCGTCACGGGCGTGCTGTTCTCGCTGGCGGGTGTCGGCCTCATCCGCTCCGCCTTCACCCGCTGAACGCGTGCTCGACCCTCAGATCTCGACGTCGAGCCCGGTGAGCGATGTCGCGGCCCTGATCCGGGCGACGAAACCGGCGTTGCCGGCGACGGCCACCTCGCGGAAGCCGTCGAACGCGCCGCTCGTCACGCGTCGGCCGGCCTCCGAGAGCTCGATCGAGACCATCGTCCCAAGCTCGTCGACCGAGAACTCGCCGTAGGTGTAGGCGAGCATCGGCGGCAGCCGCTCGGCCAGCATCGAGCGAATCCGGTCGAGCCCGTCCACCGTCGCGCTCACCTCCCGCTCGAAGCGTGGCCGCACCGCCTCCGCCGAGAGCGCCTGCACGGCGTGCAGGCTCGTGATCCGGTTCTCCACCAGGAAGCGGGCGACCAGCTCGGCCACGTCACTGTCGCGGACGTACCGCTCGAGGAGCGCGAGACGCTCCGCATCGCCCGGGTGCGAGCCGAGCGCCTCGACGAACCGGGCATAGCCTGCCGGATCGTCAGCGGGCCGGCGCGTGCGTGCCGCGTTCCGGAGCCGCTGTCCGAGGTCGGATCGATAGTGGCGGAGCATCACGTCGGCGTCGCCGGGCGCGATCGCCGCGGCGACGTTGCGCGTGACGACGCGGCGCATGCGCGTCATCGCGAACGCGTCGGCGAGCGCATCGGTGATCAGCGCCACCCGCGCGTCCGCGTCGACGGCATCGCCCGCCCCTCTCTTCGCTCCCGCCACGCCCGCCTCGAGCGTCGCCGCGACGAACTGCTCGAGCGAGAGCTCGATACCGGACTCGACGAGCAAATCGCGCACGACGGATTCCGCGTTCGCCGGGTCGAGAGCGGGCGACGGCACGTTCGCGTAGGCCGGGTGCGGGCCGACACTCGTCTCCGCCCGCGCCGCACCGCCGATGGACAGCGCGAGCGGCAAGGCGAGCGCGAGCGCCCCGCACGGCCATGCCCTGCACGGCCTGACCCCGCCCAGCCTGACCCCGCCCAGCCTGGCGAGGAGGTTCCCGGTCCGATACATCCCACGACTCCGTCACGAAGAGGGCTCGCGACCGGGAGCCGGTCGCCCCCTCGTGTCGGCCACGCGCGTACCGCGCTTCAACGCACGCGGTCACGCATCGTCACGATCGCCCTGCCCGTCCGCCCTCGATGCGAAGCGATCGACGTCGCCCCGATGCCGCCGGGCGCCGATATCGCCGGGCGCCGTCGCCGGCTCAGCCGGAGGTCGTCTGCATGGCCGCGTCGTCGAGCGCCCTGGCTCGCCCGTACGCCTCGCGCGCCGAGACGCGCGCCCAGTAGTCCTCGAACGCCGGCCGTCGCTCGACGGTAGCGAACTGAAGTCCCCCGCCGATCTGCGAGCCCGCCGACACGTCGGCGGCGGAGAATGACTCCCCGGCGAGATACGGGTGCTTCTCGCAGGCCGCTTCCAGCATGTCGAGCAGCGTCGCGACATCGCCATAGCCGACCATGCCGCGCTTGTCGTCCGGCACCTCGACACCGAGCGCCCCGTTGACGAGCGCGGCCTCCAGCGGACCCGCGGCGAAGAACAGCCAGCGGTAGTAGTCGGCGCGATCGGCCGGGTCGGGCGCGAGCCCGGCCTTCGGGAACGCGTCGGCGAGGTAGGCGCAGATCGCCGCACCCTCGGTCACGACGCGCTCGCGGTGCACCAGCGCCGGCACCTTGCCGAGCGGGTTGACGGCGAGGTAGGCCGGCGCCTTCATCGAGTCGCCGTAGCCGAGCAGCTCGACGGCGTAGGGCTCGCCGATCTCCTCGAGCATCCAGCGCGCGACGCGCCCGCGCGACATCGGGTTGGTGTAGAGCAAAGGGTCGTCAGCCATCGGGTCCGCTCTCCGCGTTCGCGTACTGTAGCCGACGGGTATTCTCCCATCAGGTCCGATGGACGAGCGAGAGCGAGGAGCGGACATGGAACGGATCGCGTTCAGGATGCGGCTCGACCCGGGGCGGGCGGACGAGTACCGGCGCCGTCACGAGGAGATCTGGCCCGAGCTGGTCGAGCTCCTTCGCGAGGCGGGCATCTCCGACTACTCGATCTTTCTCGATCCGGAGACGGACGCGCTGTTCGCGGTGCTCCGACGCGACGACGATCACCGCATGGACGCGCTGCCCGAGCACGAGATCATGCGCCGCTGGTGGGCGTTCATGGACGACGTCATGGCGACGAACGCCGACGGCTCGCCCGTCGTCGTTCCGCTCGAGCCGATGTTCCACCTCGACTGACGCTCGCACGCGCCGTCCCCGTGCGCTGCCCGTGCGCCGCTCATGCGTCGCTCATGCGTCGCCCGGGCACATCATCCGAGCGCGTCGTCCGGGCCCGACATGCCGGTCCCGACGCGCTCGCGCCAGAGCGTCGCGTGACGCACGAGTCGCGACCGCCAGCCGGGCGGGATCTCGTCCGACACGCTGGCCGGCGGCACGTGCGGCGGGTCGATCAGCATCGCGGTCCCGACGCTCGTACCGGTCGCGGCGACACCGGTCTCGACCGGACGGCCGGTCGCGGCCCCGAGCATCAGCAGGTAGTGACAGTTGCCGGCGAACGGCCCTTCCACCGCGGTCGGCCCGCGAGCCCCGACGAGCTCGAGGCACGTCGCGGTCATCATCGCGAGATAGTGAGCGACGACGATGGCGTGAGCCGCGTCGTCGAGCGCGTGCTCGGGCACCGTCCAGCTCGCCTGCCGCGTCGGGAAAGGGCCGGAGCCGCCGACGGTGGCCGGCAGCAACATCGCCCGATCGTCCAGCACGCGCGCCAGCGCCCGCTCGTCCTCGCCGTCGTCACGCTCCTCCGGTGACGGACCGGGCACACGCGACAACCGCGTGTACTCGCGCCCGCCCATGAACCGCGCGGACGGCACCGGTGCGCCCCGCGCGTCGACGTTGACGAGCGTGTCGCGCGACGGGTCGAGTGCGGGTGCCGCATCGCCGAGCGCCATGACGATCACCCAGGTGCCACTCGAAACGACGGCGCGCGGCGTCTCGTCGACGAGCAGGTGCGGGACGAGCGAGGCGTTCGAGTCGTGGATGCCGACGAACACCGGCGTGTCCGGCGAGAGACCCGTCCCGGCGGCGATGTCCGCCGTCAGGTGACCGAGCCGCTCGCCGGAGCGGCGTACCGGTGGAAGCAGCCGGTCCCAGCCCCGTGTCCGGGCGAGCGAGGAAAAGTCACCGATGGCGGGCGCCCACAGGTCGGTATGGCAGCCGAGCGAGGTCGTGTCGCTCGCGAGCTCGCCGGTGAGCCGGTACGTCCAGTACTGCGCCCAGGTGACGATGTGCGCGACACGCGCGAAACGCTCGGGAAAGCGCCGCTCCTGCCAGAACAGCTGCGCCCCGACGTTGAGCCCGCCCGGCAGCCGCGGCGAACCGGTCTCGGCGAACGGCGGGCGCACCGCGGCGTAGTCATCGGCACACTCGTCCGGTCCGTCGTGCTCGTAGTCGAGCACCGGCAGCGCGAGCGCCCCGTCGGCATCGAGGAGCGCGACCGTCGCGCCGTGCGTCGTGACGCCGATCGCGTCGATCGAGCCGTGCACGCGAAGCGTGCCGAGGCTCTCGATCAGGAACGCGTGCAGCGCGTCGACGTCCGGCTGGCGATAGAGCGGTCCGTCGCGCATCGGCGTCGGCATCGACAGCACCTCGAGCTCGCGAGCGCTCGCCGTGTCGACGAGGGCGAGCTTGGCGTTGGTCTTGCCGAGGTCGACGATCGCCGCCCTCACCGGCGCGCGCCACCGAGGCTCGTCGGGTCCGGAGCCGTCGCCGTGCGTCGGCGGGCGACACGCGCGTCGCGCAGTTGCACCACGACGCGTGGCAACGCGATGACCCCGATCAGGAGCACGCCGACGAAGATCGACATGACGATGCCCGGCACGTTCAGGAGACCGAACCCGAACGTGACCATGCCCATGACGAGGGCGGCGAGCACGACGCCCGGGATCGTGCCGCTGCCGCCGAGGATGCTGACCCCGCCGAGCACCACCATCGTGACGATCTCGAGCTCCCAGCCGAACGCGATCGAGGGTCGCGTCGAGCCGAGCCGCGAGGTCAGGCAGATCGCCGCGATGCCTGACATCAGACCGGTCAGCAGGAACAGCACGAACTTCACCCGCGGCACGCGCACGCCGGAGAACAGCGCGGCGGTCGGGTTGTTGCCGATCGCGTAGACGGCTCGCCCGAACGCGCTCTTGTGCAGCACCAGCCCGTAGACGACGGCGGAGATCGCGAACAGCACCATCTCCACCGTGATCACCCAGCCGACATAGCCCTGCCCGAACCAGGCGAAGCTCGCGGGGTAGCCCGAGAACGCCTGGTCGCCGAGCACGATGTAGGCGATGCCGCGAAAGAGCGACATCGTGCCGATCGTCGCGACGATCGACGGCAGCCCGAGCCGGGTGACGAGCAGTCCGTTGAACGCGCCGCAGGCGAGTCCCGTGCCGAGTCCGACCGCGACCAGCGCGGGTGTTCCCGCGCCGTACTGCACGGCGAGGCCCATCATGGTCGAGGCGAGCGCGATGATCGCGGCGACCGACAGGTCGATCTCGCCGGCGACGATCAGCAGCGCCATGGCGAACGCGATCATCGCCTTCTCGGTGAAGTTGAAGGTCGCGTCCGAGAGGTTCCACGGATCGAGGAAGTACGGGGAGGCGAACGTGTTGAGGATGAAGACGGCGACCGCGACGATCAGCAGTAGCGACTCCCAGCTGCCGAGCGCGCGTCGGAACGGGCCGTGCAGGCGATCGGGCACATGGCGGATGCCGCCCTCCGTCGCACTCATGCTCCCTTCTCCGCCGACTTCAGGATGATGCGGCCGACCCGTCGCTCCGAACGCGCGTTCAGGGCGACCGCGACGATGATCGCCGTGCCCGAGATCGCCAGCTGCCAGAACGGCGAGATGTCGACGACCGGCAGCGCGTTCTTGATGACGCCGAGGAACAGCGCACCCATCGCCGCACCGGCCACGGTGCCGATGCCGCCGGCGATCGAGATGCCGCCGATGACGCAGGCGGCGACCACGTCGAGCTCGAAGCCTGCCGCGACGTCGACGTAGGCGACCGCGTAGCGCGATACCCAGAGGTAGCCGCAGAGCCCCGAGACGGCCCCGGCCGCGACGAACGCGAGGCAGCGCGTGCGGCCGACGTCGATGCCGGTGTAGACCGCGGCATCGGGGTTGCCACCGACGGCGTAGAGCGCCCGCCCGAACGGGGTACGGTTCACCAGCACGGCCGCCCCGAGTACCGCGACAATCGCGATCCACGAGAGCAGCGGCAGACCGAGCAGCTCCGAGCGCGGCAGCGCCTTGAACGCGGGGCTCATCTCGTGGGCGTTGATCCAGCGCCCGTCGGAGATCAGGAAGACCGTGCCGCGATAGATCGTCAGCGTACCGAGCGTCACGACGATCGGCGGGATGTCGAGCTTCCAGACGAGCAGGCCGTTGATCGCCCCGAGCGCGGCGCCGAGCAGGACGGCCATGACCGCGAGCAGCACGATCGGCACGCCCGGCATCGCCGCGTTGGTCATCGCCACCACCATGCCGACGAGCGCCAGGTTCGCTGCCATCGACAGGTCGATGCAGCGCGACAGGATGACCAACATCTGCCCGAGCGCCAGCGCGATCAGGATCGAGCTGTCGTTGAAGACGCCGGCGAGACGCCCGGGCGTCGCGAACGCCGGCGCGCGGGTGGCGACCAGTCCGATTAGCAGGACCAGGGCGATGGAGAGGATCGCGTCGCGCGAGCGCAGCGCGTCGACGAGACGGCTCACGCCGCCACCTCCCGATCGACGATGCCGGCGGCGGCGCGCACGAGTGCCGCGGGCGTGGCGTCGGCGCGATCGAAGGTCGCCGCGTGCCGTCCCTCGCGCATGACGATGACCCGGTCGCTCATGCCGAGCACTTCCGGAATCTCCGAGGAGACCATGATGACGGCGAGCCCGCTGCCGGCCAGCTCGCGCATGAACGCGTGCACCGCCGCCTTCGAGCCGATGTCGATGCCCTTGGTCGGCTCGTCGAGCACGACGACGGCGGGGCGCGTGGCGAGCCACTTGGCGATGACGACCTTCTGCTGGTTGCCGCCGGAGAGCTGAGCGACGTGCTGATCGAGAGCGGCGGCCCTGAGCTCGAGACGCTCGGTGTACTCGCGCGCGAGCGCGAGCTCCTCGCTCATGCGGACGAACCCGCGGCGCGCGGTGCGCGGCATCGACGGCAGGGCCACGTTCCTGAAGATCGGCAGACCGACGATCGCCCCCTGCCCGCCACGATCCTCGGGCACGTAGACGATGCCCTCGGCGATCGCGTCGGCCGGACTCCGGATCGCCAGCTCGCGCCCTTCCAGCGTCACGCTGCCCGCGCTCGGGCGGGTGATGCCGAACAGCGACTGCATCAGCTCGCTCCGACCCGCACCGACGAGGCCGTAGAAGCCGAGGATTTCGCCACGACGCAGCGTGAACGACATGTCGTCGAACTCGGTCGGGTGGGAGAACCCCCGCACCGCGAGGATCTCGTCGCCGAGCTCGCCGCTCGGCGGGGGAAAGATGTCGCCCATCGCCCGTCCCACCATCATCTCGACGAGGGCGGCTTCCTCGACCTCGTCGATGCGACCCTGGCCGGCAGGCTCGCCGTCGCGGAACACGACGTAGCGATCGGCGATGCGAAAGATCTCGTCGAACTTGTGACTGATGAAGAGGATGGCTCGCCCTTCGGCCTTGAGCCGCTCGACCAGCTCGTAGAGCTCCTCGATCTCCTTTCGGGACAACGCCGCGGTGGGCTCGTCCATGACGACCACGCGCGCCTCGATCGACAGCGCGCGGGCGATCGCCACGAGGTGCTTGCTGGCGATGCCGAGGTCTCGCAACCGCGCCCGCGGATCGAGCGAGGCGGCACCGATGCGCGCGAGAATCTCGCCCGCGTCCCGCTCCATCCGGGCCCGGTCGACGAGTCCGAAGCGGCCGCGCGGCGCGTGCCCGATCCAGACGTTCTCGGCGACCGAGAGATCGTCGAACAGCACCGTCTCCTGGTGGATCGCGGTGATGCCGGCCGCCGCCGCGTCCTGCGGAGAGGTGAACCGCACCGGCTTCCCGTCGATGCGGATCTCTCCCTCGTCGGGGCGGTGGATGCCGGTCAGCACCTTGACGATGGTGGACTTGCCGGCACCGTTCTCGCCGACGAGGGCGGTCACCGAGCCGGCGTGCAGCTCGAGCGACACGCCCGACAGGGCGCGCACGCCGGGAAAGAGCTTGGTGATGCCCTCGAGGGCGAGAACGGGCACGTCGCTCACGGGATCGGGTGTCTCGACGGGAAGCGGATCAGAAGATGTCCTTGAAGTCGTCGATGTTCGACGCGTCGTAGACGAACGGATCGGCCATGGCACCCTCGGCGTTGTCGTCGAGCGTCACCTCGCCGAGCCGTCCCATCGGTATCGACCCACCGGGCTCGGCCGTCGCCGTCTCCCCGGCGAGGTTGTAGGCGATCATCGTCGCGGCGTAGCCGAGATCGATCGGGTTCCAGATCGCGAACGACTTCGACGCGCCGGACTCGACAGCACCGGCCATCTCGGACGGCAGCCCGAGGCCGGTGACGTTGACCTCGCCGACCTTGCCCGCGTCGCTGACCGCCTGGGCCGCGGCGACGATGCCGACCGAGGTCGGCGCGATGATCGCCTTCAGGTTCGGGTGCGAGGACATGAGCCCCTGTGCCTCCCGGTACGACTTGTCGGCGAGATCGTCGCCGTAGACGGTCGCGACCACGTCGATGCCGGGATAGTCCGGCAGCACCTTGTTCATCTCCTCGATCCAGGTGTTCTGGTTCGTCGACGTGCTGGTCGCCGACAGCACGGCCACCTCGCCGCCGTCCGGCAGGTGATCGGCCGCGAGCTTGACGATCATGTTGCCGATCAGCGGATTGCTCGACGGGTTCAGGTGCATCGAGCGCCCTTCCGCGGCGACGCCCGAGTCGAACGAGATGACGGTGATGCCGCGCTGCATCGCCTTCTTCAGCGCCGGCACCACCGCGTCCGGATCGTTCGCCGAGATCGCGATCGCGTCGACCTTCTGCGCGATCAGCGAGTTGATGACCTCGACCTGACCCTCGGCGGTCGTGTCGGTGGGGCCGGTGTAGATGATCTCGACGCCACCGAGCTCGGCGGCCGCCTCCTCGGCGCCCTTGGCCGCGGCCTCGAAGAAGCCGATGCCGAGCGCCTTGACCAGGATCGCGATGCGCATGTCCTCCGCCTGCGCCGGCGCGGGGACGGCCGCGGCGAGCGTGGTGGCGACGAGCAACTTCCCTATCGTCCTTCGTTTCATCGTGCGTTCCCTTCGTTGGTGGTGGTGTGGGGGTCGTGCGGTATGTCCGATCGGGGCTGATCAGGCATCGGAGGCGGCAGCGCGGCCGGAGCGGCGCTCGGCGACGACGAGCCGCACGTCGGCCCCCTCGAGCATCGCGGCGCTGGCGTCGTCGATGCCGTCGTCGGTGATCAGCACGTCGATGTTCCCGAGCGCGCAGAAGACGAGACTCGAGCGGCTGGCGAACTTGGAGGAATCGGCGAGCACGACGAGCTCGTCCGCCTGACCCATGAACCGGCGCTCGCCCTGGATGACCAGCGGGTCGGATTCCATCAGTCCGAGCCGCCCGATGCTGTGGGCCCCCATGAACAGGCGCCGGGCACTGAAGTGGCTGGTGAAGCCGTCGTCGAACGGGCTCAGCACGATGTTCTGCTCGCGGTACAGCGTGCCGCCGGCGAGCATCAGCGTGACCTTCGAGTGCGCGGCGAGGTGCTCGGCGATCGGCAGGGAGTTGGTCAGTACCTGCAGGCGACGCGTGGCGAGTCCGTGGACCATCTGGAAGGTGGTCGTGCCGCCGTTGACGATGATGTCGTCGCCGTCCTCGCAGAGCGCGACCGCCTCGCGGGCGATCGCCTGCTTGGCGGCGGTGTTGAGGCTGCGGTTGACGCTGAACGGACGCCCGACGAGGGCCGACTGCTGCGGCGGCGACAGGGCCTCGGCACCGCCGCGCACCCGGCGCAGTCGCTTCTCGAGGTGAAGCGCGGCGATATCGCGCCGGATCGTCGCCTCGGACGAATCGGTGAGCTCGACGAGCTCGGCGACCGTCGCCACGGCGCGCTCCTGCACCGCCGAGAGGATGATCCGATGTCGTTCGCGTTCGTGCATCGAGCCTCCTGGTTCACGAGTGATGTTACCTGCACGCACCATCTTGTCAATCATATTCGGTCACATTCGATCACGAAGCAGCTCGAACGACTCCAGAATGACGTGTTTTGATTGACAGACCGCGATCCCGGAGCGATCCTCAACCCGTCTGATCCTCATCGGAACCACGCACATGTCGACTCGGAACGAGCTCGCCGACCCTGGACGTCTGCTCGAGAACCGCTGGGACGAGGCGCACGCCCGGACCCTCGACGAGCCGGGTCGACTGCTCTACCGATCGAACCTGCTCGGCGCCGACAAGCGGATCACCAACTACGGTGGCGGCAACACGTCGGCCAAGGTCACGACACCCGACCCGCTGAGCGGCGAGGACGTCACGGTGCTCTGGGTCAAGGGCTCGGGCGGGGATGTCGGCACGATGCAGCGCGACGGCTTCGCGACGCTCTACCAGTCGAAGCTGGAGTCCCTGAAGGGGCTCTACCGCGGGCCCGGGTTCGAGGACGAAATGGTGGGCTACCTGCCTCACTGCACGTTCGACCTGAATCCGCGCGCCTCGTCCATCGACACGCCGTTGCACGCCTATGTCCCGAAGGATCACGTCGATCACATGCACCCCGACGCGATCATCGCGATCGCGGCGGCCCTCGACGGGGAGGCGTTGACGAGGCGCCTGTTCGGCGACGACATCGGCTGGCTCCCGTGGCGCCGTCCGGGCTACGAGCTCGGGCTCTGGCTCGGGCGCTTCTGCGAGGAGAACCCCGAGGCACGCGGCGTCGTGCTCGGCAGCCACGGCCTCTTCACCTGGGCCGACACGGCGCGCGAGTGCTACGAGACGACGCTGGAGATCATCAACCGCGCGATCGCCTGGCTCGACGAGGAGACGAGCGGGCGCGACGCGTTCGGGGGCGAGCGCGTCGCCGCCCTCGCGCCCGACCTGCGCCGCCACGTGGCCGCCGCGCTGATGCCCGAGATCCGCGGCGCGATCGGTGCCGAGGAGCACAAGGTCGGCCACTTCGACGACGGGCCGGCGGTGCTCGAGTTCGTCGGCTCGAACGACATGCGGGACCTCGCCGCCCTCGGCACCAGCTGCCCCGATCACTTCCTCCGCACCAAGATCAGGCCGCTGGCGATCGACTTCGATCCGACGGTCGCCGACGCCGCCACGGCGGGCGACGGCGGCGGCAGGGACGGCGGCGGACGCGACCCGGATGACGGCGCGTCGAGCGGGGACGCCCGCCCCCCTCTCGACGAAGAGATCGCCCGCGTGAAGGCGAACCTGCCGGCCGAGCTCGCGCGCTACCGCGACGACTACGCCGCCTACCACGAGCGCTGCCGTCACGACGACAGTCCGCCGATGCGCGACCCGAACGCGGTCGTGTATCTCGTGCCGGGTGTCGGCATGATCACGTTCGCGAAGGACAAGGCCACGGCCCGCATCTCCGGCGAGTTCTACACCAACGCGATCAACGTCATGCGCGGCGCGTCGGCCGTGTCCACCTACCGCGGCCTGCCCGAGCAGGAGGCGTTCGACATCGAGTACTGGCTGCTCGAGGAGGCGAAGCTCTCGCGCATGCCGCCGCCGAAGAGTCTGGCCGGGCGCGTCGCCTTCGTCACCGGCGGGGCGGGCGGCATCGGCTCGGCCACCGCCGAGCGACTGCTCGGCGAGGGCGCCTGCGTGGTGCTCGCCGACATCGACGCCGACGCCCTCGGCAAGACCCGCGAACGGCTCGCCGCGAGCCATACCGCCGATCGCGTTCGGGATGTCGTCATGGACGTCACCGACGAGGACGCCGTCGCGCGTGCCTTCGATCAGACCGTGCTCGCCTACGGCGGCGTCGACATCCTCGTCTCGAACGCGGGCATCGCCTCGTCCGCCGCCATCGAGGACACCACGCTCGCGCTCTGGAACCTGAACCAGTCGGTGCTCTCGACCGGCTACTTCCTCGTCTCTCGCGAGGCGTTCCGTGTCCTGAAGCGCCAGGACACGGGCGGCGCGCTGGTCTTCATCGCGTCCAAGAACGCCCTGGCCGCCTCCCCCGGCGCCGCCGCCTACTGCACCGCCAAGGCCAGCGAGGTGCACCTGGCCCGCTGCCTCGCTCTGGAAGGCGCACCGCACGGCATCCGCGTCAACGTCGTCAACCCCGACGCGGTCCTCCGCGGCTCCAAGATCTGGAGCGGCGACTGGTTGCAGGAACGAGCCGACGCCTACGGCAAGGACACCGGCGAACTCGAGGCGCACTACCGCGAGCGCTCCCTGCTGAAACGTTCGGTGCTGCCCGAGGACATCGCCGAGGCGACCTACTTCCTGGTCTCCGACGCCTCGGCGAAGTCCACCGGCAACATCATCAACGTCGACGCGGGCAACGTGCAGTCGTTCACCCGCTGAACCGAGGAGACCGAGCGATGACCAGGATCGATCCCGCCCTGATCGCCGAGCACAACACCGCGCGACGCGCGACGCGCGAGGCCGACTACGGCGCCCTCGCCGAACACCTCGAACGGCGCGGCATCGACGCCGATGCCCTGGTGACGCGCCTGTCGACGTTCGGCGTCGCCGTGCCCTCCTGGGGCGTCGGCACCGGTGGCACCCGCTTCGCCCGCTTCCCGGGCGCGGGCGAGCCCCGGCACGTGTTCGACAAGCTCGACGACTGCGCCGTCGTCAACGACCTGTCACGGGCGACACCGACGGTATCGCTGCACATCCCGTGGGACGACGAGGACCCGGCGGAGCTCCGCGAACGCGCCGACGCGCTCGGGCTCGGCTTCGACGCGATGAACAGCAACACCTTCCAGGATCAGCCGGATCAGGCGCATTCCTACCAGTTCGGCTCGCTGGCCCATGTCGACGCCGCTACCCGCGCGCAGGCAGTCGAGCACAACCTTCGCTGCATCGAGATCGGGCGGGCGATCGGCTCGCGGGCACTGACCGTATGGGTCGGCGACGGCTCGAACTTCCCCGGACAGACGAACCTGACCGCGCAGCTCGATCGCTACCTCGACGCCGCGCACGAGATCTACCGCGCGATTCCCGACGACTGGCGGCTGTTCACCGAACACAAGATCTACGAACCCGCCTTCTATTCCACCGTCGTGCAGGACTGGGGCACGAGCTACCTGATCGCGACCGAGCTCGGCGAACGGGCGCAGTGCCTGGTCGACCTCGGTCATCACGCCCCGAGTGTCAACATCGAGATGATCGTCGCGCGGCTCGCCCGCTTCGGCAAGCTCGGCGGCTTCCACTTCAACGACTCGAAGTACGGCGACGACGACCTCGACACCGGGGCGATCGATCCGTACCGGCTGTTCCTCGTGTTCGAGCAGCTCGTCGACGCCACCACCCGTGCCGCGCAAGACGGTGCCGCGTTCGATCCGGCCTGCATGCTAGACCAGTCGCACAACGTCACCGACCCGGTCGAGAGCCTGATGACGAGCGCGGCCGAGGTACAGCGCGCGCAGGTGCAAGCCTGGCTCGTCGATCGGGAGGCGCTCGCGGGCCATCAGGACGCGAACGACGCGCTGATGGCGAGCGAGACGCTGAAGCGCGCGTTTCGCACCGATGTCGAACCGCTTCTGCGCGAGGCCCGCGTGCGCGCCGGCGGCGCGCACGAGCCGGTGGCCGCGTACCGCGAGTCGGGCTATCGGGCACGCGTGGCGAAGGAGCGTCCCGCGAGCAGCGGCGCCGGCGGTGGCATCGTCTAGGCTCCGTTCGACGGATACCGGCGCGCCCAGCGATCCTGTCGGCCTCGCGAACGAGGCGTCCTCGCGAAGACGTAGCGGGCTACGTCGAGCGGGGACGACGCCGGGCGCGGGACTGACAGGTTCGCTCGAGGGAACCCCGTGAGATCGCGCCCGCACCGCGCCCTTCGTAAGCTCCGGCGATGACGACGACCGACGCACCACCCGCACGCATCGACGGCCCCTCCGCCTGGCTCGGTGCCGATCTGGCCGCCGACCCGTCGCGCTGGCTGTACCGTCGAGCGAGGCGGACATCGCCGACCTCGAACAGGCGGCGACGCGCTTGCGGGAATCCTCTGAGGGGAACGACCCGCACGATCCGCACGGGCTCGACGGCATGCGGCGGGAGGACTCTGGCGAGGGGCTCCGCTCGGCGAACGCCCGCGAGCCCGGCGAGACCGCGCGCCGCGCGAACCGAAGGTTCCGACGAAGGCGTACCGGAGCACTCCGAGCGAGAACGACGCGGGACGCGGGGCCGACAGACCGCCCTCGGGGGACCCGAAGCGGGACGGTGCGACCCGCACCCGCGCTAGAATGCGCGCCCCACCGGCACGTGGCCGGCCAGCGACGGGACGAGATCGATCGTGAGATACATCAGTACCCGAGGCGAAGCGCCGGCCCTGTCGTTCAAGGAGGCGCTGCTCGTCGGCCTCGCCGACGACGACGGCCTGTACGTGCCCGAGACCTGGCCGACGTTCACGCCCGGGGAGATCCGCGCGTTCCGGGGCCGCCCGTACACCGAGGTGGCCTTCACGGTCATCCGCGCGTTCGTCGACGGCGAGATCGACGACGCGACGCTCCGCGCGATGATCGACGAGGCCTACGCGACGTTCCGCCACCCGGCGGTCGTGCCGCTGGTGCAGAGCGGTCCGAACACGTGGCTGATGGAGCTCTTCCACGGCCCGACTCTCGCGTTCAAGGACGTGGCGATGCAGATCCTCGCCCGCCTGATGGATCATGTGCTCACCGAGCGCGGCGAGCGCCTGACGATCGTCGGGGCGACGTCCGGGGACACCGGAGGCGCCGCTCTCGAGGCGTTCCGCCACTGCGAGGGCATCGACACCTTCTTCATGTACCCCGACGGCAAGGTCTCCGACGTGCAGCGCCGGCAGATGACCACGGTGGAGGGCGACAACACGCACGCCATCGCCATCGACGGCACGTTCGACGACTGCCAGAACATGGTCAAGGCGATGTTCGCCCACCGCGCCTTTCGCGACGAGGTCAGGCTGTCGGCCGTCAACTCGATCAACTGGGGTCGGGTCATGGCGCAGACCGTGTACTACTTCACCGCCGCCGCCTCGCTCGGCTCGCCCGATCGTCCGATCACGTTCGTCGTGCCGACCGGCAACTTCGGCGACATCTTCGCCGGCCACGTCGCCGGGCGCATGGGCCTCCCGATCGACCGCCTCGTCATCGCCACCAACGAGAACGACATCCTCTCGCGCACCCTGTCGACCGGCAGCTACACGGTGGCGGACGTGCGTGCGACGATCACCCCGTCGATGGACATCCAGATCTCCTCCAACTTCGAGCGCCTGCTGCACGAGGCGCTCGGGCGGGAGCCCGGCACCGTGGTCGAGCTGCTCGGCAGGCTCAAGAGCGACGGCGGCTACACGCTGCCCGCCGACGCGCGCGCCTACATCGCCGAGCACTTCGACGCGGGCTCCGCCGATCAGGCCGAGACGCGCGAGACGATCGCCGCCCTGCACGCCGAGTTCGGCTACCTGGCCGACCCGCACACCGCCGTCGCCGTCCGCGTCGGGCAGGGCTTCGCCGACGGGGAGAACCCCGTCGTGATCCTCGCGACCGCCCACCCCGCCAAGTTCCCCGACACGGTAAAGGCGGCGACCGGGTCGGTGCCCGCCGTTCCCGCCCGGGCCGCGCACCGCGACGGCGCCCCCGAGGACATCAACCGCCTGCCCGACGACCGTGCCGCCGTCGAGGCGTTCATCGCGACGCGCACGCGCGCGCGCGAGGCGTGATCAGGGAAGCGCGACGACCTGCTCGAAGCGGCCGACGTCGATGCGCCGGCCGTGGGAGCGGACGACGGTGATACGGAAGCCGGCCGGTGCGGTCGGTACCGCGCCGGCAGGTGCGATCTCGGGTTGCCGGCAGACGGCTTCGACGTGCCGTTCCGGCAGATCCCGGTGCCGAGCGGGACGCAGGCGAAGAGACGGATGACCGACAGGCCCGGCTTCCGACCAGCCTCGCCGAGCAGGCGGTCGGTCACGGACGAGACCGCCGGAAACGTGATGAATCGACCGATGCCGTCGTTCGGAGCCTCGTTCGGACAAGTCGGGCCGCCCTGTCGGCGCCATCAGGTTGACACTGCCTGCCGTTCGATCATGCATGAAAGCCACCACCACCGTCTCGAATCACTGGTGTGACTACCAGTCTTCGACTGGCCAGCACGACAAGGCGCTCGACATCGAGCGCGCGGACGATCGGAACACGAGACGCGGATCCCGTGGTTCGGCGATCGGCGCACGACGGGGAAGGCAAGTTCTACCCGACCGTCCGCACGCCGGAGCGCGGTGCGTAACCTTGACGGCCCTGCCGGATGCTGGCGTGCCGTCATGCCGCGGCCCGGGGGGGACGCCTCGTTCGATACCGAGTACCCTGCACTTGAGCACCCGAAATTCGTCGACGTCGACGATGACCGATCTCCGGCGCGCACCCGTCGCACGCACCGATCGATCGCGCCTGTCGGGCGTGGCGAAGGTGGTCATGCCGGGTTGTCTCGCACTGCTCACCGTCGCGACGTTCGTGGCGCGCGCCGGCGACGTGCCTCTCGCGGATCTGCTTCGCGACACCACGACGACGCTCGACGCGCCCTCCTACATCGGCCTGGTATCCAACGCGGGCATCCTCCTGTGGGCTGCCTGCACGACGATCTGCCTGTTCACCGCCACGGTCCTGTCGCGAACGCGCCGTCCGGCCGTCGGTACCGGCGCCGGTGCCGCACCCGACACCGGAGCGAGCGCCGGCGCGGGCTTCTTCCTCGCGGGTGCCGGCGTCAGCGCCTGGCTGCTGCTCGACGACGCCCTGCTGCTGCACGAGCAGGTCCTCCCTGACTACCTCGGCCTGCCGGGCGAGCTGAGTCTCGTCGTCCTCGCCTGCGCGACGCTCGCGTTCCTGATCGCGCACCGTCGCACCGTGCTCGCGGGCGACTACCCGCTGCTGATCACGGCGCTGGTGCTGCTGGCCATCTCCGCCGGGATCGACCAGCTGTACGACCTGCATCTGATCGGCGCGCTGTTCCTGCACTCGGACGCCCTCGAGACGCTGATCGAGGACAGCTTCAAGCTGTTCGGCATCGCGTTCTGGTCGAGCTACTTCGCGCTCGCCGCGCATGACCGACTCGTGCGCCCGGAAGCGTCGACGACGTCCTGACGGCACCTTCCGAAGGCAAGGAGAGTACGACGGCACGCGACGGCGGGGCGGTCGACGCGCGCCGGGCTGAACCAGGACCGTCCGGATGCAGTCACGGCCGGCATGGCTATCGATCACGAGTCGCGGCCCGACCGTACGCGGCCCGACCGTACGCGGCCCGAACTGCATAGTGCGGGCCGCGCTGCGCGACGGATCTCGATCCGGCGGGGCCGCGGCGTGCGGGTCGCGGGGCGGTAATCGGACCGAGACGTGCGCGAACGAGATGCGCTAGCCTCGTCAGACCGTCGTCCGGACAACGCCGATACGCCCCGTCGATGCCGCTCTGCCCTCACCTCACGCGTTCACTCGCCCTGCTCGCCGCCACCCTGCCGACGCTGATCGGAGGCGCGTTCGCACACGCCCCCGGAGAGGTCTCGGTGGTCGTCTCGGTGCCCGACGCACGCACGCGACTCGTCCCGCCCGCCTCGTTCGCCCTGCGCATGGACAACTACGTCGACGTCGTCGACAGCGTCCTGAACGCGCGGGTACGCGCCCGGCGCGACAGGGTCTCCGGCGCACGCCCGGCAGGCTCCGTGGGCGCTTCCGCCCGACGCTCGATCGGTGCCGTCGTCGAGACATCCGGCAGCTCCCGCGAGGACACGCTCCACGTGCGTCGCATCGCCCGCCCGCCTCGCCTGCCGCCGGGCCCGCTGGTCGTCAGGACGACCGCGGCGTTCACCGGCAAGGGGGCACCGGCGGGCACCGCCACGTGGCCGCCGAGCAAGGGTCGACTGGCGATCAGCGCCGATGACGGCTCGCGCATCGAGCTCGACGCCGACACCGGCGACATCGCCTCGGTCAACGTCACGATCGCCTCGGGCAGCCAGGTCTACGTCTTTCGCGAACCGTGGGCGACCTGGGCGCCGCTGGTGCTCAACGACCGCTGAGGGTGTCGCCTCCGGACGGTGAAGTCGACGACGCGCCGACGTCACCCTGCACGCGACGACCGCCGAGGGAGACGCCTCAGGCGCGCTCGTCACCGCGGCTGAGCCGGACGGCGCGCTCGATCCTCGCGAGCGCGGCCTCGCGTCCGACGAGCGCGACGACCTCGTTCATCGCGGGCGACGCCGTGCCGCCGGTGATCGCGAGCCTGAGCGGCTGCCCCAGCTTGCCGAACCCGATGTCCAGGGCGGCGACCGTCTCCTCGAACGCCCCCTGCACCGATCCCGCGTTCCAGTCGCCGATCGTGCGGAGCCTGTCCGCCGCCGCCTCGAGCACGTCGCCCGCGGCCGGCACGAACTGCCTGGCCGCCGCCTTCTCGTCGAACGCCTCGGGCGCGCGGTAGAAGTAGCCGACGGCATCCGCCATCTCGACCAGCGTCTTCGCCCGGTCACGCAGGAGATCGGCGACGTCGGCCAGCGCGGGACAGCCGCTCGTGGCGTCTCCGCCGGTGTCCGTGCCGAGCGCGGCGACGTGCGGGGCCAGTGCCGACGCCAGCGCCTCGCTCGGCATCTCCTGCAGGTAGTGCTGGTTCATCCAGTCGAGCTTCTTCGGATCGAACACCGCTCCCGAGCGGTTGACGGACTCGAGATCGAACAGCTCGGTCATGCGTTCGCGCGTGAAGATTTCCTCGTCGCCGTGCGACCAGCCGAGACGGACGAGGTAGTTCAGCAGCGCCTCCGGCAGGTAGCCGTCGGCGGCGTACTGCATGACGCCGACCGCGCCGTGCCGCTTGGACATGCGCTTGCCGTCCTCGCCGAGGATCATCGGCAGGTGCGCGTAGACCGGACGCGGCGCGCCGAGCGCCTCGAGGATGTTGATCTGGCGCGGCGTGTTGTTGACGTGATCGTCACCGCGGATGACGTGGGTGATTCCCATGTCCATGTCGTCGACGACGACCGAGAGGTTGTAGGTCGGCGTGCCGTCGGAGCGCTGGATGACAAGGTCGTCGAGCTCCGTGTTGTCGATGACGATCTCGCCCTTGACCGCGTCTTCGACGACGACGCGGCCGTCGAGCGGGTTCCGAAAGCGGATGGCCGGCTCGCCGCGATCGTCCGGGACGTCGGTGCGATCGCGCCAGGTGCCGTCGTAGCGCGGCTTCCGACCTTCGGCGCGCGCCTTCTCCCGCATCGCGTCGATCTCCTCGGGAGTCGACCAGCACCGGTAGGCGTGACCCGCGTCGAGCAGCTCCCGCACGACCTCGGCGTAGCGATCGAGGCGCTCCGTCTGGAAGAACGGCCCCTCGTCGTGACCGAGACCGAGCCAGGCCATGCCGTCGAGGATCGCCTGCACGGAGGCCTCGGTCGAGCGCGCGCGATCGGTATCCTCGACCCGCAGCACGAACTGCCCGCCGTGCCGTCTCGCGTACAGCCAGCAGAACAGCGCCGTGCGGGCGCCGCCGATGTGCAGGTAGCCCGTCGGACTCGGGGCGAAGCGGGTGCGGACGGTCATGGCGGCAAGCGTCGGAAGCGGGAAGCGAATGGGCGGGAGGCGGACTGCGGGCAGGCGAGCGAGCCGCGTGCGGAGTGCGGACACGCGTGGCGCGGCAGTGTAGCAAGTGGGGTCCTCCCGACCGACGCACGCGACGACCCGTTCACGGCTCGCCGGAGCCTTCCCGCGAACCGGGGACACCGGGCGGACTATACTGACGCGCCACGCCGCCGCCCGCGCATCCCGCGACGGGCACGCCTCGAGCGGGCTTCTTCACTCATGGTCACAACCTCCCCGACCGACGCTTCCGCCTCGCCCCGCTGGTTCTCCTGCGCGGCCTCGGACGTGGGTCACGTCAGACGGGTCAACGAGGACGCCTTCCTCGACGCACGCGAGCAATCGCTGTGGGTGGTCGCCGACGGCATGGGCGGACACAGCCGCGGGGACCGCGCGAGCCAGTCGATCATCGAGGAGATGCAGGGTTTCGTCGCCGCGGGCTCGGCCCGCGCGAGCCTCGACGACCTGAGCCGCCGGCTCGAGGCCGCCAACCGCTTCTGCCGCGACGCCTCCGACGGGCAGGTGATGGGCAGCACCGTCGCCGCGCTCTACCTGCACGGCGACCGGGCCTATCTGCTCTGGGCCGGCGACAGTCGCGTCTACCGTTACCGCAAGGACGAGTTCGTCCAGCTGACCGAGGACCACAGCCTCGTCCAGGAGCTGCACCGGCTCGGCGAGCTGACCGCCGAGGAGGCGGAGAACCACCCTTCGTCGAACGTCATCACGCGCGCGGTCGGCGTCGGTGACGAGCTCGAGGTCCAGGTGCGCCAGGTCGATCTGGCGCCCGGCGACAGGTTTCTCCTGTGCAGCGACGGCCTCTTCAAGGATGTCCGCCCCGCCGAAGTCCATGCCAACCTGATCCGGCCGTCACCGCGCCAGGCGCTCGACGCGCTGATGGCGCTCGCGCTGCGACGCGGCGGCACCGACAACATCACCGGCATCGTCGTGCAGGTACCGTTCGGGCAGGCACCGTTCGGGCAGGATCGGTCGGCCGACATCGCCCGATCCGCACCCGACGGGACGTCGTCGGGCGGATCCTGACGGACGCGGGCCCGTCCGGACGCCCGCGCTCCCGCGAGCGATCCTTCCCCGCGGCGGCACCGCCGACCACCGGCAACCGCGAGCGTCCATCGCCACTCGCCGTCGCGGCCCGGAACCGTTGCCGGATACCGCCACCGGCAGCCGCGACCGACGCTCGCTCAGCGCACCTCGCCCGCGACCGCGACGTCCTCGATGTCGAGCAGCCGCTCCAGCTCCCGCTCGAACCACAACGCCTGGCCCGGCGACGACAGCCCGCTGACCAGCGCCCGACGCTTGCCGGCCGCGTCCAGCGCCTCCACGCTGTACGTCCGGCTTTCCCGCACCGTGCGCCGGTCACCGGAATCCATGTTCGCCGAGCGCGTGACGACCTCGCGCGCGAACAACTGAGTGACGTTCCCGCCCGTGACATGCCGACGGGTGCCCCGCCACGGCAAGGGCCCGCGCCGGACATCCACCCCGGCGGCGCTCGCGCGCAGCTCGGTACGGTTCAGTCCGCGCACCGCCGCGTAGTAGAAAAGCACGAGCGAGACCGGTGCGAACAGGATCAGCCCCGACGTGATCGCGGCGAACGCCCACACGCACGCGAACCCGGCCAGCACGACGGCGCCGCTCTTGCTGCCCTCGGCCCAGCGCACCTGCAGCGTGCCGTCGCCGCGGCGCACGTCGAATCGATCGGACAACGGTTCGGTGCCGCGCTCGGCGCGGTCCCGGATCACGGCGCGCGTGCCACCCGACCCGACGGACCCGGCATCGGCGGCCGACCCCGGGGCTCCGGCTCGCTCGCCGGCGAGCTCGTGCAGACCGCCGCAGTGGGCGCAGACCACGATACCGAGCGCGCGATCGATGCGCCCGGCGTCGAGCGCCGCACCGCAGTTGCGGCACCGCATCGACTCGACCATCAGGCGCTCACGCCGGGCACGCGCGCCGCACGTGCCGTGCACGGAGAGCCGGACTCGTGGGAGGCGGAGACACGGCGCCGATCGCGCTCGCGGGGAGTGGTGGGCATCGTTCGTCGATGTCGTCCGAAGGAACCGGGGAGGAGTCGGGGAGGAGTCGGATGATCGTCAGTATAGCGATCCGCCGTCGCTCGAAACGCTCGACCGGTCAGCCGTCCGATCGCTTGTCCAGCCCCTTGTCCAGCCCCTTGTCCAGCCACTTGTTCGATTGCTTGTCCGGCCACAGGCACAGGTTCCGGATCGGACACGTCGGACATTTCGGCGCCCGCGACGGGCAGACCGTCTTGCCGAACTGCAGGAGCCAGAAGTGCCCGTCGCGCATCGCGCGTTCCGGCGCCCGCGCCTCCAGCACCTTCGCCGTCTGCGCCTCGGTCTTGCCGCGGGCGAGGCCGGTGCGGTTGCAGACGCGATGCACGTGGGTGTCGACGGCGATGACGTCGATGCCGAAGGTGAAGCTCAGGACGATGTCGGCGCATTTGCGGCCGATGCCCGGCAGGCTCATCAGGGCGTCGCGCGTCCTCGGTACCGTGCCGCCATGCTCGGCGAGCAACGCCGTGCAGAACTTGCGGATGTTGCGTGCCTTCGTGTTGTACAGGCCCGCCGGACGGATCGCGTCCGCGATCGTCTCGTCGGCGAGCTTCAACATCGTCCTCGGCGTGCGCGCGAGCCTGAACAGGTTCGACGTCGCCCGTGCGGTGTTCGCGTCGCGGCTCTGCGCCGAGAGCATGCACGAGATGCACGAGCGGAACGGATCCCGCTGGCCCTTCGGCTCGGCGAGCATGTCCGGAGGCCGGCCCGGCATGCGCGCGGCGAGGCGATCGAAGAGCTCCCCGACCGCCTCGTCCGACAGCAGGTCGCCATCCGTGCTCGCCGCCGCTTCCTTCGCCGCCTTCGATGCGCTCATGGCCGCATCGTACCGATGCATGCCTTCGCCGCCGCCGGTCTGCCCGGAATTTCCACACTCGCATCGGGCCCGGCGAAGGCATCGCGCGTCGGCGCTCGCCCGGCCCGACGCGGTACCCGGATCTCAGTGCACGAGCGCGACCTTGGGCGCCGCCTCGCCGTTGCCGAACGTCAGCGCCCCGTCGACGGTGTCGACGAAGACGGTGTCGCCCGGCGCGTACTCGCCGCCGAGGATCTTCTGCGCGAGCGGATTCTCCAGCCGCTGCTGGATCTCGCGCCTGAGCGGCCGCGCTCCGTAGACCGGATCGAAGCCGGCCTCGCCGATGCGGTCGAGCGCGGCGTCGGTGACGAAGAGCTCGAGCTGACGCTCGGCGAGACGCGCCTCCAGATGCCGTATCTGGATGCCCGCGATCATGCGGATGTTCTCCCGCGACAGCGGCCGGAACACGACACTCTCGTCGATGCGGTTGACGAATTCGGGACGGAAGTGCTCGCCGACGACCTCCATGACGGCCGCCTTCATCTGCTCGTAGTCACCGCCCTGGATGCCGTCGCTGGCGATCTGCTGGATACGCTGGCTGCCGAGGTTCGAGGTCATCACGATCACGGTGTTGCGGAAATCGACCGTCCGGCCCTGGCCGTCGGTCAGTCGCCCGTCGTCGAGCACCTGCAGGAGCACGTTGAAGACGTCCGCGTGCGCCTTCTCGACCTCGTCGAGCAGGATCACCGAGTAGGGCTTGCGCCTGACCGCCTCGGTCAGGTAGCCGCCTTCCTCGTAGCCGACGTAGCCGGGCGGCGCACCGATCAACCGCGCGACCGAGTGCTTCTCCATGAACTCGGACATGTCGATGCGCACCATCGCGTCGCCGGAATCGAACAGGAAGTCGGCGAGCGTCTTGGTCAACTCGGTCTTGCCGACGCCGGTGGGGCCGAGGAACAGGAACGAGCCGATCGGCCGGTCCGGATCGGAGAGACCCGCGCGCGAGCGCCGGATCGCGTCCGACACCGCCTCGACCGCCTCGTCCTGCCCGACCACGCGCTTGACCAGCTCGTCCTCCATCCGGAGGAGCTTCTCCTTCTCGCCCTCCAGCATCTTGGCGACCGGAATGCCGGTCCACTTGGCGACGACCTCGGCGATCTCGTCGGCCGTGACGTTCATGCGGAGGAGCGTCATCTCGGTGTCGTCGGCACTCTCCTGCGCCTCGACGAGCTGCTTCTCGAGCGCCGGCATCTGCCCGTACTGCAGCTCCGACATCCGCCCGAGATCCCCGGCACGGCGCGCCGTCTCGAACTCCTGGCGAACGCGCTCGAGCTCCTCCTTGACCGCGTTGGTGTCCTGTACCGATGCCTTCTCGGCGTTCCAGATCTCCTCGAGGTCGGCGAACTCGCGCTCGAGCCGCTCGGTGTCGGCATCGAGATCGACCAGGCGTTGCTTCGAGGCGTCGTCCGACTCCTTGGCGAGCGCCTCGCGCTCGATCTTGAGCTGGATCACGCGACGCTCGAGCCGGTCGAGCTCCTCGGGCTTGGAGTCGATCTCCATGCGGATGTGGGAGGCGGCCTCGTCGATCAGGTCGATCGCCTTGTCCGGCAGCTGGCGATCGGCGATGTAGCGATGCGACAGCGTGGCCGCCGCGACGATCGCGGGATCGGTGATCTCGACACCGTGATGCACCTCGTAGCGCTCCTTCAGGCCACGGAGGATCGCGATCGTGTCCTCGACCGAGGGCTCGTCGACGATGATCTTCTGGAAGCGGCGCTCGAGGGCCGCGTCCTTCTCGACGTACTGGCGGTACTCGTCGAGCGTGGTCGCGCCGATGCAGTGCAGCTCGCCGCGGGCGAGCGCGGGCTTGAGCATGTTGCCGGCATCCATCGACCCTTCGGCCTTGCCGGCACCGACCATCGTGTGGATCTCGTCGATGAACAGGATGACCTGCCCGTCCTGCTTCGCCAGATCCGACAGCACGCCCTTCAGGCGCTCCTCGAACTCGCCGCGGAACTTCGCGCCGGCGATCAGCGCGCCCATGTCGAGCGACAGCACGCGCTTGTTGCGGATGCCGTCGGGCACCTCGCCGTCGACGATGCGCTGGGCGAGACCTTCCACGAGGGCGGTCTTGCCCACGCCCGGCTCGCCGATGATCACGGGGTTGTTCTTGGTGCGCCGCTGCAGCACCTGGATGGCACGACGGATCTCGTCGTCACGCCCGATGACCGGGTCGATCTTGCCTTGTTCGGCACGCTCGGTCAGATCGATCGTGTACTTCTCGAGCGCCTTCCGATGCTCCTCCGCGTTCTGATCGGTGACGGGGCCGCTCTGCACCTGCTCGATCGTCTTCTCGACCGCCGCGAGGTTGGCACCGTTGTCCACCAGCACCTCGGCGAGCGAGTTCTTCCTCTCCTCGAGGGCCGCGAGCACGAAGATCTCGGAGGCGATGTACTGATCCCCCCGCTTCTGCGCCTTCCTGTCGGTCAGGTTGAACAGGCGCCCGAGCTCGTTGGAGACGTGCAGCTGTCCGCCGCCGCCCTGCACCTGGGCCAGGGCGTCGAGCACCTTGTCGAGCCCGGCGCGCACGCCGTTGACGTTGACGCCCGCCTGGGCGAGGAGCGGGCGCACGCCGCTGCCGTCCTGATCGAGCATGGCGACCATCAGGTGCGCCGGCTCGATGAACTGGTGATCGCGCCCGAGCGCGAGCGACTGGGCATCCTGGAGCGCCAGCTGGAACTTGCTGGTCAGCTTGTCCATTCTCATGAGAATCTCTCCGGTGAGGGTTCCGCGCACGTGCCCGACCCGGCGGCACACGTGCGCGGTGGTTTTCGATACCTGAAAGGTGGGGGTACGCCTTGCCGGTTCAAGCGCCCTGCACGTGCCGGACATCACCGCGTCGACACCACGCCCACCGGGCGCGAGCGTGCCACGCTAGGCGTGTCGATCGACGAGGAACACGCTGCGATCGGCACGCCGGATCCGTCGATCCGGCGGCCGGCGGCAGATCTCGTCGCGACGGCCCGTGACGACACGGACGCCCGGTTTCACGCGGACCCGACGGCCAGCCAGGCGAGCGTCGCCATCCGGCCGCTTCGCGCGCCGTCCCGGCGGTGCGAGTGAAAGCGCGTCGCCTCGGTGACGGTGCAGCGATCGCCGCCGGCGACGTGCACCGCACCGTCCGGGCGACTCCGGACGAGCTCGTGGCGGGCGAGCGCGTAGATGTCCGCCAGATACTTGCCCGGACGCTCGCGCGCGACGAACGCCGCCTCGTGCGCCGGATCGCGGCGCACGAAGGCGTCGCGCACGTCGTCCCCCACCTCGAACGCCCGCGACCCGATCGCCGGTCCGAGCCAGGCGTGCAATTCGCCGTCGGCGGCGAACGGGACGAGCGCCTCGGCGAGCACGCCACCGGCGAGCCCGCGCCAGCCGGCATGCGCCACGGCGACGCGGGAGCCCGCGGCATCCGTCACGACGACCGGCAGGCAATCGGCCGTCAGCACGCCGATGACGCGGGACGGCTCGTCGCTCCAGGCTCCGTCAGCCTCGATCGCTCCATCCCGGGCCGACTCCGACGCGCCGGACGCGCCGGCGCCGCCCGCCTCGCCGGACACCGCACCCCCTGCCGCGCGCCTTCCCGGCGTTCCGATCCGCACGACCCGCGTGCCGTGCACCTGCGCGAGCCACGCCGGCGTCGACGGCAACGCGAGAGCGTCGACGAGACGTTGCCGGTTCTCCCGCACGCGCACCGGGTCGTCACCGACGTGCAGCCCGAGGTTCAGCGAGTCGTAGGGCGGCTCGCTGACCCCGCCGGCCCGCGTCGTGCAGAACGCGACGACGTGCGCCGGCGCCCGCCAGTCGGGGCGCACCGCCGCCGTCGCGGACGCCACGGCGGCGGCTCCGGTCGCTCGGGCCGTCGACGACTCGTCGCCCGGACTCCCGGCCCCGTGGCCGCCGTCGCTCCCGCCTCGAGCGCTCACGGCGGCATCGCACCGCACGCGACGCGGAGCGCGTCGAGGAGCTCGCGGACGTCCGCCGGCGGCGGCGACTCGAACGTCCGGCTGCCCTCGTGCTCGGGATGCACGAGGGTCAGCCGCGTCGCGTGCAGGGCCTGCCGGGCGAACCCGGCGACGGACGGCAGGCGGGCGAGCGCCTGGGGCAGCGTGGCCCGTCGCCGTCCGTAGACCGGATCGCCGATCAGCGGGTGCGAGACGTCGGCCATGTGCACGCGGATCTGGTGGGTACGGCCGGTCTCCAGGCGCACGGCCAGCAGCGCGCAGCCGTCGAAGCGCTCGAGCACCCGGAAGTGCGTGACCGCACGACGCCCGCCCGCGACCACCGCCATGCGCTTCCTGTCCTTGGGGTGGCGGGCGATCGGCGCATCGATCGTGCCCTGCCCCGCCGGATCGCCGAGCACGACGGCGAGGTACTCGCGTCCCATCTCGCGCGCCTGCAGCTGGCGGACGAGATGGGTGTGGGCGACGAGCGTCCGCGCGACGACGCAGAGGCCGCTCGTCTCCTTGTCGAGGCGGTGCACCACACCCGCCCGGGGCACTTCCCGAAGACGCGGATCGTGGTGCAGGAGCGCGTTGACGAGCGTGCCGCGCGGGTTGCCGGGCGCGGGATGCATGACGAGCCCGGCGGGCTTGTCGATGACCAGGATCGCGTCGTCCTGGTGCGCGACGGCGAGCGGCAGGTTCTCGGCGGGCGCCTCGCCCCAGGCCTCGGAGGACAGGTCGGCATCGCTGCCGGCGGGCGGCAGCAGACGAAGGGTCTCGCCGCCGAGCAGCTTCTCGCGCGTGCGTCGGGGCGTGCCGTCGACGGTCAGGCGCCCGTCGGCGATCCAGCCCTGCAGGCGGTTTCGCGAGTGCATCGGGAACAGACGCGCGGCGACGGCGTCGAGCCGCTCGCCGACGGCCGCGAGCGGTGCCGTGGCGACGAGCTCGGGAGTGGCTCCGCCCCCCTCGGCCGCCATGCCGCCGTCGACCGCGGCGCCCGCGGCCGGAGCGACGGGTACCGGAGTGCCGTCGATCCGGCCATCGACCGGATCGTCGTCGACGCCGTCGGGATCGGCGTCGGACCGGGGACCGGGCGGCAGCGCCATGGGCGGGCGAGTCCATCGGGGAGCAAGCGGGCCGTCAGTGTAGTCATCGCCGTCCGGGCGCGGCAAATCGGCTAGACTTTTCCGGATGCGAACCCTGCTCCCGCGTCACCTCGTGCACGCCACGGCCGGCGGTCCGGCGCGCGCCGTCGTGGCCGTGGCGACCGCCTCGCCGTGCGGCGCCCGCGTCGTCCGCCGCCACGGCATCCGCCGCGCGGCCCGGTCGACCGCCGCGACGCTCGCCGGCGCCGTCCTCGCCGCCGCGCTGCTCGGCGGCTGCGCCGCCACCCCGGGCGGCGCGCTCGACGAGTCGGCGACGGCCGAACAGCTCTACCGGAGCGCCAAGCGCTCGCTCGGCCAGGGGGATTTCCTGACCGCCATCGAGACGTTCGAGGCGCTCGGTGCCCGCTACCCGTTCGGCAGTTACACCCAGCAGGCGCAGCTCGACGTCGCCTACGCCTACTTCAGGCAGGACGAGTACGACAACGCGATCGCCTCGGCCGATCGCTTCATCAAGCTCTACCCGCAGAGCGACAACATCGACTACGCGTACTACATGAAGGGCCTCGCCCACTACTCGCGCGGTGGCTCGGCCCTCGAGCGACTGTTTCCGCGGGACCTGGCCCGTGTCAACCAGAACTGGCTGCGCTCCTCGTTCGCCGAGTTCGACACGCTCGTGCGCCGCTTCCCCGACAGCGAGTACATACCGGACGCGCTCGAGCGCATGACGTTCCTCCGCGACGAGATGGCGCGTCACGAGCTCCTGACGGCGCGCTTCTACTACCAGAGGGGCGCGATGGTGGCCGTCGTCAACCGGGTCGACTACCTGCTCGGGCATTTCGACGGCTCGGTCCACGTGCCGAACGCGCTGGCGCTCCTGGCGAGCGCCTACCAGGTACTCGGGCAGGAGGATCTGCGGGCGGACACGCTACGGGTGCTCGCGGAGACCGATCCGGCGCATCCGGCGCTCGACGGCGCGGCGGCGGTGGCGTCCGGAACGGACGCACCGCTCGGCTGAACCGCCCGCGCGGGCGGGTGATCCGCACCGGGGATCGGACCTGCGGATGGTGTGATCCTTGCGACGCGGGCGGAAGGCTCGTCTCCTTCCCGGATCCGCTCCCCGCCGTGTCTCTCCCCACCGTCCTGCCCGACGCGCACGATCGCGGCATCTCGCCGCCCGTGGCAGACTGGTTCGCCTTGCGTCTGTTCGGGCAGTACCGTCTGCTGATGCTGGTGGCGCTCGCGGCCGCGTACTACGCGTCGAGCGACCAGAGCACGCTCGGCGGGCGTGACGGCGAGTTGTTCGAGGTCGCCCATCTCGGCTACACCGTGTTCGCGCTCGGCGCGTTCCTGATGATGCGGCTGCGCCGCCCGCGGGCCGAGACCCAGTTCCACCTGCAGAGCTACGCGGACATCCTGTTCGTCGCGCTCCTCGCCTACGCGAGCGGTGGCGTGCAGAGCGGGCTCGGTCCGTGGCTGCTCGTCAACATGGCACTGCTGACCCACTTCACGACGCTTCGGCACGCCTTCCTGTTCGCCTCGATCGCGAGCCTGGTGATACTCGCCGGCGAGGTCGTCGCGCGTCTGCGCATCGGCACGGCCGCGGCCGACTTCGAGCACACCGCCCTGCTCGGCGGCCTGCTGTTCGTGATCGCCTGGCTGATGAGCGTGCCGGTGCGTCAGCTGGTGGCGCGGCAGATGACGGAGCCGACCGCCGGACGCGCCCGACTCGACGTGCGACAGATCTCGGAGCTGAACGAGGAGATCGTGCGCGAGCTCGACAGCGGTGTCGTCGTCGTCAACGCCCATCGCGAGGTGCTGCTCGTCAACGACACCGCGCGAACGCTGCTCGCCGCCGAGTTCACGGCGCTGCCGCTCGCGCTCGGCAAGCTCTCCCCGTCGCTCGCGACGAGCCTGCGCGAGGCCGAGCAGTCGCCGACCCTGGGCACGCGCCCGTTCACGATCGACACGACCGGCCAGAGCGTGCTGCCGCAGTACATCTCGCTGTCCGCCGGCGGCATGCTGATCAAGCTCGACGACCATGCCCACATCCGCCAGCAGTTCCAGCAGCTGAAGCTCGCCTCGCTCGGGCGGCTCTCGGCGAGCATCGCCCACGAGATCAGGAACCCGCTCGGGGCGATCTCGCACGCGGTGCAGCTGATCGAGGAATCCCCCACGCTCGACGCCCGCGATGCCGAGCTCCTGTCGATCGCGCGCCGGCACACGGTACGGATCGATCGCATCGTCAACGACGTGCTGCAGCTCTCCAACCGCCAGCAGGTCCGTACCGCGCCGATCTCCGTGCCCGCGCTGCTCGCGCAGTTCGCCGAGCGCTTCCGGAGCGAGAACGCGCTGCCGCCCGAGGCGCTCGTCTCCGAGGGCGAGCCGGGCCTCGTCGCGGTGTTCGATCCCGGCCATCTCGACCAGGTGCTCTGGAATCTCTGCACCAACGCGCGGCTGCACAACGACGGGCGGGACGTGCACATCGCGCTCGGCTGCCACGCCGAGCGTCCGGGCGTCGCGGTCATCGAGGTCAGCGACGACGGGGCCGGCATCGCCGACATCGATCGGGAGCGGCTGTTCGAGCCGTTCTACTCGACCCACCACAACGGTTCGGGACTCGGGCTCTACATCATTCGCGAGCTCTGCGAGCTGAACCGCGCCGAGATCGAGTGCCTGCCGGTCGAGCGTGGCGCACGCTTCCGGATCACGCTCGCGAGCGCCGGGCGAATGGCCGCCTGAGCCGGTGAGCGCACCCGCCCCGCTCGCCGTCACGGCGTCCGCGTCCGCGACCGCGTCCGCGACCGCGTCTGCGACCGCACTGATCGTCGACGACGAGCCGGACATCCGCGAGCTGATCGCGCTGTCGCTCGAACGCATCGGGCTCGACACGCACACCGCGGCCAATCTCGACGAGGCGCGCCACCTCCTCGAGACCTACGCGTTCGACGTCTGCCTGACCGACATGCGCCTGCCCGACGGCAACGGCCTCGAGCTCGTTCGCCACGTGCAGGCGGCGCACCCGACGCTTCCCGTCGCCGTGATCACGGCGCACGGCAACATGGAAGCGGCGGTCGAGGCGATGAAGTCCGGCGCGTTCGACTTCGTCTCCAAGCCGGTCGATCTCGCCCGTCTGCGCAGCATCGTCACGCAAGCGATCGACACGTCGGCGCATCCGGGGAACGAGACGTCGGGGACGATCGCGGCGGCGCCTGCCGGCCGGCCGTCCCGCGTTTCGGGCGGCGGTACGCACGGTTCCGCCACGAACGCGAGCGGTGCCTCCCCGGCGAACGATCCTCCCAGCCTCGAGGCGCTCTGCGGCAAGAGGTCCACCGTCAGCGCCGACGAGGAAACGCTGATCGGCGGCGAGCGCCTGATCGGTCGCTCGGCGCCGATGCAGTCGCTCCGGCGCCTGATCGCCAAGGTCGCCCGCACCAACGCGCCGGTCTGGATCACCGGGGAGTCCGGCACCGGCAAGGAGCTGATCGCGCGCCTCGTCCACGAGAACGGCCCGCGCGCGGCAGCCCCGTTCGTCGCGATCAACTGCGGCGCGATTCCGGCGGAACTGATGGAGAGCGAGCTGTTCGGCCACCGCAAGGGCAGCTTCACCGGCGCCGTCGCCGACAACGACGGGCTGTTTCGCCGCGCCGAGGGCGGCACGCTGTTCCTCGACGAGATCGCGGAGTTGCCGCTGCACATGCAGGTCAAGCTGCTGCGCGCGATCCAGGAGCGCTCGGTGCGGGCGGTCGGCGCGAGCGAGGAGATCGCGATCGATGCGCGTGTGCTGAGCGCGAGCCACGCCGACCTGGCCGTCGAGGTCGAGGCCGGCCGCTTCCGTCACGACCTCTACTACCGCCTGAACGTCATCTCGATCCGTTCGCCGAGCCTGCGCGAACGCACCGAGGACATCCCCGCGCTCGCCCGTCACGTGCTGGCGCGCCACACACCGGACGGCACGTCGCCCCCCTCGCTCGCGCCCGAGGCGATCACCCGGCTCGAGCGCTACCGCTTCCCCGGCAACGTGCGCGAGCTGGAGAACCTGCTGGAGCGCGCCGTGGCGATGGCCGACGACGATGTCATCGGCCTGGAGGACCTGGTGCTGCGTCCGGACGAGCCGACCGACCCGCCGGACGGCACGCACGAGCGACGCGCGAGCGGTACCGACGACGAGCGTCTGCGGCTCCTGGAGGCGCTGGACGCGGCGCACTGGAACAGGAAGGCCGCCGCCGAGGCCGTCGGGCTCACCTATCGCCAGTTCCGCTACCGACTCGCGCAGCTCGACATCAAGGGTCCCGGCGGACGTTGAGGCGCTCGCGTCGGCCACCGTGCCGGATTCCCGAGCGCGGCGAGCGTGAGCCGATCGCGAGTTTGTAACCCCGATGACGGGCGGCGTGTCATCGAGTGACATCCGTGTCACCGCGAAGCGTGAACGGGGTCTTCCGGCAGCGCGTCACGAACGCCTCAAGCGGTTGATTCAAGAGCCTTTGGGGTCGCTCTCCCGGCACGCGACGCGCTGGCACGCGCCCTGCACTCAACCATTCGTCCCCACGGACGATACGTGTCCCGTGGATCGAGTCAGACATCGATCCGCAACTACTAGCTAGCTCATCTGGAGATATCCCCATCATGGTCAAGAAGCAACAGGGCTTTACGCTTATCGAACTGATGATCGTCATCGCGATCATCGGCATCCTGGCGGCGGTCGCCGTCCCGCAGTACCAGGACTACATCGCTCGTGCCCAGGTCACCCGTGGCTACGGCGAGCTGTCGGCCCTGAAGACGAACATCGAGGCGGAGCTGCTCGACGGCAACATTCCGACGCAGGCCAAAATCGCCGACATCGGCTACACCCCGTCCAATCTGACGACGAACGATCCGACGCTGACCTTCGCGGCCGACGGCTCGGGCAACATCTCGGCAACGCTCGACGACAAGGTCAGCACGTCGGTCAAGAACACGATCGTCACGCTCAAGCGTGATGTCGATGGCCTGTGGGCATGCGACGTCACGCCGGGTCTGGCAACTGCCTGGAAGGACAAGTTCCTGCCGAGCGGCTGTACCGAAATCTAAACTGCCCTAGCGCTTCGAGTACCGCTCGAGCGTGATCAAGCGGAAGGCTCCCGACTCTCCGGTCGGGGGCCTTCTCTCGTTTCGGCAAGCTCGTTCTGTCAAGACCATCGCCAAGGAAACCTTGCCATGAACGAGCGACGATTCGATCAACACGGATTCACGCTCATCGAGCTGATGATCGTCATCGCGATACTGGGGGTGCTGGTGGCCATCGCCGTACCGTCGCTCAACCGGTACGTCGCCAGAACGCAGGTCACCCGCGTGCACGGCGAGATCTCGCACTACCGCAACCCCGTCGAGGCGCTCCTCATGGCGGGCGAGCAGGAAGAACTCGCCGCCGACGCGAAGACGGCCGTCAACTTCGTCGACTCCGAGCTGAGCAGCGTCACGTTCGGCAGCTTCGCCGATGCCGGCACCAGCACGATCACCGCGACGCTCGACGGAAGATCGTCCAGCTTCGTTCAAGGCACCACGGTGACCCTGTCGCGCGACGTGCTCGGCGGCTGGACCTGCACGGTCCTCGGCGCCGGTGGCGGCTGGAGCGAAAGGATGAAGCCGAACGCCTGCCGCTGAGCGAACCCGCCGCGGTCGCGGGAAGCGACCGGACGCGCGTGCTCACCGAGCGCTCGAACCGAGCGCCCCGCGCCGACGACTGCCCGCTCGTTCGCTGGATCCGTTCCGCTCCTCGACATCGTCCGCTCCCGACAGCGACGACGTGCAGAACCTCGTGAACCTGCCGATACCCCTTTCGAACGGGCGGCAGCGTCCGGCCTGATCAGGAGTATCGCTCGATGAACACAGCCTTGAACGGGCTCGGCAGGAAACTGGTCACGAACAACATCGTGACCGAGGAAGCGGCCCTCGCCGCGGCCGCGGAGGCCGAGGGCAGACCGGGCCATTTCGTCAAGGCACTGATCGCCCAGCCGGACGTGCCCGCCGCCGCGATCACTCAGTTCATCGCCTCCGACTTCGGCCTGCCGGCCTTCGACCTGACGTCGCTGCATCCCGACTCGATCCCGCGCGACGAGCTGCGCGAGGAGCTCCTCGAGGCGCACGACGCCGTGCCGATCGCCCGCCGCGGTTCGCGGCTGTTCGTCGCGATCGCCGACCCGACCAACAACGAGGCGCTCGACAAGTACAAGTTCGCCTCGGGCCTCAGCGTCGAGGGGGTCGTCGTCGACGCCGCCGCGCTCGCCGAGCTGAAGAAGGTACTGCAGGACGGCAGCGACAAGCTCTCCGAAGGGCTCGACGACAGCTTCGATCTCGAGGTCGACGGCGACGAGGGGAACGCGAACGCGGAAGACGACACGTCCGGCGTCGACGAGACCCCGGTCGTGCGCTTCGTCAACAAGGTGCTCCTCGACGCGATCAAGCGGGGCGCGTCGGACATCCACGTCGAACCCTACGAGAAGATCTTCCGCATCCGCTTCCGCATCGACGGCGTGCTCGAGGAGGTCATCCACCCGCCGCTCGCGATGGCCGGACGCCTGACGGCACGCCTGAAGGTCATGTCGCGCATGGACATCTCCGAACGCCGCGTGCCGCAGGACGGGCGCATCAAGCTCAAGCTCTCCAAGGCCAAGGCGATCGACTTCCGGGTCAACACCTGCCCGACGCTGTTCGGCGAAAAGACCGTGCTGCGGATCCTCGACCCCTCGAGCGCGCAGCTCGGCATCGACGCCCTCGGTTACGAGCCGGAACAGAAGAAGCTGTACATGGACGCGCTCGCGAACCCCTACGGCATGATCCTCGTGACCGGCCCCACCGGCTCCGGCAAGACCGTATCGCTGTACACCGGACTGAACATCCTGAACGAGCCGGGCACGAACATCTCGACCGCGGAGGATCCGGCCGAGATCAACCTCGCCGGCATCAACCAGGTCAACGTCAACGCGAAGGCGGGCCTGACCTTCGCCGAGGCGCTGAAGTCCTTCCTGCGCCAGGATCCGGACGTCATCATGGTCGGGGAGATCCGGGATCTCGAGACCGCGAGCATCGCGATCAAGGCGGCCCAGACCGGCCACCTCGTGCTCTCGACGCTGCACACCAACGACGCCCCGCAGACGCTCTCGCGCCTGGTCAACATGGGGGTGCCCGCGTTCAACATCGCCACCGCCGTGTCGCTCGTCATCGCCCAGCGCCTCGGTCGTCGTCTCTGCGGCAGCTGCAAGGTGCCGGAGGACGAGCTGCCGCGCGACGTGCTGCTCGCCGAGGGCTTCGACGAGGCGGAGATCGACGCCGGGCTGGAGCTGTTCAAGGCGGTCGGTTGCCCGAAGTGCAACAAGGGCTACAAGGGTCGGGTCGGGATCTATCAGGTCATGCAGATCAGCGAGGAGATCGGCCGGATCATCATGGAGGACGGCAACGCGATCGACATCGCCGACCAGGCGAAGAAGGAAGGCATTCCGGATCTCAGGGCCTCGGCGCTGAAGAAGGTCGCCCAGGGAGTCATGAGCCTCGAAGAGGCCAACCGCGTAACGAAGGACTGACGAGATGGCGAGCGCAGCGGCAGCGAAGGGCGGAGCCAAGACGATCCTGTTCGAATGGGAAGGCAAGGACGCGAAGGGTCAGAAACAGAAGGGCATGATCTCGGCGCCGAACGTGAGCCTGGTCAAGGCCAAGCTTCGCCGCCAGGGCATCGTGTCGCCGACGGTCAAGAAGAAGCGCGCCTCCAGCGGCAGGGGTGGCAAGGTCACGCCGGGCGAGATCGCGCTGTTCGCCCGTCAGATGACGACGATGATGGCCGCCGGCGTGCCGATGGTCCAGTCGTTCGAGATCGTCGCGAACGGCATGGACAACAAGACCATGCGCGACATGGTCATGGGCATCAAGGCCGAGGTCGAGTCCGGCAGCAACTTCACCGGCGCGCTCAGGAAGTACCCCGATCACTTCGACGAGCTGTTCTGCAGCCTGACCGAGGCCGGCGAGCAGTCCGGCACGCTCGAGACGCTGCTCGGAGAGATCGCCGACTACAAGGAGAAGTCCGAGTCGCTGAAGAAGAAGATCAAGAAGGCGATGTTCTACCCCGTCGCCGTCCTGATCGTCGCGTTCATCGTCACGGCCATCCTGTTGATCTTCGTCGTGCCGCAGTTCGAGACCCTGTTCGAGGGGATGGGCGGAGAGCTTCCCGCCTTCACGCAGATGATCGTCACCGCTTCGGAGCTGATGCAGAAGTGGTGGTACGTGGTCGGCGGGGGCATCGGCGTCGCGGTCTACATCTTCGGGCAGGCGAAGAAGCGCTCCAGGGCGTTCTCGCAGTTCCTCGACAGGATGATACTGAAGGCGCCGGTGTTCGGACCTATCGTCGTCAAGGCGGCGACCGCGCGCTTCGCGCGCACGCTGTCGACGATGTCGAAGGCCGGCGTGCCGCTGGTCGAGGCGATGGACTCGGTCGCGGGCGTCGCCGGCAACTCGGTGTTCGAGAAGGCGATCTACAAGATGCGCGACGAGGCGGCCACCGGCCAGCGCCTGACCGCGTCGATCCAGAACTCCGGGCTGTTCGCCAACATGGTGGTGCAGATGGTCGCGATCGGCGAGGAGGCGGGCTCGATAGACGAGATGCTCGCCAAGGTCGCCGACTTCTACGAGGAAGAGGTCGACAACGCCGTCGACGCGATGACGTCGCTCATGGAGCCGATGATCATGGCCTTCCTCGGCGTCGTCATCGGCGGTCTCGTCGTCGGCATGTACCTGCCGATCTTCAAGATGGGCGAAGCGTTCTGATTTCCCCGGGCCGGCTCATGGCGATCCGGCCGTCCGCAGGGACGTCGCCCCCTCAGGACACTCCGAGTAAGATGCCGCAATGACCCTGATCGACCTCCTCCGTGAAAACCCGGCCCTGTTCCTCGGGCTCGTCGCGCTGGCGAGCCTGTTCGTCGGCAGCTTCCTGAACGTCGTCATCCATCGCCTGCCGATCATGATGGAGCGCGAGTGGGCGGCGGGGCTTGAGGAGCTGCAGGTGGAGCGCGGCGCGAGCGCCGACGCCGTCGGCAGCCTGAGCGTGGCCGCCCCGGTCGGCTCCGGTGGCCTGGGAGGTGCGACGTTCGACGTCGGGTCGGATGCGGAACCCGAGCGCTACGACCTCGCCGTGCCACGCTCGCGCTGCCCGTCCTGCGACGCGCCGATCACGGCCTTGCAGAACGTGCCGATCGCCAGCTGGCTGCTGCTGCGTGGCAAGTGCGCGAACTGCCGCGCGCCGATCTCGGTGCGCTATCCGATCGTCGAGGCGGCGACGATGCTGCTGTCGCTCGTGGTCGCCTGGCACTTCGGGCCGACGCCCGCGGCCGCGCTCGGCATCGTCGTCACGTGGTTCCTCGTGGCGATGTCGATGATCGACTTCGACACGCAGCTCCTGCCCGACACCCTGACCCTGCCGCTGATGTGGATCGGCCTGCTCGCCTCCCTCGTGCCGGTGTTCGTCGACGTGCGCGAGGCGGTGATCGGTGCCGCGGCGGGGTATCTCGTCCTCTGGTCGATCTTCTGGCTGTTCAAGCTGATCGCCGGCAAGGAGGGCATGGGCTACGGCGACTTCAAGCTGCTCGCCGCGCTCGGCGCCCTGCTCGGCTGGCAGGCGCTGCCGTCGATCATCCTCCTGTCCTCGGTCGTCGGCGCCGTCGTCGGCATCGCCATCATCGTCGCGACCCGGCGCAGCAAGGACATCCCGATTCCCTTCGGACCCTACCTCGCCGCCGCCGGCTGGATCGCGATGCTGTGGGGCGAGGAACTCTCGCGCTGGTACCGGGGCGCGATGTTCTGACGGCCTCAGATCCGTTCCCGCCGCGAACACCACGGCAACGGGCGACGACCGGACGATCCTCGTCGAGTGCCCGGCGTGTGCCGCCGCACGCGCTTCCCCGGGCGGACGCGCGCGGGCGTCGCACCGGGTGACAGGCGCTCGCCGGGCGTTCATCATCGGGGGCGACGGAGGCCTCTCGTGAACCCACCCGATCCCGACCCTCTCCCGACCGCAGCGATCGTCGTGCCGTTCCCCGGCACCGGCGTCGTCCGCACCGTCGCGGCCGGTCCCTTCACCGGCCACCGCCGAGTCGGCGAGGGCGCACCGTGCTGCTGATCGGACTGACCGGCGGGATCGCCAGCGGCAAGACGCTGGTCTCCGACCGCTTCGCCTCGCGCGGCGTGCCCGTCATCGACGCGGACCTGCTCGCGCGCGAGGTCGTGCGTCCGGGCAGCGCCGGGCTGAACGCGCTGATCGCGCACTTCGGCACGGCCATCCTCGCCTCGAACGGCGAGCTCGACCGGGCCGCGCTCCGGACCCTGATCTTCGTCAATCCGCCGGACCGGGCCGTCGTCGACGCGACGCTCCATCCGCTCATCCGCGAACTCTCCGAACGTCGCATCGAGACGGCACGGACCGCCGGCCACGCCTACGCCGTCCACGCGGTGCCGCTGCTCGTGGAGACCGCCCAGGCGGCGCGCTTCGATCGCGTGGCGGTCGTCGACGTTCCGGTGGAAACGCAGCTCGAGCGGCTGATGGCCCGTGACGGTTCCGACGAGACGCAGGCGCGAGCGATTCTCGCGGCGCAGGCGACGCGTGCGGCACGCCTCGCGATCGCCGACGACGTCATTGACAACTCGGGATCGGTGGAGACGACGCTCGCCCGCGTCGACGAGCTGCACGAGCGCTACGCCGCGCTCGCCTCGGCCACGAGCGCGTCGACGACCGTCTGATTGGCGTCGGGGAACGCGAGCGCGCCGAGCTCGGCGATCGCCACCCAGCGCAGCGTCTGCCCCTCCCTGCCCGACGGCTCGCCGTCGAAGCGGGTGACGTCGACGAAGTGCAAGCGCACGCGTTTCCCGGGGTAGGCGTGCTCGAGCGTCGTGCGCGGCCGCCACTCGAGCGGGCGGAGTCCGATCTCCTCGTCGAGCTCGCGGGCGAGCGCCGCGTCGACGCTCTCGCCGGGCTCGAGCTTGCCGCCGGGAAACTCCCAGCGGCCGCCCTGGTGCTGTCTGGGCTTGCGCAGCGCGAGCAGCACTCGCGCGCGGGATTCGTCGAGGACGATGCCGGCGACGACGTCGATCGTCCGCCCTTCGCTCAACTGCGGTAGTCCGCGTTGATGCTGACGTACGCGTGGGAGAGATCGGACGTCCAGATCTCGACGGCCGCCCCGTCGCCGTCGCCGCCCGGGCCGCGCTCGGTCGGGCCGCGCCCGGCCCGACCGAGCTCGATCGTCACGACGATCTCGTCGCGCGCCATGATCGCCGCTCCCCGCTCCTCGGTGTAACCCGGGGCGATGCCACCGGCCTCGAACGCGAGCACGTCGCCGAGCGAGACGCGCACGCGTGCGGCATCCAGCTCGTGCACGTCCGCCTTGCCGATCGCCATCAGCAGCCGCCCGACGTTGGCGTCGCCGGCGAACATCGCGGTCTTCACGAGTGGCGAATTGGCGACCGCGTAGCCGACGGCACGACATTCGGCCGCGTCGCGTCCGCCGGTCACGCGTACACCGATGAACTTGGTGGCGCCCTCGGCGTCCCGGACGATGGCCTGGGCGAGGTCGCGGAACAGCTCGCTCAGCGCGGCGACGAACGCCGTCCACGACGACGTGTCGGACGACGACAGGGCAGCCCCCTGCCCGGTCGCGCACAGCACGCAGGCATCGTTCGTCGAGGTGTCGCCGTCGACGGTGATCGCGTTGAAGGAGACGTCGACGGCGGCGGCGAGCGCGCGCTCGAGATCCGCCTGACCGACGTTCGCGTCGGTGAACACGTAGGCGAGCATGGTCGCCATGTGCGGCTCGATCATGCCGGCTCCCTTGGCCATGCCGGTGATCGTGACAGGCGTCGCGCGCTCGTCGCCGAGCGTGACGGTGCGCGAGGTCAGCTTGGGCGCGGTATCGGTCGTCATGATGCCGTGCGCGGCGGCTCGCCACCGCTCGTCCGAGGAGGACGCCTCGCCGAGCGCGGACGCCGCGGCGGCGATGCCGCCTCGCACCGCGGCGTCGGGCAGGAGCTGTCCGATCACGCCGGTCGAGAACGGCAGCACGGCCTCGGGCGACACGCGGAGCGCATCGGCGACGGCCTCGCAATGAGCGCGCGCCATGACGATACCGGGCTCGCCGGTGCCGGCGTTGGCGTTGCCGGCGTTGATCAGCAGCGCGCGGACTTCGCCACCGGATGCCCGCAGGTGTTCGCGCGCCACCGTGACCGGCGCGGCGGCGAACGCGTTCCTCGTGAAGACGGCGGCGGTACGGCTGCCCTCGGCCATTCCGAACAGCACGAGATCCGGCGTGCCGTCACGCTTGATGCCGGCGGCGACGGTCGCGATGTCGACGCCCGCGACCGGCACGGCCGGCGCGAGCGAGAGGTTGACGGGCATGACGCGGACTCGGGCGAAAGGCCGACAAGGATAGCCGACCCGCCCGCGGGTCGGGAGAGTGCCCCGCCGTCACGACGACTTCCGGTCCCGGCAGGCCCCGACGAGCCGGCGAGCCCCGACGGATCCGTCGGCCCGCCGGGGCCGGGAGCCTCCGGAGGGGCGTCGCGGATCAGCTCAGCTTGCCGTGACAGTTCTTGTACTTCTTCCCCGAGTCGCAGAAGCACGGATCGTTGCGCCCGAGCTTGCGCTCCTCGCGGCGGTAAGGCTGCGTCGGGGCCGCCGCCGCCGGCCGGTTGGCCGAGGCCGCCACGGCCGCCGCGCGCTGGGCGGCGGCCGCGGCGACCGCGGCACTCGCCGGACGCTCGGCCACGGCAGTGTCGCCGTGCGCGTGCGCCGCACCCTCGGCGAGCTCTTCCTCGACATCCCCGGACAGGGCGCTGGCGACCTCGCGGTGCTCGTAGCTGACGCGGGTCGGCGGCACCGGCGCGACACGCTCCTCGGCCCGGGCGACCTGCTCGGGATTCCTGACCTGGACCTTGCTCAGCACGCCGACGACATCGCTCTTGTACTCGTCGAGCATGTTCGTGAACAGCTGGAACGCCTCCTTCTTGTACTCCTGCTTCGGGTTCTTCTGCGCGTACCCGCGCAGCGCGATGCTCTGACGGAGGTAGTCCATGCCGGCCAGGTGCTCCTTCCAGTGCTCGTCGAGCGCCTGCAGCATCACGTACTTCTCGAAGCGGCGAAGCCCCTCCTCGCCGGCGGCGGCCTCCTTCGCCTCGTAGTCGGCGACCAGGCCGGCGACGATGCGCTCGGCGATCTCCGCCTCCGGCAGATCGGGCTCGGCGGCGAGCCAGCCACGCACGTCGAAGGTCTGGCCGGTCGTGCTCTCGAGCTCCTTCTCGAGCCCCTCCAGATCCCAGGCCTCCTCGATCGAGCCGGGGGGGACGAAGCGGGCGACGACGCCCGGGATGATCTCCTCGCGCAGGTCGTCGACCTCGTCGCGCACGCTCTCGGCCTCCATGTACGCGTTGCGCTGCTCGTAGACGACCTTGCGCTGGTCGTTGGCGACGTCGTCGTACTCGAGCAGGTTCTTGCGCATGTCGAAGTTGTGACCCTCGACCTTTCTCTGCGCGTTCTCGATCGCCTTGGTGACCCAGGGGTGCTCGATCGCCTCCCCTTCCTGCATGCCGAGCTTCTGCATCAGGTTGCCGACGCGTTCGCTGGCGAAGATGCGCATCAGGCTGTCCTCGAGCGACAGGTAGAAGCGCGTCGACCCCGGATCGCCCTGCCGTCCGGAACGGCCGCGAAGCTGGTTGTCGATGCGGCGCGACTCGTGGCGCTCGGTGCCGATGATGTGCAATCCGCCGGCGGCGAGGACCGTGTCGTGGCGCTTGTCCCAGTCGGTGCGCGCGCTGCCGCGGGCATCGTCGTCGGCGGTGATCATCGCGGCGAGCTCGGCCTCGATGCTGCCGCCGAGCACGATGTCGGTACCACGACCGGCCATGTTGGTGGCGATGGTGACGGCGCCGGGCCGACCGGCGTTCTCGATGATGTTCGCCTCGCGCTCGTGCTGCTTGGCGTTCAGCACCTCGTGGGCGATGTCCTTCCGCTTCAGGAGCCCGGACAGGTACTCGGAGGTCTCGACCGAGGTGGTGCCGACGAGCACCGGCTGCCCGCGCTCGGCGCAGTCCTCGATGTCCTCGATGATCGCGTCGTACTTCTCCGTCTGCGTCAGGAACACGAGATCGGCCTTGTCGTCGCGCACCATCGGGCGGTGGGTCGGGATGACGACGACCTCGAGACCGTAGATCTGCTGGAACTCGTAGGCTTCGGTATCGGCCGTGCCGGTCATGCCGGCGAGCTTGTCGTAGAGGCGGAAGAAGTTCTGGAACGTGATCGAGGCGAGCGTCTGGTTCTCGCGCTGGATCGAGACACCCTCCTTGGCCTCGATCGCCTGGTGCAGCCCCTCCGACCAGCGCCGCCCAGGCATCGTCCGCCCGGTGAACTCGTCGACGATGACGATCTGGTCGCCCGCGACGATGTACTCCTTGTCCTTCGTGTAGAGCGCGTGCGCCCGCAGCGCGGCGTTCAGGTGATGCAGCACGGCGATGTTGGAGGCGTCGTAGAGGCTCTCCCCCTCCTGGAGGATGGCGTCCTCGATCAGGAGCTCCTCGACCCGCTCCATGCCCTCCTCGGTCAGGTGCACCTGCCTGGACTTCTCGTCGACGCTGTAGTCGCCCTCGCCGTCCTCCTGCTGCTGGGGGTTCAGACGCGGCACGACGACGTTCAGCTTGTGGTACAGCTCGCTGTCGCCGTCGGCCGGGCCGGAGATGATCAGCGGCGTCCTCGCCTCGTCGATCAGGATGGAGTCGACCTCGTCGACGATCGCGAAGTTGAGCGCGCGCTGCACCTTCTGCTCGGGCGCGTGCGCCATGTTGTCGCGCAGGTAGTCGAAGCCGAACTCGTTGTTCGTGCCGTAGGTGACGTCGCAGGCGTAGGCCGCGCGGCGCTCGTCGGTCGAGAGGCCGTTGACGATGATGCCGACCGTGAGACCGAGGAACTCGTAGAGCCGCGCCATCCACTCGGCGTCACGACGGGCGAGGTAGTCGTTGACGGTGATGACGTGCACGCCCTCGCCGGGCAGCGCGTTCAGGTAGACCGCGGTGGTGGCGACGAGCGTCTTGCCCTCGCCGGTGCGCATCTCGGCGATCTTGCCCTTGTCGAGCACCATGCCGCCGACCAGCTGCACGTCGAAGTGCCGCATGCCGAGCGCGCGCTTGCCCGCCTCGCGGGTGACGGCGAAGGCTTCGGGCAGCAGCGACTCGAGCGTCGCGCCGCCGCCGAGACGCTCGCGGAACTCGAGCGTCTTGGCGGCCAGCGCCGCGTCGTCCAGGGCCGCGATGGTCGACTCGAGCGCGTTGATCTGCTCGACCTCGCGTCCGAGACGCTTGACCGCCCGGTCGTTGCTGCTGCCGACGATCTTCCTGACGAGATTACCTAGCATGGAGACGAATCCTGTCGCTGCGCGTGCAGCCGTTGAGCGCCGGACATTATGGCACCGAACCCCTCGGGACCGCCTCGGCGGCCCGAGGGTTCAGCGGAGATAGACGGTGGGATCGAGCACCGCGCCGTCGTGATGCACCTCGACGTGCACGTGCGGTCCGGTCGAGCGGCCGCTCGAACCGAGCGTGGCGACGACATCCCCCTTCGCGACCCGGTCGCCGGCGGCGACGAGATTGCTCCGGTTGTGGGCGTAACGCGTGCGATAGCCATCACCGTGCTCGATCTCCACGAGGTTGCCGTAACCGCCGTCGGCACCGGAGAAGGCGACGATGCCGTCGGCAAGCACGTGGATCGGCGTGCCGGGACGTCCGGCGAGATCGACGCCCCGGTGCAGCTCGCGTCGTCCGCCGAACGGCCTGGGTCGGTATCCGAACCCCGAGCTCCGGACCGTGCCCGGCGCGACCCGACCACCGATGCGTCGGCCGTGGGCGGCACGGCGCAGGTCGAAGATCCGCGCCATGCGTGCGCCCTGTGCCGATATGGGGTCGAGCGCGCGAATGGAAAGATCGAGCGCGTCGACCGCTCGGCGCACGGCCGGCAGCTCCAGCGGATCCAGGTCGAGGTCGAACTCGCCGTCGTCCAGCTCGGCGACCTCGGCGAGGCGTCGAAACAGGATGCGCAGGCGCAGGATCTCGGCCCTCACCCGACCGAGTTCCGACCAGAGCGGATCCACGCCTTCGCCGGTGTCGATGCCGTCGTCGACGAGGGCATCGATGCGCCGGGGAATCGGCACGGCGGCCACCGCCGCGCCGAGACCTGCCGGAGTGCCGGTGGACGGCTCCTTCGCCGCCGGTTCCGACAGGTTCGGCGGCGCGGTCCGCGCGGACTCTCGCGCCGCCCCTTCGCCGGCGACGTAACCGATCAGGACGCTGCAGGCGAGCGTCGCCGGGAACAGCACGCCGGCGCCGAGGTCGACGCGGCGGGTCGCTGCCGCCCTGTCCGCGCCCGGACGGACCGCCCGCGGCGCCGCGTCGGCGGGGCCGGCCGGTACGCGCGACACGCGTCCGTGTTTCAATCGATCGACGGCACGCCGTGCAGCCCAGACACGTAGCGGCCGTGGCAGTCGGGCCCGGTGGTCCGGAGGAGCTGCAGTTCCCATGAAATCCTTCGACAGCCTGATCGGGCCGGCAGCCCATGCGGCCATGCGCGACGACCGTCGCATCAGGGCGGTGATTTCACGGATCGTGCCAGCAGGTGCGCTGGAACACGTGACCTTCTGCCGCCTCGCCGGACGTCAGCTCAAGGTCACGCTCGATGGCGCCGCCTGGATACCGAAGCTGCGCTTCACCGAACGGACCTTGCTCGCCGCGCTGATCCGCGACGGAATGGACGTGCGCGGCGTCAGCTGGCATGTCACGCCGGCGCGCAACCCGCGCGGACGCGAGACGGCGACCCGCCATGCGGTGACGGCCTCGCCGAGGGCGGCACGGGCGGTGCTGTCGGCGGCCGACGATCTCGCGGCATCGTCCGACACCGGGGCCGACGACGAGCTCGCCCGTCAGATGCGGCGCATGGCACGGCATCTCGTCCGGCACACCGGCGACGACGAACCGTCAATCGAATGACGATCCGGTCAGGGCAGGTCCGCACGGGAGTCGGCCGCGAGGACGGGTCGGTAGATCGGTGGGTCGGCGCGCGAGCCGATCCGGATCATCCCCGGGTCGATGCACGGACCGACGGATCGGCCCCGTCGGGAGGCTCGCGTCAGCCGGCCGCTTCCCGCGGCTGGAGGTACGAGATCGGCGCCGTCTCGACGTTCTCGAAAACGACTTCCTCCATCGCCGACTCGTTGGCGAGAAGCGCGCGAAGTAGCCGGTTGTTCAGCGCGTGCCCGGACCTGTAGCCGGTGAACGAGCCGATCAGGCTGTGCCCGAGCAGGTACAGGTCACCGATCGCGTCGAGGATCTTGTGCCGCACGAACTCGTCGCGGTAGCGCAGGCCATCCTCGTTCAGTACCCGGTACTCGTCGATGACGATGGCGTTGTCGAGACTGCCGCCGAGAGCGAGATCACGCTTGCGGAGCGCCTCGATGTCGCGCATGAAGCCGAAGGTGCGGGCGCGGCTTATCTCGCGCACGAACGAGGTGGTCGAGAAATCGACCTCGGAAGTCTGCACGCCGCCGCTGAACACCGGGTGATCGAACTCGATCGTGAACTTGACCTTGAATCCGTCGAACGGCTCGAAGCGGGCGAACTTCTCGCCGTCACGCACCTCGACAGCCTTGCGGACCCGGATGAAGCGCTTCGGCGCGCCCTGCTCGAGGATACCGGCGGACTGCACGAGGAAGACGAACGGCGCCGCGCTGCCGTCCATGATCGGGACCTCGTCGGCGGAGAGATCGACGAAGCAGTTGTCGATGCCGAGTCCGGCGAGGGCCGCCATCAGGTGCTCGACCGTCGAGACGCGCACGCCGTTCTCGCCGACCGTCGTGGCGAGTTCGGTCTCGTGAACGTTCAGGGCCGTGCCACGGATGACCACGGGAGGATTGCTGTCGACGCGACGGAACACGATTCCCGTATCGATCGGCGCGGGCACCAGGGTCAGGTAGACCTTGCGCCCCGTGTGCAGGCCGATGCCGGTCGCCCGGATGGTGTTCTTTAGGGTTCGCTGTCGAATCACGTGTCTTCTCTTCTGCGCTCGCCGAAATCCGTGCCCTCTATATAGCAGCGGATACCGACGACCACAGGTCTGTCGCGTCACGAAACCGGACGCGCGGTGACGCCGGCTCCGATGCCTCCGGAATCGGAGTGCATCCACCATGGAACGGCGGCGGATCAGGGGCTCCCGGAGCACGGACGGAACACGCACCGGACGCTCCACGGACCGGCAGCATGTTACAAGATCGACCCGCCTCGCGTGTGGTGCCTCCCTCGCTTGTAATCTCCCGGACAGGGGTAATTCGACCCTTTCGAGCGGGACACGGTGGCGGCCGACCGCCGGGCGCGGGTGTCTTGCCGGCCCGCTGTACATTCCGGGCACAGGTCTCTTGACGCGGCGGCTTGTCGCCTCCTCGCCGGCGGCCACCACCCACCGGGCAGCCGCGCCGCCGACCTTCCCTGGTCAGCCTTGCCGGCTCCCGTGCCGTGACCCCCTCTCCGGGGACCTTCTCGTTCCGCCGAGGGCCTGGAGAGACCGGCGTGAGCGCTCGGGGCTCAGTCCGCCTGACGGCGCAGGAAGGCGGGGATGTCGAGGTAGTCGACATCGTGACCGCTGCTCGCCGGTCCCGCGCCCCGCGCGGCGCCCTGAGCGCTCTTGCGCTCGATCGACGGCCGTGCCGCCTCTCGTCCGGCCGCACCGTACGCCGAGTGGGTCGCGCCACCGGCACCACCCATGCCACCACTCAGGCCACCCTGCCCTCCCTGGGCCTGACGGGGACGGACCCCCATGCTGCCCCGGGCCGCGCCGGGCTGCACGGAACGCAGCTGCGCCGCCCGCGCCTCGGGGTGACCGAGACCGGTGGCGACGACGGTGACGCGAAGCTCGCCGTCCAGCGAGTCGTCGATCGCCGTGCCGACGACGACCGTCGCGTCGTCCGCGGCGAAGTCGCGAACGACGTTGCCCACTTCCTCGAACTCGCCGATCGCCATGTCCATGCCGGCGGTGATGTTGACGAGGATGCCGCGCGCGCCCTTCAGGTCGATGTCCTCCAGGAGCGGGCTCGAGATGGCCATCTCGGCCGCATCGGTCGCACGCTCGTCGCCGTGACCGACGCCCGAGCCCATCATCGCCAGTCCCATCTCGCTCATGACCGTGCGCACGTCGGCGAAGTCGACGTTGATCAGGCCCGGGTTGGTGATGAGCTCGGCGATGCCCTGGACGGCACCGCGCAGCACGTCGTTGGCCGCCCCGAACGCGTCGAGGAGCGAGATGTTCTTGCCGAGCACCGACAGGAGCTTCTCGTTCGGGATGGTGATCAGCGAGTCCACCTGCGTCCTGAGCTCCTCGATGCCGGCCTCGGCGATGCGCATGCGCTTGGGCCCCTCGAACGGGAACGGCTTGGTGACGACCGCGACGGTCAGCACGCCCATCTCGCGGGCGATCTGCGCGACGACCGGGATGGCGCCCGTGCCGGTACCGCCGCCCATGCCGGCGGTGATGAAGAGCATGTCCGTCCCCTGGATCAGATCCTGGATGCGGTCACGGTCCTCCATCGCGGCCTGACGTCCGATCTCGGGATTGGCGCCGGCGCCGAGCCCCTTGGTGATGCTCTGCCCGATGTGCAGGACGCTGTTCGCGCCCATGCTCTTGAGCGCCTGCGCGTCGGTGTTGGCGCAGATGAAGTCGACGCCCTCGATGCCGGCGTTGACCATGTGCTGCACGGCGTTGCTGCCGCCGCCGCCCACGCCGACGAGCTTGATGACGGGTGCGTCGTTGATCGAGTCGACCAGTTCGTATGTCATTGTCTCGTGTTCTCCTGCTGGTAAGTCGTTTAGGTGAAGTCAGGTTCTCTCGCGGTCCGCCGTCCGGTGTTCACCGGCCCTGCATCCCGCCCCCGGGCACTGCCTGCTGGCCTCGTCGCTCAGAAGTACTCCCTGAACCACTCGGCCATCCGTTTCAACAGGCCCTTTTCCGAGCGCGTGTCGACCGGTTCGCTACGCGGGTTTTTTCGTCGCTCGCGCCCGTACAGGAGCAAGCCCACACCCGTTGCATGGATCGGGTTTCGCGATACTTCGCTCAGCCCGCTCACGTGTTGCGGCACTCCCAGCCGCACCGGCATGTGGAAGATCTCTTCCGCCAGTTCGATGACTCCTTCCATCTTCGACGTGCCGCCGGTAAGCACCACACCGGCGGCACACGATTCCTCGAAGCCGCTTCTCCTGAGCTCGCCCTGCACGAGCCCGAGCAGCTCCTCGTAGCGCGGCTCGACGATCTCGGCGAGCGTCTGCCGTGCGAGCCGCCGCGCCGAACGATCGCCGACCCCCGGCACCTCGATCATCTCGTCGGGGCTGGCGAGCTGGGTCAGCGCGCAGGCGTACTTCAGCTTGATCTCCTCGGCGAACTGCGTCGGCGTCCTGAACGCGACGGCGATGTCGTTGGTCACCTGATCCCCGGCGATCGGGATCACCGCGGTGTGCCGGATGGCCCCGTCGGTGAACACGGCGATGTCGGTCGTGCCCCCGCCCATGTCGACGAGCAGCACGCCGAGATCGCGCTCGTCGTCGGTCAGCACCGAGTGACTGGAGGCGAGCTGTTCGAGGATCACGTCCTCGACCTCGAGGTTGCAGCGGTGGATGCACTTGGTGATGTTCTGCGCGGCGCTGATCGAGCCGGTCACCAGATGCACCTTCGCCTCGAGCCGGACACCGGACATGCCGATCGGCTGATGGATACCGTCCTGGCTGTCGATGACGTACTCCTGGGGGAGCACGTGGAGGATGCGCTGATCGGCCGGGATCGCGACCGCCTTGGCCGCGTCGATGACGCGCTCGACGTCCTCCTCCTCGACCTCGGTGTTCCTGATCGCGACGATGCCGTGCGAGTTCATGCTCCGGATGTGGGAGCCCGCGATGCCGGCGAACACGGACGTGATCTTGACGTCGGCCATGTGCTCGGCCTCGGCGACGGCCCTGGTGATCGCCTCGACCGTGCTGTCGATGTTGACCACGACACCCTTCTTCAGACCCTGCGAAGGGTGCGTGCCGAGCGCGACCAGCTCGATCGCGCCGTCCTCGCCGATCTCGCCGACGACCGCGACGATCTTCGACGTGCCGATGTCGAGACCGACGACCATCTGCCCCTCGGCGGACCTGCCGCCGGCACTCGTGCTCTTCCGTCCCACCATGCTCAACCGGGCTCCCTGGTCATGACGGCACCACCGGGCGAGTCCGCGCCCGGGAGCGTCTCTCCGCCCCGCAAGGCGAATCCGTTGCTGTAGCGCATGTCGAAACGCGCGGCGCGCCCGCCGAGCGGCGTGACGAGACGGTCGTAGACATCGACGAAGCGGGCGAGCCGGCGCTCGCGGTCCTCGTAGCCGAGACGGACCTCCACGCCGTTGGCCAGCTCGAGCGTCTGCGAGCGCCGCGCGTCTTCCTCGAGCGCCGTGAGCGTGACGCCGAACGGGGCGAGCGCGGCCGCGTAGCGGCGATGGTCCTCGAACACGTCGACCTGTCGACCGTCCGCACCGCGCAGACGCGGCAGATCGGCGAACAGCTCGCGCCACTCGGCAGCGCGCGGGTCGTCTCCCGCGAGCTGCGGCGGGCGGAACAGCGCGAGACGCTTGCTGACGAGCGCGTCGTCGTTCCATCGCGCCGCGGGCTCGTGCTCCTCGATCTCGATCGATACCCGCCCCGGCCAGACCCGGCTGATCCGGGCTCCCGCCACCCAGGGCAGGCGCTCGACCTCCCGGCGCACGGTGTCGATGTCGAGCCCGTGGAATCCCTTGCCGATCTCGTCGGCGATACGCGTGCGCAGCGCGTCGCGACCGGTGTAGTCGAGCGTGCCGAGGATGTCGACGTTGGTCACCGGAAAGCGCAGCGGGTCGTTCGCCAGTCGCGACAGCACGACCGCGGCGACGATGACGAACGCGAGACCGAGCGTGCCGATCGCCCAGCGAAGCGGCGGTCGGGCGAGTCCGGTGGCGGAGGCCCGCTCGTCGGCGGCGGCGAGGTGGGCGGCGACGGCGCGCGCGTTGGTCGCGCGCGCGCCGGCTCGACCGCCGCCTGCCGTCCGGACGCCGGATGCCCGGATGCCGGATGCCCGGACGCCGGATGCCCGGACCCCTTCGGTCCCGGGGCGCGAAACCGTCGTGCGGGGTCGATCGGCGATGACGCTCATGCCGCCTCCTCCCCGGGCACCTGCCGATCGCTCGAGGGCAGGGTGTGCGCGAGAATCGCGAGGCAGAGCTCGGGGAACTCGAGGCCGGCGGCGCGTGCGGCGATCGGCACCAGACTGTGCGAGGTCATCCCCGGAGCGGTGTTGCACTCGATGAACTGCGGCTCGTCCGTCTCGTCGAGGATGAAGTCGATCCGCCCCCAGCCGTGGCAGCCGAGCGCGTCGAAGGCGCGGAGCGCGAGCGTGCCGAGACGCGCGAGCAGCGCCTCGTCGAGCGGCGCCGGGCAGAGGTACTCGGTGTCCTCGGCGACGTACTTGGCGTGATAGTCGTAGAAACCGCTCGCGGCACGCAGCGCCACCGGCGGCAGCGTCCGCCCGGCGACGATGCCGACCGTCACCTCGCGCCCCGTCACGCGTCGCTCGACGAGCACCGCGCCGTGGCGGCGGGCCGCCTCGAACGCGTCGTCGAGCGTCCCGGCGGTATCGGCCATCGAGACCCCGATGCTCGAGCCCTCGGCGACCGGCTTGACGACGAGCGGGTAGCCGATCTCGCCCGCCGCGATCCGGGCCGCGTCGGCGTCTTCCACCACGCGAGCCTCGGGCGTGGAGAGGCCGGCCAGTCGGCACAGCGACTTCGCGCGCCACTTGTCCATCGCGAGCGCCGACCCGAGCACGCCGCTGCCGGTGTACGGAACGCCGGCCAGATCGAGCGCCCCCTGGACCGTGCCGTCCTCGCCGCCGCGTCCGTGCAGGATCAGGAAGGCGCGCTCGAACCCGCCGTCGGCGAGCACATGGCCGATGTCGCGTCCCGCATCGATCGCGTGCGCGTCGACACCGCGCGAGGCGAGCGCGTCGAACACCTGCTGGCCGCTCATCAGCGAGACGTCGCGCTCGGCCGACCAGCCGCCCATGACGACCGCGACCTTGCCGAACACCGTGGCCGGAAGCATCGTGTCAGCCACGGCTCGCCTCCATGGCCGTCCGGCCACCGGCGGCGATCGCCGCCGGCGCGCCGGACGACTCGCCCGGGCCGGCCGGATCGGCGAAGCGCGCGGCGAGCGTGCCGACCAGCGCACCGACCGAGCCGGCCCCGAGGGTCAGCACGACATCGCCGTCGGCGAGCACCCGCCCGAGCGCGTCGGGCGTGTCGCCGATGTCCTCGACGAAGATCGGATCGACCGCACCGCGGTTCCGGATGGCGCGCGCGAGCGCGCGGCCGTCGGCACCGGTGATGCGCTCCTCGCCGGCCGGGTAGACCTCGGTCAGGAGCAGCACGTCCGGCACCGACAATGCCTCGGCGAAGTCGTCGAACAGGTCGCGCGTGCGCGTGTAGCGGTGCGGCTGGAAGATCACGACGAGACGCCGTTCCGGCCAGCCGCCACGGATCGCGGCGAGCGTCGCGGCCACCTCGGTCGGGTGATGACCGTAGTCGTCCACGAGCTCGGCGGTGCCGCCGTCGAAGTGCAGCAGGCCGTGACGCTGGGCGCGCCTCCCGATGCCCTCGAAGCGCGCGAGCGCGCGCTTGCAGGCGCGCACGTCCACGCCGAGCTCGAGCGCCACGGTGATCGCCGCGAGCGCGTTCAGCACGTTGTGGCGTCCGGGCAGGTTGAGCGTCACGCCGCGGATCTCGCGGCGATGATCGTCGCCGTCGTCGACACGCACGTCGAAGTGCATGCGCAGCCCCTCCTGACGGACGTTCATCGCCCGCACCGACGCCTCGTCCGAGAAGCCGTAGCTCCGGATCGGACGGGCGACCTGCGGCAGCACGTCACGGATGTGCTCGTCGTCGATGCAGAGGATGGCGAGCCCGTAGAACGGCAGATGCATCAGGAAGTCGACGAATGTCCGCTTCAGGCGCTCGAAGTCGCCCCCGTAGGTCGAGAGGTGATCGGCATCGATGTTGGTGACGATCGCCATGACCGGCTGCAGGTAGAGGAACGACGCGTCGCTCTCGTCGGCTTCGGCCACGAGCCATTGCGACTGACCGAGGTAGGCGTTCCGGCTCGAGCTGTTGAGGCGCCCGCCGATGACGTAGGTGGGGTCGATGCCACCCTCGTCCAGCAGGCTCGCGACGAGGCTCGTCGTGGTCGTCTTGCCGTGGGTGCCGGCGACGGCGATGCCCTGCTGGAAGCGCATCAGCTCGGCGAGCATCTCGGCACGACGCACGACCGGCAGCTGCAGCTCGCGGGCGCGTGTCAGCTCGGGATTGTCCTCGGGCACCGCCGTCGAGACCACGACGACATCGGCGTCCTCGACATGGGCGGCCAGGTGGCCGAGACGCACGTCGACACCGAGCCCGGCGAGTCGCGCGGTCAGCGCGTTGCCGCCGAGGTCTGAACCGCTGACGCGGAATCCGAGGTTGTGCATGACCTCGGCGATACCGCCCATGCCGACACCGCCGATGCCGATGAAGTGCATCGCCCGCACGCGTCGCATCTGGCTCTTGACGATCGGGGAGACGTCGACGCTCATCGCCGCGCGCCCTCGCCCGTCAGCGCGTCGGCGACCGTTTCGGCCGCTCCCGCCAGGAAGGTTCCGCGGGCCGCGACGCCCATCGCGCGAAGGGCGTCGCGGGCGGTGTCGAGGCGACGGATCTCGTCGGCGAGCCGCCCGGAGGTCAGCGTCGCCTGCGGCATCAGCACGGCGGCGCCCTCGTCCGACAGCCGCCGCGCGTTCGCGCTCTGGTGGTCGTCGACGGCGTGCGGGAACGGCACGAGGATCGACGGCACGCCGAGCGCGGCGAGCTCCGTCACCGTCATCGCGCCGCTCCTGCAGACGACGAGATCGGCCTCGGCATAGGCCCGGGCCATGTCGTCGACGAACGGCTCGACGGAGACCGTGGCGGCGACGTCCGCGTAGCGCGCGCGCACCGCGTCCGCCTCGTCGAGGCCGCTCTGATGGCGTACCGTGACCCGCTCCCCGAGCCGCGCGATCGCCCCGGGCACCGTCTCGTTCAGCGCGCGCGCGCCGCGACTGCCGCCGACCACCAGCACACGGAGCGGCGCGGACGCCGTGGTGGCCCCGCCGCGCTCGTCGTTCGAGCCGGAGACCGGTGCCGTACCGGGCCCGTCGCCCTCCCGGGGCCGTGCGTCGCGCGCCGTTCGGGCGAGCGCGGCGATGTCGTGTCGCACCGGATTGCCGACGGTGCGCGCATCGACACTCGCGGCGAACACGCCGGGCCAGGCCGAGAACACGCGCGTGGCGAACCGCGCGAGGAGACGATTGGTCATGCCCGGGATCGCGTTCTGCTCGTGCAGCACCAGAGGACAGCGGCACGCGAGAGCGGCGAGCGCGACCGGCCCCGACACGAAGCCGCCCATGCCGAGCACGGCACGCGGCCGCAGGGCGCGCAGCGCCGCCACGCTCTGAAGGCACGCGCGCACGAGTCGCGACGGCCCGGTCAGCGTGCCGACGAGCCCCTTGCCGCGGAGCCCCGCGACGTCGATCCAGCGGATCTCGATACCGGCGGCCGGCACCAGTCGTGCCTCGAGCCCGGCCCGCGTGCCGAGCCAGACGACCGGCACGTGACGCGCGGCCAGCACGTCGGCGACGGCCAGCGCCGGCACGACGTGACCGCCCGTGCCGCCCGCGGCGATGACGACGGGCGCGACACCGCGAAGGTCGGCCGCCGCGTCGGGCGCGGCGCTCGCGAGGGCGCTCATGCTTCGTCCTCCGTGCCGGCGCCCGTGCCGGCGCCCGGATCGCGGCTCGACACGACTCGCGACTCGCGCACCGCGGCAACGCCACCGGGCGCGGCGTCGCGCGCCAGCTCCCACTCGACGCGCAGCAGCAGCGCGAACGTCGCGGCGAACACGACCGCCGAGCTTCCGCCGTAGCTCATCAGCGGCAGCGTGATGCCCTTGGTCGGCAGGACGCCCATGTTCACGCCCATGTTGATGAACGACTGCAGGCCCACCCAGACGCCGATGCCGAGCGCGACCGAGGAGGCGAAGCGGTTGCCCTGCTCCTCGGCGATCCGCGACAGGCGGAAGCAGCGCCAGACGATGAACCCGTACAGCGCGATCAGCGCGAGCGCGCCGATCAGCCCGAGCTCCTCGCAGAGCACGGCGAACAGGAAGTCGGTGTGCGCCTCGGGGAGGTAGAAGAGCTTCTGCACGCTGCTGCCGAAGCCGACACCGCTCAGCCCGCCGCTGCCGATCGCGATCAGCGACTGGGTCAGCTGGAACCCCGAGCCGAACGCGTCGGACCACGGATCGAGAAAGCTCGCGAAGCGGATCGCCCGGTACGGCGACATGACGATCAACACCGCCCCGACGGCACCGAGCACGGCGAGCAGCGCCAGGAACTGCGAGAACCGCACGCCCGCGACGAACAGCATCGTCATCGCCGTCAGCACGATCACGACGGCCGCCCCGAAGTCCGGCTCGGCGAGCAGCAGCGCGCTCACCCCGCAGATCAGCACGAGCGGGCGCACGAACCCCCCGAACGTGGTCTCGACGAGATGCCCGCGCCGCACGACGTAGCCCGAGAGGTAGACGATGATGAACAGCTTGACCGTCTCGGAGACCTGCACGGTGAACAGTCCGAGGTCGATCCAGCGGCGGCTGCCGTTGACCTTCGAGCCGATGCCCGGCACCAGCACGAGCACCAGCGCCACCATCGACAGGATCAGCAGGTGCGGGCCGTAGCGCTCCCAGACGGCGAGAGGGACGCGGAACAGCCAGGTGCCGACGCACAGCCCGATCGCGAGGAAGACAAGCTGGCGGCTGACGAAGTGGAACGGACGCCCGAAGGCGTCGTCGGCGAACGCCATCGAGGCCGAGGCGATCATGATCGCGCCGAACAGTCCGAGCGCGAGGATCGCGATCAGCAGCGCGTGATCGCCGGCGCTCCGCCCGGGCGCGACCCCGCGACCGCCTAGCGGGTCCCGTCCGGGGAGCCGGTGCCCGGAGGGGCGTCCGCCGGGACGCTCCGGACGCGGCGCGGGCAGCCGGCCGGTGACACTCTTGGAGACGATGGCGCTCACGCGGCGATCGCCTCCTCGACGAGGCCGGCGAAGCGGCGGCCGCGGTCGGTGAAGTCGGCGAACATGTCGAAGCTCGCGCAGGCCGGCGACAGCAGCACCGTGTCGCCGCGAACCGCGAGCTCCGCGCACAGGATCACCGCCGCGTCGAGCGAATCGCTCAGGTGCAGAGGAGCGGCGCCGTCGAGCGCCGCGTGCAGACGCATCCGGTCACGCCCGATCAGCACGACGGCGCGCGCGACCCGTGCGACGACCGGACGAAGCGGCGCGAAGTCGGCCCCCTTGGACAGCCCGCCGGCGATCAGCAGCACCGGTCCCGGCATCGCCTCGAGTGCCTTGATGCAGGCGTCGACGTTCGTGCCCTTGGAATCGTTGTACCAGCGCACGCCGTGCGCCTCGCCGACCAGCTCGGTGCGGTGGGGAAGTCCGGGGAACGCGCACAGCGCCTCGAGCGTGTCGGCGCGGGTCGCCAGACCGGCGAACGGCGCCACGGCGGTCTCGCCGCCCGCTACCCGACCGCCCGCGCTGCCGAGCGCGTCGAGCAACGCGAGCACGGCGAGCGCGTTGGCCGCGTTGTGAGCACCGGGAAGCGCGAGCCGCGCACGTTCGAGCAGCGGCTCGCCGTCGCGACACAGCCACGCTCGTCCATCGATGTCGGTCAGGCGCCACGACACGCACGGTCCGGATGCCGGGTCGGTCGCCGCGGCGCGCCCTTCCTCCACGCCGTCTGCCGTCGCGGGAGCCGTGCCGTGACCTTTCGCCGTGAACAGCGCGAAGACCGGCGCGGCAGCGTCGGCCGGGCGGGTCGCGGGGTCGTCGGCGTTGACGACGGCATGCGTGGTGCGGTCGTGCACGCGGCGCTTGGCGGCGGCGTAGTCGGCGAGCGAGTCGTAGCGATCGAGGTGGTCGTCGCTGACGTTGAGCACGACGCTCGCGTGCGGGGCGAGGCTGGTCGTCGACTCGAGCTGGTAGCTCGACAGCTCCAGCACGTGGCACTGCACACGGTCGTCGCCCCGTTCGGGCGCGGGGTCGGCGGCGACGGTCTCGTCATCGAGGCTGTCGAGCGCGGGCAGGCCGATGTTGCCGCAGGCCACGGCCCGGATGCCGAGGCGCCCTAGAAGATCGGTGAGCCAGGCGACGACGGTGCTCTTGCCGTTCGAGCCGGTGACGGCGACGAGCGGAACGGCCACGCGAGCGGCGAACAGCTCGATGTCGCCGACCACCGACACGCCCGCGGCCAGCGCCGCGACGACGGCAGGATGCGAACGTGGCACGCCGGGACTCAGCACGATCACGTCGAAGGCACGGGCGAGCGCGGCATCGAGCGACCCGTGCACCACACCGCCGACGAGAGCGGCGAGCTCGTCCGGCACGCCGCCGTCGTCGACGAGGTCGAACGGGATGTCGTGACGGGCGAGGAAGCGCGCGACCGAGGCGCCGGTCAGCCCGCCGCCGACGACGAGCACACGCCTGCCGCGCAGCACCGTCCCCGTCGGCTCCGTGCTCGTGACAGGCGAGCCCATGGATTCCACGAGCGTCATCAGCGAATCTTCAGTGTCGAGAGCCCGACCAGCACCAGGATCACCGTGATGATCCAGAACCGCACGATGATGCGCGGCTCGGGCCAGCCCTTGAGCTCGAAGTGGTGATGGATGGGAGCCATGCGGAAGATGCGCCGTCCCGTCAGTCGAAAGGAGGCGACCTGGAGGATCACCGACGCCGCTTCCATGACGAACACTCCACCCATGATGAACAGTACCAGCTCCTGCCGGACCATGATCGCCACGACGCCGAGGGAGGCGCCGATGGACAAGGCGCCGACGTCTCCCATGAACACCTGCGCCGGGTACGTATTGAACCACAGGAAACCAAGTCCGGCCCCGACCAGGGCGGCACAGAAGACGGTGAGCTCGCCGGCACCGCGCACGTTCGGGATGCCGAGGTAGTCGGCGAACACGGAATGACCGGCGAGGTAGGCGATCAGGCCGAGGCCCGCCGCCACCATGACCGACGGCAGGATCGCGAGGCCGTCGAGCCCGTCGGTCAGGTTGACCGCGTTGCTGCAACCGACGATCACCAGGAAGGCGAACGGCACGAAGACCCAGCCGAGATACAGCACGGCGTCCTTGAAGAACGGCACGATCAGCTCGAGCTCGACGCGATCGACCGCCGTCGCGTACAGCGCGAGCACGGCGATGCCGGCGACGACGCTCTGCCAGAGCAGCTTCTGACGCGCGCTCAGCCCGACCGAGTTGGCGAGCACGACCTTGCGGTAGTCGTCAATCCAGCCGATCACGCCGAACCCGACGGTGACGAACAGCACCAGCCAGACCTGACGGACGGCGAGGTCCGACCACAGGAGCGTGCTCAGCGCGACGGCGGCGATGATCATCGCCCCGCCCATCGTCGGCGTACCGGCCTTGATAAGGTGGCTCTCGGGTCCGTCGTCGCGTACCGACTGCCCGATCCGGGCCGCCAGCAGCCAGCGGATCAGCCGGGGCCCGAACAGCAGGCACAGCACCAGCGCCGTCAGCGCCGAGAAGATCGCGCGCAACGTGATGTAGCGGACGACCTCGAAGCCCGCATCGACACCCGACAGCCATTCGCCGAGGAGCAGCATCACGGGCGCGCCTCCGGCGCGAGCGCCGCGACGACACGTTCCATGCGGGCCGCGCGCGAGCCCTTGACCAGCACGGTCGCGTCCGCGTCGAGGTGCGGCTCGAGCGAGGCGACGAGGGCGTCGATGTCGGCGAAGTGGGCACCCCGGGCGTCGCGTCGAAGGCCCGCGTCCGCGCCGGAGGTCATGCGCCCGCCGACGAGGCGGTGCCAGGCGCGACCGGCCGCCGCGGCGAGCGGACCGTGCGTCCAGAGCCCGTCGAGACCGGCCTCGTGCGCCGCCTCGCCGACCCGCGCGTGCAGCGCCTCCCCGTCGTGGCCGAGCTCGCCCATGTCGCCGAGCACGAGATGGCGGCGCCCGGGACGGGCGGCGAGCACGGCGATCGCCGCGTGCGTGGAGCTGGGGTTGGCGTTGTAGGTGTCGTCGAACAGCGCAGCTCCGCTGCGCGAGGCCACGCTCGCGAGACGTCCGGTCACCGGCGTCGCGCCGGCGAGCCCGGCGACGATCGCGTCGGCCTGGACGTCGAGGCACCGGGCGGCGGCGATCGCGGCGAGCGCGTTGGCGCGGTTGTGCTCCCCGGGCAGCGCGAACGGGATGACGAGGCGCTCGCCGCGCGTGACGACGACGAACGCCTCGTCGTCGGTCGCGCGCACGTCCGCCCCCGGGGCGTGCCCGAACTCGCACCGTCCGCAGTGTGCCGCGGCCGCGCGGAAGACGTCGACGTGCGCGTCGTCGGCGTTGACGACGGCCGAGCCGTCGGCCGCGAGTGCCGCGAACAACTCGCTCTTGGCACGTGCCACGCCCGCCACGCTGCCGAACCCCTCGAGGTGGGCGGGGCCCGCGTTGGTGATCACGCCGACATCGGGTCGCGCGATGGCGGCGAGCGTCGCGATCTCGCCCGGCGCGTTGGCGCCGAGCTCGATCACCGCGTAGCGGTGCTCCGGCCCGAGCCGGCACAGCGTCAGGGGCACGCCGAGGTCGTTGTTGAGATTGCCGTCGGTGGCGAGCACCGGGCCGAGCTCGCCGAGGATCGCCGCCAAGAGCTCCCTGGTGGTGGTCTTGCCGTTGCTGCCGGTGATCGCGACGGTCGGCACCTGATGCCGCTCGGCCCAGTGGCGCGCGAGCGCGGCCAGCGCGAGCCGGGTGTCGGCGACGACGAGTTGCGGCAGGCTCGTCTCGAGCGGTCGCTCGACCAGCGCCGCGGCGGCGCCCGCGGCCTCCGCGCTCGCCACGAACTCGTGCCCGTCGCGCGCGCCGCGAAGCGCGACCCAGAGGGCGCCTGGCGGGAGGGTGCGAGTGTCGATGCCGATGCCCGTGACGACCCCGTCGCCGACACCGCTCGCGCCGTCGGCGCGCAGCTCCGCATCGAGCGCGCGGGCGCAGTCGGCGAGCGTCAGGCGCAGCATCAGCAGGCCTCCGCCAGGAGCTCGTCGACGCAGACGCGATCGCTCAGCGCGAGCCGCGTGTCGCCGACGATCTGGTAGTCCTCGTGCCCCTTGCCGGCGACCAGCACGACGTCGTCGGACGCCGCGCCGCGCACCGCGTGCGCGATCGCGTCGCGCCGCCCGGGCACGACCGTCGCGCGGGCGGGCTCGCGCATGCCGTCGAGCACCATGGCGATGATGTCGGCGGAGGCCTCGCCGCGCGGGTTGTCGTCGGTGACGACGACGTGATCGGCCGATTCGGCCGCACGCCCCATCGGTGCGCGCTTGCCCGGATCGCGATCGCCGCCGCAGCCGAACACCACCCACAGCGCACCCGTGCAGTGCGCCCGCGCCGCGGCGATCGCCGCCGCCAGCGCCTGTGGCGTGTGCGCGTAGTCGACGACGACGGTCGGGCGTCCGCTCGCCGCGAAGCGCTCCATGCGCCCGGCCGGCGGCCGGATCGTGCCGAGCACGGCGGCGGCGCGCTCGGGCGCGTGGCCGAGCGCGCGCAGCGCGCCATGGCAGGCGAGCAGGTTGGCGACGTTGAAGCGTCCCATCAGCGGGCTCTCGACGCGCACGCGGCAGTCTCCGTCGACGAGCATGAACGCGAGTCCGTCGGCCGTGGCGCGGATGTCGCTCGCGTGCACCCGGACGACATCGGCTCCCGCGCCCACCGCTCCGGACACGTCGACCGTGCCGTCGCCGCCGGTGTCCCCGGTGACACGATCGGTGGCGTCGCGCCTGCCGTCGACCTCCCGGGTCTCCGCCTGCACCGTGTAGAGGACCCGCGCGGGCGCCGCCGTGCCGGATGCCGCGTCCGGCGTCGCGTCGAGCGGGGACGTGTCGTTCGCGGCGAGATCGCGACCGAACGGGTCGTCGCCGTTGACGACGATCGCGGACAGCGACGCGAAGTCGAACAGTCGCGCCTTGGCGTCGCGGTAGCTCGCGATGTCGCCGTGGAAGTCGAGATGGTCGCGCCCGAGGTTCGTCAGCACGGCGACATCGAGCGCGAGCGCGTCGAGGCGGCGAGCGGCGAGCGCGTGCGAGGAGGCCTCGAGCGCGACGGCGCGCGCCCCGCCGTCGCGGAGCGCCGCGAGCATCCGCGGCAGCGTGACCGCGTCGGGTGTGGTCAGCGCGGTCGAGGCGAGCGCGTCACCGCGGCCCCAGCCGATCGTGCCGATGTAGCCGCACGGCGTGCCGAGCGCCTCCAGGGCGGTGGCGACGAAGCGGCAGACCGACGTCTTGCCGTCGGTGCCGGTCACGGCGACGAGCGTCAGGGCGCGGTCCGGATGCGCGTGGAAGCGCGCGGCGAGGAACGGCGCGCGACGCGCGAGATCCGCCACCTCGACGAGCGGGGCACCGCTCGCGACGAGTCCGCGATACGTCTCGGCGAGCGCGCCGTCGAAACGCGCGACGTCGGCCGGATCGACGGCCACGGCCACGGCGCCGCGCTCGAGCGCGTCGGCGGCGAAGCGGAAGCCGTGCGTGCTGGCCCCGCCGACGGCGAGGTAGAGGTCGCCGGCCTCGAGCAGGCGGCTGTCGAGGCAGACACCACCGGGCACGCGCGCTCCGAGCCCGGCCGCCGGCGGGGCGTCGACATCGTCGCCGAGCAGCTCTGCCAGCGTGATCACGGGAGCGTCCCTCGCCATCTCAGGAGCGCTCCTCGCGCGGCAGGGCCGCGGTGGCACGGCGCTCGTCGACGTCGTCGGGCTCGATGCCCTGGAGACGCAGCGCGTGCGACATGATGTCGGCGAACAGCGGCGCGGCGACGACGCTGCCGAAGTGCTCGCCGGCCTTCGGGTCGTGCACGACGACGACCGCCGCGAGCCGCGGGTTCGAGGCCGGCGCGAACCCGGCGAACACCGACACGTAGCGGTCCTCGGCGTAGCCGCCGGACTGCGAACGGTGCGACGTGCCGGTCTTGCCGGCGACGCGGTAGCCCGGAATCGCCGCGCGGTGCCCGGTGCCGTCCACGACCACCGATTCCAGCATCGCGCGAAGCTCGGCGGCGATGTCGCTCGCCAGCACCCGCCGCCCCTCGCGCCGCTCCTCGTTCGCGACGAAGGAGATCGGCGGCAGCACCCCGTCGGCGGCGATGGTGGCGTAGGCCCGGGCGAGCTGCAGGGCCGACACCGAGATGCCGTAGCCGTACGAGACGCTCGCCTGCTCGACGCGGTGCCAGAGCGTGGGATGGTTGAAGTAGCCGGCGACCTCGCCGGGGAACTCGCTGCCCGGCGGGCGGCCGAACCCGAAGCTGTCGAACACCGACCACATCCGTTCGGGATCGAGCCGGGTGGCGATCTTGCTGACGCCGACGTTGCTCGACTTCCGGACGATGGCACGCAGGTCTATCCAGCCGTGATCCTTCGGATCGCTGATGCGGTACTTGCCGATGTCGTAGTGGCCGGGGGAGGTGTGCACGATGTCGTCGGCGGAGAAATCGCCGGAGTCGAGCGCGGCGGCGATCGTGAACGGCTTCATCGTCGAACCGGGCTCGAACACGTCGGTCAGCGCGCGGTTGCGTTGACGCCCGCCGCGGCGATCTCCCAGGTCGTTCGGGTTGTAGGACGGGAAGTTCGCCATCGCCAGCACCTCCCCGGTGACGACGTCGAGGACCACGGCGGAGGCGGACTCGGCCTGGTGACGCTCGCCCGCCTCGGTCAGCGCGCGCGCGGCGAAGTACTGCAGCCGCCGATCGACGCTGAGCCCGAGATCCTTGCCCGGCAGCGCGGGCGTCACGATGTCGGTGCCGGTGATCTCGCGTCCGGTGCGATCGCGCACGACCCGCCGCTCGCCGGGCTGGCCCGACAGCCAGTCCTCGTAGGCCATCTCCAGCCCCTCCCGCCCCACGTCGTCGATGTCCGTGAACCCGACCACGTGGGCGGCGGCCCCGCCGCTCGGGTAGTAGCGGCGGTACTCGCGCTGCACCGAGATCGCGTCGACCCCGAGCCCTTCCACGCGAGCGACCAGCGCGGGGAGCACGTGACGCTTGATGTAGACGAACTCCGAGTCGCGGCGCGCGGCACGGGCGACCTTGTCGAGGAGCGTGTCGGGATCGATGCCGAGGATCGTCGCGGTCTCGCGCAGCGCCTCCGGTTCGGCGACGAGCTTGGCGGGGTCGCCCCACAGCGTCTGGATCGGCGTGCTGATCGCCAGCGGCTCGCCGTTGCGGTCGAGCAGGTTGCCGCGGTGCGCCGGAATCGCGACGGTGCGTAGGTGCCGCGCGTCCCCCTGACCACGGTAGAAGTCGTGATCGAGCACCTGCAGATAGCCCGCGCGAGCGACCAGCACCGCCCCGAGAACGGCGAAGCCGGTGAGCACGAGCCGTCGACGCAGCGTGTTTCTCATCGTCGCGGCACCCCGGTCAGCGAACGATCATGACCGAGCCCTCGGGGCCGGGCAGGCGCATGCCGAGCACCTCGCGCGCGGTGCGCTCGACCCGCTCGTGTCCCGAGAACGTGCTCTGCTCGATCTGCAACCGCCTCCACTGCACCTCGAGCTCGTCGATGGCGCGGCGGTTCGCGCTGATCTCGGCGTAGGCGCCGCGGCTGAGGTGCTGGGTGTAGACGACGGCGAGCGCGCTGCTGCAGACGAGCGCGGCGAGCACGGCGGCGACGACGGCGGAGACGTTCATGCGGGCACCTCTACGCGTTCGGCGATCCGGAGCGTCGCGCTGCGCGCCCGCGGGTTGCGCTCGAGCTCGGCCGCCGACGCCCGCACGGCCTTGCCGAGCGCCCGCCACGGGTGCGGGGCGGCGGGCGGTTGCGGCAGGTGGCGCGGCACGCTCGCGTCGGGCGGCGGGAGTCGGAGCGCCCGCTTGACCAGACGGTCTTCCAGCGAGTGGAAGCTGATGACCGCCAGACGGCCACCGACCCGCAGCGCCGCCGCGGCCTCGGCGAGCACGGCGGCGAGCGCCCCGAGCTCGTCGTTGACACGGATCCGGATCGCCTGGAACGTGCGCGTGGCCGGGTGGTGGTGGCGCTCCCAGCGCGGGTGGGCACGCTTGACGATCTCGGCGAGCTCCGCGGTGCGGTTCAGTGGGGCCGCGTCCCGCGCCTCGACGATCGCACGGGCGATGCGGCGCGCGTAACGCTCCTCGCCGTACTCCTTCAGCACACCGGCGAGCTCGGCCTCGGCGACGCCGGCGAGCCACTCGGCCGCGGACAGGCCGGTGTCGGGATCCATGCGCATGTCGAGCGCACCGTCGCGGGAAAAGCCGAACCCGCGCTCGGCGACATCGAGCTGTGGGGACGACACGCCGAGATCCAGCAGCAGGCCGTCGACGCCACCGTGCCAGCCGGCGCGTCCGCCGAGCACCTCGCCGAGTGCCGCGAAGTCGGCACGGACGATCTCGAAGCGCGGGTCGTCGCCGTAGCGCGCGCGGGCGTCCGCCACCGCCTCCGGATCCCGATCGAGGGCGAGCAGCCGCCCGGCCGGGCCGAGCCGCTCGAGCACCCGCCCGCTGTGACCGCCGCGCCCGTAGGTGGCGTCGACGTAGCGTCCGTCGACCGAGACGGCGAGGCCTCCGAGCACCTCGTCGGCCAGTACCGGCACGTGCACCGCGCCGCCGTCGGGCGCCGGATTCTCGACACCGACCGCGCCCTCGACGGGAGTAGGTGCGGGCGGCGCCGCGACCGGCGTCTTCACGCTCACGGAGCCGTCCTGGGGGGAGCGGGTAGACACTAGAAGGAGATGTCCTCGAGGCCGTGCGGCATCGTGCCGGGCTCGGCGTCGGCCACCGCCTGCTCCCAGTTGTCCGAACGATCCTCCCAGGTGCGTTCGTCCCAGAGTTCCAGCTTCTTGCCCTGGCCGATCAGCACGACCTTGCGGTCGATGTTCGTCCGGTTCCTGAGCTCGGTCGGCAGCAGCATGCGCCCGGCGGTGTCGAGCTCGATGTCGGTGGCGAAACCGACGTAGAGACGCTGCAGCACGCGGGCGTACTTGTTGGTTCCGGGCAACGCCATGACCTTCGCCTCGATCTCGTCCCAGAGGGGCGCGGGGTAGATCGCCAGACAGCCGTCCGGGTCCACCGTGACGACCAGGTCCCGGATTCCGTCCTTCTCGAGTCGATCACGCTGGTGCTTGGGCAAAGCGACCCTGCCCTTGATATCCACCGTGAGCCTCGTGATTCCCCGAAACCGCAGCACGTCTGGTCGCCCGCTCCACCTGAACCCACATCAGCACACCGGGGCCCACTATACGACCCGGATGAAGGGGGGTCAACGCGAAACGAGACGAGACTCACCGTTCGGGGAGAACGCGACCCCCACTCGAACAACGTTTTATTATTCGATCAAATTCAGTAACTTGCGGATGACCGGAGGCCAGCTTACACGGAACGGGTCGACATTGCCCGGCGAACGATCGGACCGACCGGAGTCGCGCCGCCGAAAGTTCTCGTCCCGGCGAACGAGCGCGTCCGCGCACGCGAACGCCATGAACTCGTCATCAATGGCGCGCTTTCACGGCGGGTTTCGGCGTTCCGGGCATCACCGGCCGGGCGGGGGGCCGCTCATCGAGGGCGACGGGGCGAACTCCGGCCCGTCGCGAAGGCGCGCGGGGCGCCGCGTGGGGCGACGTGGCGACGGCCGGGCATCGACTTCCCGTCACCGTGTCGTCACCGCTTCCGACGATCCGCCGAAGGGACCGTCCCTCCGGGCCGGTGGCGGGAGGGACGGACGGTGTCGTCAGGTGGAGTCGGCCGTAAGCCGGGTTCTGTCGAGGGCCATCATTCATCTCGACGCCGTGTCGCCACGACGCTCTAGCGACCTACCCGGGGACAGTGCGGACCACACCATCGTCCCCCTATTCGGTCTTGCTCCGGGCGGGGTTTACCTTGCCGTCGAATGTTGCCACCGACGCGGTGCGCTCTTACCGCACCCTTTCACCCTTACCGGCGACCCCGCGAACGAGGCCGCTTAGGCGGTCTTCTCTCTGCTGCACTTGCCGTGGGCTCGCGCCCCCCAGGGGTTACCTGGCGCCCTGTCCTGTGGAGCCCGGACTTTCCTCCGCGACACCCGACGCTCGCGCGCCGGACATCGCCGCGATGACCTGGCCGACTCCGAGGCGGATGATACACGGGATCAGCGACGGTTCGGGCCGCGCCCTCGCCGCTCGAGAGCGCGGTCGTAGGCGACACGTCGCGACACGCCGCAGAGCTCGGCGGCACAGCGCGCGACGTCCTTCGGCGGCAGGTGCCCGAGCAGCACGTCGAGCACACGATCGAGCGCCGGCGCCCCGCCGCCGCCGACCGCAAGCGCCGTGCCTCCTTCGGCGCTCCCGTCGGCGCCCGACTCGTCGTCCGCACCGACACCGACGGCGTCCCGAGCCATCCCCCGCACCCCGGTCACGCCATCGTCGACCGTCGCCACGGGAAGGCCGCGCGGCGTGCCGATCGACGCGTCTCCCGTCCCCGCCTCCCCCGCCGCCCCCGGTCCCACTCCCGTCACGCCCCCGGTCGCCGTCACCGATTCGCCACGCCACGCGGTGCCGGCGACCATCAGCACGAACTCCCCGCGCCGCTGATCGGGATCGGCCCGCACACGCTCGAGCACCTCCGCGACGGTGCCGTGCGACAGCGTCTCGTGGCGCTTGGTCAGCTCGCGGGCGAGCGTCATCTCGCGCGTCGCGCCGAACACGGCACCGAGGTCGGCGAGGCTGTCGGCGATGCGGTGCGGCGACTCGTAGAGCACGAGCGTGTGCGGCACGTCCGCCAGCATCGCGAGCCAGTTGCGGCGGGCGGCGCTCCGCGACGGCGGAAAACCGACGAACTGGAACCTGTCGGTCGGCAGTCCGCCCACCGACAGCGCCGCGCTCACCGCGCAGGGTCCGGGTACCGGCGAGACCCGCACACCGGCACGACGGCAGGCGCGCACGACCCGAAATCCCGGATCGCTGATCAGCGGCGTGCCCGCGTCGGTGATCAGGGCGGCGCTGCCGACCGAGCCGACGTGCTCGACGATGCGCGCCGCCTCGGCCACCTCGTTGTGCTCGTGCAGCGCGTGCAGGCGGGTCTCGATGCCGTGGTGACGCATCAGCGGCAGGCTGTGACGCGTGTCCTCGGCGTAGATGCGGGTGACGCCTCGCAGCGTCTCGATCGCGCGCGGCGACAGATCGTCGCGGTGGCCGATTGGCGTGGCCACTATGTACAGCGTATGCTCCGAGCGCATGAAGACACCGACCCGTCGCGGTGCGTTCCGCGCCTCTGTTCCTCGCGCGATTCCCGCGCTCGTGCGGACGCTCGCGTCGGTCGCGCTCGGTGCCGCGCTCGTCGCCGGCTGCGCGAAGCCCCTGCTGGAGCTTCCCGACGACGACACGTCGTTGACGAGGGTAGCAGACCCCGAAGCGCGCCGGCTGCTCGCCGCCGGCGACCCGCTGGCCGCGGCCGATCTCTACGCCGCGCGGGCGGACAGCGCCGTCGACACGGCCCAGAGCGAGGATTACCGGCTGATCGCCGCCGAGATCCTGTTCGATCGCGGCCTGCACGAAGCCGGCCTCGAGCGGCTCGCGGCCGTGCCGCCGGCGCTCTCGACACCGGCGCTCATGCAGCGCCGCGACATTCTCGTCGCCAAGGGACTCGTCGCCGGCGGGGACCCCGAGGCGGCCCTGCTCGCCCTGCCCGATCCGGCCGACGTCGCCGACCCGCTGCAGCGCGCCCGCGTGTACGAGACGCGCGCCCAGACCTACCGTGCGCTCGACGATCCGGACAACGAGCTCGTCGCCCGCATCGCGCTGGAGCGGCAGATCGTCGAACCGGCCATCATCGAGCGCAGCCAGGCGGAGACCTGGCAGCTCCTGTCGCTGCAGCCGCTGTCGACGTTGCGCACGCTGACGACCAACGTCCGCGATCAGACCTACCAGGGCTGGGTCGCCCTGGCCCTCGCGCATGCCGAGGCCGGGGACGATCCGGCGCGGCGCGGCGCCGCGCTCGATCGCTGGCAGAGCCTCTTCCCCGGACACCCGGCCACCGACGACTTCATCTTCACGCTGGCCGACCCCGACTTCGCCATGCCGCTCGCCGCCGGTTTCGACGGCGATTCGATCGAGCGCGTCGCGGTGCTGCTGCCGCTGTCGGCGGGCGCCACGAGCGCCCCTGCCGCCGCCATCCGCGACGGGCTCGTCGCCGCCTGGGAACGCTCGCGCGCGGACGGCAGGCCGGTGCCGGTGCTGCGCTTCCACGATATCGGCGAGAACGCCGCCTACGCGCGCACCGCCTATGCCCGAGCCGTCGCCGAGGGGGCCGATGCCGTCATCGGTCCACTCAGGAAGGACGCGGTCGCCGCCATCGTCACCCAGCGACGCGTGCCGGTGCCCACCGTGACGCTGAACACCGTCGACATCGGTGGCGGCGAGCGCCACCCGAACGTCGTGCAGTTCGGCCTCGCCCCGGAGGACGAGGCGCGCGCCGCGGCCGAGCGCGCCGCGGCTCTCTCGCTCGACAACGCGATCGTGCTGCAATCGGACGATTCGCGCGGGGATCGCGAGGCGCAGGCCTTTCGCGACGAGCTCTTCGCGCGCGGTGGCGATGTCGTGCACGTCGCCGTCCTGCCGAAGGACCGCTACGACTATTCCGCCGAGCTCCGGGAGGCGCTGGGCATCGACGCGAGCGACGTCCGCTTCAAGCGACTGAGCTCGACGATCGGCGAGCGCCTGTTCTTCGAGCCGGCGATCCGGAACGACGTCGACGTGGTGTTCATGGCCCTGACCTCGGAGCAGGCGCGTTCGGCCCGTCCGCAGCTCGACTTCTTCCGCGCCCGCGAGGTTCCGCGGCTCGCCACCTCGCGCGTCGCCTCGCCGGACGCCGACGAGAAGATGAACCGCGACCTGAACTCGATCTTCTATACCGATGCCCCGTGGATGCTCAGGCGTTCGCTCGTCGACGATCCGCTGCGTCGCGACATCGTCGCGAGCTTCCCGGCGGCGGACGGCGCCTACGCCAAGCTCTACGCCCTCGGCATCGATGCTTGGCGCATCGTCGAGAACCTCGGCCCCCTGGGGGCCGGAGAGCGCCTGGAGGGCTACACGGGAGATCTCGAACTGGCGGCCGACGGACGCGTGCGCCGCCACCTCGACTGGGCGCAGTACGTCGAGGGGGTGTCGGTGCCGGTCGAGCGCATCGAGGCCGAACCGCTCGGCGAGGTTCGCTCGACGACCGCCGCCAACTGAGCCGCGAGCCCCGGACCGGGACCACCGCCACCCGGCGACCGCTCGACCGTCGCCCGACCGACGGACCGACGGGATCGATGTCGGGTCCGCACGACGTGACACGGAGGTCGCGCCACCATGGATCGACGAGAACGCGGCCGCGCGGCCGAGCGACTGGCCGGGCGACTGCTCGTCGAGCACGGGCTCGAACCGCTCGACACCAACTGGCGTCGACGCGTCGGCGAGATCGATCTGATCATGCGCGAGCCGTCCGACGGGACGATCGTCTTCGTCGAGGTGCGCTACCGGAGTCGCGGGACGCCGAGCGGGGCGCCGGGCGGCGATGTGCCGGACGGGATGCGAAGCCGGAACGCGCTCGAGGACGCGCTCGAGAGCGTCGATCGCGCCAAGCGCGCACGCCTGCGCCGCGCCGCCGTCGCCTGGCTGCAGCGCCACGGCGATCCCGACGTGGCCGCCCGCATCGATGTCGTCGCGATCGCGCCGTGCCTGGCGTCGCGCCCGGGGTCCGGAACGGAGTCGGAGTCGGAGTCGGAGTCGGGGTCGGAGTCGGATCGGACCGGATCCGCGACGGCCGAAGGCGGCGGCCGGTCCGGGAACGTGGCCGACGGCGGCCGGCCGGAGCGGATCGTCGTCCGCCGTGATGGCTGCCTGATCGCCTGGATCGTCGGCGCGATCGAGGACGCCGACTGACGCCGTCCGGCCGATCGACCTACTTGACGATCTTCAGGTTCGGGCGCCGGACTTCGGGCGGGGCGGACGGGCGCGGCACGGCCGTCGGCGTGCTCTTGCCCGGACCGGGATCCGGCGGCGTGTCGTCCTGGTCGCCGAACATCATGCCCTGCCCGTTCTCCCGCGCGTAGATCGCGAGCACGCTCGTGATCGGCACGTGGACGTCCATCGCCGTGCCGCTGAAGCGGGCGTTGAAGGTCACGGCGTCGTTGCCGAGCACGAGACTGGCGGTGGCGTCGGGGCTGATGTTGAGGATGATGCGGCCGTTCTCGACGAAGGCACGCGGCACCTCGACGACGTCCTGCGCCGTGTCGACGAGCATGTACGGCGTGAAACCGTTGTCGACGATCCACTCGTAGAGCGCGCGGATCAGATACGGCCTGCTGGACGTCATCGCGCCATCTCGTTTTCCCGGGGACCCAGACTCGCCCGGAAGGCCGGGCGGGCGAACATCCGACCGGCGTAGCCCGCGATCGACGTCGCCGTCTCCGGCAGCACGATGCCATAGTGCGGAAGCCGCCACAACAGAGGAACGAGCATCGCGTCGAGCACCGAGAAACTCTGCCCCAGGAAGAACGGCATCGCCCCGAACACCTCGTCCGCGACGGCAAGCGCGTGACCGAGCCGTTCCGCGTTCGCCCGTCGGACGGCGGGCTTGTCGCGTTCGTCGGGAACGAGCGCGATCCAGTCGCGCTCGATTCGGTGAGCGGCGAGTCGCGTACGGGCCCGCGAGACGGGGTCCATCGGCATGAACGGCGGGTGCGGATAGCGCTCGTCGAGGTAGTCGACGATGACGTCCGCCCCGTGCAGCGCCAGATCCCGGTCGACCATGACCGGCAACTCGCCGTTCGGGCTCACCGCGCTCACCGATGCGGGCAACGACGCCGGATCGACCGGCTCGATCCGGACCTCGAGCCCCTTCTCGGCGAGCACCAGTCGAACCCGATGCGCGTCGAGCGCTCCGTCGCCGGCGTCGTGCAGGACGATCGCCGAGCGACGGGAGGCGGGCGATCCGGAGCCCGCCGCCGTCGCGCCGCTCAGACGACGTCCTTCCAGTATTCCTTCTTCAGGAAGTACGCGACGCCGAGCAACGCGAACAGGAACAGCAGCACGAAGATGCCGATCGTGTGCCGCGTCTCCTTGATCGGGTCGCTCATGTAGGCGAGGAAGTTGGTGAGATCCGCGATCAGATCCTCGTACTCGTCCGGCGACAGCGAACCCGGACTCTCGAGTTTCAGCACCGGCTCGATGGCGCCGTGGTTGTCCTCCGTCGGCTGCCCTTCCGGCCCGGTCTCCGTGTGCCCGGCCTCGGCGCTCTCGGCGGCCACCTCGGTCTCGGCCGCCTCGGCGGCCTGACTGTCCTCGAGCACCTGCCAGCCCTGCAGCGGCCACAGGACGTGCGGCATGGCCGTGCCGGGGTAGACGAGGTTGTTGACGCCCGTTCCGGCACGATCGGGATCGACGTAGAACGACTTCAGGAACGTGTAGATCCAGTCGGTGCCGCGCGAGCGTGCGGTCAGCGCGAGGTTCGGCGGGGCGACGCCGAACGCCGTCTTGCCGTACTCCGTCGTCATCGCGTTGGTCATCAACGCGCCGACCTTGGTGGCCTCGCCGTTCTCGTCGGTCGTGAATATCAGGTTCTGGGCGACGTCCTCCTCGGACAGGCCGAGATCCTGCGCCAGGCGGCTGTAGCGCTGATAGCCCGCGCTGTGGCAGCCCATGCAGTAGTTGACGAACGCGCGTGCGCCACGCTGCAACGACTTCTCGTTGCCCTGATCGATGCGGGGCGTCTCGAGATGCACGGCGGAGCCGGCGGCACGCGCCGCGCCGGGCAGGCCGAGCGCCGCCAGTGCCAGCACGAGGGCGGCCGTCCCGAGGAGGACTCGACCGAGATCGGCCCCGCGATCGCCGGAGCGCGCGACGGCGTTCGAGCGACGCGGCTGTTCCCGATTCGTCGCCATCACGCCTGGCCTCCGCTGGCAGCCACGTCGGCACGGCTGCTGCCGCTGCCGTGACCGAGCCCAGGATCGTCGGTGCCGTCGCCCGCGTGCCCCTTGTAGGTCACGCGCTCGGGCAGCGGCTTGGTCTTCTCGATCTTGCTGATGATGAACAGCGCCGGGAAGAAGCCGAAGTAGATCAGCGTGCAGATGCGCGAGAGCAGCGTGAGGGCCGGGGTCGGCTGCTGCATGCCGAGATAGCCGAGCACGATGAAGGCGATGACGAACGTGAACAGCAGCACCTTGTACATCATCGAGCGGTAGCGGATCGAGCGCACCGGGTTCCGGTCGAGCCACGGCAGCACGAACAGGCAGGCGATCGCGCCGCCCATGGCGATGACGCCGCCGAGCTTGTCGGGCACGGCACGGAGGATCGCGTAGAACGGCGTGAAGTACCAGACCGGGGCGATGTGCTCCGGCGTCTTCAACGGATCGGCCGGGACGAAGTTCGCGTGCTCGAGGAAGTAGCCGCCCATCTCGGGGGCGAAGAACACGATCGCGAAGAACACGATCAGGAACACGATCGCGCCCATGAAGTCCTTGACCGTGTAGTACGGGTGGAACGGGATGCCGTCCTTCGGGATACCGGCGGCGTTCTTGTTCTTCTTGATCTCGATGCCGTCGGGGTTGTTCGAACCGACCTCGTGGAGCGCGAGGATGTGTCCGGCGACGAGTCCGATCAGCACGAGCGGCACGGCGATGACGTGCAGCGCGAAGAAACGGTTCAGCGTCGCGTCGGAGACGATGTAGTCGCCCTTGAGCCAGATCGTGAGCGCGTCGCCGATGCCGAACGGGATCGCGCCGAACAGGGAGATGATGACCTGCGCGCCCCAGTAGCTCATCTGCCCCCAGGGAAGCAGGTAGCCCATGAACGCCTCGGCCATCAGCGCGACGTAGATCAGCATGCCGAATACCCACAAGAGCTCGCGCGGCTTCTTGTAGGAGCCGTACATGAGCGCACGGAACATGTGCAGGTAGACGACGACGAAGAACATAGACGCACCGGTGGAGTGCATGTAGCGGATCAGCCAACCGAAGTTGACGTCGCGCATGATGTACTCGACCGACGTGAACGCGAGCGCGCCGTCGGGCTTGTAGTTCATCGTCAGGAAGATGCCGGTGACGACCTGGATCACGAGCACGAGGAGCGACAGCGCCCCGAAGTAGTACCAGATGTTGAAGTTCTTCGGCGCGTAGTACTTGGTCAGGTGTTCCTCGACCATCTTCGAGAGCGGGAAGCGCTCGTCGACCCAGCCGAGGAAGCCGCCGCCCTTCGCGACCGGCGCTCCCGTCCCCGAACCTTCGATGTTGGCACTCATGCTGCGGCGGCTCCTTCTTCGGGGTCCTCGCCGACGACGATGGTGCCGTCGTCGACATAACGGTAAGGGGGAATCTCGAGATTGGTCGGGGCGGGCACGCCGGCGTAGACGCGCCCGGCGAGGTCGAACTTGGAACCGTGGCAGGGGCAGAAGAAGCCACCGTCCCAGTCACCGCCGAGGTCGGCCGGCGCGATCTCCGGGCGATAGGTCGGCGAGCACCCGAGGTGCGTGCAGACGCCGACCACGACGAGGTACTCCGGCTTGATCGAACGCGCGGCGTTCTGTGCGTAGGCGGGCTGCTGCTCGATCTCGGAGTCCGGATCGGAGAGCCGCGCGGTGTCCGCCGCCAGCGCCTCCAGCGCCTCCTCGGTCCGGTTGACGATCCAGACCGGCTTGCCGCGCCACTCGACCGTCAGGAGCTGCCCGGGAGAGATCTTCGAGATGTCGGCCTCGACCGGCGCACCGGCGGCCTTGGCACGGGCGCTCGGGGACATCGAGGCGAGCATCGGGGCCACCAGCGCCGCGGCGCCGAGCCCGCCGACGGCCGCCGCCCCGCCGACGAGGAACTTCCGCCGCTTCGGGTCCTTCGCGTCGACGATGGACGATTCCGCCGCGGCGGGATTGGCGATCGACGACGGATCGGCCGACGCGTACTGGTCGGGTGTCTCCTTGTCCTTGACGGTCATTGACGGTCTCTCCGGAAATGCGGTGTTCGTCGCGCGGACGGCGTGCGCCCGTCGCGTGGTGCCCGGCGCCCCCCCGTCGGTACGCGGCCGAGGCCCTTCGCTCATGCTCGTTTACGCGAACTCGCGACGTTCGGGTCGCCGCCACCGGCGTTATCTCGAGCATGCCGTGCCGGTGTCCCGACGAAACGGTTCCCGCAAGAACCTTCCGAGTCCGGACGACCCCCGATTTTAGCACGGGAGAACGGCCGTTCAGCCCCGCCGCCCGACCTCCACGGCCAGGTCCGCGGCCCGACCCGCGGCCCGACACGGGCGCCATCGGCTAGGATGAGTCCGATGCCCGGGAACCACGCGTGAACAGAAGCCTCTTCGTCGCCGCCTGCATCGGCGCGGGCATCGTCGCCGGTGCCGCGATCCATGTCGGGAACCGTGCCGAAGGAGGACGCTCCCTCGACGGCGACGCTCGCGTCGCGGTGGTCTCGCGACGGGGTCCCGCCGCGGTCGCCACACCGGACGCGCGCGCTGTCGGCACCTCGGTGACGGGCGGTGCCCGCCCGGTCCCGATCGCACCGCCGGCCACCACACCCGTACCGACCGCCGCCCCCGTCCTTTCCTATCATGACGGCATCATGCGGGCCGCACCGTCGGTCGTCAGCCTCTACGCCGGACTGCACGAGCGCATCGCCGGGGGTGGCGGTGGCGGCGGACCACGCCCGCGGGTCAGTCAGGGTTCCGGCGTCATCGTCGATCCCGACGGCATCGTGCTGACCAACCTCCACCTCGTCGAGGACGCCGACGCGATCAACGTCGTGCTCGGGGACGGCACGCTGCACGTCGGCAGGCTGGTCGGCAGCGATCGGGAGACCGATCTGGCCGTCGTGCGCATCGACGTGGCCGGGATCCCGGAGGGTGGCCTGCCGGCGATGCGTCTCGATGACGCGCCGCCGCTGCGCGTCGGGGACGTCGTGCTCGCCATCGGCAATCCGTTCGGCGTCGGCCAGACGGTCACGCAGGGCATCGTCAGCGCGACCCGCCGACGCGTGGCGGGCGGCAGCGCCTGGCAGGATTTCGTGCAGATCGACGCGGCGATCAATCCGGGGAACTCCGGCGGGGCGCTGATCAACCCCGCCGGCCAGCTCGTCGGTGTGACGACGGCGGTATTTCGCGGACCGGGCGGTGACGGCGGCATCGGCCCGGAGTCGGGTACCGCCGGCGCGCACGATCGCTCCGACGACGAGCCCGGCCACGGGCCCGGCGACGGCGCGGAGGGCATCGGCTTCGCGATTCCGGCCGGACTGCTCGCCCGCGTCGTGCCCGAGATCATCGTCGACGGTCGCGTCGTGCGCGGCTGGCTCGGCATCGGCGCGGACGACCTTCCGATGTTCCCGGAGCTGCACCGGCGCCTCTCCCGCGGCGCGGTCATCACCGGGGTGCTGTCGGACAGCCCCGCGGCGCTCGGAGACCTGCGCGCCCGGGATGTCGTGACGGCCGTCGATGGACGGGCCGTCGAGGACGCCACCGACCTGCTGCTGCTCGTCTCCTCGCTCGGACCGGGCACGCCGATCCGTCTTGCCGTCGATCGTGGCGGCGAGCGGCACGAACTCGACGTCAGGCTCGGCGAACGCCCGGCTCCCGGCGAGTGATCGCCGAGCCGACGAGGCGGCGACCGAGCAACGCTCCACCGAGCGCGAGCGCGCTCAACGGACCACCCGCCCCCGAGCCCCCCCCGCGGCCGCCGGCGAGCGTCGGTCCCGCATCGATCGGGACGGCGTCATCAGAGGACGCGTTCGTCGCGTCCGCGACGACGGTGCGCCCATCCCCTTCGGCGCCCGTACCGTCGGCGGGGTCCGATCGCCCGATGCCGTCGCCCGCGTTCACGGAGAAGATGTCGCCCGGAGCGCCACCGACGGTCGCGACGTTGTCCGTCGGATCGAGCTCGGCCACGTCCGACGCGACGAGCTCGCCGCCGACGGCCCCCGCGCCGACGAGCACGAGCTCGCGCGTCTCGCCGGGCTCGAGCGTGCCGAGCGCGCAGTCGGCCGACGTCGGCGTGCGCGCCCGACAACCTGCCGGCCAGCCGCCGCGTCGCGCGGTATCGGTCTCGACGTGCAGCGTCGCCTCGACGGCGAGCGCGCTGTCGGGGTTGCTCGCGAGAAAGCGCGCGTCGCCGCTCAGGTCCTCGATCCACAGCGTCAGATCGACGGCGTCGAGCAGGCAGCTCCGCGTGTGCGCGCGTCGCACGCTCGACTCGCTGCAGGGCGACAGCGTCGTCGGCGTGCGCTCGGAGATGTTCGGCCACATCAGGTAGTCCGCGTCGCCTCGGCAGGACGTGTCGCTGTCGTGCTGCGCGCCGAGCGAATGGCCGAGCTCGTGCGTCAACAGGACATCGCCGAACGTCGACGGCGTCGTCACGCCCACATCGTAGCCGTCGGTGCGGCACAGGGTATCTATCCACGCGAGCCCGAGCGTGACGTCGGTCTTCGGGTTGCCGCTGAACAGGTAGGTCAGCGCGCTGCCCTCGAACAGCGTCCGCTGCGCGAGACGGTAGCCGCGAAAGCGTCTCAGCAGCACCTCGAGAGTGACCGGGCCGAGCGCCATCGGATCGCGCTCGCCGTCGAAGGTCAGCACCTCGTCCAGCACCAGCGACAGGCCGAACCCCCGGTAGATGCCGTCGGCGACGTTCAGGTCGTTCAACGCCGCGGCAAGTCCGGCGCCGGCATGGTAGCGATCGTACTGACTGTCGACGACGACCGACAGCGGCACGGCGCGGACGTCGCTGACCGCTCCCGTCGCCGCGCCGCCACCGGGCAGGGCCCCGCCGAGCGCCGGCGGCGGGTGCAGCGCGTCGCTCTCCTCGAGCATCTCCGCGAGGCTCGAGCCGTCGCCGTCGCCGAACCCGCCACCGGGCTTGGGCAGGTAGTAGTCGAGCGTGCCGACCAGATCGGCCGGCACGAGACGGTAGCGCTCGCCGCCGACCTCGACGAGACCGGTGATCGCGTCCTCGCGCACGACCGCCCGCACCCAGGAGTCCGGCTCGCCGAGGACCTCGCCGTCGTAGACGCCGACCGGCGGCGGCGAGCGATCGGCGAGCCCGGCATCGAGCCAGGCGGTACCGGCGACCAGCGGACTCGGGGAGAGCGCCAGCGTCATGTCGCGGCCGGCCACGGTGACGTCGAGACGCAGCCGACCATCGTCCGCGGACTCTCGCGAGCGCAGCGTGCTCGCCCCGTCGAGACGGCGCTCGATGATGTCGAGCCGGCGATCGGCACGGTCGAACCAGTAGCGCGACAGCACGTTGTCCTCGGGCCAGCGGAACGCGAACGGCAGCGTCAGCGCCGTGTGGCGCTCGCGCAGGGTCGCGAGCGCGACGCGGGCGGCATCGGTGTCGCCGAGCTGCTCGAGGGCGATCGCGTCGAGATAGACGGCGGAGTCCCGGTAGGCCGTGTCCGGAAAGCGTCGTCCGAGCTCGAGCAAGGTGTCGCGGGCGCGGGCGAACTCGTAGCGGTCCATGACGCGGAAGTAGGCGGCGAGGTACAACGCGTCGTCGGCGAGCTCCACGGTCGGGAACTCCCGGGCGAGTTCGTCGAGGCCGTCGACGGCCGCCTCCGCGTCGCCCGCGTCGCGTCGCTCGAGCGCATCGAGGAAGCGCTCGAGCGGAACACCCGCATCGGGGTTCTCCTGCAGCACGGCGATACGCGTCTGCACCGCGGGCATCGACTCGAAGCGCGGAAAGTCCGCCTGCAGCCGGCGGAGGCGGACGAGTGCGTCGGCGTGTCGTCCGTCGCGGAGCTCATCGAGCGCGAGCGTGTAGGCCGCGGCGGCCAGCGCGTCCTCTTCCGACGGGCCGCCGCCCGCGGCCATCGCCGGCGTCGCCGGGGAGGCGCAGAGGACTCCGAGCACGCCGGCGAGCGCGAACTCACGGACTCGCGGCCACCGGCATGCACCGCCCGGGCGGGGACTCGTGCCACCTCGCGCGTCGCGGACCTGGCGAACCATCGACCGCTCAGCTCCCGGCCGCGTCGTCGACGCCATCGCCCGTACCGCCACCACCGCCGGTCGATCCCCCGCCGGACCGATCGGCACGGCGATCCCGGCGGATGCCGCCGGCGGCCGAATTGGCCGATCGCTCACCCGCGAGGGCACCGTTCGCGGCCGAATGCCGATCGAACCAGCCGAGCACGTCGCGGCACTCCGCGAGCGCGTCCCTGACCTTCTCCGGCTCGGGCAGCGGCTGGTCCTCCAGACCGTCGAGCACACGGGTCAGCTCACGCGCCTTGGCGATGCGTCCCTGCACCTCCTCGAGCGCCCGGTTCAGCGCGATGGTCAACTCGTTGAACTCGCGTGAGTCCCCGGTCCGCAGGCGCACCTCGAGATTCCCGTCGCCGATCTCGTTCAAGGCCCGCCGGATCGCGAGGACCGGGTTGCCGAGCTTGCGCAGGATCCAGACGCACAGCGCACCGGTCAGCACCGCGTTGACGGCGAGCATGGCGACGAGCCACCGCCCCATCACCTCGCGCGTGCTCGGCACGCGCTCGGCGAGCTGACGCATGTCCTCGGAGGCGAACATCAGCGGAGCGTTGCCGGCGACGACCTCGCCGAGGAGGTTGTGCCAGAACACGCCGAGCAGCAGCGTCGACTGCACGATGAAGAACGCCGCGAGCAGCAGCACCCGGCGCACCTGCCGGAGCTGGAACGTCTTGTCGCGGACGAGCGACAACGGAAAGACGGCATCGGACGAACGTGCCATGAGCGGTAACCGATCGAGAGTGCCCGGCGCGGGGCGACCTTCGCTGGATCGGCGTCCGGGACCGGTACTTGATCGTTCGACGACGGGCCCGTGTACTCCACGGACGGTGCCGCGGCGTTCTGTGAGCGATTCCACTTCCCGCCGGGCGGGACGGAACGCCATCGGCGGCGGGGCCGCCGCACCGCCGCGCGTCACCCGGCGGCGACGTTCACCGCTTCACCCGTCGACACCCGCGACCGGCACGGAAGACTCCGCGCTCGCGCTACCCGGCGCGGCCCGCCCGGCTCCCCGGCGTCAGGGCTCGCGGCGTCGACGCACCGCCGCCGCGAGATCTTCCAGCAGCGGCAGCGTGTCCTGCCACGACAGGCAGGCGTCGGTGACGCTCTGGCCGCGGGTGAGCGGTCGGTTGTCGACGCTCTGCGCGCCCTCGACGAGGTTGCTCTCGATCATCACCCCGACGATGCGCTGGTCCCCGTCCTCGATCTGCGTGCAGATGTCACGGCAGACGTAGCGCTGGCGACGGTGGAGCTTGCGCGAGTTGGCGTGACTGCAGTCGATCATGACGCGCTCGGGAAGGCCCGCCTTGGCGAGCAGCGCGCAGGCGTCGTCGACGCTCGCGGCATCGTGGTTCGTGTGCGCCTTGCCGCCCCTGAGGATCAGGTGACAATCCTGGTTGCCGGCGGTCTGGAAGATCGCCGAGTTGCCCTCCTTGGTCACCGACAGGAAGTGGTGGGAATGGCGCGCGGCGCCGATCGCGTCGACGGCGATCTGCACCGAGCCCGCCGTGCCGTTCTTGAATCCGACCGGACAGGACAGCCCCGAGGCGAGCTCGCGGTGTCCCTGGCTCTCGGTGGTGCGCGCGCCGATCGCGCCCCAGCCGACGAGATCGGCGATGTACTGGGGGCTGACGAGGTCGAGGTACTCGACGCCGGCCGGCAGCCCCATCTCGTTGACGTCGGCGAGCAGGCGCCGGGCGATCTCGAGCCCCTCGTTGATGCGGAAGCTGTTGTCCATCGCCGGGTCGTTGATCAGCCCCTTCCAGCCGACCGTCGTGCGCGGCTTCTCGAAGTAGACGCGCATGACGACGCAGAGCTCGGCGGCGAGCGACTCGCGCACGGCGGCGAGTCCCTCGGCGTACTCGCGCGCGGCGTCCGGGTCGTGGATCGAGCACGGGCCGACGACGACGACGACGCGATCGTCGCTGCCGGCGAGAATCGAGCGCACGTCGCTCCGGCAACCGGTGACCGTCGCCGCGGCCGCCGCGCTGACCGGCACCTCGTCGATCAGGGACTCGGGGGAGCGCAGCTCACGGGTGTCAGTGATGCGCAGGTCGTCGGTGTTCGTGCTCATGAGGGGGTCGGGGCCGGGGAGGAGGTGGAGGTCGTGCCGCGCTCGCCGTCGGAGGTGTCCGCACCGCGCTCGTCGCCGGACGCCTGCGCGACGGCCTCGCCGAGACGACGCACGAGCGCCTCGATCTCGCGGTGGCGCGTCTTCATCGAAGCCCGGTTGACGACGAGGCGGGAGCTGATGTCGGCGATGTGCTCGAGCGGCTCGAGGTGATTGGCGCGAAGGGTCGAGCCGGTGTCGACGACGTCGACGATCAGGTCGGCGAGCCCGACCAGCGGGGCGAGCTCCATCGAGCCGTAGAGCTTGATGATCTCGACCTGCCGGTGGTGAGCGGCGAAATGGCGACGGGCGCACTCGGCGTACTTGGTCGCGACCCGGAAGCGCTGGCCGGCGCCGCCCGGCGACCTGCCGCCGGCCGCCCCGTCGAGCACCGTGCCCGGATGCCCCGCGACCATCAGCCGGCAGCGCGCGATGCGGAGATCGAGCGGTTCGAGCAAGCCCTCCCCGCCGTGCTCCAGCAGCACGTCCTTGCCGACCACGCCGAGATCGGCGCCACCGTGCTGCACGTAGGTCGGCACGTCGCTCGCGCGCACGATCAGGAAATCGACGCCCTCGCCCTCGCTCGCGCCCCTCGTCGACTCGCTCCTGATGATCAGCTTCCGGGACTTCCCCGGATCCTCGCCCGGGCGGATGCCGGCCGCGGCGAACAGCGGCAGCGTCTCGTCGAAGATGCGACCCTTCGACAGCGCGATGCGCAGCGGCTTCACTGGTCGGGCACCCGCCGGATGTCGGCGCCGAGCTGGTGGAACTTCTCCTCGATGCGCTCGTAGCCGCGGTCGATGTGATAGACCCGCCGGACCGTGGTCTCGCCGTCGGCGACGAGGGCGGCGAGGATCAGGCTCGCCGAGGCCCTGAGGTCGGTGGCCATGACCGGTGCGCCGGCCAGGCGCTCGACGCCGTGGATCGTGACCGCGTTGCCGTCGATGGTCATGTCCGCGCCCATCCGCTGCAGCTCGTTGACGTGCATGAAGCGATTCTCGAACACCGTCTCGGTGATCCGGCCGGTGCCCTCGGCGACCGCGTTCAGCACGCAGAACTGGGCTTGCATGTCGGTCGGGAAATCGGGGTACGGGGCGGTCGTGACGTTGACCGAGCGAGGGCGCCGGCCGTGCATGTCGAGCTCGATCCAGTCGTCGCCCGTGGTGATGTCGGCCCCCGCCTCGCGCAGCTTGTCGAGCACCGCATGCATGACGTCGGGCACGGTGTCGCGCACGCGGATCTTGCCGCGCGTGACGGCCGCGCCGACGAGGAAGGTACCGGTCTCGATCCGGTCGGGCACGACGTGGTACTCGCAGCCCGTGAGCCGATCGACGCCCTCGACGGTGATCGTGCTGGTGCCGAGCCCCTCGATCCGTGCCCCCATCGCCGTGAGGTAGCGACCGAGATCGACCACCTCGGGCTCGCGCGCGGCGTTCTCGAGCACCGTCTCGCCGCGCGCGAGGACGGCGGCCATCAGGAGGTTCTCGGTACCGGTGACGGTGACGGTGTCGAAAGCGATGCGCGTGCCCTGCAGGCGTCCGGCGCGGGCACGGATGTAGCCGCCGTCGATCGAGATATCGGCCCCGAGCGCGCGCAGGCCCTCGATGTGCAGGTTGACCGGCCGGGCACCGATCGCGCAGCCGCCGGGCAGCGAGACCTCGGCCTGGCCGTAGCGGGCGACGAGCGGCCCCAGCACCAGGATCGACGCGCGCATCGTCCGCACCAGCTCGTAGGCGGCGGTGTAGTCGTTGATGCTCGTCGGGTCGACCTCGACGCGCATGTTGTCGCCCATGGTCAGGCGGCAGCCCATGCGGGCGAGCAGCGACATCGTCGTCGTGACGTCGTTGAGGTGGGGAACGTTGGTGATCGTCGACGGGCTGCTGCCGAGGAGCGTCGCGGCGAGGATCGGCAGCACGGCGTTCTTCGCACCCGAGATGCGCACGTCGCCCGCGAGCGGCGCGCTCCCTTCGATCAGCAGCTTGTCCATCGGTCCCCCGTCACACCGGGACGCGTCCGCGTCGGGCGACGCGGTGACGAGACTGCCCGGGACGGATCCCCCTGGGTCGGGGCATCCGGGGCGCGACTATATCAAACCGTCGACCGCCCGAGATCGCCGGCCGGGCCGACGTCCGGGCCGACGTCCGGGCCGACGTCCGGGCCGTCGCCCCGAGGCCGGCGCCGGCGGCCCGGCTCGCGGCCGGACGATCGATCCTGACCGCCGACTCCCGCCCCCTGACCGCTCCGCTGACCCCGGCCGCCGAGCGGGCTCAGGCCGCCGGTGAGATCAGCGCATCGACCTGGCAGACGCCCGCGAGCTGACGAAGCCCTTCGGGCACGTTCTCGAACGCGAGCGCGTGGCCGGCGCGACGGGCGACGGCGAGCCACTCGATCATCAAGGCGAGCCCCGCGCTGTTGCTGCGGGTCACGCCGCCGAGATCGATCCGCGAGACCGCCCCGCGCTCGACGATCGGCGCGACCGCCTCGAGCGCCTCGGGCGCGGTATCGAAATCGAGCGTGCCGGCGACACGGCAGACATCGCCCTCGTGGCTGATCGAGACGCTCGCTTCACCGCGCGACATGCCGGCATCGCTCATCGCGGGCGCGGCGGCGACGCTGTCCGGCGAAGCGCCGGATGCGTCAGGACCTGCCATTGCGATCCCGCAGCGTCGTCAGCAGCCCGTCGACACCGCCCTTCCTGATCTCGCTGGCGAAGGCCGTGCGGTAGCTGGTCACGAGGCTCAGTCCGTCGACCTCGATGTCGTAGATGCTCCAGCCGTCCTTGTCACGGAGCTTGTAGGTGACCGGCACGTCCTGCCCGCCCGACCGGTCGAACACGGAGCGCACCACGGCACGGTCGTCGCGCTTCTCGGCGCGGAACGGCTGGAAGCTGATCGTGCCGCCGCTGTACTCGGTCATCGCGCTCGTGTACGTGTTCAGCAGCAGCGTCTTGAACTCGGTGACCAGCTCGGTCTTCTGGTCCGCGTCGGCATCGCGCCAGAACTTGCCGACGGCGAGCTTGGTCATCGTGTTGAAATCGAGGTTCGGGACGATGATCTCCTCGACCTTGGCCTCGAGGTATTCCGGCTCCGCCGCGATGCGATCCGTCTCGTTCTTCAGGATGCTCAGCATCTCGGTGGTCGAGTCGACGACGAGCTCCTGGGCCGGGTGCTCGGCGGCCCGGGCGGAGGCGGCGAACAGCGGTGCGGCGACGGCAAGCACCAGCGCGACGGCGGTATGGCGGACGGTTCGGATCATGAAGGCATTCCCTTGGATGGAGGGCGTCCCCGGGGACGCGCGATGGATCTCAGTCTCCGCCGGAGCGGCTGAACAGGACCTGACCGATCAGACGCTCGAGCACGAGCGCGGACTGCGTGTACGTGAGCTCGTCGCCATCGGCGAGGAAATCCTCCTCGGCACCGGGATCGAGTCCGATGTATTGCTCGCCGAGAAGTCCGGCGGTGTAGATGCTCGCGGAGGTATCGAGCGGGAACTCGTCGAACTTCTCGTCGATGCTCAGCACGACATTCGCCTGGAAGCTTTCCGGGTCGTACGAGATCGATTCCACCTGGCCGATGCGCACGCCGCTCGCCGAGACCGGCGCGCGCGGCTTGAGCCCGCCGATGTTCTCGAACCTCGCCACCAGCGTATAGCCGTCGCCACCTGACAGACTGGTCAGATTGCTCACGCGCATGGCCAGCACGAACATCGCCGCCAGGAACAGCAGCACGAAAAGTCCGACCAGCACTTCGACGGTTCTGGAGTTCATGGTTCCGGGTTCGATCCTGGATTCGGGAGAGAGTTCTCGAACGCCTCGACGGATTCGGCGACGTCTCTCAGAACATGACGGCCGTGAGCACGAAATCGAGTCCGAGCACGGCGAGCGAGGAATGGACGACGGTGCGCGTGGTCGCGGCACTGACGCCTTCGGAGGTCGGGATGCAGTCGGCACCCTCGAAGATCGCGATCCAGCTGACGACGAAGCCGAACACCAGCGCCTTGATCAGCCCGTTGCAGACATCCTCCGTGAAGCTGACGGCGTTCTGCATCTGCGCCCAGTAGGCACCGGAGTCCACGCCGAGAATCTCGATGCCGACGAGGTGACCGCCGAGAACGCCGATCGCCGAGAACATCGCCGCGAGTGCGGGCAGCGCGAGGAGGCCGGCCAGGAAACGTGGTGCGAACACGCGCTCGAACGGGTCGACCGCCATCATCTCGAGTCCCGAGAGCTGCTCGGTGGCCTTCATCAGACCGATCTCGGCGGTCATCGCCGAGCCTGCCCGCCCCGCGAACAGCAGCCCGGTCACGACCGGCCCGAGCTCGCGCACGAGCGTCAGCGACACGACCACGCCGAGCGTCTCCTCGGCGCCGAAGCCGACGAGCGTGTTGTAGCCCTGCAGCGCCAGCACCATGCCCACGAACAGTCCCGAGACGAGGACGATCGAGAGCGTCATGACGCCCGCGGCATGAAACTGCTGGACGAGCAGCCCGAAGCGCGAGGCGAGCGACCAGAGCGAGCGAAGCAGCTGGAACAGGAACAGCGAGGCGCGCCCGAGCCGCTCGAGCGCCGCGACGGACCCGCCGCCGAGGCGTTGCAGGAAGTCCATCATCGGCCCGCTCCGGCGGCCGGTGCCGACCCCGACCCGGCGGGACGCTCGCCCGTCGCCCCCAGCAGATCCTCGGCGTAATCGGGCGCGGCGAGCTGGAACGGCACGGGACCGTCCGGCCGCCCGTTCAGGAACTGCTGTACCCAGGGCGATTCCGAGGCTCGCAACGCCGCGGGCGTGCCCGCCTCGACCACCTTCCCCCCGGAGATCACGACGGCGTAGTCCGAGATCGACAGCGCCTCTCCCAGATCGTGCGAGACGATCAGCGACGTCAGTCCGAGCGCGGTGTTGACGGTGCGGATCAGCTCCAGCAGCACGCCCATCGAGATCGGGTCCTGACCGGTGAACGGCTCGTCGTACATGATCATCATCGGGTCGAACACGAGTGCCCGGGCGAGCGCCGCGCGACGGGCCATGCCCCCGGAGAGTTCGGCCGGGTGCAGGTCCCGCGCGCCGCGCAGCCCGACCGCGTGCAGACGCATCAGCACGAGATGACGGATCAGGCTCTCGGGCAGGTCGGTGTGCTCGCGCAGCGGGAAGGCGACGTTGTCGAAGACGCTCAGGTCGGTGAGCAGCGCGCCCGACTGGAACAGCATGCCGAGACGCTTCCGGAGCGCGTAGAGATCGCGCCGTCCGAGCCTGGCGACGTTCAGCCCGTCGACCTCGATCGAGCCGCGTTCGCCCTCGAGCTGACCGCCGATCATCTTCAGGAGGGTGGTCTTGCCCGTGCCGCTCGGGCCGAGGATCGTCGTGATCTGTCCGCGCGGGATGTCGACGTCGAGTCCGCGGAAGATGGCCTTGCTGCCGCGACGGAAATGCAGGTCGCGGATGCGCACGAGAGTGGCACCGTCGTCGAGCGTGGCGTTCAAGGAGTTCATGCGCGTTTAACCCGCACCAAGTGTACCAGTCGGCGTCGTCGCACCCGCCGTGAAGGGGCGGCGCATCGCCGGTGCGACACCGGCACCGGATCGGTGTCCGGGACGCGCCGCGAACAGCTCTCGCACGGTGATGTCGGAAACCATGGCGGCCGCGCGACGACACCGCGTCAAGCGACGGTTATCTGACGCATCGATCCGCCCGTCGATCTTCCGTCCCGCCGTCATGACTCCCGAACCCCTCGGCGCGCCCCTTGCGAGACGAGGGACCGGCGGACCGCTGGTCTACACTTCCGGTCACTCCCCGGGACATGCCCCGCCGCGACGCTCCGGCGGACGCTCCGCCCACCCTCCGCCGACCTCTGCCCCGCCATGATTCGCGACCCGCTCGCCTCGCCCCGCTCCGTTCCCGCCGGGACATCGCCCTCCGGGCGCGGCCTCGAGCGAATCTCCGCGCCGCGCTCCGCCCTCGCCCTGGCGCTCGTCCTGTCGGCCGGCTGCGCGAGCAACCCGCCGACCGGCCCGGTCCACGATCCGCTGGAGAACACCAACCGCCGCATCTACGCGTTCAATACCGCACTCGACAACGCGGTGCTGAAGCCGGTCGCCCGCGGTTACCGCTTCGTGCTGCCCGATCCCGTCGAGGACGGCATCGACAACTTCTTCAACAACCTCGCCGAGCCCGGCATCGTCGTCAACGACCTGCTGCAGGGCAAGTTCGTCCAGGCGGCGAGCGACACCGGCCGCTTCATCGTCAACTCGACCGTCGGGGTGCTCGGGCTCTTCGACATCGGCAGCCGCATCGGCCTCGAGAAGCACCGCGAGTCGCTCGGCCAGACGCTCGGCGTCTGGGGTCTCGGCGAGGGGCCCTTCCTGATGGTGCCGCTGTTCGGGCCGAACAACGTCCGCTCGTTCACCGGCTTCCTGGTCGAGTCGCGCTACACCAGCCTGCCGCCCTACATCGCCGAAGGGGCCGACATGAGCGCCTCCGAGGAAACCGCGTTCGTCCTCGGGCTGGGCGCGCTCGACCTCGTCGGCACGCGCGCCCGCCTGCTGTCGGCCGGCAACCTGCTCGACAGCGCGGCGCTCGACCCGTACCTGCTGCTGCGCGACTTCTGGACCCGCCAGCATCGCGAGCTGACCTGGGACGGGGAGCGCCCGGTCGCGATCGGCGAGCCGGACTACGGCGACGGAGACGACGAGCTCGATGAACTGGATGCGCTCGACGAGCTGGATGCGCTCGACGAGCTGGACAGGCTCGATCGTCTCGATGCGGCGGAACCGACCGACGAGCTCGACGAGCTGGACCGTCTCGATGCCCTCGACGCCGCGACGACCGGCGAGTCCGCGCCGGTACGGGAAGCGCTCGACGACACCGGGAACGCGGGCCCCGCCGATCCGGACGAGCTCGACGAGCCGGCCCTTCTCGACGCGAAACCGGCGAACTGACCGGCTCTCCGCGTCCGCCTCCGGAACGCCCGTGACGATTCGAACCCGCCATGTCACCGAGCCGGACGGCGACGCACCGGACGGCACCACCGGCGACACCGGCGCATCCGGTTGCGTGAATCCGCCCGCCGCCGCACCGACGGACGCCCGGACCGACACCCGGCCCGGTGGCGGCGACATCGACGACGCGGCGCTGATCGCCCTCGGTCGCACCGTCGTCGAGATCGAGGCGGCCGCCGTCGCGGCGCTCGCACCCCGCCTCGACACCGCCTTCGCCGCGGCCTGCCGGATGCTGCTCGACTGTCACGGCCGTGTCGTGGTCTGCGGGATCGGCAAGTCCGGCCACATCGGTGCCAAGCTCGCCGCCACCCTCGCCAGCACCGGCACTCCCGCCTTCTTCCTGCACGCGGCCGAGGCCGCCCACGGGGATCTCGGCATGCTGCAGCCCGGCGACGCGGTGATCGCGCTGTCCTACAGCGGGGCCTCGGACGAGCTGCTGGTGCTGCTGCCGGGCATCAGCAGGCTCCGCCTGCCGCTGCTGAGCCTGTGCGGCGAGCCCGGCTCGGCACTCGCTCGCGCCTCGGACATCGTGCTCGACGTCGGCGTCGAGCGCGAGGCCTGCCCGCTCGGCCTCGCACCGACCTCGAGCACGAGCGCGACGCTCGCGATGGGCGACGCCCTGGCGATCGCGCTGCTCGGGGCGCGCGGCTTCGGCCCGGAGGACTTCGCCCGCGCCCACCCCGGTGGCCGCCTCGGCCGGCGTCTGCTGCTGAGAGTGGCCGACGTCATGGCGAGCGGCGCCGCCGTGCCGCGCGTCGCCGTCACCGTGCGCCTCGCCGACGCACTCGTCGAGATCAGCTCGAAGGGGCTCGGCATGGTCAACGTCGTCGACACGGACGGCCGACTCGCCGGGCTGTTCACCGACGGCGACCTGCGCCGCTCGCTCGAACGCGACGAGGACGTCCGCGCCGTCGCCGTCGCCGACCTGATGACGCGTTCGCCGACCACCGTCCGGGCCGACACGCTGGCCTACGCCGCGCTCGAGACGATGCAGACACGCCGCATCACGTCGCTGCCGGTCGTCACGGGCGACGACGCGACGCTCGAGGGCGTCGTGACGATGCACGCCCTGCTCGCGGCGGGCGTCGCCTGACGCGCCCTCCCGCACGCGGCGGCCGCGCGATCCGAGAACCTGCCGGACGACGTGCATCACGTGCGACGACCTCACCTGCCGTGTCATCGGCACCGGGTCGCCGGCGCCGATGACGCGGCACCGTCTCGGCGAGGATCGCGTTCCCGCCCCTGCTACGCTCCCCACCCATGCGCCCACCGTCCGAAGACTTGCTCGCTCCGCTGATCGCCGAGATCGAGCGTCATGCCTCCCCGGAAATCGTCGCCCGTGCCGCCCGGATCGAGCTCCTGTTCCTCGATGTCGACGGCGTCCTGACCGACGGCGGGCTGGATCAGGGCGACGACGGGCTCGAGCGCAAGCGCTTCCACGCGCGCGACACGATCGGCGCCCGTCTGCTCGCGCGCGGCGGCGTGCGGCTCGCGATCGTCAGCGGGCGCGCCTCGCCGACGCTCGAGCGCCGTGCCGCCGAGCTCGGCATCGACGAGCTGCACCAGGGGGTCGAGGCGAAACTCGGGGTCGTCGAGCGAGTCGCCCGGAGCGCGGACGTGCCGCTCGAGCGCTGCGCCTACGTCGGTGACGACGTGGTCGACCTGCCGCCGATGCGCCGGGTCGGGCTCGCGCTGTGCCCGGCCGACGCGCACGTGCTCGTGAGCGCCCGCGCCCACCATGTCCTGTCGCGTGCCGGCGGCGAGGCGGCGCTTCGCGAGGCGGCCGAACTGGTGCTGCACGCGCGTGGCGACCTGCGCGACGCGCACGCGCCCTACCTGGCCTGAGAGGCACGCATGTCGAGCGGACGTCTGCTGCTGTCGCGCTACTGGCTGATCGTGCCACTCATTCTCGTGGCCATCGTCGCGCGCAACTGGGTCGAGCGACCCGAGACGTTCGAGATCGAGGAGACGGTCGACATGCGTCGCAGCGAGGCGGACTACTACCTCGAGGAGTTCACGACACGGCGCTTCGACGCGAACGGCGCGCTGGAGTACATCGTCGCCGGCGACTCGCTGTCGCACTTCCCCGACGACGACACCTCCGAGGTCGTCGCCCCTCGCGTGGAGCTGCGCCGCCCGGGCGCCATCTGGCGGATCGACGCCGAACGCGGCAGGCTGCGGACCGATCCCGACGTGTTCACGCTGCTCGGCGACGTCCGGCTCGAACGGATCGTGACGGACGAAGCCACCGTCGCGGCGACCGAGGCGCCCGAACCGACCGGCGACGACCCTGCCGGCGGCGGTCCGCTGACGATCACGACCCGCGATCTCTCGCTCGCGCTCGACGGCAACGAGGTCGCCACCGACGCCCCGCTCGAGATCGTCGCCGAAGGCTGGCGGCTCGCCGGGACGGGCTTGCGATCGACGATCGACGCGGGCAAGCTCGAACTGCTCTCCAACGTCCACGGAACCTATGATGCGGCCGTCCCACCCTGACGCCGGCCGCGTGCCGCCTGCCGCCGCGCGCGTGATCCTTCTCGGCGCGGCGCTGCTCGCCGCGACGACGGCCGTCGCGCGCGAGAGCGACTTCTCCCAGCCGATCGACGTCAGCGCCGACCGCTCCGAGTTCGATCAGCGGGCGGGCACCCAGACGCTGATCGGCGACGTCGAGGTTCGCCAGGGCACGATGCTCATCACCGCCGATCGGGTCGCGATCTCCCTGAAGGACGCGAAGCTCGCCCGCATCGAGGGTACCGGCTCGCCGATCCGCTTCGAGCAGGAGAACGAGGCGGGCGAGAAGGTCTCGGGCGAGGCCGGCGCGATTGACTACGACGCGACGGACGGCACGCTCGTGCTGTCCGGCGGGGCGACGTTCAGCCAGCCCGGGCAGAGCCTCTCGAGCGAGCGCATCGCGGTCGACGCGCGCACGCAGAAGGTGAGCGCCGAGGGTGGCGAGGCCGGCGACGGCACGAGGGGTCGCGTCAGCATCCGGCTCGAAGCGCCGTCGACGGACGCGTCGCGATGACGGAGCGGCGCGTCGCCGATCCTCGACCCGGGCGGACCGTCGCACCGCTCGACGCGCCCGGCCTCGGCGGCGCGCGAACGACGCCGCGCCGCACGCTGCGCGCCGAGGACCTGCACAAGGCCTACAAGAAGCGCCGCATCCTCGAGGGCGTCTCGCTGCACGTCGACAGCGGCGAGATCGTCGGCCTGCTCGGCCCCAACGGGGCGGGCAAGACCACCTGCTTCTACATGGTGGTCGGCCTGGTCAGGCCGGACGCCGGGAATATCCTGCTCGACGGCAAGGACATCACCCACCACCCGATGCACGCCCGTGCCCGTCTCGGCGTCGGTTACCTGCCGCAGGAGGTCTCGGTGTTCCGCCAGCTGACGGTCGAGCAGAACATCCTGTCGATCCTCGAGACGAGAAGGGCGATGACGAAGGAGACGCGTCGCGATCGGCTCGAGTCGCTGCTCGAGGAGCTGCAGATCGGGCACATCCGCGAGAGCCTCGGCATCAGTCTCTCCGGTGGCGAGAAACGCCGCGTCGAGATCGCCCGCGCACTGGCGGCGGACCCCGGCTTCATCCTGCTCGACGAGCCGTTCGCCGGCGTCGACCCGATTTCCGTGATCGACATCCAGAAGATCATCGTGCATCTGAAGGAGCGCGGCATCGGGGTGCTGATCACCGATCACGGGGTACGGGAAATGCTGGGCATCTGCGATCGGGCGTACATTCTGGGCAGCGGACAGTTGATCGCCGAAGGCACGCCCGCCGAGGTCATGGAGGATGCACAGGTCAGGAAGGTCTATCTCGGCGACGACTTCCGTATCTGAGAAAATGGCAGGACAGCTTTCCGATAGGATGGCATGAATATTGCCGGAAACTTGCAAGATGCCGGCCGGTGACTCGCCGGACACGAGAACGTCATCACACATCACGCCTTTGTCTCCCGCTGTCACGGAATCGTCGATGAAACAGTCCCTGCAGATGAAGATGGGCCAGTCGCTGGCCATGACGCCGCAGCTCCAGCAGGCGATCAAGCTGCTGCAACTGTCGACGCTGGAACTGCAGAGCGAGATCCAGGAAGCGCTCGAGAGCAACCCCATGCTCGAGATGCAGGAGGAGGACGGCGGCGAGCCGCGCGAGGGTGACTCGGCCGACGACGGCGGCACGACCGCCGCGAGCCGCGAGGACGGCGACGCCGACTCGAACGCGATGTCCGCCACCGCCTCGTCCGAGGCACCGGGCACGGACGGAACCGATGGCGAGGCGTCGATGGATCACGACGCGATGACCGATTCCGGAGGGCCGGAGAACGCCGACGTCATGCCGGAGGATCTTCCCGTCGACAGCGCCTGGGAGGATGTCTACGAGCCGGCCGCCGCGAGCGGCTCGGGCAGCGCCGGCGACGGCGAGACGCGCGACTTCACCGAGTTCCACAATTCGGGCATCACCAGCATCCAGGATCATCTGAACGAGCAGATCCGCTTCGCGCCGCTCTCCGGAAAGGATCAGCGCATCGCCGAGACGATCATCGACGCGATCGACGACAACGGCTACCTGCTCGACGACGTGCCGTCGTTGGTCGAGGGGCTGAACGACGGGACACCCGCGTGCGCGGCCGGCGACGACTCGCGCGTCACCGAAAGCGAGTTCGAGAGCGTGCTGCACCTCATCCAGCATCTCGACCCCGCCGGCTGCGGCGCCCGCGACGCGAGCGAGTGCATGCGCATCCAGCTCGGCCAGCTGGCCGGGAGCGAACCGGTCGAGCACGCCACGCTCATCGTCACCGAGCACCTCGAACTGCTCGCCGCCCACGATTTCCCGCGCCTGCGCAGGCTCCTGAAGATCGACGACGAGCAGCTGCAGGTCGCCGTCGCGCTGATCCGGAGCCTCAATCCCCGCCCCGGCCGCCAGCTCGTCAACGATCACGATCAGTACGTCGTGCCGGACGTCTTCGTCAAGAAGGTCAAGGGCGTCTGGCGCGTCGAGCTGAACCCGGACATCGCGCCGAAGCTCGGCATCAATTCGCTCTACGCCGGCATGGTGAAGCGCGCCGACAAGAGCGACGACAACAACTTCCTCCGGAACCATCTCCAGGAGGCGCGCTGGTTCATCAAGAGCCTGCAGAGCAGGAACGAGACGCTGCTGCGCGTGGCGACCGCGATCGTCGAGCGCCAGAGGAGCTTTCTCGAGTACGGCGACGAGGCGATGAAGCCGCTCGTCCTCCGCGACATCGCCGAGCAGCTGTCGCTGCACGAGTCGACGATTTCGCGCGTGACGACGCAGAAGTACATCCACACCCCGCGCGGCATCTTCGAGTTCAAGTATTTCTTCTCGAGCCACGTCTCGACGGCCAACGGCGGCGAGTGCTCGGCGACGGCCATCCGCGCGATGATCCGCAAGTTCATCGCGGCCGAGGACGTCACCCGTCCGCTGTCGGACTCGAAGATCGCCGGCACACTCGTCGCCGACGGCATACAGGTCGCCCGGCGCACCGTCGCGAAGTACCGGGAATCGATGGCGATCCCGCCCTCGAACGAGCGCAAGCGATTGAGCTAGCTGAAAGATTTACGACGCCCCACCCCGTGACGAGAGAGGCACTCAAAGTGTCCTTACCGCGACCACGAGGACGTCTCTCGCGGCACGGATTCCATCCCTCCGAAGGAGACGACAGATGAACCTGACCGTGACCGGCCACCATGTGGACGTGACCAGCTCGATGCGCAATTACGTCAGCGACAAGATGGAACGTCTGCAGCGGCACTCGGAGAACCTGTTCGGCATCCACGTCATCCTGAGCGTGGAGAAGCTCAGGCAGAAGGCCGAGGCCACGATCGACGTCGCCGGCACCCGGCTCTACGCCGACGAGACGCGCGAGGACATGTACTCGGCGATCGACCTGCTGACCGACAAGCTCGACCGGCAACTGATCCGGCACAAGGAGAAGCAGAGGAACCACCGGCACGAGAAGGACGTCGTTCCGCCGCCCGACGACGCCCTCGACGTGGGCTGATTCCATTCGCGGAGCCTTGGGCGCACAATGCACCCATCGCCGACATACCGGAGGCCCGCTCGCCCGTCGCGAGCGGGCCTTCGTGCCGACGGCCAGCCGGTTTTTTCGCCCCATGTCCATGGACCTTCCCGACCTGCTCGAGCCCGAGCGCATCCGCTGTCGCTGCGACATACACAGCAAGAAGCGCGCGCTGCAGACCGTCGCGGAACTGCTCGGCGAGGCGTTGCGCCGCGCCACCGCGGCGGACGGACAGGACCCGGACGACCGCTCCTCGGCATCCGTCGGGCCGGGGGAAGGTCGTCCGGGGGCCGGCCACCCGGGGTCCGGCCACCCGGGGTCCGGCCTGCCGGGAGCGGACTCGCCGGAGAGCGGCGCGGACGGGGCGGGCGTGTCGGGATCGGGCGCCTCGTCTTCGCGACCGGCCCGCGCGGACAGCGCCGACGGCTCGTCGCGAAACGAGAGGAAGGGAGCCCGGAGCGGACGCGGCGCGAAGGGCGAGCGCGGCGCGAAGAAGGGCACGGCCGACAACGACGACGATGTCGCCACCGTCTCCGACATGGACATCCTCGACGCGCTGATCAGTCGCGAGCGCCTCGGCAGCACCGGGCTCGGTCACGGCGTCGCCCTGCCGCACAGCCGCCTCGACATCGTCGACGCGCCGCTCGCGGCGATGATCACGCTGAACGAGGGCGTCGACTTCGAGTCCGGCGACGGCGAGCCGGTCGACCTGGTGCTCGGGCTGCTGGTGCCGCAGGACTGCAACGACGAGCACCTGAGGATTCTCGCCAACCTCGCCCGGCGCTTCAACGACGCCGAGCTTCGCGACGCGCTTCGCGGACACGATTCCGGCGAGGAGCTGTTCGAGCACCTGCAACGGCTGGCGCCCGCGTCGTGACACGGGCGGCCGGCACAGCGGAGAGCGGACGATGCCGGCCAGGCACCTGAGCGTCGACCAGACCTACCGGGCGCTCCGCGACGAGCTCGGTCTTCGCTGGGTCGCCGGCAAGGGAGGCGGCGAGCGACAGGTCACGCGCGACGCCGAGCCCGGACAGCGGCCACGCCTGATCGGCCCGCTCAACTTCAACAATCCCAGCCGCATCCAGCTGCTGGGTCGCTCGGAGACGCGACTGTTCACCAACGGTCGCGAGCTCGATCCCGAGCGCTTCGAGTTCGACCTGCCGGGCACCTGCGTGCTGTTCGTGATCAGCGACGACCTGGTGCCGCCGGCGCCGATCGTCGCGCTCGCCGAGGAGGCCGACATTCCCGTGTTCGTCTCGAGCCTGCGCTTCAACGAGCTGCAGATGCGGCTTCGCTACCTGATGAAGAAGCAGCTCGCCGAGCGGCGCATCATCCACGGCGTCATGATGGACGTGCACGGCACCGGCGTGCTGATCACCGGCGACGCGAGCGTCGGCAAGAGCGAGCTCGCGCTCGACCTGGTCAGCCGCGGCCACATCCTCGTCGCCGACGACGCCCCCGAGTTCACGCGCATCGCGCCGAACACGCTCGAGTGCCGCTGCCCCGAACTGCTGCGCGACTTCCTCGAGGTGCGCGGCCTCGGCGTGCTGAACATCGCGCGCATGTACGGCGACGCGCACACGAGAAGCCGCAAGATCCTGCGCTTCATCGTGCACCTGCACCCGGTCGACAGCGACGACGCCGAGACGATGGTCGCGCTCGCGGGCGACCGTGTCAGCGAACCGACGGCGAGCCGCGAGATCCTCGGCGTGCGCATTCCCGAGCGCACCATTCCGGTGGCGCCGGGGCGGAACCTCGCCGTGCTGGTCGAGGCCGCCGTGCGCGCCGAGATCCTGCGCGCCGACGGCTACAGCGCGCCGCGCGATTTCGTCGACCAGCAGGCACGTGCGCTCGCCGGCGGATCGTCGGTGATTCCGCTCGCCGAGGAGCGCGCCGGATGAGCGCGCGCGATCCGGGCACCACGGACGCGGCGGGGCCGGCGAAGACCGCGCCCCCGACACCCGCCGCGGCGGTACGCCTGACCATCGTCACCGGCCTCTCGGGTTCCGGCAAGAGCGTCGCGCTTCACAGCCTCGAGGACGAGGGCTACTACTGCATCGACAACCTGCCCGCCGCGCTGCTGCCGCCGGTCATCGATCGCCTCGTCGCGAGCGGGCTGCGGATCTACGAACGCCTCGCGATCGGCATCGACATGCGCAGCGAGCGCGACTCCACCGACGACCTGCTCGCGCTCCTCGCCGCGCTCCGCGCCCGCGCCGACATGCAGGTCGAGGTCCTCTTTCTCGACACCGACCGGAGCATGCTCGTCACGCGCTTCTCCGAGACGCGCCGCAAGCATCCGCTGAGCTCGCGCGATCTGACGCTGATCGCCGCGATCGACGAGGAGGCGCGCCTGCTGGAGCCGGTCAAGGGCGAGGCCGAGCTCGTCGTCGACACCACGCAGCTGAACCTGCACGAGCTCCGCGACATCATCCGCACCTATCTGCTCGGGCGCTCGTCGACCAGGCTCTCGCTGATCTTCCAGTCGTTCGGGTTCAAGCACGGAACGCCGGCGAGCACCGACTTCACGTTCGACGTGCGCTGCCTGCCGAACCCGCACTGGGAACCCGAGCTCCGCCCGTTCAACGGCCGCGAGACGCCGATCGTCGCCTTCCTGGAGGAACAACCGGACGTCGTCGACATGCTCGCCGACATCACCGGCTTCCTGGAGCGCTGGCTGCCGCTGTTCGAGTCGGAGAACCGCGCCTACCTGACCGTGTCGATCGGCTGTACCGGCGGGCGCCACCGTTCGGTCTACCTCGTCGAGCGGCTGGCCGCGCACTTCGGGGCGCTGCGCGACAACGTCTCGCTCCGTCACCGCGAGCTCGCCTGACCGCCTTCGCCCGCCACCGCCTCACCATCGACGCCTTCCGGTCGATACCCGTACCGATCGCCCGACGAGCCGCGCGCCCCGCACGCTCCGATTCCGCTCCGACCCCCGAGAACCCGACCGCCCGTGATCACCCGAGACATCGACATCGTCAACAAGCTCGGCCTGCACGCGCGGGCGGCGGCGAAGCTGGTAAAGCTCTCGAGCTCGTTCGAGTCCTCGATCGACATCCAGAAGGACGATCAGCGCGTCAACAGCAAGAGCATCATGGGGGTCATGATGCTGGCGGCGAGCTGCGGCTCGCGCGTCACGCTGCACGCCGACGGGCCGGACGAGGAAGCGGCGATCGCCGCCATCGTCGACCTCGTCGAGCGCCGCTTCGACGAGGACGAGTAGGCGTGCCGCCATGAGCCTGATGTTCAGCGGTATCGGGGTCTCGCGCGGCATCGCCATCGGCGAGGCCTGGCTGCTGCGTCGCGATCGTGTCGATGTCGGCACCCGGACCCTCGAGAAGGGCGAGATCGCCGGCGAGGTCAGGCGGCTCAAGCGCGCGCTGAAGACGGCGCGTGGCTCGCTGCTGGCCACGCGCGAGAACATTCCCGAGGATGCCCCGAGCGACGTCGGTGCGTTCATCGAGACGCACATGCTGATGCTCGACGACGAGCTCCTGTCCACGCGTCCGATCGAGATCCTGAAGACCGAGAGCATCAATGCCGAGGCCGCCCTCGAGCAACAGAGGGAGGAGCTCGCGCGCGTGTTCGGCTCCATGGACGACAGCTACCTCGCCACGCGCATCGACGACGTCAATCACGTCATCGACGCGGTGCTGCGTGCGCTCGCCGGCAAGGCCGATGCCGAGCCCGCCCCGGGCGGCCACCAGTGGAAGGGGCGTGTCGTCGTCGCCGACGACCTGACCCCCGCCGACACGATCGCGATGAAGAACCACGGCGTCGCGGGCTTCATCACCGAGACCGGTGGTCAGCTCTCGCACAGCGCGATCCTCGCCCGCAGCCTCGGCATCCCGGCGATCGTCGGCGTGCAGGACGTGAGCCGCTATCTCCGCTCCGGGGAGACGCTGACGCTCGACGGGGCGAACGGACTCGTGCTGGCCGAACCGACCGACGAGATCCTCGCCGACTTCCGTGCACGCCGGAAGGAGGCGAAGCGTCGCCAGAAGGAGCTCGGCGCACTGACCGACACCGAGGCGGTGACCCGCGACGGCGTCGCGCTGACCCTGTCGGCGAACATCGAGATCGAGGACGACCTGAAGGCGCTCCGGCGCGTCAACGCGGCGGGCGTCGGGCTCTATCGCACCGAGTTCCTGTACATGAACCGCGACACGGTGCCCGACGAGCAGGAACACTTCCGCGTCTACACGAAGGTGGTGCGCGCGCTGAAGGGCGCATCGCTGACGATCCGGACGGCCGACCTCGGCGCCGACAAGGGCCACGGAGCGACGGCGGGTGCGGGCTCGCGCGGAGGCGTCGCCCGCAACCCGGCGATGGGCCTGCGCGGCATCCGTCTCTGCCTGTCCGACACGTCGCTGTTCGTGCCCCAGCTGCGCGCGATCCTGCGCGCCTCGGCCAAGGGACCGGTGCGCATCCTCCTGCCGATGCTGACGACGATCGGCGAGGTGCGGCAGTCGCTCGCGCTGATCGAGCAGGTGAAGGGCGCGCTCGCCGACGACGGCCTCGAGTTCGACGCGAAGGTACCGGTCGGTGCGATGATCGAGGTGCCGGCCGCGGCGATCGTCGCCTCGCGCTTCGCCCGCGAGCTCGACTTCCTGTCGATCGGCACGAACGACCTGATCCAGTACTCGCTCGCGATCGATCGCGTCGATGACCAGGTCAACTACCTCTACGATCCGCTGCACCCGGCGGTGCTGGATCTCATCCGCATGACGATCGACGCCGGTCGCGAGGCCGGCATCCCGGTCTCGCTGTGCGGCGAGATGGCCGGTGACCCGCGCTACGTGCGCCTCCTGCTCGGGCTCGGGCTGACCGACTTCAGCATGCCGCCGAACCTCCTGCTCGAGGTCAAGCGCACGCTGATCGAGAGCCGCCGCTCCACGCTCCGCAAGCAGGCGCTGGCGATGCTCGAGGCGGACTCCCCCGAGGAGCAGCAGGCCCTGCTCGAACGCATCAACGCGGCATCGCGGGCGTGAGCGGCGCCGACGAACGCGATGCCGGGACGGTCGATCCGACGGACGACCCTTCGACGAGCGGCACGACGAGCGGTCCGAAGGGCAGTCTGAGGAGCGGTCTGAAGAACAGCCCGACGGGCGATCCGGTCGACGTCCCGACGGGCGAGCGACCGCCGGACGACGGCGGACGGGACGGCCACCCGGACGGCGACGGAGGAGACGGCCGCCCGGACGGGCAGCCGCCCGAGAACGAGCCGACGAGTGCCGCCGAGCAGACCGCCTCGCTGATCGAGAGCATCAGCGAGAGCATCGGTGGCGGCTCGCTGCAGGCCGCCAGACGCATCCTGCACGCGATGCACCCGGCCGAGATCGGCGATGCGCTCGAGGCGCTGCCACCGGCCCGCCGGCGCGTGCTGTGGGACATCGTCGACCCGGCCATCGAGGGCGAGGTGCTGATGGAGGTCGGCGACGAGGTGCGCGAGAGCCTCGTCCTCGAGATGGACACCGAGGAGCTTCGCGCGGCGACCGGACAGCTCGATCTCGACGACCTCGCCGACTTCGTCCAGTCGCTGCCCGACAAGCTGACCGCCGACGTGCTGGCGAGCATGGGTCGGCAGGATCGCGTGCGTCTCGAGCAGGTGCTCTCGTACCCCGAGGACAGCGCGGGCGGCCTGATGAACCTCGACACGATCACCGTGCGCGGGGACGTGACGCTCGACGTGGTGCTGCGCTACCTCCGGCGCCGCGGCGAGATGCCGCGCCACACCGACCGGCTCTGGGTCACCGATCGCTACGGGCGCTACCGCGGTGAGCTGCCGCTCCGGCGCCTGCTGACCGAGAGCACCGACACGCTCGTCGCCGACGTCAGCCGCGAGGACGCCGAACCGCTCAACGTCATGACCGATGCCGGCGACGTGGCGCGCATGTTCGAGGACCGCGACCTGGTCTCGGCGCCGGTCGTCGACGACACCGGCCGCCTGCTCGGGCGCGTGACGATCGACGACGTCGTCGACGTCATCCGCGACGAGGCCGAGCAGTCGGTGATGAGCCGGGCCGGGCTCGACCAGGAGGCGGACATCTTCGCCCCGATCCTCCGTAGCGCCCGCAAGCGTGCCGTCTGGCTCGGCGTGAATCTCCTGACCGCCCTGCTCGCCTCGTGGGTCATCTCGCAGTTCGACGCGACGCTCGAGCGCATCGTGCTGCTGGCGGTGCTGATGAGCGTCGTGCCGAGCATGGGCGGCATCGCCGGCTCCCAGACGCTGACCCTGGTGATCCGCGGCCAGGCGCTCGGGCAGATCAACCGCAGCAACGTGCGCGCGCTGATGACGCGCGAGGTCGCCATCGGGCTGCTCAACGGGCTCCTGTGGGCGGCGATCGTGGCGGTGCTCGTCTGGCTCTGGTTCGGCGAACCGCGAATCGGGCTGATCCTCGGCGCCGCGCTCGTCGTGAACCTGTTCACCGCGGCCTACTCCGGCATCGCGCTGCCGACCCTGATGAAGCGCTTCGGCATCGACCCCGCCCTCGCCGGCGGCGTCGCCCTGACCACCGTCACCGACGTCGTCGGCATCGTCACGTTCCTCGGCCTCGCCACCTGGCTGCTGTAGGCGGCGGTCACGGCGCGCGTCGGCGCGCCCGCGACGACGCATGAACGCGAGCATGGTCGCGCGGATCGCGGGATCGAGAACGGCGGCGACATGGGGTCCGCGCACCGTCGCGAACGCCCTGGGCTCGCCGGCCGCGGCGTGCAGCTCGACGCCGAACGCGTAGGGCACGACCTCGTCGTCGACGCTGTGGATCACGAGGATCGGCAACGGCGCGAGCGCGCCGATCGCGTCGAGCGGATCGTGCGGCCCGGCGAGCATCCACGCGGCGATCGGCCCGAACGGGCGCAGCAGCCAGCTCTGCCCGGCGACGTGACGCGCCATCGTCCCGTAGCGGGTGAACGGTGCCTCGACGATCAGCGAAGCGAACCGCGCGCGCTGCGCGGGCTCGAGCTCGAGGTAGCGGATCGCGAGGCTCGCCCCGAGACTCTGCGCGAAGACGTGCACGGGACCCGCGTCATCCGCCTCGACACCGCCATCCGCCTCGGCTCCACCCGACCCGGCGCCACGCTCCTCGAGGTGTTCGAACAGCCAGGCCGCCCCGGCACGGATGTCCTCGAACGCCTCGGGCACGTCGGGCTCGCCGCCCGAGCGCCCGTAGCCGCGATAGTCGAGGGCGAGCACACGGTAGCCCGCCTGCACGAGCCAGAGCGCGGCGCGCACGTGGGTCGAGACGTTCTCGGCGTTGCCGTGCAGGAAGTAGACGCTGCCGAGCGCGGGTCCGTCCGGCTCGATCAGCCACGCGTGCAGCACCACGCCGTCGGCCGTCTCGATCGCGATGTCCTCGTAGGCGTGACCGAAGTCGGCGGGCGTGGCGACCAGCTCGCGACCGGGCACGAAGAACCAGCTCGTGCAGCCGCCACCGGACAGTGTCGCGACGATCACCAGCGGAAGGATCCGTAGCCGGTCACCGGGTCGACGCTGTTGCACCGCCCGAAAGACGGAACGTGCCCACGCGGCACGCATCAGAAATGCACGCGGTAGTCGAGCGAGACGCGCCGGCGCCGCTCGCCGTCGAGACGGGACAGCGTGGCGCGCGCGCGCAGCGCCCGGTTGCGCCCGAACGGCAGGTCGTGCGCGAGCTCCAGCGACAGCCGTGGCGAGCGCCCCTGCGGGGAGTCCGCCCCGAGCTCGAGCAGCGTGCCGCCGGCGCGCCCGTGGAACAGCGCCCCGATCCGGAGGACGGCGTCGAGTCGCGCCCGCCCGGGGCGCTCGTCGGCACGCGCGAACAGCCGTGCGGACGGCCCGACGAGCGCGTGCAACAGCAGGCCCGTCCCCTCCCCGGGAGAGCCCGACAGACCCGCCAGTCCGCCCGCACGGAATCCGAGCCGTCCGCCTTCGACGTCCACGTCACGCACGAACCCCGCATCCACGCCCCAGGCGACCGCGGGCAGGAACGGCACCGGCACGCCGACCGAGCGGATCGAGACGAGCTCGAACCCTTGCAGGCGCAGCCCCTCCTTGTCGTCGGCGCGCAGCCGGAGCTCGCCGAGCGAGATCGCCGCGCCGGGCAGGTAGCCCTGCGGACGATCGAGCAGATCGTGATAGCTCGCCCGGAAGCCGAACTCGACGTGCCCGCGCCCGCCTTCGCGCCCATCGTCTCGCCCACCGTCACGTCCGCCCTCGCGCCCGATGCCGAGCGTCACGAGCGTCGTGTCGTGACCGCGCTCCGGCGGGCTCGGCGGGAGCGGTGACGGCGACGGAGCGGGCGGATAGCTCGCGAGCAGCGACAGCATCGCCAGACGGCGTGCCGACGCCGCCTCGGACGGCGGCTCGCGCCGTGCGCGGTACGTCATCAGACGGTTGGCCGCGCGCACGATGTCGCGCCGCGTGGCGACGTCGCGCGTCGCGAAGCCCGGCTCCGACGCGCGTGCGGGGTCGCGGGCGAGCGCGTCGATCCAGGGCCGCGCGTCCGCGGCCACCGTCGTGCTCTCGTGCGCGAGCAGCGACGCGCTCGACGGCAGCCAGGTCGACGATGTCACCAGGCCGGCCTCGACGACGGCACGTACCGTGTCGGCGGGAATCGCCGTGAAACGAAATCCGGACACGAGATCGAGCGACGGACGCGCGTGCTCCAGCAGCTCGAGCAGGCGGAACGAGCAGTTCTCGCGAAAGAAATAGTAGTCGAACGCGAGATCGCGCAGCTCCCAGACATGCTCGACGAGACGTGTCACCTCGGCCGGCGTCAGGTCGAGCCGGTACTCGCGGATGTCACGGTTCTCGATCGCCCCGTACTGCCGGAGCTTGGTGAAGTAGGGTTCGAGCAGGAAGCGTCCCGGGTAGCCGCCGGTGATGCCCTTCCAGGCATAGACGGCGGACTGCGGCGTGTCGTCACCGACGTCGGCGGAGAAGTTCAGCGACCACGAGAGCCAGTCGGAGCCGGACGCGACGTCCGGCGGATCGAGCCTGAGCAGCGTGTGCCCGAACATGGAAGAGGGGTTGTTCAGGTAGGCGGCCGGGAAGATCAGCGTGACCGAGTCGGCGTTCACCGTCTCGCGCCAGGCGACATGGTCGGCACAGGGGGCGCGCCGCGGCGGCAGGGCCCGCGCGGCCTCGACGCCGGGGTCCGCGTCGAGGCGCTCGCGCAGCCAGCGCTCGCGGGCGACGAAGCGGCAGCGCGGGTCGTCGCCCGTGCCGTTCCCGGGAGGCCGCCCGGAATGCCGCCCGACCGTGCCGAACAGCGCGGCGATCGTCGCGTCGAGCTCGGCGGCGGCATCGTGGCGACCGGCGGGCCCGGCGAGGAAGAAGCGCGCGTCGTCGACGTGGCTGACCGGAGGGCCCGGGCCGCCCAGCGTGTCGTGATAGTGCAGCAGACGCCGCCAGGCGCGTTCGCCGGCGAGTCCGAGCGCGCGGGCGCGGTCGAGCAGCACGGCGATGTCCGCCGGAGCGGCGCCGGGGGTGGTCCCGAGGGCGGCCTCCGGAGCGGCCTCCGGGGCGGCATCGGGGGCGGCATCGAGGGCGGCATCGGGGGCGGCGCCGACAGCAACCCCGGGCGTGGCCTCCGGGGCGGATCCGGGGACGAGCCCGGACGCGAGCGCCATCGCGGGTGCCGAGGCATCGGCTCCGGCCACCGCGATGGCGCTCGCGAGAAGCGCCGCGCCCGGCCCTCCCGAGAGGGCGAGGATCCGACGGCGGATGCCACGACGACGCGGCATCCGCCGCTACCGCGGCGCGGAGCCGCTCAGACGACGTAGTCGGAGAGCGTGACGTCCTCGCGCATCAGCGCGACCGTCGTGTCGAGCACGTCCTGACTCGTCACGTCGCTGCTCGGGAACAGTGCGGCGAAGTTCGCGTGCATCACCTCGCCGAAGTGATCGCGGTGCTCGGGCGCGATGCCGAACATGACGGCCACGGCGTTCAGCGCGTCGCCGCCGCCCTGGGCGACATCGGTCGAGTACTCGTCGATGACCTGATCGAACCAGACCATCGCGTCGCCGCCGTAGGTCAGCGCGCCGTCGACGCTGCAGCCGTTGGTGCCGAGCGTCATGCCGAACGTCGCGTTGCCGCTGGTGCCGTTGACGATCGACGCGCTGAGGTGCGAACCGAGACCGGACTGACCGGCCAGCAGCATGTTGCCCCAGCCACAGTCGGGGCCACCGGGTGCCTCGGCGTGCGAGGCGGACGCCACCGCGAGCAGGAGTGCCGTACCGAATACCTTCTTCATCGCTTCTCTCTCCATTGTCGAATGCCCGGAGTGCGGACAATCGGAATTGTAGAGTGAGAAATGATCGAGCGCGTCGGCGGCGAGACGTCCGATGGTACGGGAGGGGGTGGACGGCTCAGTGACGCGTGCGGTGATCGCCGACGAAGCGGTAGGGGCTGTTCGAGGACACGCGCGCGACCTTCTCGCTTTCGACGAGAACGTACTCGGCGACGTCCTGCACGGCGGCGAGGGTCGCGCGGGAATCGATCCGGAACCCCTGGAACATGAAACTCGTCTCGCTCCACGGGCGGTCGAGCTCGGCCACGTACATGCCGACCTCGAGCTGGTTCCTGTGGATCCAGCGACGATCCCTGACCACTCGCGTGGAGATGGCCGGGGCGGGGCGGACGGTGCGCTTGCTGGTGAAGAGTCGCATGGGTCGGTCTCCTGGTTGCCGGGCTCGGGCCCGATCTCGTTCCGGGTGATCGCCGGGGCCGTGCGGGCCGTGCGGTGATCGTGGGGCGACTGTAACCACGGCTCGACGCGGGTGCCAGCGGATCGACGGCGTTTCGCGACCGGGTGAGGATTTCCGGTCCGGACAGGCGCGGAAACGGGCCGGCCTTCACGTTCGGGAGGCGCCATGGAGTCGGCACGGGCGAGCGGATCGCTCCGGACGCGCCGGGATGTCGTCGCCGGCACGCCCGATGACGCTTTTCAGTCATCTCGAGGGCACCCGGACCCGACTTCCGGCGGTTGTCCACAGCCATCCACCGCTTATCCACAGACCCATCCACCGCTTATCCACAGAAACCACACCATCTGGTGGTTCGATCGATGCCTGGAAACCAGATGTAGTGGTCCGGAGGGTTGCCGAGGAAGCGTGTCGCTCGCTACACTCCGCTCCCGTCGCCGGACAGGGTTCCGTGACTCGGGTCACGCCGGGCGACGCTCCACACGATGCGTTTCCTGCCATCGATCGACGCTGGCGTGATCGTGTACTACACAACATCTGGTGCTCCGGAAGAGCACGCGCCACGACATGTGGTGTCGACCACGGATCGGTCATCCAATCATCCAGCGCGGCGTCGGCGACGTCGTGCCCACCGGGGAGACGAACGATTCGATGAGTGCTACCGACGCGGCGATCAAGAAGGGCAGGAAAGGCGGGAAGGCGGATCGGGTCGAGGGCGTGGCGGACATCCCGCTGCAGGAGACCTCGCTCGACATCTGGGACAAGAAGTACCGCCTGAAGACCAAGGAGGGGGAGCCGGTCGACGCCGACGTCGACGGTACCTTCGCCCGCGTCGCCCGCGCCCTCGCCGATGTCGAGACCAGCGACGAGCTCCGCGAGCGCTGGCACGGCGAGTTCCTGTGGGCGCTCCGCCAGGGCGCCATCCCGGCCGGGCGCATCACGTCGAACGCCGGCGCCCTCGCCCACAAGCCCGCCACCTCGACGATCAACTGCACCGTCTCCGGCACCATCGTCGATTCGATGGACGACATCCTGTCCAAGGTCCACGAGGCGGGACTCACGCTGAAGGCGGGTTGCGTCGCGCCCGGCACCACGGTCGTCACCGAGCACGGCCACGTTCCCGTCGAACGGGCGGTCGCCGAGAGGCACGAGCGGATCCTGAGCTACGACAAGGCCACGACACGCTTCGAGATGCGACGCGTCGAGAAGCACATGACGACGACCGTCGAGCGCGAGGACAACCTCGAGATCCGCTCCAACGGCACGCGGCTGCTGACCTCCTGCCGCCACCCCGTTCTCGTCTACCGGCAGGGGAAGACGCGGTACGTGCGGGCCGACGAGGTCGGTGAAGGCGACGCGATGATCCACCGGACGCTCGCCTGGCGGGCCGACGAGAAGGGTGCCGACAATGCCTGGTTCGCGGGCGCGCACCTGGGCGACGGCAGCGCCTGCGAGAAGAAATTCGACCGTTCGGACGCGCGCGGGTCGTGGCGCGCGAAGGCGGAAGCGGCCGGCAAGCGACTGGTGTTCAGGATCCGCGCGGCCGAACGCGAGGTCGTGGAGCGCTACGCGGCGTTCTTCCGGGACACCTTCGGCAGCCGCGCACGGGTCGTCGCCACCGGCACGCCGAACGGCACCGCCGCGTGGGACTTCCAGATCGCGAGCTTCGCGGCGAGCGAGGCGGCCGACCTGTTCGATCGCCAGATCGGCGAGAAGTCGTCGCGGATCCACGTGCCCGCATGGATCCTCCGCGAACCCGATCGACACTTCCTGCCGTTCCTCGCGGGACTGCTCGACACGGACGGCACCGTCAGCGAGGAACGTGGCGCCGCGATCCTGAGCACTCGGAGCGAGCGACTCGCCGAGGAGATCCGGAGCACGCTGGCCCTCTTCGGGGTCAACGTCGGCATCACCCGGCGAAAGGCCCGGTCACGCGAGCTGAACGGCCAAACGATCCGCGACGCGGGCGGCCACGCGATCGAGATCGGCGACTCGGACTTCCTCGGGCAGGTCGCGCGATTCATGGCCGACTCCGGCAAGAAGCGACGCATTCGCGAGTTCGCGGGCGAGGCCGGCCAGCACGACCGGTACGTGATGCCGGAGTCGCTGAAGTCGGCCCTCGAGGCATGCTGCGAGACCGTCGGGCACCGCGAGCGACAGACGCTCGGCTTCCACCACGGCTACCACCGGGCGGAACTGATCTCGCGTGTCTGGCTGGACCGCTGGCGGACGAGGTTCCCGGAGCTCGGGGAGGCGATCGATTTCTGCCGCACGCTGCGTCCGGTCGAGGGCGTGCGCCGGGGGCTCGACCTGCCGACGACGTTCTACGACTTCACCGTCGAGGAGAACAACAACTACCTGGCGGGCGTCGACGGCCTCGTGGTGATCCACAACTGCGGCATCGGCTACGACTTCTCGACGCTGCGCCCGCGCGGTGCGTACGTCTCGGGCGCCGGTGCCTACACGTCGGGGCCGCTGTCGTTCATGGATATCTTCGACAAGATGTGCTTCACCGTGTCGTCGGCCGGTGGCCGTCGCGGCGCGCAGATGGGCACCTTCGACGTGCGCCATCCGGACGTGCTGGAGTACGTCAAGGCCAAGCGGGAGGACGGACGCCTTCGCCAGTTCAACCTCTCCCTGCTGATCACCGAGGACTTCATCCAGGCGGTCAAGGCCGACGAGCAGTGGCAGCTCGCCTTCCCCATCCGCGACAAGGAGATGGAGGAAGGAGGCATCAGCCTCGACGATCCCGACCAGATCGTCTGGCGCGACTGGCCCTCGCACGAGAACGTCGTCGCCAACGACGAGGGCCTCGTCGCCTGCCGCATCTACAGGACGATGCCGGCGCGCCGCCTGTGGGACCTGATCATGGCCTCCACCTACGACTTCGCCGAGCCGGGGTTCATCCTGATCGACAAGGTCAACGAGATGAACAACAACTGGTTCGAGGAATCGATCCGCGCGACGAATCCGTGCGTGACCGGCGACACGTGGGTGCATACGTCGGAAGGACCTAGACAGGTGGACGAACTGATCGGCACCCGGTTCGAAGCACGCGTTGACGGTGTCGATCACGCATCGGACAAGGCGGGATTCTTCAAGACCGCAACGAAAGAAGTGGTGCAATTGGAAACGCGCGAAGGTCATTCCATCACGCTGACCTCTGATCACCGAGTGCGACGGGTCACGCGATTCGATGGGGAGATGACGAGGACACAGTGGTGCCCTGCCGGAGAGCTTCAGCCCGGTGAGAGGGTGTTGCTGAACGACCATCGCGATGCCCCGACATGGCAAGGCAAGGGAACGGCGAACGAAGGCTATCTTCTCGGACTGTTGATCGGAGAGGGAACCATCAAGCGTGACGCAGCCGTGCTGTCTGCATGGGCGCCAGCCCGTGCTGTCAACGAGAAGGTCTGTATTGCACAACAATCGGAAACGGGCTCAGGCGGTATCGCCGCCGCCGCTCTCATCGCGACGACGGACATGCCCAAACGATCCGACTTTCGAGGATGGTTTGACGTGGCTCGCACGGACCCCGCGACCGGACAGAGGATGGTCAGCGAACGACGTATGAAGCCTGCTGCACTGACGAAGCTTGCGCGCGAATTCGGGTTGGCCCCAGGTCACGAGACGATCACACCGGAGATCGAACGGACCTCCAGCGAGTTCCATGCGTCTTTCCTGCGCGGCCTTTTTGACGCCGACGGTTCCGTTCAAGGTGTTCGCAACAAGAGCGCTCTGAACGTCCGTCTCGCTCAGTCGGATCTTTCGGCTCTGCGAGCGACACAACGCATGCTCCTTCGCTTGGGTATCGCTTCCACGATCTATCGCGAGAGAAGAAAGGCGGCGCGGAAGCAGCTTCCAAACGGTCGTGGCGGCACGTCTCTGTACTCGACTGAGGATCAGCACGAACTCGTAATCGTTGGCGAGAACATCGCGCGTTTCGCCGAGACGGTTGGATTCGAGGACGAGAGAAAGCGTAGTGACTTGGCAGGAGCCCTCGCCTTCAGAATGAAGGCGAGGAAGAGCGAGAGGTTCACCGCGGTAGTTCTCAGCGTGACCGCTGCGGGCGTCGAAGACGTCTACGACGTGCAGATACCAGGCATCAACACCTTCGACGGATCTGGTCTTCATGTTCACAACTGTGGTGAACAACCATTGCCGCCCTACGGCGCCTGCCTGCTCGGATCGATCAACCTGACGCGTTTCGTCGACAAGCCCTTCACCGACGACGCGCGCTTCGACTGGGAGCGTTTCGAGCGCACCGTCGCCGTGTTCACGCGCATGCTCGACAACGTCGTCGAGATCAACGGGCTGCCGTTGAAGCAGCAGAGAAAGGAGATCGAGCGGAAGCGCCGGCACGGCATGGGCTACCTCGGACTCGGCTCGACGCTGACGCTGCTCGGCATGAGCTACGGCGACGAGAAGTCCCTCGCGTTCACCGAGGAGGTGACCAAGCGTCTCGCCCTCGCCGGCTGGCGCGCGGGACTCGAGCTCGCGAAGGAGAAGGGCCCCGCCCCGATCATGGACGAGACCTTCACGGTCACCGGCGAGATGCTCAGGAAGCGCCCCGAGATGAAGGCCGACGGCGTGCAGGTCGGCGACGAGCTGCCCGGGCGCGTGCTGCACGCGAAGTACAGCCGCTACATGCAGCGCGTCGCCGAGGCCGATCCGGAGCTCGTCGCCGAGCTCGCCGAGGTCGGCAGCCGCTTCACCCACCACAGCTCGATCGCCCCGACCGGCACGATCTCGCTGTCGCTCGCCAACAACGCGAGCAACGGCATCGAGCCGAGCTTCGCCCACCTGTACTCGCGGAACGTGATCCGCGAGGGCAAGAAGTCGAAGGAGAAGGTCGACGTCCTGTCGTTCGAGCTGCTCGCCTACCGCGAGCTCGTCGACGCGGACGCCGCCCCGTTCGCCGACGACCCGGCGAAGGCGCTGCCGCCGGCCTTCGTCTCGGCCGACGACATCCGCCCGGTCGATCACGTCGCGGTGCAGGCCGCCGCCCAGAAGTGGATCGACTCCTCGATCTCCAAGACCGCGAACGTCCCGACGGACTTCCCGTTCGACGACTTCAAGGACATCTACATGACGGCCTACGAGCAGGGACTGAAGGGTTGCACCACCTTCCGCTTCAACCCCGAGAACTTCCAGGGCGTGCTCGTCAAGGAGGAGGACCTGGAGAACACCGAGTACGCGTTCACCCTCGACGACGGTTCCGAGGTCCGGGTCAAGGGCAACGAGCAGATCGAATACGACGGCGAGACGCACACCGCCGCCAACCTCTACGACGCCTTGAAGGAAGGCTACTACGGCAAGTTCTGACGGGAGCCCGATGATGAGCAGCGAAGAGAGCACCATGAAACCACCCACCGGCGGCCCCGTGCGGATCACCCGGAAGATCGTCGGCTACGGGGTGAACAAGCCCGGCGATGCCGCGAAGGAGGAAGGCGCGGAGGTCAAGGTCGACCCCGCGCTCGCCGATGTCGTCCACATGGACGAGATGGTCGAACGCCCGCAGAAGCTCGTCGGCTCGACGTACAAGCTGAAGACGCCCGAACACGTCTCGGCGCACGCGATGTACATCACGATCAACGACATCGTGCTCAACGAGGGCACCGAGCACGAACTGAGGCGACCGTTCGAGGTGTTCATCAACTCCAAGAATCTCGAGCACTACCAGTGGATCGTCGCGCTGACGCTGATCATGTCGGCGGTCTTCCGGAAGGGCGGCGACGTCACCTTCCTCGTCAGCGAGCTCCGTTCGGTGTTCGATCCGCGCGGCGGCTACTGGAACAAGGGCAAGTACGTGCCGTCCATAATCGCCGAGATCGGCGACGTCATCGAGCGCCACCTGATCGACATCGGCATGCTGGCCTCCGACGAGCCGGACGAGCACCAGAAGGCATTGATCGAAAGCAAGAAAGCGGAAATCCGCGGCGAATCGACCGAGCGCGCGAAAGGCTCCGTGGCCGATGCCGAGGAGCCGTGGATGGCGAGCGCGACGCTGTGCCCGAAGTGCAGCCACAAGGCGGTCGTGCTCCGCGACGGCTGCCAGACCTGCATGAACTGCGGCGACTCGAAGTGCGGCTGATAGACTCCGCCACGCGCCTCGGGTTCGAGCGATCCGGAGCGACGTGACCGTTCGTCGGTCCATCGGTGGGAGAGAGCCCTATGAAATGCCGAACCTGCGGAAGCGCGATGGTCGAGGACCACCGCGAGAGCGGCGGCAACGCCACGGCCTGCTGGCATTCGTGCCCGCTCTGCCACACGAAGCGGCTGACGAGCGCGCCCGATGCGCTTTCTACAGCCGCCCGGCCGGGCGACGACGACGGTGCGTATGCTGGCGACCCCCTTCCCAACGGACCCGATCTCGAGGCATGAGCGAACTCCAGCTGTCGGCCAAGCTCGTCGGCGATCTCCAGCACCTGCTGGTGCAGCACGACGAGACGGCCACCGATCCGGGCGTCGCCTCGCAGTACCTCTGCGCCGTCACCGGCTTCCTGCTCGGCCAGCAGGACATGGAGGCGGCACAGAAGGACGACGTGCTCGAGCAGCTCGCCGCGTTCATGAAGCACGTCGCCGACGATGTCGACAAGCAGCGGCGGCAGAGCGCCCCGCCGCCCGCGCCCCCGGCCCAGGAAGCGTTCGGCATCTGGAAGCCGAAGGGCGCGTAGCCCGGGACGCGCGACCGGACGTTCCAGCGGACGACTCCCGAGGAGGCTGTCCTCGAAGCGGCAAGTCGGTCCGGCGAAACCGGACCACGCGACAGGTCGCCGGACGGTCCACGGGCAAGCCGTCGGAGAAGCCACGCACGGACGGACGGCCCGCATCTTCGCGAAGTCCGCTTTTCCCCGTCGGTCGATTCGACACGAATGTCCCCGCGCGCCGCGCGACTAGGCAAGGTGTCCCTCGATCGAGGCCGGTCGATGCATCGTTCCGGTCGCGCCACCGCACGCCGACCCGATCCCACGTTTCCAAGGAGAATTCCATGGCACAAGCCACCGCACGCCACATCCTCGTCGACGACGAGGCGAAATGTCAGTCGCTGATCGACGAGATCAAGGGCGGCGCCGACTTCACCGATGTCGCCAAGGCGAATTCCAGCTGTCCGTCCGCACGCGACGGCGGCAATCTCGGCACCTTCGGCAAGGGCCAGATGGTTCCCGAGTTCGAGAAGGCGTGCTTCGACGGCGAGGTCGGTGACGTGCAGGGCCCGATCAAGACCCAGTTCGGTTACCACGCCGTCCAGGTGACCGAGCGCACCTGACTTGCCGAAGGGGCGTCCCGGCCTGTCGCACGCGGCACCCGGGCGCCCCTCCGAGGCATGTCCCGGAGCCGCGCGCGCCTTCCATCCGCTGACACTCGACCCTGCAGGCGCTCCTGTCGAGCCGACCCGCTACCCCGACGAGCGGGCACCCGACGTCACGGTCGGCGAGCCACCCGTCTCGACCCGAGGGGTCGGACTGCGCCCGGCGCGACCCATGCTTGTCGGTAGACATCCGGGCGATCGGCATCCTGCCGCGCCCAGAGACCGGAAGCCCTCGATGCACGTCCCCGCCTCGCTCGCCGCGCCGCTGCTGCGCGTCACCGACCTCGACGCGGCTCGCCGCTTTCACGTCCACGCGCTCGGTTGCACGCCGATCCACGGCGTCGACGGACGGCTCGAGCTCGAGCTCTGCGGTCAGCCGTTGACACTCGTCGCGGAAGACTTTTCCGCGGATGTCGATGCGGGCGCGGGCGCGATCACCTCGACAGGAGAGAGAGACATCGTCTCGACGGTGGTCTTCGTGTTGGGGGTGGACGACTGGTGCACGCTCTCCGAGCGCCTCCGCGAACACGGGGTCGATGTCGAGATCGAGCCGGGCAGGCGGTTCAGCGTCGTGCCGGGGGAGCAGTGCACCATGCGCCTGAACGATCCCGACGGCAACGTCGTCGAGCTGCGCGGGTTCGCCGCGGAGGCCGATCGGCTCGCCGCCTGAGCACGACCCGGGCCAGGCCAGTCCCGCAAGACCTTGAGTCGGCTGGAATCTCTGCTACTTTTTCAGATCAGCTCCCGGCGTCTCACCGCGATCCGCGGCCGCGCCTCGACCGAGACGATCGTCGCAGGCCGCAATGAGCACCGATCCGTCCCACATACCGCCGATCGATGTCGCCTGGGCACTACCCGTGGGACGGCCCGTGCTGTCGCTCGCCCCGTCGCTGGCCTTGCGACGGGACGGTGCGGGCGCGACGGTTCCCGACACGACTCCCGACGGCCTCGTGCACGGCGACGCGACGCTCGCGAGCCTCGGCGAGCAGCTCGGCCCGAGCGGTCGGATGATCGACGACGGCTGGCGCGGCCTGCCCTTGCCCGGCCTGCTCACGGCCACGGCCGCCGTCCTGTTCGGCGGCGCTCCGTGGCGGCGGCGGCCGGCGCCGGCGTCCCGCGAGCTCCAGTCCGTGCTCGACGCCCTTCCCGACGCCGTCGCGCTGTTCGACGTGAAGGGGCGCCTGAGCGCCGCGAACGACAAGCTTCTCAAGCTCATGCCGCTCGACGTGGCACCGGAGGCGCTGATCGGCACGACGACGAGCGACCTCTACGCGCAGCTCTCCCCCGACAATCTCGCGATCGAGCGCGCCCGCAACGAAGCGCTCGAGAAGCTCGGGGAGGCCGACGCCGACGCCACGCTCGGCTTCCAGCTGCCGAGCTACGGGCGCCGGGCGCTGCTCGTCAAGGAGCGCCGGACCGCGGACGGCGGTCTCGTGGTCGCGGTCTACGGGGGCGATCACCGCTCCGCCACGCGCTTCACCGATCCGCTGACGGCGTTGCCGAACCGCACCCGTCTGGTCAGCGAGCTGGCCCTGCTGTGCAGCCGCACCCGCCATGCCCTCGGACTCGTCATCGTCGATCTCCGGAGCTTTCGCCAGATCAACGACACCTACGGCCGGAGCGCCGGCGACGAGCTCCTGAAGCAGACGGCCATCTGCCTGCAGCACGGCATGCCCGAGGACGCGCTGGTCGCGCGCATCGCCGGCGACGAGTTCGCCGTGCTCGTCGAGTTCGCCGACAGCCGGAGCGGCAAGCTCCTGATCGAGCAGCGCGTCACCGCCTTCCTCGCGACCCTGCGGCGCGGTCTCAACGTCGAGACGATGAACGTGCCGGTGAGGGCGAGCGTCGGCATCGCCTACGCGCCGGATCACGGCCGGACCGTCTCGGCGCTGATGAGCTCGGCCGACAGCGCCTGCGCCCACGCCAAGCGACTCGGCAACAACACGCTCGTCGTCTACGACTCCAAGCGCCAGCGCGAGGCGAAACGCCGTCACCAGCTCGAGGTCGGGTTGCAGCAGGCGATCGGCAAGAGCGAGCTGTCGCTGCAGTACCAGCCGCAGATCGACATCCGTACCAAGATGACCTGCGGCATGGAGGCGCTCCTGCGCTGGAATCACCCGACGTTCGGTCGCGTGTCGCCGGCGGACTTCATCCCGATCGCCGAGCACACCGGCATCATCACCCGCGTGGGCGGCTGGGTGCTTCGCCAGGCGATAGAGGACTACCAGCGTCTCGCCCGCTACGGCATGTCGCCGGCGATGCTTTCGGTGAACCTGTCGCGAAAGCAGTTCGACGACGGGCGCATCGTCCACGACGTCGAGGCATTGCTCGCGAAGACCGGCTTCGACCCGTCCAGGCTCTGCCTCGAGATCACCGAGACGGCGCTGCTGGCCGACTCGGCCCGCTTCGCCGACATGCTTCGCGCGCTGACCGGTCTCGGCGCCCGCCTCTCGATCGACGATTTCGGCGTCGGCTACTCGTCGCTGCTCGAGCTCAAGGACTTCCCGATCGGCGAGGTCAAGATCGACCGCGCGTTCGTCACCGACGTGGCCACCGACGACAACAGTCAGGACATCATCCGCGCCGTCGTCAGCATCGCCGAGAGCATCGGTGCGGAGGTCGTCGCCGAAGGCATCGAGAACCAGGCGCAGTTCGACATGATCACGGCCCTCGGCTGCGATCGCGGCCAGGGGTACTGGCTCTGCGAGCCGATGGCGGCGACGACCTTTCCCGACGTCGTCCTGGGCAACTGATCGCGAAAGGACGGGCCGCGTCCCGGTTCAAGAATCGTCGACGGTCGCCGCTACGCTCCCGAGGCGCGAAACGGACTTTCCACGCGCAGATTCCGATCCGCGCTCGTTTCCGGACGTATTTCGACGATGCCACCCGTGCCAGCTGTCTCGATTCTCGCCGCACGCGTCGCGAGTCGGCCGTTTCGTGCGTTCGTTCTCGCCGTCGCCGAGTTCGTCGAGGACGAGGCCATCGTCGAGATACTCCGGCACATCGGCGTCGACTACGCGCAGGGCTACCACATCGGCGAGCCCTGCCCCCTGGCCGAGGCACTCGAGGCGCTCGAGCCGCCCGTACGTTTCGCCGCCTGAGAGACCCCGCCCGTCTCGTTCTCGACGACGAGCGGACCGATGTAGCACACCGGCGTGGCGAACCACGGGCCGTCGGTGTGGTACGCCTGGGCGAGAGTGGCGATCGAGCGGCGTACCGCCGTCACGTCGTCGACCTTCGTCGGTGTGAGCCATCGCGACGGGACACCGCACGATGGCGCGCATGCGCGGGCCGGTCGATGAGACATCGCGATGCGGCGGTCACGCGTCGGGCCAGTCGAGCTCGAGCTGAATCGGATCGGAGCCGTCACCGGCGGCGAGCGAGCCGAACGTGACGCCGAGCAGCCTCACGGCCGGAACCGGGTGGCACTCGAGCGCCCGACCGAGCAGGATCGGCAGCGTGCGGGCGACGGAGAACGCGTCGAACGGATGTGGCAGGCTGTGCGAGCGCGTCGGCGTCTCGAAATCGGGGAAGCGCACCTTGACGGTCAGCGTGCAGGCGACGAGCGCGCGCTCGGCGAGCTCGGCGAGCAACTCGTCCGCGAGCCTCGCGAGCACTGCCAGCATCGCGTCCGGGGAGGTCAGGTTCCGAGCGAACGTGCGCTCGCTGCCCAGCGACTTGCGGATCCGCTCGGTGCGCACCGGCCGATGGTCGATGCCGCGGGCGGCACGGTAGTAGAACTCGTGACTCTTGCCGAACTCGCGGGCCAGCGCCTCGCGGCTCCAGGCCTTCAGGTCCGCTCCGGTGCGGATGCCGAGCGCGTGCATGCGCGCCTCGGTGACGCGTCCGACACCGTGGATCGTTCCGACCGGAAGCCTCGCGACGAAGGCCTCGCCCTCCTCGGGCAGGATCCAGGCGAGTCCGTCGGGCTTGTCGAGGTCGGAGGCGATCTTCGCGAGGAACTTGTTGTACGACACCCCGGCGGAGGCGACGAGACCGGTGCGGGTCCGGATCCGGGCGCGGATCTCGCGCGCCATGGCCACGGCCGAGCCCCTGACGGGTGGCCGTCCGGTGTCCGTCCCCTCGACGGGGCGCCCGCCGACACGGGCCGACGCGATGGAATGCGGTGCCGGCGAAGCCGTCGCGTCGGTCACGTCGAGGTAGGCTTCGTCGAGCGACAGCGGCTCGATCCGGTCGGTGAACTGACCGAACACGGCGTGGATCTCGGCCGACACGGCACGGTACGTCTCGAAACGCGGCGGCACGAAGACCGCGTCCGGACAGCGCCGGGCGGCCTCCGCGCTCGGCATCGCCGAGTGGATGCCGAAGGCGCGCGCCTCGTAGCTGCAGGCGGCGACGACGCCGCGCCCGCCCGGCTTGCCGCCGACGATGACCGGTCGCCCGGCGAGAGCGGGGTCGTCACGCTGCTCGACGGAGGCGTAGAACGCGTCCATGTCGACGTGGATGATCTTCCTCGGACGCTCGTCCGGCGCGTCCGGAGGCGGACCGGCGGTCGGTGACGAAATCATGTCACTCGTTCGTTTTGCTTTAGACTTGACGAAATTCGACCGGCGCGGCCGGCCGCACTGCGCGCCCGATCACGACCGCAGGGGCCACCGTCCGCTCCACGGCGGTTCCATCGACCCATTCGCCCACCCGAGGGAGCCGTGCAAGTGTCGAGCAACAACGCGGTCGAGCTCAAGGGTGGCCTGTACACGTTCATGTCGCTGCGGCTGCGCACGGACGATCTCGACGCGATCGACGCCGCCCTGGCCGACAAGGTCCAGCAGGCACCGGCGTTCTTCGCCGGCACCCCGGTGGTGGTCGACCTCGGAGAACTCGACGAGGACTCGACGCGGCTGGACGGCGAGGCGCTGCTCGCCTGCATCCGACGCCACCGCCTGGACCCGATCGTCGCCAGCCTGGAGAACAAATGTTCACCGTTGGCCGAATCGATCGCGTTACCATTGATGGAAAGTAATGTGCGGCGTCGCGACGCGGTGTCGGCTGGCGGGAAGGGCACCGGGAAAGGCGGTGACGGAACACCGGATGTCGATGACGCGAAGGGTGACGGCACACCGATCGGTGACGGCAAGAGGCCGGCCGGTTCCGAACGGGCGTCGGAAGCACCCGCCGGAATCTCGCTCCCGCCGTCGCGCGAGGTCGAGTACGTGGTCAGGACGCCGTTGCTCGTCGACCGTCCGGTACGTTCCGGCCAGCAGGTCTACGCGCGCGACACCGACCTGATCGTCATGGGCCAGGTGGGTCCGGGTGCGGAAGTCATCGCTGACAACAATATTCACGTGTACGGCCCGCTCAGGGGTCGTGCGCTCTGCGGCGTGTCGGGCAATCCCGAGGCGCGCATCTTCTGTCAGTCCCTCGAGGCGGAGCTGGTGTCGGTGGCCGGCAACTACCGGATGCTCGAGACGATACCCGAGGATCTGCGCGGTCGACCCGCGCAGATCTGGCTCGACGACGACAGGCTCAACATAGAGCCGTTGTAGGCACATCATTACAGGGAGCGGGAGCTTGACCAAGACAATAGTCGTTACCTCGGGCAAGGGCGGTGTCGGCAAGACGACGACCAGCGCCTCCGTCGCCACGGGACTCGCCCGGCGCGGGTACAAGACCGTCGTCATCGACTTCGATGTCGGACTCCGGAACCTCGACCTGATCATGGGCTGCGAGCGCCGGGTCGTCTACGATCTGGTCAATCTCGTCAACCAGGAGTCGAGCCTGCACCAGACGCTGATCAAGGACAAGCGGCTCGAGAACCTGTACATCCTGCCAGCCTCGCAGACGCGTGACAAGGATGCGCTGACGATCGAGGGCATCGCCCGCGTCATGCACAAGCTCAGGAAGAGCGAGTTCGACTACATCATCTGCGATTCCCCCGCCGGCATCGAGAAGGGGGCGAAGATGGCGCTCTACTTCGCCGACGAGGCGATCATCACGACCAATCCCGAAGTCTCCTCGGTGCGCGACTCCGATCGCATCCTCGGCATCCTGCAGAGCGAGTCCAAGCGCTCGAAGATGAACGAGGATCCGGTCAAGGAGCACCTGCTGATCACCCGCTACAACCCGGCGAGGGTCAAGGACGGGCAGATGCTCAGCGTCGACGACATCGTCGACCTGCTCGCCATCCCGCTGCTCGGCATCATCCCCGAGTCGCCGTCGGTGCTCGACTCCTCGAACGCCGGCAAGCCGGTCATCCTCGACGAGCAGAGCGAGGCCGGCCAGGCCTACGCCGACGCGATCGACCGGCTGCTCGGCGAGTCGAAGCCACACCGCTTCATGGAGGCCGAGAAGAGAGGCTTCCTGAAGCGCCTGTTCGGATAGGAGGGCGGACGAGATGGGCTTCTTCAAGTTCTTCGGAGGCGGGCGCGGAGACGCGTCGGCCAAGATGGCGAAAGATCGCCTGCAGGTGCTGATCGCGCACGAGCGCTCGGGTCGCGACGGACCCGACTACCTGCCGATGCTCAGGAAGGACATCCTCGATGTCATCAAGAAGTACGTCGCCGTCGACGACGAGGCGCTGACCGTGCAGCTCGAGTCGCAGGACGACTGCGACGTGCTCGAGCTGAACATCACGTTGCCCGAGCACGAGGTCAAGACGCAGCCGTCGGCCGAGGCCAGGCGGCGTGCCGCGCTCCGGCGACAGGCGACGGGCTGAGGAACCGACGCCGGAAGTCGGTTCGAACGAGCCTCGGGAACGACCCGCCGGTTCGACGCACCGCCCTCGCCCCGCTCCTCGTCGCCCCCCTGCCCGGCCTCCGGTTCCCGGGCCTTCGACCCGGGCCCTCGGGCTTCAGGCCAGAAGGCCCGGGCCCTCGGCTTCGAGCCCTCGGCTTCGAGCCCTCGGCTTCGAGCCCTCGGCTTCGAGCCTTCGGCTCGGGGCCTTCCGCTTCGGGCCTTCCGCCCCCGGATTTCTCCGCGATCGGCCTCCGGCCGGAAGCTCCCGCCGCGCCTCGCGACATGGCGGCGGGACGCCTTCGCACGCTCTCCGATCGACATCGGCGACTGTTGCAGAAATGCCACTGGACGATGTGACGCAGGTATTCTCGACACCGTTCTGGCGATCTCCCGGGAGTGTCCTACACTCCAGTTCGTGTCACGTTAGCTGCCTCTGGCCCTGTCTTGCAAAAGCGCAATCTGTTGTTGCATTATTCAGACACGCTGACTAGAGTTGCTGCGCTGAAACACACATCAGACCTGTTCGACAACGTTACCTTCCGATTGGAGACATACCTCATGAAATTTCAGAAGACGGCTATCGCGGTAACCATCGCGGGCTTCGCAGCAGCGCCGATGATGGCGTCGGCGGACACGGTCCTGTCGGGCGTCGTGCAGGTCAAGGTGCAGGGCACGGACCAGGACGGCGAGGCCGGCGAGCCGCGCTTCGCCGCCGGTGACGTCCGTGTCGGCGTCGTCTCCGAGCACGAGCTCGGCAGCGGACTGGTGGGATACGGCAGCCTGCAGCTGAACCTCGACGACCTGACGGGCGAAGGCGGCGTCAACGCGAGCGTGCCGCAGGTGAGCGTCGACGAGGACGGTTCGATCACGGACGAGGACGCCCTCACGCTCAACAGCGGCGCCTCGGTCGCGACGGACAACGTCTACGTCGGCATCAAGGGCGGCTTCGGGGACATTCGCTGGGGAGAGATTCCGCTCGCCGTCGAGTACGGTCAGCTCGCCAACGACATTCACGATGTCGCCGACGGTGTCGAGGACGGTCTCAGCTACACCGGCACCTTCGGCATCTTCGGCTTCGGCCTGAACTACTCGCCGGCCGTCGGCGAGGACGACAACACCGCCGCCACGAACAGCGACATGTTCGGCGCGGGCGTCAAGTTCAACTTCGCCGGTGCCACCATCGGCCTCGGTTTCGAGGATCGCGACGAGACGGTCGCCTACGCGGCCGGTGCATCCTACGCGATAGCGGGCTTCTCGCTCGCGGTGCACTACTGGGCGAAGGAGCTGGACTTCGATCCGGACATCGTCATCAACACCGAGGCGGAAGAGGGCGAGCGCTTCGACGCGAGCGGTTTCTCCATCAACGATTCCGAGGCGCTGGCCGTCAAGGTCGGTTACACCATCGCCGGGGTCTCGCTCGGTCTGACCTACGCGACGATCGAATCGGAGGAGCAGGACGTCGATGCCGACGCCGCGGGGACGGACGAGCTCATCGTCGCCAACGACGAGACGGTCATCCGCCTCGATGCCGGCTACGACCTCGGTGGCGGCATGGACATCAGCACGCGTATCCAGAGCGCCGTGAACGACGACGACGACGACGATGAAGACCTCGTCGAGTACCGGGTCATGCTCTCGAAGTCGTTCTGATCCCGCTCCTCACCGAGCGGTCGTGACGACGGGCCCCTCCTTCGGAGGGGCTTTTTTTTCGCCCCGCGATCGGCGCCGATGTCAGGTCCCGGACTCGAAGGATCCGAGCCCGGCGGATCGGGACCCGGTGGCTTCGGCCGTGCACACTTCGGGGATCGATGTCGGCTCGGGTTCGGCGTCGAGCGACGACTCCGGGGCGCTTCGGTGGTTCCGAGGTGCCGGTCGACTCGGTCCCGAGACATGCTCAGCCGGTGGCGCGCACTTCCCGCTTACGGACGCGAACCGCCGCCGCGACACGGCGGCGAGGAAGGCACCGCTTCGCCTCTCGCCTTCCATTCCGCGAGCGTGTGCGTGTGCAGGCCGAGTGCGTGGACGGGCCCGGCGAGCTGATCGACGAGAAGACGGTTCAGACGGCGGTGACGGGCGAGCAGCCCCTCGCCCTCGAACGCATCGCTGACGACGACCAGCTTGAAGTGACTCTCGCTCCCGGCGGGCACGTTGTGGCGGTGACTCTCGTCGATGACATCGAGCCGCGCCGGCGCCAGCGCCTCGACGATCAGATCATGAATTTCGGCGGCGGTGGACACAGGCGGTTCCGGCTCCATGCGGGTCGTCGAGTCGGCAGGGTAACCGGTAGCGGGAACCACCGCCAATCGTCGAGGTCGGTTCCAGTCGAAGAGACGGATAGGAGACACGACGCATGGACACCACCTGCCCTTCCACGGGAAACGACGGCGCGGGCCGTTTCTTTCCGCCCGGAGCGCTCGCGCTCGCCTGCGCCGTGCTTCTCGTCGGCTGTACGTCGCCGCGGCCCTCGGGTCCCGCGGCGCGCTCGGAGACACCGTCCGCCGCGAGCCGGCCCGTCGACGAGTCGACGCTGAACCGGGTCGCGAACTCCGCGGCGTCCGGCAGCAATGTCAGCGTGCGGTTGATCGAAGGCGTCGCGTACGTGACCGGAGAGGTGACCACCGCCATCGAGGAGAACGCCATCGTGCGAGCGCTCAGGAACGTCGAGGGAGTGGCCAGGGTGGAGTCGCACGTCGCACGGAACATGTGAGCGGCATCGCGGTCCGTCGATGCGGACCCGGCCGCCGCCCCCCCCCGCCGGCGGCCGGATCAGCCGTTCCGGGCGGAGGCGCCGCCTTCGACGGATGTCGTTCCGGGCGCGGGCGGCACCGGTGGCAGACGCTCCAGCAGGCGGTAGGGTCTTCCGCTCAGGCGCTTCTCGTAGATCGCCGCGTAGGCGAGCACGGCGCGCACGTAGCGGCGCGTCTCGGTGAACGGGATCGTGTCGATCCAGCGATCGCTCTCCATCGCCTTCCCTTCCGGCAGCCAGCCCTTCACACGGTGCGGGCCGGCGTTGTAGCTCGCGGTCGCGAGCACCTGGTGGCCATCGAAGCGATCGGACACGTGGCGCAGGTAGTAGGTGCCGAACGCGATGTTCGTGGCCGGGTCGGTCAGATCCCCGCGCCAGTTCTCGTCGCCGCGCAGCGTCGCGACGTACTTCGCCGTGTTCGGCATCAACTGCATGAGCCCGATCGCTCCGGCGCTCGAGCGGATATCGGCGATGAACGCGCTCTCGCGCCGCGTCACGCCGTAGACCCAGGCCGGATCGATGCCGTTCTCGCGCGCCTCGGCCTCGATATCACCCACGTGCAACACCGGAAAGCGCAGGGCGAGCGCGCGCCGATAGGCGTTTCCCGCCCGCCCGGCACTGAATATCGCCCGGTCGTCGAGCCGCCACGCGGCGGCCAGCACGGCCGCGGCCGCCGCCTCGTCGCCACCCCGTCCCGCGAGCCAGCCGTTCCACTCGCGTCGTCCCTCGGAGGCGAGCCCGACGCGGTGGTACTCGCGGGCCCGCACGAGGGCGGGCTCGGCGGCGAGCCGCTCGAGCACGTCCCTCTCCGGTCGGACCGGGACGTCCTCGATCGCGGGTTCGAGGCCGAGCCGCTCGGCGGACAGGAACCCGTGCCATGACTGCAACGTGGCCAACCGTCGGAAGATGGCCTGCGCCTCGTCCACGCGCCCCGACCGCTCGAGCACACGCGCCTCCCAGTAGGCCCAGTGATCCTCCGCCTGCTCCTCGGGCGGAAGACGCCGGATGCGGCGCATGACCTCGTCCCAGTCACCGGCGAGCAGCGACGTGCGGACACGCCATTCCCCGAGCTCCAGATCGTCCTCGCGCGCCTCGAACCCGACGAGCCAGTCCGCCGCCTCCGGCATCCGGCGGTAGGCCGCGCGCATCGCGAGCGCACGATCGGTGTCGTGGCGCAGATCGTCCGAGAACGAGAAGCGCGTGCGCGCGCCCCGCCAGAAGCCCATCGCCGCGACCGTGTCCTCCTTCGACCAGCGCATCACCAGATCGGCGATGATGCGGCGATTGATCGCGGTGTCGGCATCGAGCGCACCGGCGGCGAGGTGCTGCACGGGATCGTCGAGCGCGTCGATCCAGCCTCTCACCGGACGCCGGTCGCGCGTCGAGAGATGGCGCAACGCCGACTCGGCGGCGGCCGGGCGATTCGCGTCGATCGCCTCGTGGATCCGCTCCCAGACCGCACCGACCGGCAACCCCGCCCGGACCACGAGCGCCTCGAGTGCCGCCTCGCAGTCGGCCGAGCGGGCACCGGTGCCGATCCAGAGCGCGAGCGTGGCGTCGTCGAACGCGCCCATCGGCGCCGTCGCCTCGCGCGCGAGCAGCGTCTCGCACGGCATGGCGCGAGCGTGCGGCGAGTCGGCGAGCGCGAGGAACGCCGTCCAGTCCCTCGTCTCGGCGAAGCGCGACTGCAACGTGCGCACGAGCCGCCGGGCGAGCTCGGTGTCGCCGGTGGCTTTCTCGAAGGCCTCGACCGTGACGATGTCCGCCGCCGTCGGCGTCTCCCGCCGGAACCGCTCGCGCAGCCGTTCGTGCACGAGCCAGGCGTGCAGCGGGTAATCGACGAGCGTCGCCTCGAGCTCGACGAAACGTGCCGGGTCGCCACCGGAAAGCGCGTCGCGGGCGGCGACGAAACGTGCCCGCTCGTCCTCGAGCCGTGGCTCGGCCACGGCGGCGGCGACATCGGCGTCGTCGTCCAGGTCGTCCGCGCGGAGCGGCGCCGCGACCAACGTGGCCGCCACGATCCACACGGCAGCGCGCAGCATGTGGATCGGGAGACGGACCGGCGTCCGCGTCGGGACAAGGAACCGGGCACGGGCAGGGGCACGGGCGCGACGCTCGAGACGGCGCCCGCGCGCATCGCTCGTGTCGCGAGCGACGGTCGAGCGGCCGGAACCGGCCACGAGCGCCCGGGGATCGATCAGCATCGCGTTCTCGCAGGGGCAGGTGCTCCGCGGGCCGATCTCGGTCGGTACGCGGACGCGGGATAGAATCGCTCTCGCAAGCAGACTTTAGACCATCCTCGAACCCTTTAGAGAGCCAGATGCCCGAACCGTCCGCCACGGATACCGTCACCGCGGGAAACGCGGAATCCGCCGACCCGCCCTCACCCGTCGTCAACCTGTCGGGCTACCGCTTCGTCGCCCTCGAAACCCTGCCGGAGCGGCGCGAGCGGCTCGAACGCGCGCTCGGCGAGAGCGGCGTGCTCGGCACCGTGCTGCTCGCCGCCGAGGGCGTCAACGTCGCGCTCGCCGGTTCCGTGGCGGCTTGCGCGCGGGCGCGCACCGTGCTCGACGCCGACCCGCCGCTCGCCGGCCTGCGGCTCAAGGAAAGCCGCTCGGCGGCGGTGCCGTTCGCGCGCCTGAAGGTGCGCCTTCGCGACGAGATCATCGCGTTCGACGGTGCGGAGGCCGTCGCCCGGCAGGCGGCACGTCCCACCGCGCCCGCGCTCTCGCCCGAGACGCTCGCGCGCTGGCTCGAGGAGGGGCGCGACGTGACGCTGCTCGACACGAGAAACGCCTACGAGGTCGCCTCCGGCACGTTCGTCGGTGCCGTCGCCCTCGACATCGCCAGCTTCCGCGACTTCGGCGAGGCGGCGCGCGCCGCGGTCGCCGACGGTCGGCTCGATCCGGAACGCCCGGTCGTGACCTTCTGCACCGGCGGCGTGCGTTGCGAGAAGGCCGCTCCGTGGCTGCTCGAGCACGGCTTCCGGGAGGTCTGGCAGATCGACGGCGGCGTGCTCGGCTGGTTCGAGCGGCTCGGTGGCGCGCGCTGGGAGGGCGACTGCTTCGTGTTCGACGACCGCGTCGAGATCTCGCCGGCGCTCGCGCCGACCGGCGCCGCGCTCTGCGGACGGTGTCAGCGCGCCGTACCGGCCGGACGGGACTGTCCCTGCGCCGACGGTGGAGACCCCGGTACCGGTTCGCCGGGCTGCGACGGGACCGCGGAGACGGTCAGGGTTCGCGCACGGCCATCGTGACGGTGTAGCCCGGCCCCTGCTTGAGCTTCCTCGCGTTGCCGAACGTCTCCCTGAACTCGCGCTTGACGAAGTCGCGCAGCCCGTTGATCGTCACGACGAGAATGCGGCCGCCGGGCACCATGCGGGCGTGCGCGTCGTGGAAGATCAGACGGTAGGCCTCGTTGCCCACCTTGGCCGGCAGGTTCGACACGACGAGCGTCAGCGGCAGAGCGGCGGGCACCGCGTCGAAGCCGTTGCTCAGGTACGCCTCGGCGTTCGGCAGGGCGTTCCGTTCGGCATTGGCGCGCGCGTAGTCGACGGCGACGAAATCGCGATCGACGAGGTGCACCTGCCCGCGCGGTGCCTGCCGGGCGATCGCGAGCCCGAGCGGCCCGTAGCCGCAGCCGAGATCGAGCGCGATGTCGTCCTCGCGCACGTCGAGATGCTCGAGCAGCAGCCGGCTGCCCGCGTCGATGGCGCGCGGCGAGAACAGGCCCCACGTGGCGTGCAGCCGGAGCGGTCGTCCGTCGAGTCCGGGCAGCTCGGCGTCGATCACCCGGTCCTCGCGCAATTCGTCGATGTCGCGGCCGGCGCGCCGGTCCGGACCACGATCGGCGCGGCGGCCCGAGGCATGGCCCGAGCCAGGGTCCGGACCATGACCCGGGGAACGACTCGAGCGGTGGTCGGTAGCGGTGTCACTGGGCATCGTGGCATTGTCGCATCCGCCGCGATGCGACGGGTCGCGAAACGTCGTCGCGGCGCGTGTCCGGGGCAGGAAGTCGGTCGACGCGCCGCAGCACGGTGTCGACCGGTTCCGGCCGGTGCCGAACGCCCATGGATCGAGGGGCGTGATTTCGAGTACCCTCCGATTCTTTCACGACACCTTTCCCCGGAGTACACATGCGCTTGATCCTGCTGGGCGGCCCCGGCGCCGGAAAGGGCACGCAGGCCGGCGTGCTCACGTCCCGCTACGGCATTCCCCAGATCTCGACCGGCGACATGCTGCGTTCGGCCGTCAAGGCCGGCACTCCGCTCGGGCTCGAGGCGAAGAAGGTCATGGACCGCGGCGACCTGGTCTCCGACGAGCTGATCATCGGTCTGGTCACCGAACGCATCAAGGAGTCCGATTGCGCGAACGGATTCCTGTTCGACGGGTTCCCGCGCACCGTGCCGCAGGCGGACGCGCTGAAGGAGGCGGGTGTCGATCTCGACGCCGTCGTCGAGATCGACGTCGACCACGAGGAGATCGTCCACCGCATGGGCGGGCGGCGCGTGCACGTCGCCTCCGGGCGCGTCTACCACATCGAGTACAACCCGCCGAAGGTCGCCGATCGCGACGACGAGACCGGCGAGCCGCTGATCCGCAGAAAGGACGACGAGGAGGAGACGGTACGCCATCGGCTCGGTGTCTACGAGAGCCAGACCGCACCGCTGAAGGACTACTACCGTCGCTGGGCCGAGAGCGGCGACGGGGTGGCCCCCGCCTACGTGCGCGTCGACGGCATCGGCGATGTCGAGGACATCACCCGCCGCATCGTCCAAGGTATCGAGCACGCCGACGTCGCCACGACCTGACGGGGGCGGCGAAAGCCCCCGCACCGGACATTCCTCCGGACGTCGTGCACGAACCCGCTAGACGCCGAGCCAGCGACGCGACAGGCGTTCGTCGAGCGTGTCCATCGGTCCGCTCCAGACGCTCCGACCGCGCTCCAGCACGACCGCCCGGTCGGCCACGCGCCGCAGCTCGGCGAGCGAGGAGTCGACGATCAGGATCGACAGCGTGCCCTCGTCGCGCAGGCGCGCGACCGCCCGCCTGATCTCCCGGCGGGCGAGCGGCGCGAGCCCCTCGGTGGCCTCGTCCAGCACCAGCAGACGCGGGTTGGTCATCAGCGCACGGCCGATCGCGACCATCTGCTGCTCGCCGCCCGAGAGCGTGCCGGCGCGCTGCCCGCGTCGTTCGCCGAGTCTCGGGAACAGCGCGGCGACCCGCTCGAAGTCCCACGCCCCCGGGCGCGCCGCGGCCGACAGGTTCTCGGCGACGGAAAGGTCGGCGAAGCAGCGCCGCCCCTCCGGTACCAGCCCGATGCCGAGCCGGGCGGTCCGGTGCGCGGGAAGGCGGGCGAGCGAGCGCCCGTCGAGCCTGATCTCGCCGTCCCGGTGAGGGAGCAGCCGGCAGATCGTCCGGATCGTCGTCGTCTTGCCCGTGCCGTTGCGGCCGAGCAGCGCGAGCGTCTCGCCCGGCCGGATCGCCAGATCGACCCCGTGCAGCGCCTGCGAGGCACCGTAGAACGCGGTGACGCCGGCGAGCTCCAGCGCCGCGCCGCGCCCGTCGGTCGTCGTGCGAGGGTCGGCGTGCCGGTTCATTCCGCGTCGTCCGCCGGGTCGCCGAGATAGGCCGTCCGCACGCGATCGTCGGCGCGGATCGCGGCCACGTCGCCGCTGGCGAGCACCGCGCCGTCGACGAGCACGGTCACGCGATCGGCCAGCGCGAACACCACGTCCATGTCGTGCTCGACGAGCAGCACCGGAGGTCCCGCTGTCGGAAACTCCGCCGCCCGGGGTTCCGCCTTCGGGGATCCCGCCTTCGGGGGGCCGGCCTCCCGGGTTCCTCCCCCCCGGGGGTCGACCAGGCGGAGGCCGGCTGCCGGGGATTCAGCCGTTCGGCGTCCGCCCGCCGGTGCGGGTGCTGCCGGGCCTCCGGTCGCGAGCCCTCCGATCAGCGCCGTCATCTCGTGCGCGCCCTCCGGGCCGAGTCCGGCCATCGGCTCGTCGAGCAGGAACGCCCGCGGCTCCAGCGCGAGCGCCATGGCGAGCTCGAGCCGGCGCCGCTCGCCGTGCGAGAGCTCGGCGGCCCGCGTGCCCATCCGCCCGTCGAGTCCCACGCGGGCGGCGGCCGCGTGGGCGGCGTCGAGGGTCGCCGCGTCGCGTCGCCAGGCGCGAAACGCGCGCAGCACGTCGCCACGTCGCCCGCGCACGGCGAGGGCGATGTTCTCGAGCACGCTGTGACCGGCCACCACAGAGGAGACCTGGAACCCGCGCCCGAGCCCGAGGCGGGCGCGGGCGGCGACGCCGAGCGACGTGACGTCGCGCCCGAGCAGTCGCACGACACCGGCGTCGGGGCGCACGGAGCCCGCGATCTGCGCCACCAGCGTCGACTTGCCCGCCCCGTTCGGACCGATCAGCGCGTGCACCTCCCCGGGCAGGAGCTCCAGCGAGATGTCGTCCGATGCCCGGACGGCGCCGAACGACTTGGTCAGCCCGACCACCGAGAGCACCGGCTCAACCATGCCGGGAACGCGCTCCATCGGTTCGCGCCCCGTCGGTTCGTGCCCCGTCGGACCGCGGCCGCACCGCTCGCACACGGTCCAGCGCGCCGAGCACGCCGCCGCCGGCGAACAGCACGGTCGCGAGCAGGATCGCCCCGAGCGCGAGGTGCCAGTGCTCGCTCGTGCCGCCGAGGACGTGCTCGAGCAGCACGAACAGACCCGCCCCGACCAGTGGCCCCGCCAGCCGCCCGGTGCCGCCGAGGATGACGAACACCATGATCTCCCCGCTCGTCTGCCAGCCGAGCATGGCCGGACTCGCGAACCGGTTCAGATCGGCGAACAGGGCGCCGGCGAGCGCCGTGATCGCGCCCGAGATCACGAACGCGACGAGCCGGACCCGATCCGGCTCGATACCGAGCGACTCGACCCGCGCCGGCGCCTCGCGCACCGCCTCGAGCGCGAGACCGAACGCCGAGCGCAGGATCGCCGCGACGCCGGCGAGGACGGCGCACAGCAGGGCGTAGACGATGCCGAAGTAGACGAACGGATCCATCGTCCGGAGCGCTCCGAGCGTGTTCCGCGTGTACAGCACGAGTCCGTCCTCGCCGCCGTAGGCGGGCCAGGCGACGGCGAACAGGTACAGCATCTGCCCGAACGCGAGCGTGATCAGGATGAAGTAGGCACCGGAGGTCCTGAGCGACAGGACGCCGATCAGCCAGGCCGCGAGCGCGCCGGCGCACACCGCGACGAGCCAGGCGACGGGCATCGAGTCGGAACCGGCGAACCCGAACGGACCGAGCGCGAGCGGGGCGCCGTCCTGCACGTGGCTCGCGAGAATGGCGAGCGCGTAGCCACCGATGCCGAAGAAGGCGGCGTGCCCGAAGCTGACGAGGCCACCGCTGCCGAGCGCGAGGTTGAGCCCGATGCCCGCGAGCCCGAGCACCGCCGCCCGCGTGGCGAGCGTGGCGGTGAACGGCTCGTCGACGAACCAGGCGTGGCCGACGACGAGCGGAAGCACCGACAGGATCAGGAGATCGAGGGCACGCCCCGGGCTCGAGCCGCGGGTCACCGACACGCCATCGGACACCGATCGAGCCCGCCCCCGACACCTCGACGAGACACGTGCGCCGCTCGCGTCACCCTCGCCCTCACGATCGGGCGACGCCGTACAGCCCGGACGGTCGCACGATCAACACCAGCGCCATCAGCACGTAGACCAGCATCGAGGCGAGCACGGTCCCGATCACGGCCGCCTCCCGGGAACCGAACAGCCACTCGAACGCACCGGGCAGCGCGAACGCGCCCATCGTGTCGGTCACGCCGACCAGGATCGCCGCGACGAACGCGCCGCGGATCGAGCCGATGCCGCCGATGACGACGACGACGAAGGCGAGGATCAGGACAGGTTCGCCCATGCCGACCTGCACCGACTGCAACGTGCCGAGAAGCGCTCCGGCGAGCCCGGCGAGCGCCGCACCGATCGCGAACACGGCGGTGTAGAGAAGGGAGATGTCGACGCCGAGCGCCGCGATCATCTCCCGATCGTTGGACCCCGCGCGGATGCGCACGCCGAGACGCGTGTGCCGGATCAGCAGGTGCAGGCCGAGCGCGACGGCGAGCCCGACCGCGATCAGGAACAGCCGGTAGCGCGAGTAGACGATGCCGCCCGGCAGCTCCACGCTGCCGGCGAGCGCGGGCGGCACGTTCAGGTAGAGCGGGAACGAACCGAACAGCAGGCGCGTCCCCTCCGACAGGACGAGGATCAGCGCGAACGTCGCGAGCACCTGCTCGAGGTGATCGCGCGCGTAGAGGCGACGCATGACGACGATCTCGATCACCGCGCCGACGGCGGCGGCGGCCACCGCCGCGGCGACCAGCGCGAGCGCGAACGAGCCGCTCTCGCGCGCGACCGTGGCCGCGGCGAACGCACCGATCATGTACAGCGAGCCGTGGGCGAGGTTGATCAGGCCCATGACACCGAACACGAGCGTCAGCCCGGCGGCCATCAGGAACAGCACGAACCCGAGCTGGACGCCGTTCAGGAGTTGCTCGACGACGAGCGCCACGGCGATCGACTCCCGCCCTGCCCCGCGCGATCCGCGCCGTCGCTACATCGCGCACCCGGCGGCGTAGGCGTCGCCGTGATCGGCCAGCGCGACGCCGAGCGTCTTGTTCGTGAACACGCCGCCCTCGACGACGACCTCGCGCGCGTGGATGTCCTGGATCGGGTGATGGTTCGCTCCGAACGAGAACTTGCCGCGCACCGACTCGAAGTCCGCCTTCTCGAGCGCGGCGCGGAACGCGTCGGCGTCGTCGACATCGGCCTCGGACAGCGCCGCGAGGATCAGCCGGGCGGTGTCGTAGCCCTGGCTCGCGTACAGCGACGGGAGCCGCCCGTAGGCCGTCTGGAAGGCCGGCACGAAGGCGCGATTGGCGGCGTTGTCCAGATCCTTGTTCCACTGGGACGTGTTGACCACGCCCATCGCCGCGTCGCCGACGGCCGGCAGGATCGTCTGATCGAAGCTGAACGCGGGGCCGACCAGCGGCAGCTCGATGCCGCTGTCGGCGTACTGCTTGAGGAACGAGATGCCCATGCCGCCCGGCAGGAAGAAGAACACGCTGTCGGCGTCGGAGGCGCGGATCGTGGCGAGCTCGGCCGCGTAGTCGGTCTGCCCGAGCCTGGTCAGGAGCTCGTCGGCGATCTCGCCCTCGTGGAAGCGCTTGAAGCCGTTCAGCGCGTCGGTGCCGGCGGGGTAGTTCGGCGCCATGATCAGCGTCCTGTTCATGCCCGCCTCGTTGGCGTAGGCGCCGGCCGCCTCGTGCAGGTTGTCGTTCTGCCAGGCGACGGCGAAGTAGTTCTCGTGGCACTTCGCACCCGCGAGCGCCGAGGGGCCGGCGTTGGCCGAGAGGTAGAACACGCCCTGCGCGGTGACCGACGGCACCACCGCCATCGCGATGTTGGAGAAGATGATGCCGCTCATGATGTCGACCTTCTCCGACTGCAGCATGCGGTCGGCGATGCGCACGGCGACGTCGGGCTTCCTCTGGTCGTCCTCGACGACGACTTCGACGTTCGCGCCTTCCCCGGCCTCCTCGATCGCGAGCAGGAAGCCGTCGCGCACGTCGATGCCGAGCCCGGCGCCGCCTCCGGACAGCGTCGACAGCAGCCCGATCTTCACCGGATCCCCGTCCGCGGCGCCCGCGGCTCCGGCCACGAGCCCCGCGGAGAGCGCCAGGGCCGCGAAGCCGGCTCGCGGCCGAGCGGTGTGCCGGGCTCGCGTCATCGAGTCCTTCTCCATCGTGCATCTCCCTCGGAGGTCGCGATCGGTCGTGCCGACCGGTGGTCGCGGCGCCCCTGCACCGCCTTTCGGAGCCCGAAGGGTGCGCATGCGCGTCGCGCGGGTCAAGTGCGGCAGGATCGGCGCATGCGCCTCTGCTTCATCCGCATCAAGTGCGAGCTCGGCCAGAGCCACGATGTCGCGAGCCGCATCGCCGAGCTCGAGATCGCCTCCGAGATCCACTCGACGGCCGGCTCCTTCGACCTGCTCGTCAAGCTCTACGTCGACGACGACGAGGAGGTCGGGCAGTTCGTCGACCGCCATGTCCACGCTGTCGGCGTCATTCGCGATACCGAGGCCCTGGTCACGTTCCGCGCGTTCTGACGGTCCGTTCCGAGACCGCGTCCGAGACCGCCTCCCGCATCGCCACGAGCGTCGCTTCCGGCCGCTCGCCCATCATCATGTGACCGCAGTCGCCGAGCGTGACGATCCGCCCGTCGAGCAGCGTCGCGAGGGTGCGCGTGCCGCGCGACGGGGTCATGCGGTCCTCCTCGCCCGCGAGGATCGTGGTGCGCGCCGGCCCGAAGCGCTCGGCCGCGGCCTCGGCACCCTGCCAGGCGTGACAGGCGGCGAGATCGGCGTGCAGCACGCCGGGGGCGGCTCGCGCGAGCAGCGCGGCGGCCTGGTTGACGACGCTGATGCCGGCCATCGTGTTGCGCCCGAGCCGTGACGCGTGCGCGTGACCGTGGATCGTGATCATGTCGATCGCCGCGCGCTCGTTCGCCTCCGCGGCGTCCATCAGCGGCGCTCCGACCGCCATCGGATAGCCCGCACCGAGCAGGAGGAGGTGCGCGACGCCCTCCGGGCGCTCGCCCGCCATCGCGACGGCCGCGAGCGCACCCATGCTGTGGCCGGCGCAGACGAGCGGACCGTCGCCGAGATCGTGTCCGGCCCGCAACGCATCGAGCAGTCGCCAGGCCCAGCTCGCCTGCGCCTCGACGGAGGCGAGCGGCGCGCCGCCCGAACCGCCGTGCGCGGGCCAGTCGGGCGCGACCACGTTCCAGCCGTGACGCGCGAAGTAGCGCGCGAGCAGGACCCAGACGGTGCGATCCATGCCGGCTCCGTGCAACAAAAGCAGGACCGGTCGCGCCCCGTCCGGCCCATCGGCATCCGGACGCCCGGCGGTGTCCGGGCCGGCGTCGTCCGTGGCGCCGCGAGCCGCGACGGCCGGAGCGTTGCCGGCCGCCGGGGCCGCTCCCGCGCCGCCCGACGCCACGGCGACCTCGCGCGACCAAGGCACGCTGCCCGTGCCGACGAAGACCGGCTCACCGTCCAGCTCGACGATCATGCCGCGGAACCCGTACCGACCTTGCCCGCGGACGCCGTGACGGAGGACGGCGAGCTCGACGCGCCGGCCGATGGCGCGGACGAGACCTTCGCCGCGCGCCCGAGCGCCTGCTTCAGGTCGTCCACGAGATCCGTCGGGTCCTCCAGGCCGATCGACAGCCGGACGAGCCCCGGCGAGATGCCGGCGGCGGCGAGCGCCGCGTCGTCCATGCGCGAGTGCGTGGTGCTGGCCGGGTGGATGACGAGCGACTTCGCGTCGCCGACGTTGGCGAGGTGACTGAACAGCGCGAGCGCGTCGATGAAGGCGTTGCCCGCCGCGCGTCCGCCGGCCAGTTCGAAGCTGAACACGGCACCCGCCCCCTTCGGCAGCATCGCCTTCGCGAGCGCGTGGTCGGGGTGAGTCGGCACGCGCGGATGGTGGACGACGTCGACGCCGTCGGCCGTCGTCAGGAAGTCGACGATCGCCTCCGTCGAGGCGACGTGACGCGGCATCCTGAGCGGCAGCGTCTCCAGCCCCTGGAGGAGGTGGAAGGCGTTGCCCGGGGAGAGCGTGGCGCCGAAGTCGCGAAGCCCCTCCTTGCGCGCGCGCATCGCGTAGGCGGCCGGTCCGAACTCCTCGACGAAGTCCATGCCGTGAAACCCCGCGTAGGGCTCCGTCAGCTCCGGAAAGCGACCCGACGCCTCCCAGTCGAAGCGCCCGCCGTCGACGAGCACGCCGCCGACCGCGATGCCGTGCCCGCCCATGAACTTGGTCAGCGAGTGCACGACGATGTCGGCACCGAGCTCGAGCGGCTGCTGCAGGGCCGGCGTGGTCAGCGTCGCGTCGAGCATCAGCGGCAGCTTCGCGGCGTGGGCGACGGCCGCGACGCGCGGGATGTCGAGCACCTCGCATCTGGGGTTGGCGATCGTCTCGGCGAACACGAGCTTCGTCTCCGGACGGATCGCCCGGGCGAACGCGTCGGGGTCGGTCGGGTCGACGAACGTCGTCTCGATGCCGAAGCGCGGCAGCGTGTAGCTCAGCAGGTTGTGGGTGCCGCCGTAGAGCGAGCGCGAGGCCACCACATGGCTGCCGGCGCCGCAGAGCGTCGCGATGCCGACGTGGATCGCGGCCATGCCGCTCGCCGTGCAGACCGCGGCGACGGCACCCTCGAGCGCCGCGACGCGCTCCTCGAGCACGGCGACCGTCGGATTGGAGATGCGCGAGTAGACGTGACCGGCGCGCGCGACGTCGAACAGCGAGGCCGCGCGATCGCCGCTGTCGAACACGAACGAGGTGCTCTGGTAGATCGGCGCGGCCCGCGCCCCCGTGGTCGGATCGGGCTCCTGCCCGGCGTGCAGCGCCAGCGTGTCGAAGCCGGGGTGTCTCGGTCCGCTCATCGGTGTTCTCGCTCGTGGGCACGGCGTCGTCGGGCCGCTCAGGTTATACCGAACTCCTCGGCGCGCGCGCGCTTGACGACGTCGTAGTGCTCGGCGAGCAGGTCGCTCTTGAGAACGACGCCCAGGAGCCGTTGCGGCGTACGGGACACGGCGCCGGTCGCCGCGCTGGCGGCGGCGCGCCGCGGGTTCGATACGCGCGGTTCGAGCACCGGCACGTACTCGAGCTCGCGCTCGGCCATCGTCTGCAGGGCGCTGACGATGTTGGTGCCCGGCTCGATCGCGTACGCGATGTTCTCGGCCGAGTCGATCGCGGGCGAGCCCAGCCCGTTCGCGATCGCGTGTCCGATCAGCCCGGACAGGTTGACGCTGCCGCGGAAGCCGCCGCGCGAGTCGACGAACATCGCCAGCCGCTGCCGCGTCGTGCCCATGCGCGACTCGAGATCTCCGCAGGTGACGGTATCGGCGACCACGAGGTAGCGCGTCGAGACGAGGGCCGCACAGCGCTGGGTCGCCAGCAGGCTCAGGTCGCGCCCCATCGAGATGTTGACGTCGCGACGGGCGAGCTGCCAGCGGAAGAACGAGGCGTGCCGGCCGAACTGCATCGTCGTGCTCGCGACGGCCGCGGCGGTCATGACGCCGAGCGTGATGCCGTAGTCGCGCGTCAGCTCGAACACCATCAGCACGGTCGAGATCGGTGCGCCGAGAAGCGCCGAGCCCATCGCCGCCATGCCGATCGCCGCGTACACGCCCGCGCCCGCGACGAGCGGCAGCCCGACCAGCTCGGCGAGCCACCAGAAGGTGCTGCCGAGCATCGCCCCGACGAACACGGCCGGCCCGAACACGCCACCGGCGAAGCCGCTGCCGAGGGCGATCGCGACCACGAGGAGCTTGCCGGCGAGCAGGGCGACGACGAGCCCGATCGCCAGCTCCCCGCCGAGCGCGAGCCCGGTGCCCTCGATGCCGATGCCGAGCACCAGCGGCAGTCGCGTGGCGACGAGCCCGATCAGCGCTCCGCCGAGCGCCGGGCGCAGCCAGCGCGGCACGCGTGCCACGCGCCAGCCGCTCTCGACCAACTCGATCCCGCCGATCAACGCCCGCGCGCAGAACGCGCCGGCGATCCCGAGCAAGGCGAACAGCGGCAGCTCGCGCACGATGTCGACGTCGTGCGGCGGGACGTGGAACAGCGGCGCCCCGCCGACGGCGAGCTCGCGCACGACCATCGCGAGCATGACGGCGATGACGACGGGCGCGAACACGCGCAACGTGTAATAGCCGACGATGACCTCGAGCGCGAAGATGACGGCGGCGATCGGCGTGTTGAACGAGACGGCGACCGCGGCGGCCGCCCCGCAGCCGAGCAGCGCGAGCGACTGCTTGTGATCGAGCCCGAGCCGCTCGGCGAACCAGCCGGACATCGAGGCGCCGATGTGTACCGCCGGCCCCTCCCGCCCGAGCGGCGCGCCGACGCCGAGCGAGATGCCGGCGGCGAGCGCGGCGCCGAGGCCGGAACGCACCGACATGCGCGCGCTGTTCAGCGCGCAGGCCTCCATCACGTCGGCGATGCCGTGATAGCGCCGTCCCGGCACGAAATGCAGCAGCGTCCCCACGATCAGACCACCCGCCGTCATGACGAGCACGACGCGCCAGGCGGGCAGCTCGCCGACCGCGAGCGCCAGGCCGTGCTCCGCGTCCGTCCCGTAGCCGATGTCCTGCACGAACCCGACGAACTCGATCAGGGCGAGCGTGGCGAGACCGACCGCCGCACCGACCAGCGCCGCGAACACGAAGAAGAGAAGCCGGCGCCCGACCGGCGAACGGAGGGCGTCGCCCGTCATCGGATCGGCTCGCTCAGCCGCCCGCGCCCATCGCCGAGCGCGCGAACCGCCGGCGCAGCGGCGTGACGGTGTCGAGGCCGACCAGACCGAGCGCGCGCAGGTGCGAAAGCGTCGCGCTCCGGCCTCGGAACGTGCGCGCGAGCGTGTCGGTCAGCGCGACGACGCGACGCTGATCGGCGCGGCGCTCGGCGACGAACGCGTCGAGAAGGGCGTCCTCGCCGGGGTCGGCGGGCGCACGCGCGAGCGTCCGGACGAGCGCCGCGACGTCACGCAGCGCGAGGTTGTAGCCCTGACCCGCGATCGGGTGCAGGAGTCGTGCGGCGTTGCCGAGGAGCAGGGCGCGCGGCGCGCTCTGCCGCTCGGCCTCGATGCGCGAGAGCGCGACCACGCTGCGCGGACCGAGCGCGACGAAGCGCCCGAGGCGCCGTCCGAAGCGCGCCTGCAGATGAGCGAGGTACGCCTCGTCGTCGAGTCCGCCGAGGCGTTCGCCGTCCTCCGGCGTCACGCACTCGACGAACGAGACGATCCGATCCGGCCGCGGCAGCAACGCGAGCGGCCCGCTGTCGGTGAAGCGCTCGTGGGCGACGTGCGCGTGATCGCGCTCGAGCCGCAGCGTGCCGAGCACGGCCGACTGACGGTAGTCGTGGTGACGCACCTCGATGCCGAGGGCGGCGCGCACCGCCGAGTCGGTACCGTCGACCCCGACGACGAGACGGGCGGAGAGCGTGGCGCCGGCACCGTCGTGATCGCCGCCGCCGTGGTCAGCGCTTGCGGCATCGCCGTCGGCCGCCACGTGACGCACCCGCGAGATGTCACCCGCGTGTTCGATCGACGCGAGCGCGCGGCCGGCGAGACGCCGCACGCCACTCGCCGCGAGCCGCGCGTCGAACGCGGCCAGCACGCGGCGGTTCTCGACGACGTGACCGAGCGCGGCGACGCCCTCCTCGGCCGCCGTCATCCGGGTCGCGCCGAACCGTCCGCGATGGGAGACGTGCACGCGCTCGATCGGACAGGCGTCATCCGCGAGCGCCGACCAGAGTCCCCGCGACCCGAGCCAGGCGACGGAACCCGCCGACAGGGCCGTGCAGCGCTGATCGAGCGGGTCGTCGGGCACGGAGACCGGGGGCGCGCGGCGCTCGAGCAGCGCGACGCTCAGGCCGGCCGCGTCGAGCGCGAGCGCGAGCGGTGCGCCGACCAGCCCCCCACCGACGATGGCGACGTCGCAGTCGCTCACCCGTCGGCCGGTCCGGCCATCAGCGCCTCGATCTCGTCGGGTGCCTTCGGCACGTCGGCGCTCAGGATCTCGTGCCCGTCGGCGGTGACGGCGACATCGTCCTCGATGCGGATGCCGATGTTCCGGTACGCCCGCGGGATCTTTCGCGACGTGCCGAGGTACAGCCCCGGCTCGACGGTCAGCACCATGCCCGGCTCGAGCTCGCGCCACGCGTCGCCGACCTTGTACTCGCCGACGTCGTGCACGTCCATGCCGAGCCAGTGCCCGGTACGGTGCATGTAGTACGGGCGGTACGCCTGATCGCGGATCAGCGCGTCGAGGCGCCCCTTCAGGATGCCGAGGTCGCGGAGCCCGCGGGTCAGCACCTTGACCGCCGCCTCGTGCGGGGCGTTCCAGTGGTTGCCGGGCCGGACCTCGTCGATCGCGGCGAGCTGGGCGGCGAGCACGATGTCGTAGACCTCGCGCTGGGCATCGGTGAACCGTCCGTTGACCGGAAACGTGCGCGTGATGTCGCCGGCGTACTTGTCGTGCTCGGCACCGGAATCGATCAGCACGAGATCGCCGTCGCGGAGCTCGTCGCGGTTCTCGGTGTAGTGCAGGATGCAACCGTTCGCCCCGCCGCCGACGATCGGCAGGAAGGCGTGCGTCGCCCCCTGACGCACATACTCGCCGATCAGTTCCGCCTCGAGCTCGTGCTCGCGCATGCCGGGCCGTGCGGCCGTCATCGCCCGGCGGTGGCCGGCGGCGCTGATGCGGGCGGCACGCCGCATCGTCGCGAGCTCCCCGCGGCTCTTCTGCACACGCATCTCGTGCAGGTGGTAGTCGAGCGAGACGAACACGTCCGGGTCCCCGCCGCCCGGACGTCGCGAGGCGCGCGCGCGGTTGAGCCAGCCGAGCAGCTGCGCGTCGAACAGCTGGTCCTTGCCGAGGGTGTGGTAGACCGAGCTCCGCCCCTCCAGGAGACCCGGCAGGATGTCGTCGACGTCGCCGATCGGGAACGCGTCGTCGGCGCCGAGCGCGGCCGGCGCACGCTCGACGCCGAGACGCCGCCCGTGCCAGGTCTCCTTCTCGGGATCGCGCTCGCGGCAGAACATCAGGTACTCGCCGGCCTTCCGGTTCGGCACCAGCACCAGCAGCGCCTCGGGCTCGTCGAACCCCGAGAGGTAGTGGAAGTCGCTGCCGGGACGGTAGGCGTACTCGCTGTCGCGGTTGCGGTAGGCGACGCGCGCGGTCGGAACGACGGCGATCGCGTCGTCGCCCATCAGTCGCATCAGCAGGCGCCGCCGACGGCGGTACTCGGCGGCCTGCGTCTTCGAGAACGGTGCGGCGACGGCCGCCGCCCTGGCGGCCTTCTGCTTGCGACGGGCCATGTCAGTGCACCCGGCGCGCACCGGCGGCACCGGCCTTTCCGCGCGGATCCGACGGTGTCGTTGTCACGGGCTTCAACTCCTCGTTGACGAGCAGCACGCCGACGCGCACGTACTCGACGAGCTGGACGAAGTCGTCCTCGCCGCCCGACTCCGCGCCTTCCCCGTCACCCGCCCCGTCGAGGGTATCGACATCGGCCTCGCCGGCGCCGTCGATCGCCACGAAGTCCTCGATCAGCTCGCGCGTGTCCTCGGGCAGGGGCGGATTGCCGCGAGCCGCGACGCCGATGCCGACACCGTAGACGAAACCCGCGCAGAACTCGCCGAGCGAGCGGGCGCGTTCGGCGAGCGGGCGCTCGTCGTCGGGGAGGGCCAGCGCGAAGTCGAGCTCGGCGTCGTTCAGGGCGGCGAGCTCGACACCGAACCACTCGTCGAGCGCACGCAGGTCGGCCGCGCGCGCGGCGAGGGCCTCGGGCACCAGCGCCGCGGCGTCCAGGAGCTCGGCGAACCAGCGGCTCTTCGCGTTCGACGCCGGACGACTGCAGAGCAGTCCGCAGGCGAGTCCCTGGGCCTCGGAAACGGGCACCGGCACGTCGAGACGCTCGAGCACGGCGGACAGGTCGTCCGTGGGAAGACGGTTCAAGGGCGCGACACGGCTTGCTCGGGCGGAATCGCACGAGTATACAATGGCCTCGCATTCCGAAAGGCCATGCCCATGAGCCGCCGCTCTCTCGACGAAGAGCTCGCCGTCCTCGAGGCGCGAGTGCAGGAGCTCGCCGCCGCGAGCGCACGGCTCGGGCTCGAGAACCGCTCCCTGCGCGAGCGTCTCGACACGCTCGTCGAGGAACGCGCGCGCCTCGTCGAGAAGAACGAGACGGCGCGCGGAAAGGTGGAGCAGATGATCGTGAGACTGAAGGCGCTGGAGGCGGGTCATTGAGCGCCGCCGGGACGGACGCGAACGAGGGCTCGGGGCGCGACGCCGACGCCGGCGCGGCGAGCGGCACCGACGCGCCGCCGAGCCGCGTCAGGCTCCGCATCCTCGACAAGGAAGTGCAGCTCTCGTGTCCGCCGGACGAGCAGGACGGGCTCCTGCAGGCCGCCGCCTATGTCGACCGCGCGATGCGCGAGCTGCGCCAGCGCAACACGACATCGAGCTTCGAGAAGATCGCGATCGTCACGGCGATCAACACGGCGAGCTCCCTGCTCGAGGCGCGGGCGCGAGCGGGCGATCAGGGTGACGCGGTCGAGCGGGTGGCGAAGCTGAACACGCGACTCGACGAACTTCTGGCGGACGAGTCGAAGGTCTGACGTCCGGACGGCGAATCCCTGGCGAATCCCTGGCGAATCCCTGGCGAAGCCTTGGCAAAACCCCGGCGGCGAAGCCCGGACGATCGATCGACGCCCGCGGCGTGCGCCACGATCGGAGACGCCACCCGCCGGAAAGACATGCACACGATCGCGAACGCTGAAGATGCTGCAAGAGGCGCGATACAGGTCACTCGACGATCACGTCGAACGTGCTAGTGTTGAGGCGTATCTTCTGCGGTGTTCGTCATTCGGTCGGGTATATCCCTTGAGCCTAATTTCGCACCCCGGGGAGGCTCGTTCGCCGCTGTTGTGCATGTCCGTCACGGCGGAAAGCCTGAGGCGGTTCCGGGCGTCCCCACTTGAGCCGACCGGTTCAAGGTAGCACGCCGGAGACGGCATTCGTGGTTGATACATTCCTCTTTCGCCGTCACGCCGGAGCCCCCCACACGGGCCCGGCGGGGCCGGCAACCGGTCTCGCTCCGTGACCGCCCCGGAGACACGCGACGCGCTTCGGCGCAGGTTGCGCGCGGCCCGTTCCGCCGTCGACGGCACCACGCGCACGCACGCGGCACGCGCGGTCGCCGACCACCTCGCGGGGCTACTCGATGCGCTCGACCCGCGCACCGTCGCCGGCTACGCGGCGCTCGGCGAAGAGCTCTCGGCGGCACCCGCGCTCGCCGACTGCCGGGCAGCCGGACGGATCACGCTGCTGCCCGTGCCGAGCGGCGACACTCTTGCATTCTCACCCTACGACGAGAACACGCCGATGCGGCCCGATCGCTTCGGTATCGACGCGCCTGTCGTCGATGCGGGCGAGCAGGTCGCGGCGATGGATCTCGACGTCGTGCTGGTGCCGCTGGTCGGTTTCGACGAACGCCTCGAACGGCTCGGCATGGGTGGCGGCTTCTACGATCGGAGCTTCACCGCGCGTCGCGAGCGCCCGGCCCCGCCACACCTGATCGGCGTCGCGTTCGAGTGCCAGCGAGTCGACGACGTGCTGCCCGACTGGTGGGACGTGCCGCTCGATGCCGTGGTGACCGAGACCGGCGTGCGGCGCCGCGCCACGCACCGCTGAGCGGCGTCCCGGGCGCGAACTCCGGAACACGCCCCGCCACGGAGATTCGGCGTGGTGATGCGGCCGCCGGACCGCCCGGTGATCCGACGGCCGGGCGGCCCGGAACATGCCGGCTCAGCGCAGGAACAGCCCGCAGGCGTCGTCGTCGGTCACCTCCTCGCCGTGGAAGCCGAGCCCGGCGACGAACGCGTCGATCGCGCTCTCGTCGTCGAGCGCGAAGCGGAAACCGACGAGCACGCGCCCGTAGGCCGCACCGTGGTTGCGGTAGTGGAACAGGGTGATGTCGGCCTGCGAACCGATGCGTGTCAGGAAGTCGGTCAGCGCGCCGGGGCGTTCCGGAAACCGGAAGCGGTAGAGGCGTTCGTCCGGGATCGACGCGTGACCGCCGATCATGTGGCGCACGTGCAGCTTCGCGGTGTCGTTCTCGGTCATGTCGAGCACGACGAGATCGGCCTCGCGCAACGCGCCGATCAACCCCTCGCGCTCCTCGCGCCCACCGCGCAGCTCGATGCCGACGAACACTCGGGCGCGCTCCGGATCGCTCCGGCGGTAGTTGAACTCGGTGATGCTCCGCCGCCCGAGCGTCTCGCAGAAACGCAGGTAGCTGCCCGGTCGCTCGGGAATGGTGACGGCGAACAGCGCCTCGCGGCTCTCGCCTATCTCGGCGCGCTCGGCGACGTGACGCAGGCGATCGAAGTTGATGTTCGCCCCGCTCGAGATGGCGATGAAGGTCTGCCCCCGCGCCGCGTTCTCCCGCACCCAGCGCTTCAGACCGGCGACGGCGAGAGCCCCGGCGGGTTCGACCATCGTGCGCGTCTCGTTGAACGTGTCCTTGATCGCCGCCGACATCTCGTCGACGCTCACCAGCACGACCTCGTCGAGAAGCTGTCGGCACAGTGCGAACGTCGCCTCGCCCGCCCGCCTGACCGCGACGCCGTCGGCGAACAGCCCGACGCTCGGCAGCGTGACCAGCTCGCCCGCCGCCAGCGCATCGTGCATCGAGGCGGCATCGATCGGCTCCACGCCGATGATCCTCACCTCCGGGCGAAGGTACTTCATGTAGGCGCAGATGCCGGCCGCGAGACCACCGCCGCCGATCGGCACGAACACCGCGTCGAGCGGCTCCGGGTGCTGACGGCAGAGCTCGACCGCGACGGTGCCCTGGCCCGCGATCGTGTCGGGATGATCGAAGGGGTGGATGAACGCGAACCCCCTCGCCTCGCCGAGCGCGAGGGCGTGACCGAGCGCGGTGTCGAAGTCGTCGCCGTGCAGCACCACCTCGCCGCCGAGCGCGAGCACGGCGTCGACCTTGATCGACGGCGTCGTGGCCGGCATGACGATGACGGAGTCGATGCCGAGCTCGCCCGCGGCGAGCGCGACGCCCTGGGCGTGGTTGCCGGCGGACGCGGCGATGACGCCCGGAACCGCGCGTCCCGCGGCGCGCTCGCTGGCGAGCAGGCGATGGATGCGGTTGAACGCGCCACGGCACTTGAACGAGAAGATGCGCTGCTCGTCCTCGCGCTTGAGCAGCACGGTGTTGCCGGTGCGCGCCGACAGGAGCGGCGCCGCGTGCAGCCGCGTCTCGATGCTGACGTCGTAGACGCGGGCCGACAGGATGCCCTTGAGGTATTCTTCGTGGAGCTCTTTCATACGGCCGCGTGCGGCACTCGGGTCGATCGGGGGCCGCCAATGTACCCGAACGTCCGCGTCGACATGCGCGCCACCGTCTCGGGCATCCTGCCGAGTCGATTCCTCCCCTCCCTCGACACGAACCGATGCGAAACGGCGATCAGCGCTCGTCCCCCGAACCCGGCAAGCGCGCCGCCGCCCTGGCCGCCGTCGAGCTCGTCCGCGAGGACACGCGGCTCGGGGTCGGCACGGGCTCCACGGTGGACTTCTTCATCGAGGCGCTCGCCACCTCCGGGCAGCGCCCGTCGGGTGCGGTGTCGAGCTCGGAGGGTACGTCGCGGCGGCTCGCCGCGGCCGGCATCGACGTCCTCGACCTGAACGTGACCGGCGAGCTCGAGCTCTACATCGACGGCGCCGACGAGGTCGATCCCGGGCTTCGCCTGGTCAAGGGCGGGGGCGGGGCGCTGACGCGCGAGAAGATCGTCGCGGCGGCGAGCGCCACGTTCGTCTGCCTGGTCGACGAGTGCAAGCGCGTCGACGTCCTCGGCGGGTTCGGCATCCCGCTCGAGGTCATCCCGATGGCCAGGAGTCACGTCGCGCGCGAGATCGTGCGGCTCGGCGCCGATCCGGAGTACCGCGAAGGCCCGGCCACCGACAACGGCAACGTCATCCTCGACTGCTACGGTTTCCGCATCGACGATCCGCTCGCGCTCGAGGCGCGGTTGAACGCGATCGCGGGCGTCGTCGCGTCCGGGCTGTTCGGCGCGCGCGGTGCCGACCGCCTGCTCGTCGGGTTCGCCGACGGACGCGTCGAGGGCGTCGAGGCGCCCGCGCGCGCCTGAGCCCGGCCGGCATCCGGCAGGTGCCCGGTCCCGATCACGGCTTCGCCGACCGGGCGACACATCGCCGCACGACGCTTTCGCGAGGACACCTCGGTGGCGAGGCTGACGGGTTCGCCGGGCGCGTAGGCATCCGTCAGACAGAGCCGGCGACTCCGATATCGCCGCCCGTCTCGCCGCCAGTCCCGCTCCGCACTCCGGGACCGCCCGCCACGATCCCGATACCGCCAGGCCGGTCGTCGGCGGTCGCGGCATCGGCCGATTCCGGATCCACCACGCGCTCGAGCGGCAGACGCAGCGTCACGCGGGTACCACGGCCGGGTTCGCTGCTCGCCTCGACCGTGCCGGCGTGCTGACGTACCACGCGCGCGACGAACGCGAGTCCCAGGCCGGTGCCCTTGATCCGGCCGGCGACGCGCGCATCGCGCCGGAAGCGCGTGAACAGCTCGCCGATGACGTCCGGATCGATGCCGACGCCATCGTCGTCGATCCAGAGCGCCGCCTCGTCGCCGTCCCGGTACAGGCGCACCCGCACGGTCGCCCCGGCGTTCGAGTACTTGATCGCGTTGCCGACGATGTTGCCGATCGCCCGCTCGAGCGAACTCGCGTCCCCGCTCATCCAGAGCCCCTCGTCGACGCCGTCGACGTCGAAACGGATGTCCGAGGCACGCGCCTGCGGCACGAGGGTGGCGAGCGCGTTGTCGAGCACGGCGTCGAGCAGCACTTCCGAGAAGCTGTCCTCGCGAAGCGAATCGGCGCGGGCGATGTCGAGCAGCTCGTCCATCATGGCCAGGCTCCGGCGGATGTTGCTCGAGATGGTCGGCGGTCCGTCGTGCTCCGCCCTCCTCTCGTCGGGCACGCCTTCCTCGCTCCCGAGCAGCGACAGCGCCGAGACCAGCGGCGAACGCAGATCGTGGGACAGGTAATCGACCATCTCGGCGCGCGCCTTCTCCGCGCTCCGGATCTCGGACACGTCGATGACGCTCGCGCAGATCAACCGCCGGGACAGTCGATCCCCGAGAGCGCTGAGGTTGATCACCAGGGCGCGCTCGTCGATCTCGTGGGCAAGCTGCCACGACTGCCCTTCGAGCAGCAGCTGATCGAAGCGACGACGGTTCGCGCGACGTCGCTCGTCGGCATCGTCGAGGGTGCCCGGTTCGTGGCCCGCCTCGCGCATGAAGTCGATCAGCAGGGCCCGCTCGGTCAGCGCGGGCAGCATCTCGCGCACCAGGTCGTTGCCTCGCACCCACTCGCCGGCCGCGTTCCAGACCACGAACCCGATCGGCCCGCCGGCGAGCAACGCCTCGCTGAACGTCTTGACGCCACGCAGCCAGGCCATCTGCTCGCGCAGGCGCTCGGCGTTGCCCTGCAAGCGCTCGACCGTGCCGCTCGCACGCGCCGGTTGCGTGCGCGAGCGCACGCGCGACAGCGAGTCGACGTAGGCGGTGATCTCGCGCGCCCGCACCGAGTCCTCGACCACCACGTCGATGCGCAACTGATCCGCCGTCCGGTAGCGCTTCGAATGCACGCTGCCCTGCGCCATCCAGCGCCCGGGAGGTATCTCCCGCCGATCGAGCGAGGACAGGTCGCCGCCGTCGAAATTCACCTCACGCGTCGCGAATCGCCAGCCGGAGAGCGGCAGATGCCGCATGGCGTTCTCGAAGAACGTCGCGAGCGCCAGATCGTTCGACTGTCGTCTCGGCAGGTGCGGCACCAGCTTGGCCTGTTCGCGTTCGAGGAAGCGGTTGACGAACTCCAGACGATGACGGCTCCAGAGCAGGTAGCTGGCGAGAATCGGCACGCTCGCCGACAGCGGCGCGAACCAGAGCCGTCCGTATCGATAGAGCAGGAAGCTCGCGAGAATCGGCAGCAGCGCCCCGACGAGCGCGCCGGGCAGGCTCCAGCGCGGCGCCGCACGCGAGTACAGCAGGAGCATCAACGGCAGCACGAGCAGCGCGGCGAGCGGTCCCGTCCAGGTCGGTGCGCGCGTGACGAGGGTGCCGTCGCGAAGCGCCGTGAAGACGTTGGCGTGCATCTCGACACCCGACATCGGCCGCTCGAGCGCGGACACCGGCGTCGGCACCACGTCGCCGAGGCCGGTGGTCGCCAGCCCGAAGAAGACGATGCGTCCCTCGATCTCCTCGCGAGCGACTTCACCCCGCGCGATGCGCGAGGCGGACACCTGACGGAAGCTGCCGCTCGGCCCGACGAACGGCACGAGCACCTCGTGGTCGCGCGTCCAGAGGTGGGAGGGGCCCCGCTCGCCGAGCCGATCCCCGGGCAGGGCGGCGAGCGCCGGCGAGTCCGGCTCGAGGGCGGCGAGGGCGGCGAGCGACAGCGCCGGCCAGTGCGGCTCCCCGAACCCCACCTTCAGGTGCATGCGGCGCACGATGCCGTCGTCGTCGATCGGCAGGACGATGTGCCCGAGGTCACTGACCACCCGGCTGAACACCGGCAGCGGCAGGCGTTCGTCGGGCGCCCGCCCGGCGCCGTGCTCTATGAGCACCGGCAGGATCGACACCGGCAGACCGGCGATCGCCTCGGCCAGCCGCGTGTCGCTCTCGGCCCGGGCGGCGGGCTCCACGTGCAGCACGTCGATGACCACCGCCCGCGCACCGAGCGCGGCGAGCTGCTCGAGCACGAGCGCCTGCCGCTCGCGAGACCACGGCCAACGGCCGAGGGCGGTGAGGCTCCGGGCATCTATCGCGGCGATGACGATGTCGTCCGGCGGCGTCCGACGCTCGAGCCGGACCCAGCCGTCGTGGATCAGCCGATCGACCTTGTTCGTCGCCTCGAGCCAGTCGAGCACGACACTCGCGAGCACCAGGAGGCACAGGAAGCCGAGCAGCCAGCGCAGGGTGATACCGCGCCGCGGGGGCGGGAGCGGGCGGACGACGATCTCGCCGGACGGATTCACGAGGTCATCCGGCACGGTTGCCGAGGCGCGAGGTGCTCAGCGCGACCCGGAGTGCTCCTCGAGGCGGTAGCCGTGCTGATAGATCGAGGTCAGCTTCCAGCGCTCGGAGGCGAGCAGGCGGAGCTTCTTCCTGAGCCGGCTCGCGTGCGTGTCGACGGTGCGCGTGTTGAGCTCGGCCGACGTGCCCCAGACGGTCGTCAGGAGATGCTGGCGGGAGAGCACCCGGCCACGGTTCCGGAACAGGAACAGCGCGAGCTCGTACTCCTTCTCGGTCAGCTTGACCGGCTCGTCGTTCATCCGCACCTCGCGCGCGGACGTGTCGAAGGTGTAGGGCGGACAGTCGAGGATCTCGGTCTCGGGCTGGGCCCGGCGGGCGAGCGCGTACAGACGCGCGAGCAGCTCGTGCTGACGCACCGGCTTGGCGAGGTAGTCGTCGGCGCCGGCGCGCAGCGCCGTGACGATGTCCTCCTCCGCCTGGCGGGAGGTGACGAAGATGACCGGAACGTCGCTCGTCAGCGTGCGCCGTATCCAGTGCAGGACCTCGAGTCCGGAGCTGCCGGTCTCGAGCGTCCAGTCGAGCACGACGACGTCGTAGCTGGTCTTTCGGAACGCGCGCTGGAAATCCTCGGCCGTCGAGAACACGCCGCAGTGGTACCCCTTGTTCTCGATCCACTCGCCGACGCGAGCGGCCTGCTCCTCGCTGTCCTCGAGCAACGCGATGCGCAGGTTCTGGCGTTCCGTCATCTGCGAACGCCCTCCGAGCGTCATCACCGCATTCCCGGAAGTGTCGTTCATGCCGGCCACGAGCGCAACGTCACGCACCCCGTCCGACCGCCGGTGCATTGACACTTCGCCGGACGATCAACGGCGTGCATGCGGTTGCAGCCCCGACTCGCCGAGGCGCTCGAGCAGCGCGATCGCCGGACCCAGGCCCGGCACCGCGAGCGCAGGATCCAGATCGACGAGAGGGCGCAGCACGAACGCGCGCTCGGCGATGCCGGGATGCGGCACGACGAGATCGGCGGTAGCGACGACGCGGTCCTCGCACAGCAGGATGTCCAGGTCGAGCGTGCGAGCGCTCCAGCGCGGTGCCGGGCGAACCCGTCCGTTCGCCGCCTCGATCCGCTGCAGCGCGGCGAGCAGCGCCTCGGGCTCGAGATCGGTGTCGAAGGCGCAGACCGCGTTGACGTAATCGGGCTGGTCGGAAGGCCCCATCGGTTCGCTCTCGTAGAGCGGCGACATCGCGAGCTCGCCATCCGTCGAGAGCGCACGCATCGCCGCGCACGCCCTCTCGATCCGCGCGACACGATTCCCGAGGTTGCTGCCGAGCGCGACGTGCACACGCACCCGGTTCAGCCGTCACCGCCCGGTGGACGGGCGCTGTCGCCGCCGGGCTTGCGTCGCCGTCGCCGTCGCTTCCTCTTCGGAGCGGTATCGGCCGTCACGCCTTCCGCGGCGCCGCTCGCGGACGTGGCGGACGCCGGACCGTCGGTGGCGTTCGGCGCGTCGACCTGTCGCCCCGTCACTTCGCCGCGCCCCTCGCCACCGGTCCGGGCGCCCGTCCGATCGTCCGCCCCTTCGCCCGGGCGCGCGGCGCCCGGAGCGTCGCCGCCCGGCGTGACCTCGGACGCGCCGCCGCGTCCGCCACCGCGACGCCGTCCGCCGCGACGTCGACGACGCCCGCCCGGCGCGTCGCCCCCGACGGCATCGTCGGAGACGACGGGCGGGAGCTCGGCCGACTCGCCGGCCGCCCCGTCGCCCCAGATGCCGCGTGCGGGCTCGCGCCCGGCGGCCGCCCCCTCGCGCTCCTCCCCGGGCATGTCCTGGACGCGCGTCCACCACGCGGCGCTGTCCTCGAGCCGCGGATCGACCTTCGCGCGCAGGCACAGGAAGTCGTAGGCGGCCCGGAAGCGACGGTCCTCCATCAGCGCGAGCGCGCGGCGTCCGCGATTGCGTTCGAGCCGCGGCTGCATCTGCCAGATCTCCTTCATCGGCCCCGAGAAGCGTCGCGGGATCGAGATGACCTTCAACTGCCGGGCGAGCACCTCGTCGGCACCGTCGCGAAGCGCCTCGTGCAGCGGCAGGCCGGCCGCGGCGCCGGCCCGCGCACGTTCCTCGACATCGGGCCAGAGCATGAAGGCGAGCAGGTAGGCAGGCGTGATCGGCTTGTCCTGCGCGACCCGACGATCGGTGTTGGCGAGCGCGGCGTCGATCATCGTCCGGAGCGCGGGATCCTCGTCCCGCGCCAGCCGCTCCGCGAGCAGCGGGAACACGTAACGGAGCAGGTCGTGCTCGACGACAGCGGCGAAGCTGCGTTCGGCATAGCCTCCCTGGAACAGCTTGAGCACCTCCTCGAACAGACGCGCCGGCGGCGTGTGGCGAAGCTCGGGGGCGACCTTCTTCATCGCCGCGCCGCTCGCCGGTTCGATCGCGAAGCGGAGCTTGGCCGACAGGCGCACGGCACGCAGCACCCGCACCGGATCCTCCTCGCAGCGGGTCAGCGGATCGCCGATCAGGCGAAAGAGCTTGTTCTCGATGTCCTCGAGGCCACCGACGTAGTCGACGACGGAGCGATCGGCGACGTTGTAGTACAGGGCGTTGACCGAGAAGTCGCGCCGGCGGGCGTCCTCGGCGATCGAGCCGTACACGTTGTCGCGCACGATCCGTCCCGAGGCCCCGACCTCGCCGCCCTCGCCCTTGTCGTGGGCCGCGCGAAAAGTTGCCACCTCGATGATCTCGCGCCCGAACACCACGTGCACGAGCCGAAAGCGCCGCCCGATGATGCGCGAGTTCCTGAACAGCGAGCGCACGTCCTCGGGGCTCGCGTCGGTGGCGATGTCGAAGTCCTTCGGCGCGATGCCGACGAGCGCGTCGCGCACGCCACCACCGACGAGATAGGCTCCGAAGCCACCCTCGTGCAGCCGATCGAGCACCTTCAGCGCCGAGCGGCTGATCGCCTTCCTGGAGACCGGGTGCTCGGCGCGCGGCACGATTCGCGGCGTGTCCTCGTCCGCCGGGTCGTGCGCGGCTCCCCCCTTTCCCGAAGCCTTGCCCGCGCGCTTCTTCGAGGTGTCGCCGGCGCGCCTGCCGCCCCCGGCATCGCGCTCGCCGGACGCGTTCCCGGCGGGCACGTCGGCCCTCGGGTCGTCGGCCGCACCGGCGGCGACCTCGTTCTCGCCGGACGCGCCATCGGCCGCGCCATCGGCCGCGCCACCGGGCCCCTCGTCGTCGGCCCCGAGGATCGAGCGGGTCTTCTTGATCGCGGACTTCGACATTCCGCTCAGACGCTTGAGCAAGCGATTCTCCGTTGTTGGAAGCGCCGGCCCGGATCGGGTCATCGGCGACGGGACGAGCGGTTCCCCGAGCCCGGGCACCTCGCATCAGTCGGAGGCGGGTTCGTCGGTGTCGTTGCGGTTCTGGAAGCGGATGATCTGCCGCCGCTGCTTCTTGTTGGGCCGGCCCTCGCCCGCGAGCCCGAGACGGGCCTCGCGATCGTTCCGCAGGCGCATGGCGACCCCTCGGCGACGCTCCACGCTCGCCTCGGACTCGGCATAGAGCGTTTGCGCCTCGGGGGCCGGGCGGCGCTCGTCGTTCAGCGCGAGCACCGTGACCTCGAACTCGTACGGCCCCTTCTCGATACGCAAGGTGCAACCGGGGGAGATGGTGCGCGAAGGCTTGACGCGCTGTCCGTCCACCTGCACGCGGTTCTTCGTCACGGCATCCGCGGCGACGCTGCGCGTCTTGAAGAAACGCGCCGCCCAGAGCCACTTGTCCACCCGGAGCTTCGTGGCCGTGGCAGACTCCGCGTTCATCGACGCGTCGCCATCGGAGCCGCTCCGTGAAATGCCATGTCTACCGGAGCTCCGTCAAGGACGGGCTCTATGTCTACGTCGCCGCCACCGCGGATGACGACGGCACCGTCGTCGACGGCCAGGAGGAGCCGCCGGGCCTCGCCGCCCTGCCCGCCCCCGTGCGGCGCCAGCTCGGGCGGGCGGAGCTCGCCATGACGCTCGAGCTCGAGCCCGGCCGCAGGCTCGGCCAGGAGAACGTCACCGAAGTCCTCGCCAACCTCTCCGGACGCGGCTTCCACGTGCAGATGCCGCGCGACATCGAGCCTCTCGTCGAGAGGGTCGCGCGCGAGGCGACACGCCCGCCGGAGGGTTGAGCCGCGCGCGTCGATCAGGGACGCGGGGCCGTCTGCAGCGTCCCGTCGAGCGACGCGAACCACGCGGCCAGGTCGGCGATGTCGGCATCGCTCAGCTGAGACGCGAATCCGTACATGATCGCGTTCTCGCGGGCGCCCGAGCGATAGGAGCGCAGCGAATGCGCGAGATAGCTCTCGTACTGACCGGCGAGGTTCGGGTAGCCGGGCTGCGACGCCTTGCCGTCCACCCCGTGGCAGGCGATGCACGTGGCGGCCTTCTGCTCGCCGGCCGCGGCATCGCCCGCCTGCACGGAGAGCGGCTGCAGGACGCTCGCGAGGAGAACCGGGAGGGCGAGACGGACGAGCGTGTTCATGGCGACGGCTTCCCTTGGGCGGCGAACCACGCCGCGATGTCCTCGATGTCCTGATCGGTCAGGAGATTCGCGTTGGCCTGCATGGTCCCGTGCTTGCGCGTGCCGGCCCGATAGGCCTGCAGTGCCGCCTGGAGGTACTCGGCGTTCTGGCCGCCGATGCGCGGCACCTTGTACGTCGGATAGGTGTTGACGTAGTGCTTGACGCCGTGGCAGCCGAGACAGGTATGTGCCTTGGTCTCGCCGGCCGCGGCATCGCCCTCCGCGAGGGCCGTGGTCGCGGCGGCACCGCCGGCGAGCAGCACGGCGCCGAGCAGCGCGCGAGCGAGCGGGCGTCGAGGTGCGATCGGATTCATTCGGGGTCCCGGGTTCGAGGAGAGTGCCGCGCCGGACGGAGCGGCCGACGCGAGAGGCCGGCCGGTTCCGCGAGTCGGAGCCATCGGCCGTAGTCTAGCGGCTGGCACGGACCGCGCCAAGCGCGCCGCCCCCGGGACGGCGGCCGACCCGGGGGCGCGCGCCCTCAGTCCGGGCGCAGCGCGACGAACATCTCGTTCATGCGACGCACGAACCCCGCCCCGTCCTCGAGCTGCCCGCCCTCGGCGAGCAGCGCCTGGTCGAGCAGCAGGCGCGACCAGTCGGCGAAGCGCTCGTCGTCCTGCTCGGTGTCCATCAGCGCGACGATCGGGTGGGTGGGGTTGACCTCTAGCACCGGCTTCGAGGCCGGGATCTCGTGCCCGGCCTGCTTCATGAGCTGCTGCATGTGCAGCGCCATGTCCTGCTCGCCGAGCACCACGCACGCGGGCGACGAGGTCAGTCGGGTCGAGGCGCGGACATCGCTCGTGGCATCGGCGAGCACGCCCTTGATGCGCTCGATCGTCGGGGCGACGTCGGCCGCCCGCTTCTCCTTCTCGGCCTTCGCCTCGTCGGACTCCGGCTCCGCCCCGTCGATCCCCGACAGGTCGAGATCCCCCTTGGCGATCGAGGCGAAGCTCTTGCCGTCGTACTCGTGGAGATACGACATCATCCACTCGTCCACGCGATCGTGCATCAGCAGCACCTCGATGCCCTTGTCGCGGAAGATCTCGAGGTGCGGGCTGTTCTTCGCCGCCCGGTAGCTGTCGGCGGTGACGTAGTAGATCTTCTCCTGACCGACCTTCATGCGCGCGAGGTAGTCGTCGAGCGAGGTCAGCTTCCCCGCCTCGTCGGCCTGGGTCGAGTCGAAGCGGTAGAGCTTCGCCACCTCCTCGCGGTTGCCGAAGTCCTCGCCCGGCGCCTCCTTCAGGCAGGGTCCGAACTCCTTCCAGAACCCGAGATAGGCCTCGGCGTCGTCCTCGGCGAGCTTGCCGAGCATCGTCAGCACGCGCTTGACCGACGCGCCGCGAATCGTGTCGATGACCTTGTTGTTCTGCAGGATCTCCCGGGAGACGTTCAGCGGCAGGTCGTTGCTGTCGACGAGTCCGCGCACGAAGCGGAGGTAGCGCGGCATCAGCTTCTCCGCCTCGTCCATGATGAACACGCGCTGCACGAACAGCTTGATGCCGTTGCGCGTGCCGGCACCGTCGTACAGGTCGAACGGGGCGCGCTTCGGAACGTAGAGTAGCGAGGTGTACTCCTGCGTGCCCTCGACCCGGTTGTGCGCCCAGACCAGCGGGTCCTCGTAGTCCTGGCAGACCTGCTTGTAGAACTCGCGGTACTCCTCCTCGGTGATCCGCGACTTCGGGCGCGTCCACAGCGCCGAGGCCGCGTTGACCTGCTCGAGCGTCGCCTCGCCGGGCTCCGGAGCCTCGCCCTCGTCACCCTCCTCCTTCTCGGGTGCGGGCGGCACCTCGCCGAGCATCATGATCGGGAACGTGATGTGATCGGAGTACTTCTTGATGATCGAGCGCAGCTGCCAGCGGCTGGCGAACTCCTTCGCGTCCTCCTTCAGGTACAGCACGACTTCGGTGCCGTGCGCGTCCTTGTCGACCTCGGCGAGCGTGTAGCCGCCGCTCGCGTCAGACTCCCAGCGGGAGCCCGCGGAGGCCGGATCGCCGGCCTTCCGCGTCGTCAGCACCACGCGCTCGGCGACGACGAAGGCGGAGTAGAACCCGACGCCGAACTGGCCGATCAGCTTCGCGTCGGTCTTCTGGTCACCGGTCAGGGACTCGAGGAACTGCCGGGTGCCGGACTTGGCGATCGTGCCGATGTTCTGCACGACCTCGTCGCGCGCCATGCCGATGCCGCTGTCGGAGACGGTGACCGTGCCGGCCTCCTCGTCGCAGGCCACCACGATGCGAGGCTCGGCCTCGCCCAGCGAGTCGTCGGCGAGGGCGGCGAAGCGAAGCTTGTCGCAGGCGTCGGAGGCGTTCGAGATCAGCTCGCGGAGGAAGATCTCGCGGTTGCTGTAGAGCGAGTGGATCATCAGCTGCAGGAGCTGGTTGACCTCGGCCTGGAAGGCCATCTTCTCGCCCGCGGGCGGCGGTGTGCCCGCATCCGGGCCGGCCGTGCCGGCCGGTGCGTTCTCGTCGACGTTCTCGGTCTGGGTCTGATCGCTCATGGCTTTGGGTTCCGGAAGAATCGCTGGAGAGGGTGGCGCCGTGCGGCGGGCAACGGTCTCGACAGGCACCGTGCGACGGCACCGTGCGCCGGGCGACGGTCACGTCGACGCGCACGGGCGTCGACGTGACCTCCGGGGCCGGACCCGAGCCCGGCTCAGCTCCCGGAGGATGGCCCGCAAGGCGGCCACGCCGACGCGCCCATGCCGGAAATGCGGCCATGACGAGGCAAATCAAGCTCGTCCGGCGCGATCCGCGGACACGTTCGGTCCGACGGAAGGGGGGAAGGCTCGGGCGGACGGCGACCGTTCGCCGTCCGCGCCTTCGAACCGGAAGCGGTCCTTACAGCTTTTCCTTGATGCGGGCCGCACGACCGCTGCGCTCGCGGAGGTAGTAGAGCTTGGCGCGGCGCACGTCGCCACGGCGCTTGACCTCGATGCTCGCGACCAGCGGGCTGTGGGTCTGGAAGACGCGCTCCACACCCTCGCCGTGGGAGACCTTCCTGACCGTGAAGGCCGAGTGCAGGCCACGGTTGCGCTTCGCGATGACGACACCCTCGAACGCCTGCAGGCGCTCGCGCTCGCCTTCCTTGACGCGCACCTGCACGACGACGGTGTCGCCGGCACCGAACGTCGGCACCTCGCGTGTCATCTGCTCGGCGTTGATCTCGTCGATGATCCTGCTCATGGTTCCCTATCCTCTTCCCGAATCGCTGTGATTGTCATCCGCCCCGGACCGGCCGCCGGCCGTCTCGAGGCGTTCCAGAAATACCTTGTCCGCGTCGTCCAGCACCGCTCTCTCGAGCAGTTCCGGTCGCCGCGCGCTCGTCCTCGCCAGTGCCCGTTCGCGTCGCCAGCGCGCGATCCTCGCGTGATCGCCCGACAGCAGCACGGCGGGCACCGTGCGTCCTTCGTACGTCTCCGGCCGCGTCCAGTGCGGGCAGTCGAGCAGTCCGTCGCTGCCGAACGAATCCTCCATCGCCGAGCGCTCGTGACCGAGCACGCCCGGCACGAGTCGCGCCACGGCATCGACGATCGCCAGCGCCGCGAACTCCCCGCCCGACAGGACGAAGTCCCCGAGCGACACTTCCTCGTCGAACTCCCGCTCGACCACGCGCTCGTCGATGCCCTCGTAGCGTCCGGCCACGAGCACGAGCGATCCTCGTCCGGCCCACTCCCGTGCCAGCCCCTGATCGAACACCCGCCCCTGCGGCGAGAGCCCGATCACGGGTGCATCCGGAAGCGCCTCGCGCATCGCGCGAATCGCCTCGCTCAGCGGCGCCGGAGTCATCACCATGCCGGGCCCGCCACCGAAGGGGCGGCCGTCGACGGTGCGGTGCGTGTCCGTCGCGTGACTCCGCGGGTCCTCGCAAAGCACCTCGATCCGCCCGCGTTCGAGCCCGCGGGACACGACCCCGTGGGCAAGCGCGTCGCGGATCAGCTCCGGGAACAGCGTGACGACTCCGAATCGCACCTCCGTCTCTCAGTAGTCCGGGTCCCAGTCGACCGTGACGGTGCCGTCGGCCGTATCGACGGCGACGATCACGTCCGGAACGACCCACGGGATCAGGATCTCGGACCCTTCCCTCGCCGCGGGACGTTCGTCGCGGACGACGACCACGTCGTTGGCCCCCGTCTCGAACAGACGCCGTACCGTGCCGAGCCTCTCTTCCTCCACCGTCACGACCGCCAGGCCGACCAGATCCGTCCAGTAGTATTCGCCGGGACGAGCCGCCGGCAGGGCCGAGCGCGGCACCGCGATCTCGGCTCCGATGCAGGCGACGGCGGCTTTCCGGTCATCGACCCCGGCGAGGCGCACGATGACCGTCTTGCCCTGCTCGCGCCCCTCGAGCACCTCGACGACGCGCCAGCCGGCGTCAACCGCGAGACCGGAGCCCGCACCGCGATCGGCGCGACTGCCGCCCGCCCGTATCCACCAGCGCGCGTAGGTCGTGATGTTGTCGCGCGGCTCGGTGTCGGAATGGACCTTGAGCCAGCCCTTCAGGCCGTGATGGGCGGTGATGCGCCCCAGCGTGACCAGCGTGTCGGCGGTCGCGGCGTCGCTCCCCGTCGTGTCGTTCTCTTCCACATGCGTCGTGCCGTCGGCGCCCGGGCTGCCGCGCCTCCCGGTCCGCTCGCGAGGCCGCCGGAGCGGGTCTCGGAGGGCCGGAGCCGCGCGGGAGCGGGCTGCCGGGAGGGCCGTCTCAGGCCGTGGCCGCTTCCGCGCCGCCGGCGGCCTGCGCCTTCCTGTGGCCCTTGATGATCTGCGTGACCCGCTCGCTCATCTGTGCGCCGTGACCGATCCAGTAGTCGACGCGCTCGAGATCGACATCGAGGGCGGTGGCTTCGCCACGCGCGACCGGGTTGTAGTAGCCGAGACGCTCGATGTAACGCCCGTCGCGCCGAGCGCGGCTGTCGGTCGCGACGATGTGATAGAACGGCTGCTTCTTCGCGCCGCCGCGCGACAGGCGGATGGTGACCATGCGGGGTGTTCCTGGGGTATTCGGGGTGCGTCGGATAGCCGAGCCGGTGCGCGAGCGCGCCGCACGGGCGAACACGCCATTGTACACGAGGGTCCGACCGTCGACCACCTCGGGCGCGCCACGATCATCCGGGCGATGGCGGACCGGGACGCTGTCCGGTCGTCGGCCTTCGAGCGGGCTCACCCGTAGGCGAGCGAGCTCGCCAGCCAGCGCTCGGAGACCTCGACGGATTCGGCGCGGCGCTCCCCGTAGTCGAGCACCTGGTCGCGCGTGAGCTTGCCGAGTCCGAAGTAGCGGCTGTCGGGGTGGGCGAAGTAGAGCCCGCTGACCGAGGCGGCCGGCAGCATGGCGAGGTTGTCGGTCAGCGTGATGGAGGCGTTGGCGGCGGGGTCGAGCAGGCGCCAGATCGCCTCCTTCTGGCGATGATCGGGGTTCGCCGGATAGCCCGGCGCGGGCCGGATGCCGCGGTAGCGCTCGCGGATCAGGCTGTCGTTGTCGAGCGCCTCGTCCGGGTCGTAGCCCCAGAGGCCGGTGCGCACGCGGTGGTGAAGGTATTCGGCGAAGGCCTCGGCGAGACGGTCGGCGAGCGCCTTGGCCATGATGCTGGCGTAGACGTCGTTGTCGGCGTCGAAGCGGGCGACGAGATCCTCGAGCCCCACCCCCGCCGTGACGGCGAACATGCCGATCCAGTCCTCGACGCCGCTCTCGAGCGGTGCGACGAAGTCGGCCAGGGACAGGTTCGGGCGCTCGTCCGGGAAGACGCGCTGCTGGCGCAGGCAGTGGACGGTCTCGGCGGCCTCCGCGCGCGCCTCGTCGCGCCAGACGAGGATGTCGTCGCCGACGGCGTTCGCCGGGAAGAGCCCGACCACGCCGCACGCCTTCGTGCAGCCCTCGCGCTCGAAGCGCTCGAGCATCGCGAGCGCGTCGGCGTGCAGCTTGCGGGCCTCCTCGCCGACGGTGGGGTCATCGAGGATCCGCGGGTACTTGCCCCTGAGCTCCCAGGCGTGGAAGAACGGCGTCCAGTCGATGAACGGGATCAGGGTCGCGAGCGGCACGTCGTCGAGCACGTGCAGACCGGGCGTCGAGGGCCGTACGATCGGCGCCTGTGCCCAGTCGCTCTTCAGGCGGTTGGCACGGGCAACGTCGAGCGCCAGGAGCTCGGTGTCGCGCGTGCGCGAGGCGAAGCGCCTGCGATAACGATCGTAGTCCTCGTCGAGCTCCTCGACGAAGCTCCGGCGGTGCTCCTCGCTCAGCAGGCGGGTGGCCACCTGCACGCAGCGCGACGCGTCGACGACGTGCACGACGGGCGGCGCGTAGTGCTCCGAGATCTTGACCGCCGTGTGCATGCGCGACGTCGTCGCGCCGCCGATCAGCAGCGGCGTCTCGAAGCCTTCCCGCGAGAGCTCGCGGGCGACATGCGTCATCTCCTCCAGCGACGGCGTGATCAGGCCCGACAGGCCGATCAGATCCACATCGAGACGTCGGGCCTCGTCGAGGATCTTCCGCGCCGGCACCATGACGCCGAGGTCGATCACCTCGAACCCGTTGCACTGCAGCACGACGCCGACGATGTTCTTGCCGATGTCGTGCACGTCGCCCTTCACCGTCGCCATCAGCACGCGCCCCGCGCTCGTCGAGCCGCTCGCGTCGGCCTCCATGTAAGGCAGCAGCCACGCCACCGCCTTCTTCATGACCCGGGCGGACTTGACCACCTGCGGCAGGAACATCTTGCCGGCGCCGAACAGATCCCCGACACGGTTCATGCCGTCCATCAACGGCCCCTCGATGACGTCGAGCGGCCGCGCCATCGCGAGCCGCGCCTCCTCCACGTCCTCCTCGACGTGCGCGTCGATGCCCTTGACGAGCGCGTGCTCGAGACGCTCGGCGACCGGCAGCGCGCGCCAAGCGTCGTCGTCGCGGACGCGCTCGGCGCCGTCGCCGCGGTAGCGCTCGGCCAGCTCCAGGAGCCGCTCGGTCGCGTCGTCGCCGCGGGCCAGCACGACGTCCTCGACCGCCTCGCGAAGCTCGGCCGGGATCTCCTCGAGGACCGCCAGCTGCCCGGCGTTGACGATGCCCATCGTCAGTCCCGCCCGGATGGCGTGGTACAGGAACACCGCGTGGATCGCCTCGCGGACGAGGTTGTTGCCGCGGAACGAGAACGAGACGTTCGAGATGCCGCCGCTGACCGACACGCCGGGCAGGGTCTCCGCGATGGTTCGCGTCGCCTCGATGAACGAGAGCCCGTAGACGGCGTGCTCGTCGATGCCGGTCGCGATCGCGAAGACGTTCGGATCGAACACGATGTCGCGCGGGTCGAAGTCGAGTCGTTCGCGAAGCAGATGGTAGGCGCGCGTGCAGATCGCGACCTTGCGCTCGGTGGTGTCGGCCTGCCCGTCCTCGTCGAAGGCCATGACGACGATCGCCGCCCCGTAGCGCTGGGCGAGCGCCGCCTGGCGGAGAAACTCCTCCTCGCCCTCCTTCATGCTGATCGAGTTGACGACGCACTTGCCCTGCAGACAGTGCAGGCCCGCCTCGATGACCGACCACTTCGACGAGTCGATCATGACCGGCACGCGCGAGATGTCCGGCTCGCTCGCGATCAGGTGCAGGAAGCGCTGCATGACCGCCTTCGAGTCGAGCAGGCCCTCGTCCATGTTGACGTCGATGATCTGCGCGCCGTCCTCGACCTGCTGGCGCGCGACGTTCAGCGCCTCGTCGAGGAGGTCCTCCTTGACGAGGCGCAGGAACTTCGCCGAACCGGTCACGTTGGTGCGCTCGCCGACGTTGACGAAGAGCGAGTCGTCGTCGATGTTGCAGGCCTCGAGTCCGGACAGGCGGCAGGCGCCCGCGATCTCCGGGATCTCCCGCGGCGCCTCGTCGACGACCGCGTCGCGGATCGCCCGGATGTGCTCGGGCGTCGTGCCGCAGCAGCCGCCGATGACGTTCAGATACCCGCCCTTCGCCCACTCGCCGATCTCGGCGGCCATCTGCTCGGGCGTCTCGTCGTAGCCGCCGAACGCGTTCGGGAGGCCGGCGTTCGGGTGGGCGCTCGTGAACGTGTCGGCGAGTCCCGACAGCTCCTCGACGTGCTGGCGGAGCTGCAGCGGCCCGAGCGCGCAGTTGAGCCCGACGAACAGCGGGCGGGCATGCCGTACCGAGTTCCAGAACGCCTCCAGCGTCTGGCCGGAGAGGGTTCTCCCCGAGGCGTCGGTGATCGTTCCCGAGATCGCGATCGGCAGGCGCACGCCGCGCGCGTCGAACACGCGGAGCGCGGCGAAGATCGCCGCCTTCGCGTTCAGCGTGTCGAACACCGTCTCGATCAGGATCAGGTCGACCCCGCCCTCGACCAGCGCGTCGCAGGCCTCGTAGTACGCCGCGTCGAGCTCCGCGAACGTGATGTTGCGGAAGCCCGGGTCGGCGACGTCGGGGGACAGCGACGCGGTCCGGTTGGTGGGCCCCAGGACGCCCGCGACGAAGCACGGCTCGTCCGGGCGTCCGTCACCCGGTGCGCCGTCCCCAGGGACACCGTCGTCGCGGCTACCGTCGTCCGGGATTCCGTCGTCCGGGATTCCGTCGTCCGGGATTCCGGCGGCCATCGCATCGACCGCCTCGCGGGCGAGACGCGCGCTCGCGAGGTTCAGCTCGCGCACCAGCCCCTCCATGCCGTAGTCGGCCATCGACACGGCGTTGGCGTTGAAGGTGTTGGTCTCGACGATGTCGGCGCCGGCGTCGAGGTAGCTCGCGTGGATGTCGCGGATCAGCTCCGGGCGGGTCAGCGACAGAAGATCGTTGTTGCCCTTGAGATCCGAGGGCCAGTCGGCAAAACGCTCGCCACGAAAGTCCGCCTCGTCGAGCGGGTGGCGCTGGATCATCGTTCCCATCGCGCCGTCGAGCAACAGGATGCGGCGCTCCAGCCGCTCGCGCAGGCGGGCCTCGGCCGGGTGGGCGGGCAGCGAGGAGGACGGCGCGACCTTCCGGACGGCCCCGCCGACGGTCTCGGAAGCGGTCTCGGAGACAGTTCCGGAGGCGAACGATGCGGAAGATTCGCCGGTCACGGGAGCGGACGGCACGACGGGCGGCGCGATCGGCGACATTGGAAAGGGCCTCGCGGGCACTCGAGAGAGACGGCGAAGACTACCATCGAACAATCAACTTATAAAGATATCCTTATTTGTTGATTCCATCTTGCGATCACGCTCGCGCTGCCGCACCAGCATCTCCAGCTCGACCAGCTTCGCCCGCGACAGATCGTCGTTCGAAGGCGACACGACGGCATCGGCCACGGGTGGCACCGGTACGCGCCCGTGTACCGACACGCGGTTGCGCCCGCTCTCCTTCGACGCGTAGAGCGCCTGGTCGGCGTGATCGACGAGCGCCGCTCCGTCCTTCGCACCGCCCGCGAGGTCGCTGACCCCGAAGCTCGACGAGAGCCGCTCGATCGGCAACCGCCCGCTTCCGACGAGCGCGAGCACCGCGATACGTACCCGCTCGGCCACCTCGACCGCAGCGTCGGCGTCGAGCCCGGGCAGGAAGACGACGAACTCCTCGCCTCCGTAGCGTCCGACCGTGCCCACGTCACGGCAGGACGCCTTCAACGTGTCCGCGACGACGTGGATCACCTGATCGCCGACCGCGTGGCCGTGGGTGTCGTTGATCCGCTTGAGATGTCGCACATGACACAGGCGAACGATGTCCCGTCGCCACGCGCACGCTCGAGCCCGCTCTCGCCGCGCTCCATCGCGACGCGACGATCGAGGAGCCCGCTCAGCGCGTCGGTGGTCGCCAGCGTCTCGAGCTCGCGACTCTTGATCTCGATGGCCTGCTTCGACCGGCGCACTTTTCCGGAATTCGAGAGTGCGTCACAAATTCGGGCACGAAAGATGCGTGCCGGAGATCGTCCCGGCGGCTCTCGCGCGGCAGGGCAACCGGGGCGACGGCCCGACGGGCACCCCCTTCGGGGAGGGCGTCCGGCCGGAGCGTCGCCGGGCCGGATCTCGGCCGCAGGAAACGCTCAACTATCGAGAACCACCACGATGGGCATCCGCATCAAGCTACTCGTCTGCCTCTTCGTGGCGCTCGTCCCGATCACGATCGCGAGCATGTTCACCGTGCACGTCATCGACGAGCGCCTGGCGAGCCGCATCGAGACCGATCTCGCCAACTCGCGCAGGCTCGAGGCCGCACGCATCACCGAGGTACTCGAGGACTATCGCCGCGACGCGATGAGCCTCGCCGCCGAAGTGCACGTGCGCGACTTCCTGGCCGACCTCGACGCTCACCGTCGCGGTGCATTGCCCGACGACGCCGAGATCGGTGCCGTCGACGACTTCGGTCCGATCGACCCGACGGCGGAGTGGCCGCTGCAGCAGCTCGCGCTGTCGCTGCAGAGAAGGGCCGGCATCGTCGGCACCGAGATGGTGGAGCTGCGCATCGTGGGGCGTGACGGACGCACCCTCGGGGAGTCGATCGGGTTCGGCTGGAAGCCTCGCGACGGCGAACTGATAGAGCGGGCCATGACGCGCGCCGTGCCGCTGTTCGGCGACGCCTACAGGAACATCGACGGTCATCGCCGACTCGGTCTGATCGCGCCGGTCTACGGCGGACGCGGCTCGGTGGTCGGGGCGATCATGCTCGAGACCCGGCTCGGCCCGGTCGTCGATCTGGTCATCCAGCACGAAGGGCTCGGACGTTCGAGCGAGGGACACATCGCCCAGCGCCTGCCGAACGGCGACGCCGGCTTCATCACGCTGTTGCGCTTCGATCGCGAGGCCGCGTTCGAACGCGTCGTGCCGGCGACGAGCGACGTTCCGATCGTGCGCTCGCTGCACACCCCGAGCGGCACGGTCCTGCGTGCGAAGGACTACCGCGGCACTGACTCGATCCTCGCGATCGGGACCATACCGGCGACCGGCTGGGGTCTCGTGGTCAAGATAGATCAGGCGGAAGCGTTCGCCCCGCTCGCCGAGGTCAGACGCGCGATTCGGCTCGCCGCCCTCGCCACGGGACTGTTCATCGTCGTCGGCTGGGCGTTCGTCCTGCATCCGCTCGCCTGGCGACTGCAGCGCACCGCCCGGGCCGCACAGCGCATCAAGGAAGGAGATCTCTCCACGCCCGTCGGCGACAGCGCCGAGGACGAGATCGGCGAAGTCGCCCGCAGCATCGATCGGCTCGCCGCCGAGCTCTCGGCCGACCGTCGCGCGCGCGGCATGGTGGAGGAGCGTCTGCGTCAGCAGGCCCAGCACGACGAGCTGACCGGACTCCACAACCGCAAGCGCGCCAACGAGCTGATCGCCGAACTCGGTGCGACGCCGGAACGCCCGGTCGCGCTCGCGTTTCTCGATCTCGACGGGTTCAAGGGCGTCAACGACCTGTACGGGCACGCCGCCGGAGACGCCGTGCTGGTGGCGATCGCCGGGCGCCTCCAGCGCGCCGTCGACAAGGAGTCGACACTCGCCCGCTGGGGCGGTGACGAGTTCGTGGTGATCGTGCCCGACGGAGACGAGCGTGCCGCGGACGCTGTCGCCGGACGCATCCGACGCCTGTTCGACGAGCCGATCGTCACCGATTTCGGCACCCACCAGCTCGGCTGCAGCATCGGGCTTTCCACGGCCAACGGGACGCGCCCGCTCGGCGAGGCGATCATCGATGCCGATTCGCAGATGTACGAGCAGAAGCGCGCCCGGCAGCAGGAGCGGAGCGTCACCACGGCGGCGACACGCAACGTCGAGAAGGCGCTCCGCGAGGATCGCATCGAGATCTGGTTCCAGCCGATCGTGGCCGCTACCGCACACGGCGAGACGAAACTGCAGAGCGCCGAGGCGCTGGTTCGCATGCGAACCAAGAGCGGCGCGATCGTCGGCCCCGACGAGTTCCTCGCCGAAGTGAGGAAACGCGACCTCGGACGCGAGCTCGACCGGCGCGTGATGACGCGCTCGCTCGAGGCGCTCGCCCGCTGGCGCCGCGCGGGCGTCGTCGAGGAGACGTTTCGTATCGCCATCAACCTGACCGGCGAGTCGCTTCGGGCACCGGCGTTCGTCAACGACGTCGCCGAGCAGCTCGCCCGGCTCGACGTGCCCGCCTCCCACCTCGTCGTCGAGCTCTCCGAGGAGACCGGCGACATCGACGCCAGTGTGCTCGAGCGACTCAGGGGTCTCGGTGTGCTGCTCGCGCTCGACGATGTCGGGCTGCACCGCTCGAACCTCGACCGGCTCGTCGGGCTCGCCCCCGAGATCGCCAAGATCGATCGCCAGTGGGTCGACGACGACGTCGTCCTGCCTCGCCTCGTCGACATCTGCCGCCAGCTCGGCATGCAGGTCGTCGCCGAAGGGGTCGAGAACGCCGAACAGCTGGCACGCCTGAACGCGCTCGGGGTCAACCGCTTCCAGGGTTACCTGTTCGGCCGTGCCACGCGCGGCGTCGCGTTCGTCGGCGCCTGGGGCCGGACGGCACCGGACGGCACCTCGACCGGCGGGGACGAGCCGATGCGACACGTCTGCTGAAGCGCTCTGCCTGCGGACCGGGCTTCCGAGGCGCCGAGCTGCCGCTACCGGGGCGCGCTTCCCGTGCGCCACCCGTCGTAGAGCACACGCGAGTCCGCCGCGCCTTCCCCGATCCCCGTCGCCACGCCCGTGCCGGCCACCGGTTCGTAGCCGAGCTGGTACTCGAAGCGTGAATCGGGCACCGCGGCGAACGGCACGGCGAAGCTCGCGCGCAGCGCCTCCCCTTCGCCCTCCAGCGTTCCGCGCACGACCGGGTCGATCGCGCCACAGAACGCGCCGTCGGCGCGAATGCGCACGACCGCCCGGACCGGGCGGATGAGGCCCTCCGCCCCGTCGGCGGGCGCGAGACGCGCGGTGATGCGCACGACACCCGCCGCGTCGTCCCGCACGACGACGATATCGTCGAACACCGGGAACGGACGCGGATCGAGCTCGGCGAGCGCACGCCCCATGCGCTCCGCCCACGCGCTGTTGACCGCGTCGAGCTCGCAGCCGATCTCGCGAAAGGTGTCGCGCCAGAAGAGCTCGCCGCCGATCCGGCGCGGCGCCTCGTCACGTCCCGCGGCGCGCAGGAAGTCGCCGAGCGAGGCCTCGCCGCAGACCGCGACGAGCGCGCCGGCCCAGGTGTCGCCCAGGCTGTAGTACAGCTCCGGATCGAAGCGCTCGCCGAAGGCAGCCGCGTCGATCAGGTCGTCGAAGCCGATGTCCTGGCGCGCCTTGACGATGGCGGCAAGGGCATGATTCGCCGCGCGTCGCGCGGGTTCGGGCACCACCTCGAACGAGACGTGCTGGGCCATGCCCTCGATGAAGAACCGTGTCGTCCCGAAGTGGCGCGCGAGCGCCCGATCGGACTCGGTCGATTGCAGGACGTGTGTCGCCTCGTGGGCCAGCACGCGTCGCTGCGAGACGTCATCCTCGAAGGCACCGAGATCCATGCGGATCTTCTTCCACTTGGCGAGCCCCGCCGCGTGTTGGCTGGAGGTGGCGAGATCGACCCGGATACGCGGGATCTCGCTCGCGCCGAGCACGGCGGCGACGCGTGCGAGATCCTCCTCGGCATGCTCGACGACGTAGGCGACGACGCGTGCGTCGCTCTTCCGGTACACGAAGCGGTAGTGCTCGGTCTCGACGACGTCGAGCGCCTCGTCCGGCAGCGCACCGGTCTCCTCGCCGACGCGGTACAACGCGACGCCCGCGAGCGCCACGAAGCCGAGCGCGAACGCCGACCCGCGCACGAACCTCGCCCCCCTGCCACGCCCGGGCACCGCCCCGCCGCCGGCCGCCGACACCGTCCGGCTCCAGAGCCGGTGGCCGACGACCAGGAGCACGAGCGCGACGCCGACGTGCACGGCGATCGCCCGCGCGTCGACCACGAGACTCTGCCCCTCGTAGTCGTTGGCGAGCATGCCGAACACGCTCCAGAGACCGGCCGAGCCGGTCGTGCTCTCGAGCCACAGCAGGAGGATCACGTACAGCGCGTAGACGACCAGCCCGACCGTCCTGAACCACGACAGCACGATGCCGTGGGCGAGGATCACGAGGGCGAACACGCAGTCGCGCCACAGGAGCGTCCACCAGACCTGCCCGACGAAGCGCCCGCCCAGCGATTCGGGATTGCTCGCGAGCAGCGCCGCGTCGATCCCGTAGCTGACGAGGTTGACCGCGACGAGGAGGAGCGAGGCGGCGATCACCTTCGCCAGGTAGATCCGCGAGCGCGGGATCGGCAGCGCGCGCAGGAAGTCGATCGTCGACTCGTCATGCTCGCGCGGGAACAGCGCGTAGGCGGTGATCAGCGTGAACAGGATGATGAACGCCGCCACGAACGGGCTCGTGCCCGGATCGCAGTAGCCCTCGCACCACGAGCCGAAGGTCTCCTCGTCGACGCGTTCGCCGGTCAGCTGCACGGCGTAGCCGAGCGCGAGCAGCCCGAGCCAGAGCCAGGCGATCGGCTGGAGCTGGCGGAGTTCCTTGGCGATCAGCGCGATCACCGCGCCGCGACGTCCGGCAGCGCGCCGAGCGGTCTCGCCGGCAGGCTCAGGCGATGCGCGTCGAGCCGGAGCGGCTGGTGAAACGCACCGTCCTCGAGATCGAAGGCCACGTAGACGCGCTGCCCCGGCGCGTAGCGGCTGCCCACCGCGTGCACCGCCTCGCCGGACACGGCCGGTGCGAGCGCGCAGTCGGCGACGTCGCGCGTGCGCGGATCGCGCCCCTGGTCTATGTCGAACTCGTTGTCGAACGGTCCGAGCGTGTCGTGCTTCATCACGCAGCGCAGGTCGGGCTCGCGCGCGGCGAGCGCCGCCAGCCGCTCGGCGGCATCGCCCTCCCCGACACCGTCGAACGCGCGGTAGCCACCGAGCAGGCGGTAGACACCGCCACCGTCGGCGCCGGCGGCCAGGGTGCCCGTGATCGGCGGTATCGCGTCGAGCAGGGCGCGCACGGCAGGCTCGTCGGCGCGCGCGTCCAGCCAGGCGTGCCAGTCGCCGACGAACGCGTTCCATTCCAGACCGGTGGCTCGGGCGAAACGCAGGCGGGTCGGGGCGCGCCGGTCGCGGAGCGCGTCCAGCGCGTCGCCACCGAGCGGCACCGCGAAGAACGCGCGCGCGAGCGCGAGCACCGACTCCTCGCCGAGCTCGAGCTCGAGGTAGCGGAACGCCGACCACGCCAACGCCTCGGCGCTCGGGTAGGCGAAGCGGTCGGCGATCAGCTGCCAGTCGTCGACGAGATCGGACGCCTCGCCCGCACGCCGACGCACGTGCAGGGCGCGCGCGATCAGCTCGGCCTCGTGCGCGTCGCGTCTCTCGGCACGAGCGCGTTCGGCCCACCAGCGCGCCATGCCGTCGAGCACCCAGTGATACGGCTCGAACATCGCCCGCTCGCCGCTCAGCGAGCCGAGCACGCCGTGCAGCACCACGGCGTCGAGCACGGCGAGATCGTAGTCGTCGTGCTCGAGCCAGTCGGCGCGCACGAACACGCCGTCGGCGGTGGAGTAGTCGACGTCGTGCGGATCGAGCTCGGGGGCGAGCGCGATGCGCACGGTCGGCACGCCACTCACGCCGAGCGCCGCCTGCAGCGACGCGATCGAGGCCGACGTCCGTTCGAGCATCGTCTCGCCGGCCTCGCGATAGCGCGCATCGACGTGGAACACGGCGACCGGCGGCGTGTCTCCGCGCAGCGTCGACTCGCTCGTGAACGCGATGCTCTCGCGCTCCTCGTCGTCGATCAGCACGGAGGCGGCGACGCCGCCGGCGAGCAGGAGCACGCCGAGCGCGACGTGGTCGCCACGCGTCATCGGCCGGGCGAGCCGCTCGGCGACCCGACCCTCGCCGAGCCGCCCGATGGCGAAGCCGAGCGCGGTGAACGACGCGGCGAGGACGAGCGTGCCGGCCAGCTCCGTCCACGGCACGATGTCGCGCTCGAACACGAACAGCTGATCGTCGAGCAGCGCGAACGGGGGAATCAGCGACTCGTCGATGGCCGACCAGAAGGCGGCCAGCGCGACCAGCCCGACGGTCAGCACGTAGAGCACGACGCGCAGGTGCCCGCACAGGCTGTAGCAGAACACGATGCTCCAGTAGAGCGCGACCAGCGCGAGCGACTTGCCGACCATCAGCAGCGCGTACTCCGAGGTGACATCGTCGGCGAGACCGGCCGAGCGGGCGGCGATCAGCACCAGCGCGAGGGTCAGCAGCGCGAGGTAGCCGAGTCCGGTCAGGTACTTCAGGAGCAGCGGCTGGAACGAGGCGATCGGCAACGCCTCGACGAACAACCGGGTGCGGGCGAGGTATTCGCGCACGACGAGACGGTTGCCGACGATCAGCGCGACGAGCGGCAGGTAGCTCAGGAGCGCGAAGCGCACGACCTCGAACGGGCTCATCGAGAACGCGGCCGAACGGTTCTGCCCGAGCGCGACGAGCACCACCACGAGGGTCGCGACGCCCAGCACGAGGGCCGTGACGGCGTGCTCGCGGACGTCCTTGCCCAGCAGGGCAAGCGTCGCCCTCATCCGGCCGGATTCCCGGACGACGGATTCCCGGACGACGGATTCCCGGACGGCGGGTCTCCGGACGCTCGCCTCGTCACCGTCGCGATGAAGACGTCCTCGAGCGACATCGGCTCGCGCCGCCAGCCGGGCGCCAGGGCGAGCTCACCGGTACCGGGCGCGGCGCCGGCGAACTGCAGCGTCAGCTCGCGCCGCGAAGGACTCCCCTGGCGACCCGCCACCTCGCGATCCTCGAGCACGCGCAGCCGCTCGTGCGCGAACCCGCCTGGCAGGCCGCCCGGCACATCGTCGGCGAGCGCGATGGAAAAGCGTGCCATCGAGCGACGGAGCGGCTCGAGACGCCCTTCGTAGACGCTGCGCCCGCCCTCGACGATGCCGATGCGGTCGGCCACCGCCTCGATCTCGTCGACGAGGTGAGTCGAGAAGAAGGTCGTCGCGCCGTCACGCGACGCGTGCTCGCGCACGAGATCGACGAACTCGCGCCGCGCGACCGGGTCCATGCCGGCGGTCGGTTCGTCGAGTATCAGGAGCTCGGGACGCGTGGCGAGCGCGAGCGACAGCGCGAGCTTCGCCTTCATGCCGCCGGAGAACGTGCCGATACGACGCTTCGCGGGCAACCCGAAGTCGTCGACGAGGCGAGCCCATCGCGCCGTGTCCCAGCGAGGGTAGAACCCGCGCACGAAGCGCGCGAGCGAGCGCGGCGTCATCCACGGGTACATGTTCTGCTCTTGGGCGACGTAGCCGATGCGCCGGCGGACGCCGACGACGTCGCCCGCGAGCGGCTGGCCGAACAGCTGCACCCGCCCGGCATCGGCAGGCGTGATGCCCATGAGAATGCGGATCGCCGTCGATTTTCCCGCCCCGTTGCGCCCGAGGAAGCCGAACACCTCGCCGCGCTCGACGGTGAGTCCGAGCCCGTCGAGCACCCGCAGCGAACCGAACGACTTCGTCACGTTCGCCATCTCGACGACCGCTCGCCTGCCCTCCGCCGTCTCGAGATCTCCGTACGCCCCGCCGTCGGGCGTCTCGTCCGGCCACCGGGCCACCCCCGCGTCCACGCCGCTCGCTGTGCTCATGTGTCGTCGGAATCGTCGGCGGGAGGAGACGGGGAACCATGGTACCGGGCATCGCCGGGGGGCGGGCGCGGTATGCTCGACACCGACCTCGACCTTCCGCCGCGGCCCGTCACGGAGCGCCCCACCTTGAGCACGATCCCGTCCCTCGATCGTCACCATCCACTCGCGCGCGCCGGTGGCATGGACATTCCCCCGCTCTGCTTCGGAACCTCCTCGCTCGGCAACATGCCGGGCACCTACGGCTACGAGGTCGACGAGACGCGCGCGCGGGCGACCGTCGACGCGATCCTCGACTCCCCGTTCCCGTTCCTGGACACGTCGCGCAACTACGGCAACGGGGAGAGCGAGCGGCGCATCGGCGCCGCCCTCGCCGCGCGGGATGGCGGCCTGCCCGAGCGGGCGATCGTCTCGACCAAGCTCGACCGTGACCCGGACACCGGTCGCTTCGACGCGTCGCGCGCCCGTCGCTCGCTCGAGGAGAGCCTTGCCGCCCTCGGTCTCGACCGGGTCGACATCCTGCACCTGCACGACCCCGAGCACGCCGCCTCGGTCGACGAGATCGTCGGCCCGGACGGGGCGCTGCCCGCGCTCGTGCGCATGAAGGAGGAAGGGCTCTGCCGCGCGATCGGCCTCGCCGCCGGCGACGTCACCGTGATGATGCCGATCCTGCTCGACTGGGAGTTCGACGTGCTGATCACCCACAACCGCTGGACGCTGGCCAACCGGAACGCCGGACAGCTGATCGAGACGGCCGTCTCGCGCGGTGTCGCGGTCATCAACGCCGCCCCCTACGCCGGCGGCGTGTTCGCCAAGGGCAGCATCGAGCACCCGCGCTACGTCTATCAGGAGGCGAACGACGACACGCTCGACCCGATTCGCGAGATCGAACGGATCTGCGCCCGCCACGGCGTACCGACCGGTGCCGTCGCGCTGCAGTTCTCGCTGCGCGATCCGCGCGTCGCCACCACGCTCTGCGGCGTCTCGAAGCCGGAACGCGTCGCCGAGACGCTCGCCTGGGCCGCGCTCGACGTGCCGGACGCGGTCTGGGCGGAGATCGGCGACCTGGACGTGTCGTCGGAGGACCCCGAGGCGACGCGCACGTGGACGCCGGGATGAACGCGCGGGATGCGCCGACCCCCGCGCTGATCCTGCGCTGCGCCTGCGGCACGCTCGGCGGCACGCTGGGCGACGCGCAGGATCAGCGCTCGACCCGCATCGTCTGCTACTGCGCCGACTGCCGCGCGTTCGCGCGCTGGCTCGACGCCGACGCGCCGCCGCACGACGCGGACGGCGGCAGCGACATCCTCCAGGTGTCGCCGGCGCGTCTCGCGTTCAGCGAGGGCATCGATCGCCTCGCCTGCTTCAGGCTCTCGCCGCGCGGGCTCCTGCGCTGGTACGCGAGCTGCTGCCGCACGCCGGTCTGCAACACCGTGGACGCCCGCCAGCTCCCGTTCGCGGGCGTCTCGACGCGCTTCGTCCACACGCCCGACGTCACGACGCTCGAGGGGCTGATCGGAGCGGTACGCCACGGCGTGCAAGCCGGCAGGGAACACGGTATCGAGGCGCCCTGGCCGGTGCACGCGGGCGTCCCGTTCGCGCTGATCGCCGGATCGATCCGCAACATCGGCGGCTGGCGCCTGCGTGGCGATCACCGCCGCTCGCCGTTGAGCGACCCGGACACCGGCGAGCCGGCGGTCGCACCCGAGGTACTGTCGGCCGCCGAACGCGCCACGCTCTGACGTCGACCCGCCACGGTCCTTCCGCTCGGTGCCGAGCGGGCGAGACCCGCTCCGCTCAGGAGGCGAGCGGGTCGGCCAGCAGCGCGTCGAGCGGGTCGTGCTCGGCGACGAAGTGCCCGGGGCCGACCTCCTCGAGTGCCGGCGGGAGGACGTCCGGAGCAGCGTGCCCGTCCGCCGTCGCGGCGCCCGCGAGCCGCGAGGGCAGGAAGCGGAGCCGGGCGGCGGGCTCCGTCGGTTTCGCGGCAGAGCCCCGGAGGCGGATGCGCTCGCGCCCGCGCTCGACCCGCGGATCGGGCAGCGGCACGGCCGACAGCAGGGCTCGCGTGTAGGGGTGACGCGGGTCGTCGAACAGCGCCTCGCACGGCGCCAGCTCGACGACCGCGCCGAGGTACATGACGAGCACGCGGTGGGAGACCTGCCGCACGACCGACAGGTCGTGCGAGATGAACAGCATCGCGAGCCCTAGCTCGCGCTGGAGCTCGGCGAGCAGCACGAGCACCTGCGCCTGCACCGAGACGTCGAGCGCCGAGACCGCCTCGTCGCAGACGAGCACCCTGGGGCGGGTGATGACGGCGCGCGCGATGCCTACCCGCTGGTTCTGCCCGCCCGAGAGCTCGTGCGGGTAGCGATTGACGAACCCCGCCTCGAGCCCGACCCGTTCGAGCGTCTCGCGCACCCGCTGGCGGCGCGCCGCACGGGAGAGTCCGGGCTCGGCGATCTTCAGCGGCTCGGCCACCGAGTCGCCGATCGTCATCGACGGATCGAGGCTCGCGAGCGGGTCCTGGAAGACGATCGAGAGATCCCGACGCGCCGCCCGGATTCCGCGCGGGCCGAGCCCGGCGAGCGGGCGCCCGAGCCAGCTGACCTCGCCCGCGTGTCTCGGCACGAGCTCCAGCACGGCGCGCGCGAGCGTCGACTTGCCGCTCCCCGACTCGCCGACGACGCCGAGCGTCTCGCCCGGCACGAGCGCGAACGAGATGCCGTCGACGGCGCGGAGCTCCACGCCCGGCCGGAACGGCTTGCCGGGCAGGCGGAAGCGGACCTCGATGTCGTCCGCGACCAGCGCGGGCGCGGCCTCCGCGGTGTCGAGGGGCGCGGCGGCGGGCGTCGGGCCGTCGATGCGCGGCACGGCGTCGAGCAGGGCGCGCGTGTAGGGATCGCGCGGCGCGTGGAAGACGGTGTCGACGTCGCCCGACTCGACATAGGCGCCCGCGCGCATGACCTGTACCCGGTCGCAGAGCCGGGCGACGACGCCCATGTCGTGGGTGACCAGCACGATCGCGGTCCCGGTATCGCGCCGGAGCGCGTCCATCAGGTCGAGGATCTCGGCCTGGATCGTCACGTCGAGGGCCGTCGTCGGCTCGTCGGCGATCAGCAGGTCCGGCTCGCACAGCATCGCCTGTGCAATCATGACACGCTGGCGCATGCCGCCGGAGAGCTCGTGGGGGTACTGGGCGAGCCGCCGCTCGGGCTCGGGCAGGGCGACGCGCTCCAGCCACTCGATGCAGCGCGCGCGCGCCGCCCTGCGCCCGCCGATCCGGAGCGCGTCCGCGTGCGCGTCGAGCGTCTCGCGCATCTGCGCGCCGATCGTCAGGTGCGGGGTCAGCGCCGTCAGCGGATTCTGGAAGATCATCGAGATCCCGACGCCGCGCACCCGATCGAGCTCGCGAGGCGCGAGCTCGAGAAGGTTCCGTCCGTCGTGCTCGACGCGGCCCGACGTTCGCGCGTTGCGTGCGAGAAGCCCCATCGCGGCCAGGAAGGTCTGGCTCTTGCCGGAACCCGATTCGCCGACCACGCCGAGACACTCGCCGCGGGCCACGTGACAGTCGACACCGCGCACCGCGTGCACTTCGCCGTCACGCGTGTCGAAGCGCACGTGCAGGTCGCGGATGTCCAGCACCGGGGCCTCGGCCGGGCGCACCGCCATCAGACACCGTCCTTCGGGTCGAACGCGTCGCGCAACCCGTCACCGATGAACACCAGACTCAGCAGCAGGAGCACCAGCGCCCCTCCCGGGAACCACAGCAGCCACGGCAGCACCTCGATGACGTCGGCGCCCTCGGCGATCAGCGTGCCGAGGGACGTCAGCGGCTCCTGCACACCGAACCCGAGAAAGCTCAGGAAGCTCTCCACCGCGATGATGTCGGGCACCGTCAGCGTGGCGTAGATGACTACCGGGCCGATCAGGTTCGGCACGACGTGCCGAAGGATGATCGCCGGGGTGCCGAGCCCCGCCGCACGCGCCGCCTCGATGTACTCGCGATGGCGGATCGACAGGGTCTGGCCACGAACGATGCGCGCCATCGTCAGCCACTGGAGCAGCCCTATCGCGGCGAACAGGAGGTAGACGTTCCGGCCGAACACGACCATCAGCAGGATCACGAACAGGATGTACGGGAGCGCGTAGAGGATGTCGACTACGCGCATCATCGCCCCGTCGAGCCGTCCGCCGACGAACCCGGCGATCGCCCCGTAGAGCACGCCGACCACGACCGACACCAGCGTCGCGACGATGGCGACGGCGAGCGAGACACGCGTGCCGTGCAGCGTCCGCGCGAGCAGGTCGCGCCCGTTCTGATCGGTGCCGAAGTAGTGACCCGAGGCGATCGACGGCGGCGCGCGGAACGCCGACCAGTCCGGCGTCTCGTGATCCCACGGCAGGAAGGCGGGGCCGGCGAACGCGGCGATCACCAGCAGCACGAGCACGAGCACGGAGGCGGTGGCCGCGCGGTTGGCGAGAAAGCGCGCGAGCGCGTCGTCGAACAGGCTGCGACCGCGCACCTCCGGGTTCGCCTGCGGCACGACGCTCATCGTCCGCGCACCCGGGGGTCGAGCCAGGCATAGACGATGTCGACGATCAGGTTCAGGGCGACGATCAGCAGCATGTAGAAGATGACCGTGCCGAGCACCATGCCGTAGTCGCGGTTCAGGGCGGCGTTGATGAAGTAGCGCCCGATGCCGGGGAGTCCGAAGATCGTCTCGACGACGAGCGAGCCGGTCAGCAGGAACCCCGCGGCCGGCCCGAGGTAGGAGACGACGGGAGTGAGCGCGGGCTTCAGGACGTGGCGACGCAGGATGGCCCCGCGTCCGATGCCCTTGGCGCGCGCCGTCCTGACGAAATCGCTCGACAGGATATCGATCATCGCCCCGCGCATCAGCCGCGAGATCCGCGCCACGTGCGGCAGCGCGAGCACGGTGACCGGCAGCACGAGATGGGAGATCGTGCCCCCGCCCCAGCCGCCGACCGGCAGCCAGTCGAGCTTGAGCCCGAACACGAGCTGCAGGATCGGGGCGACGAGAAAGTTCGGCAGCACCAGTCCGAGCAGGATCAGCGCGCCGAGCACGTGATCGCCGACGTGGTTGCGGTACAACGCACCGAAAGCACCGGCGGCGACGCCGACCACGGCGGCCAGCACGAACGCGAGCCCGCCGACGACGAGCGTGTACGGCAGGCCGATGGCGAGCTGCTCGGCGACCGAGAAGTCCTGGTTGACGAACGACGGACCGAGGTCCCCGCGCAGGACACCGCCGAGGTAGCGGAAGTACTGCATCACCAGCGGCTCGTCGAGATGATAGTGCGCGGCCAGGTTCGCGCGGACCGCGGGCGGCAACGGCCGTTCGCCGTCGAACGGACCGCCCGGTGCGAGTCTGAGCACGAAGAAGCACGCCGTCAGCGCGATCCACAGTACCGGCACCGTCGACAGGAGCCGTCGGAGCGCGTAACTCAGCACCGCCCGGCGTCACCGCATGGACGAACGCCGTCGGTCCGTGGACACGAGGACGATGCCACGTCGTGCCGCCGGGCGGAGGCCGTCACCGTCACCCGCCGGACTTCAGTCAGTCCTCGAGCGTCAGCCAGCGCGTCCGGTGGATGTCGAAGGCGTTGTCCTCGAACCCCGTGACCTTCGGCGACACGACGTTTCTCGACAGGTAGTAGTAGATCGGCATGGCCGCCGACTCGTCGAGCGCGATCTGCTCGGCCTCGTTCAGGAGGCGGATGCGCTCGTCCGCGTCGTCGCTCGCGTTGGCCTCGCCGAGCAGGCGATCGTAGTCCTCGCTGGCGAAACGACCGTAGTTGAACTCGACGTCGCTCTTGAGGAGGTTCAGGAAATTGTCCGGATCGTTGTAGTCGGCGAGCCAGCCGGCGCGGGCGACCTCGAGCACGCCCCGCGAGAGCTCGTCGTAGTGGACCTTGGTCTCGGTGTTGTAGAGCTCGACGTTCACGCCGAGCGGCTTCCACATCGACGCGATCGCCACCGCCACGCGCTTGTGGTTCTCGTTGGTGTTGTAGCGGAGCTGCACGTCGAGCGGCTTGCCGCCCTCGCCGTAGCCGGCCTCGCCGAGCAGACGCTTCGCCTCGTCGAGCTTCTCCGCGTAGGGGAGATCCTTCCACGCGACCGTCGCCGGCTCGCCGTAGCCGGCCATGCCGGGCGGCACCCAGGAGTAGGCGGGTATCTCGCCGGTGCCCAGCACCTGCGGGCCGATCACCTCGCGGTTGATGGCCATCGACAGCGCCTGACGAACGCGCGCGTCGTCGAACGGCGGCTGACGGTTGTTGACGACGTAGTAGTACAAGCCGGCGAACGGGGCGACACGGGCCTGACCGGGCAGGTTCTCCTGCATCCACGCGTACTGGTCGGTCGGAAAGGCGGTGAGGATGTCGAACTCGCCGGCGCGGTAGCGCTTCAGCGCCGCCGATTCGTCCTCGAGCGTGAAGAACTTCGCTCCCTCGATCGAGACGTTCTCCGCATCGTGGAAGGCGGGGTTCTTCTCGGTGGTGACGTGCGAGCCCGGCACCCAGTCGGTCGGCACGTACGGCCCGTTGGTGACGATGGTGCCGATCTTGACCCAGTTCTCGCCGTGCTCCTCGATGACGTGGTCGGGCAGCGGATACGCCGTGTAGTGGGTCAGCGCGCCGAGGAAGTAGGGCGTCGGTCGCTCGAGCGTTATCTCGACGGTGCGCTCGTCCACGGCCGTGACGCCGAGTTCCTCGACGGGCATCTCTCCCGCGTTGACCGCCTCGGCGTTGCCGATCGGATACTGGAGGTAGGCGTACTCGGCGGCGGTCGCCGGATCCATCAGGCGACGGAACGCGAAGACGAAATCGTCGGCCGTCACCGGTTCGCCGTCGCTCCACGCGATGCCCTCGCGGAGCGTGAACGTGTAGACGAGCCCGTCGTCGGAAATCTCCCAGCTCTCCGCCTGCCCCGGGATCGGCTCGGCGCCGATGTCCTCGGTGACCAGTCCCTCGAAGATGTCGCCGGCGATGCGGTTCTCCCAGTCTCCGGTGATCTTGTGCGGGTCGAGCGACGTCGGGTCACCACCGTTCTGGATGTTCAGCACGCGCGCGTCGACCGCGAACGGCGAGAGCAGGAGCGCGAACGCCGGGGCGAGGAGAGCGGGACGAAAATGGCGAGGCATCATGGAGATCGGCGTGTCGTCGGGAACCCGGCCGACTCTAGCCGCACGAGCGCCGGGCGCACAAGCGTCGTGGTGGAAGCTGCACTCTACGGAGCCGCGACGCGTCACCGCCGCGCACCGCGCCGGTGCACCCCGGGTCAGGTGGCGATCTTCGTGATGATGTAGCCGCCGGATCGATCGTCGTGCTCGAGCGTCAGGTAACCGCGTGCGGCGGCCTCCTCCAGCATGCCGCGGAACGAGTCGTAGCCGTAGTAGCTCTCGTTGAACCCGGGACGCCTGCGCTTCAGCGTCTGCTTGACCATCGAGCCCCAGAGCTTGTCGGCTCCGCCCCGTTCGGTCGACAGCGCCAGCGCCGTCTCGAGCAGCATGTCCAGCCCTTCCTGCGCGAGATCCTCGGGCGCGTCGTCGTCGTCTTCCGTCGTCTCCGGGGCATCGTTGGCCGCCTGATCGATCGGCGCACCGTCGGCGATGTCGACGACCGCCGCGGCGGAGCCGGCCGACTCCGCCGTGTCCCCGGACGACGCCTCGGCGGGGGCCTCCTCCTCGGCCGCGCCCGCGTCGCCCTTCGAACGGCGTGAACCGCGGCGCGCGCGCGAGGCACTCTTCGAGCGAGACGCCCCACCGCCCTGTCCGTCACCCGCGCCGGCGACGCCGTCGCCCGCGTCCGTCTCGGCGGTACCATCGGCGGCGGGCTCGGCGGCAGCGGCGGACTTCTTCTTCGACGCGGCACGTCGGCGACCCTTGGGAGCCTCGCCGGCAGGCTCGGCACCCGCACCCGCCGCCGCCTCGATCGAGACGACCTTCGCGTCCGGCTCGCCGTCGGTCCTGCCATCCGACTCGTCACCACCGTCGTCGCGCGTCGTCCGCGCCGAACGCTTCTTGCTCGCGCGTTTCTTCCGGGCCGGAGAACGCTTCTTCTCGAGCTCGCGCACCAGGTCGTCGTAGTAGATGAACTCGTCGCAACTCGAGATCAGCAGATCGGACGTCGAGTTCTTGACTCCCACCCCGATGACCGTCTTGGCGTTCTCCCGAAGCTTCGAGACCAGTGGAGAGAAGTCGGAATCGCCGCTGATGATGACGAAGGTGTCGACGTGGGACTTCGTGTAGCAGAGATCGAGCGCGTCGACGACCATGCGGATGTCCGCCGAGTTCTTGCCCGACATCCTGACGTGCGGGATCTCGATGAGCTCGAACGCCGCCTCGTGCATCGGTCCCTTGAAGTTCTTGTAGCGATCCCAGTCGCAGTAGGCCTTCTTGACGACGATGCTGCCCTTGACCAGCAGACGTTCGAGGATATGGTGGATGTCGAACTTCTGGTACTTCGCGTCGCGCACACCGAGCGCGATGTTCTCGAAGTCGCAGTACAGGGCGAGGCTCTTGTCGTCGCTCGGAGCGGCCATCGGGGGTCCGTTCGGTCGCCGCGGGAGCACGGCCGGCGCAATGGTACAGCACCGCCCCCTCGCATCCGACGTACCAGCCGCGCGCGCCTCTCGTACCATGGGACACCCTCCGACGACCTCGATCTCCATGCCGGTCCAGCCTGCCCGCTCGCCAGTCTCCCGCCCCGCGCCGCCCACGGTTCGCCTCGCCACCTGTCTCGCCGCCTCTCTCGTGGCCTGTCTCGCCCTCGGGTTTTCCGCACGGGCGACGGGGGCCGACACGCTCCGCATCGGTGTCGGCACACGCATCGCCACCGCTCCGCTGCACGTCGCCGCGAGCCGCGGCTACTTCGAGCGCGAGGGGCTCGAGGTCGCGCTGAGCCCGATCGCCGACGACGAGCTGGTCGAGGCGCTCGCCGAGGAGGATGTCGATCTGGCGACGACGACGGCGGACGCGCTGCTGCGCGCCGAGGTCGGTGGACTCGAGCTCCGCGGCGCCTACGTGCTCGGTCTGTCCGGCGCGGCCGACGCGCTCGTCGCCCGGGCCGAGGTGCGCGACACGCGCCGGCTACGCGGCCGCCGCGTCGCCGTCGCGCCGGGCACGGCGGGTGAGCTCGTGCTGCGCGAGGCACTGCAGCGCAAGGGGCGTCGACTGGAGGACGTCGAGCCGGTCGCGCTCGACGGGATCGCGGCACGCGATGCCCTGCTCGACGGCGATGTCGACGCGGCCGTGCTGCACGGCCCCGCACTCGCCGCGCTGGAACGGACGACCGACGGTGACGGGTCGGGGAGCGGCCCCTCGAACGGGTTCCGCGTGCTCGCGACCGCCGCCGACCCGCGCGGGCTCGTCAGCGATCTCCTGGTCGGCGACGAGTCGTCGCTCGCCGCGACGAAGACGGCGACGAAGGGCGTGATCCGCGCGATCGATCGTGCCATCGGCTGGATGCGCCGCCATCCCGACGGCAGTGTCGCGCTGCTCTCGGAGGTGTACGCGGTGGAGCCGGAGGACGTCGCCCGCGCCCTCGCCGGCATGACGCTGTTCGATGTCGACGAGAACATGACGCTGCTCCGCGGGGACTTCCAGAAGGCGTTCTCGAGCATGAGCGAGGTGCTCGACACCGGGGGCGACGACCGTGCCCGCGAGGTGCCCTCGGCGAACCGCTACCTCGCGCTGTCGGCACTCCGGCAGGTGGCCGCCGGGCGCTGATCGGTCCCAGGCTCCGCTTGACGGATGCCGACGTGCCCGGGGCCTGGTCCGGCGGCTCGGAGTTGCCGGGCGGACGCCAGCCGCGCTCGGTGATGTCGTCGTCGGCCGGGCGCGCGGACCGGGCGAGACGCGGCTCGATGACCTTCTCGAGCACGATGAACAGCACCGGCGTCGGCAGCCGCGGGCCGAGCCCTCCCCCGCACGCCGTGCACGATCTCCTCGCCGCACGCTCCGTCTTCCGGAGCCGCGGCTCGTCGCTGTGCGGAACTCAGCTCGTCGCCCTCTCCTCGTGATACGCCGAGATGCTCTCGTACACTTCTTCCGGGAAGTCGAGGTCGCGGTAGACGTTGCCGGCGTCCGGGTCGTCCGGATTGGCGAGGATCGGGAAGTCCTGCTTCTCCTCGTAGCCGCGGATCGTGTCGGCGGCGGGCGGGCTGTAGTCGGCCTCGCGCACCTGGCGGACGAGCCCGCGCGCCTTCTCCTCGTCGACGTCCTCGTCCTGGCGGAGCAGGCCGACGAGCTCGTCCTCGTCGACGAAGTGGCGGGCCACGATCGCGAACACGAGCCGCCCGTAGTGGCCGATGTCCTTGCCCTCGCCGAGCGCGTCGAGCAGGTGCGCCATCATCGCGTTCTTCCTCAGGTCTTCCTTCGCCATGCCTCGTTCCTCCGGTTCACGGGCGGCTCCGGAGCGGGCTGCCGCGTGTCGTGCCGCGATCATGGCTCGAAGGCCCCGTCGCCCGACTTGACAGGCAATATGTACAGCACTCGGTCTCGCCTGTCTTCCCCTGGCCTTCGCCGGTGGTCTCTCCCGGCTCCGGGTGCAGGCGCATCGACCGGACGAGACGTGGCAAGCCGTCCTCTCGCGCCCCGCGCTTCCCGCACCCGTTACGCCCGTCGCTCGATCGTCGTCGCCCGGAGACGGGAAGGGGGCGATGGCCGACCCGGTCGCCGAGCGGCGTCCGTGCACGGACGCGTCCCGTGAGAGACTTCGGGGATGAGAGGATTCGCCCGAGTGGCGGCCGCCGTGCCGCACTGCCGCGTCGCCGACGTCGCGCACAACCGCGCCCGCACCCTCGCGCTGTGGCGCGAGGCGGACGTGGCCGGCGCCAACGTCGTCGTCTTTCCCGAGCTCGGCCTGTCGGGCTACAGCGTGCGCGACCTCGCGCTGAACACGACGCTGCTCGATGCCTGCGAGGACGCGCTCGGCACGCTCGCCGCGGCCGGATCGGCGCTCGCCCCGCTCGCGATCGTCGGACTGCCGCTGCGGATCGCGCCCGGCGATGGCCACGCCGGCTTCCCGTGCGGCGGCCTGTACAACGTCGCCGCCGTGCTGCAGGGGGGCCAGGTGCTCGGCGTCGTGCCGAAGTCCTACCTGCCCGACTACCGCGAGTTCGAGGAGTCACGCTGGTTTCGCCCGGGCACCGACGTTCCGCCGGGCGCGACCTGCCGCCTCGCCGGCGAGACGATGCCGTTCGGCACCGATCTCCTGTTCCGGGGCACGCTCCCGGAACTCGTCGTCGGGGTCGAGATCTGCGAGGACCTCTGGGTGCAGTCGCCGCCCGCCGCGGAGCTCGCCTCGGCCGGCGCGACGGTGCTCTGCAACCTCTCGGGCTCGCCGTTCACCGTCGGCAAGGCGGAGCTGCGGCGCAACCTCGCCACGTCGATGTCGGATCGCGGCAAGTGCGCCTACGTCTACGTCGCCGCCGGCCCAGGCGAGTCCTCGACCGACGTCACGTTCGACGGCGACGCGTTCGTCTGCGAGAACGGCAGCGTGCTCGCCGAGTCCCGCCGTTTCCTCAGGAGCGACCAGCTCGTCGTCCAGGACGTCGACCTGGAGAGCCTCGCGTTCGAGCGGCGCTCGACGACGACGTTCGGAGACTGCGCGCGGGCGCAGTCGCGGTCGCGGGCCCGCGCCTGCCGTCACGTGCCGTTCGCCGCCGCCGAGCCTGCGGGCCTCGTGCGCGACGTCTCGCCGACCCCGTTCCTGCCGAAGGACCCGGCCACCCTCGCCACGCGCTGCTGGGAGATCTTCGAGATCCAGAGCAACGCGCTCGCGACACGCATGGCGGCCATCGGCGAGGGGGACGCCTCGCCCCGCCTGGTGCTCGGCGTCTCCGGCGGGCTCGACTCGACCCAGGCCGCCCTGGTCGCCGCCGCCGCGCTCGATCTGGCCGGCCGCCCGCGCGGCGAGCTTCTCTGCGTGACGATGCCGGGCTTCGGCACGAGCGACGGCACGCGCTCCAACGCCGAGACGCTAGCCGCGGCGCTCGGTGCCTCGTTCCGCGAGATCGGCATTTCCGAGGCGAGCCACAGCGTGCTCGGCGCGGTCGATCACCCGGCGGCCGAGGAGACCGGGAACGTCGCGGCGCTGCTCGCTCGGTTGCGCGAGAACCCGGCACTCGGCGACGTCACCCTCGAGAACGCGCAGGCGCGGCTCCGGACGCTGGTGCTGATGACGCTCGCCAACGACGTCGGCGGCATCGTCGTCGGCACGGGAGACCTGTCCGAGAAGGCGCTCGGCTGGTCGACCTACGCCGGCGACCACATCGCGATGTACGACGTCAACGCCGGCATCCCGAAGACCCTGATCCAGTTCGTCATCCGCTGGGTGGCGAACGAGCGGGCAGCGACCTGGAGCGACAGCGAGGCCCTGCGGGAGACGCTGTTCGCGATCCTCGACACGCCGATCTCCCCGGAGCTGCTGCCGCCCGATGCCGCCGGCGAGATCGCCCAGCTGACCGAGGAGACGCTCGGTCCCTACGAGCTGCACGATTTCTTCCTCTATCACTTCGTGCGCCATGGCGCCCGCCCCGCCCGCCTGCTCGATCTCGCCCGCGCCGCCTTTCCCGCCTCGCGCCACGACGACGCGACGCTGGTGCGCTGGCTGACGAAGTTCGCGTGGCGTTTCTTCACCCAGCAGTTCAAGCGCTCGTGCACGGCGGACGGGCCCAAGGTCGGCAGCGTCGCGCTGTCCCCGCGCGGCGACTGGCGCATGCCGTCGGACGCACGGCCCGACGCCTGGCTTGCGGACATCGAGGCCTGGTCGTCCGCGAGAGCCCCGGAGAAAGAGGCCTGAAGCGGTGACGGACGGCAGGACCGGCAGGAACCCGGAAAAGCGGGCGCCCCCCCCCTTGTCGACATCGACGTGCGACGCAACCCGGATCGGATGACGTGCCCGTTCAGACACTTCGGGTGCGGGCCCGCTCGAGACTCGTCGCGCGCGCGTCGTCCTCGTTCCTGCGACCCGTCCGGTACCAGTCGAAGAACTCGCGCACCATCTCCTTCTCGAGCGAGTTGATGCGATCGGTGGGGCAGAAGACGGTGATCGTCGTGACGATCTTGGCCAGCTCGTTGGTGGAGAACTCGACCGACGGGCGAGCGTCGGGGATGTCGATGCCGGTACGCTTCTCGAGCATCGCGTTGTAACGCTGCGCGGTCTCGGCGAAGGGAGCGGTCAGCGCGAGGATACGCGCTTCGAGCTTGTCCTCGGCGTCGATCGGGAAGGCGTCCGGCTCGATCGTGATCGAGAAGCTGTGGAACTGGTAGCGACGCAGGAAATTCTGGTTGATGACGCTCGAGGACAGGAACAGGCTGTTCGGCACGACGACCGTGCGGCCGGTGCAGGTGTAGCCGCGCGGCTCGATCTCCTGCAGTTGCGTGCTGAGGAGGTTCTTCTCGATGACCTCGCCGAACTGGCTCTGCACGCTGATCCAGTCACCGATGACGAAGGCGTTGGCCGAGCGCGAGAGCAGTGTTCCGAGCAGACAGAGCAGAAGCTCCTTCGTCGCGATGACGATGGCCACGGCGATCGCCGTGATCGACAGCGCGAACTCGTGCAGTTGCGGCAGCCACAGCGAGACGAGCACGACGAAGATCGCCGCGATGCTCGCGTGATGGATGGTCGATATCCGCCGCCTGTGCTCGGGCGAGAGGATGTCCGTCGAACGCCGGATCAGGATGATTCCGAGCTGGCGCAGGCCAAGAACGCCCGCGACCACGATCAACGTGAAAAGCGCGCGGTTGATCTCGACCCAATCCCAGAATCCCATCGTCCCGGCTCATCCCAGTCGCCACGTCCACGGCGCACGTGAGCGGCGCCGTGCGGACGCTCGAAGCATACGCGAGCCGTTCGACGGGTGCGTGTCCGCACGACACCTCGGGGCGTCCCGCACCGGCTCGCCTCTCGCGGGCAGGGCGAAGGCGGGCGCCGGCACGGGCGCCGGCACGGGCGCCGGCAAACGGACACCGCACGTCGACTTCCCGTGCGGCGCCCGTGCCGGAGATCAGAGCGCGCTGGCCCAGTCGTTGACTTCCTGCTCCGCCTGCTCGCGCTCGATGCCGTACTTCTCCTGCACGAGCACGACGAGCCGATCGCGATCGCCGCCGGTGCCGAGGATGTCCTCCTCGGTCAGATCGGCCCAGCGATCCTTGACCAGTCCGGCGGAGTTCTGCCAGTCGCCCTGCATCGCCGTCCAGCCTTCGTCGACCTCGGCCATGACATCGGCCGCAACATCCTCCGTGGCCGTGGCCACGGGCTCGATCGCCTCCGTCGGCTCCGACGTCTCGACAGCCAGCGGTTCGGCGTCGACCGGATCCGCAACCGTCGGGTCGGCAGAGTCGGGCTCGCCACCGCCGCAGGCGCCGAGCGCCAAGGCAAGCGACAGGGATACAGTGATCGGTGCAAGCTTGAGAATCATGGTCGTCTCTCCCGAGAAGGGGTGATCGGTGAATGACGGCGCGTCACGATGACCGCTCGCCCGCCATGTACCCACCTTAGGGACGCCGGCTACCGAATCGCCTTACAGGGCGGAAGACTGGCAGAATATCCACGGAGGGAGCGCCGCGCCGGCATTTCGTCGTGCGGCGTCGGAAATCCGCCGCCGCGCACCGCCCGCCAGGCAGGCGCCGGACCGACCGGCCGCACGATCAGGAGCCCCACCATGCCTGCCGACCACTCCGTCACCGGCCGCTGCCTCTGCGGCCGCGTCACGCTCGTCGCCGAATGTCCGGGACGCGATGTCGTCTACTGCCATTGTTCGCAGTGCCGGCGTCAGAGCGGGCACTTCTACGCCGCGACCGATGTCCTCGACGAGCACCTGACGATCGGCGACGACGATGCGCTCGCCTGGTACGCCGCGAGCGACGAGGCGAAACGCGGGTTCTGCCGCCATTGCGGCTCGGCACTGTTCTGGAAGGCCGACGGCAGCGCACGAACCTCGATCCTCGTCGGCTGTCTGGACGCGCCGACCGGTCTCGTCGGCACGTCGCATATCTTCACCGCGGACAAGGGCGACTACTACGAGCTCGACGACGGCCTCGAGCGGCACTCGGGCGATGCCTGAGAACGCCGAAGTCGGGTGGCGAGCTCGGCGACGTGCGGGTCGGCGAACCCCAGTCGCTCGAGCCCGTCGGCGAGCGACAGCACGTAGTCCGCGTTGGTACCGCTCGGCCCCGCGCTCGAGCGGATCGTGGCGGCGAGCTCGTCGAGCGGAGCGGGGCCGAGCCACGACGGGTTGAGCGGTGACGCCACCCAGGTGGTAGCGGTCACGCGTCGTCCGTCGTCGAGGTGCAGCACGAGGCGCTCGCGGACGTAGCCGTCCTTCTCGCGGTGATCGAGCCGCGCGAGCGTTTCTTCGGCCCGCTCGTCCGCGATGCGCCAGGCCATGCCCTCGCAGCGCCCGCCCGGCTCCGGCACGAGCGTGACGACGCGGCCGGGCGCACCGGGCACGCCGCGGTGATCGTGCGAGCCCTGCCAGAAGCGTCGTGCCCGGTCCGTCACGCGTGCCGTGCGGCGCTCCGCCCAGACGAAATCGGGACGCCAGATCAGCGAACCGTAGCCGAAGATCCAGAGCGGACCGCGTTCGGTCGGGCCGCGTTCGGTCGAGGCACGAACGGTCGTACCGTCGTCGGCCGGGTCGCGAACGGGAGGCACGGGCGCGCTCAGCGCAGCCAGATCTCGAGCGTACCGCTCTCCGGGAGCGGGCGGTAGAACGTCAGGTCGCGCACCCGCACATCGCCGAACAGAGGCTCGAGTGTGGTGCCGAGCTCAGCCGCCATCGCGGCGTCCCCGACGTGGAAGAAACGCACCTGATCGATCGAGGTGGTAGCGTCGACGGAGCGCCGCTCGACCTTCTCGGCACCGAGTCGTCCGAGCATTTCCTCGACGAGGGCGGCTGTCTGCGTCCGGGCGGACAGCGAGTGCACGACGATGCGCGAGCCGTCGCGCCAGTCGCGCGACGGTGCCGCGTCCGGTACCGATGGTCCGTCGCCGCGACGCGGCTCGATCCAGCGCGGGCGGAGCGTCACGCCGGCCGGGGCTTCGCCGGCCGGCACGGGTGCGATCGCGCCCGTCACCGCGGCAGCGCCCGGATCGACGAGCGTGCCCGCGTTCGCACCGGCGGTCACGCTTGTCTCCTTCGCACCGATGCCGTCACCACTGCTGCCACCATCGTCGGCCGACGCGCCCGGCACGGACGCGCACGCGAGCACGAGCAGGATAGCGCCCGCGGGTGCTTTCGAGGTGGCACGAGCGAAACGCCGTGGCCCGTGTCGCGGCGATGACCGCCCCGTCGACTGTTGCATCTTCTACCTCGATCGTCGGTCGACCCCGTCACCGGGTCGGACGGAACCGGTCGGCCCCACCGTGCCGCGCACCTTAGCTCGCGAGCCGACGGCCCGCCGTGACCGGTATCACGCGCCCGGGACGACCATCGGGTGAAGGACGGGTGAAGGACGTTCATCCACGCGTCACTCACGCGCGGGCCCGCGACGGGCGGCACGTACGGCTCGCCCGAGCCGGTAGCATGTCCCCATGAGCACTCCCGAACAGACATCGGATTCATCGACACCCGAGCAGTCGGAACCCGAGCGGTCGGAACCCGAGCTACCGGCGTCCGGGCTGCCGGCGTCCGGGCTGCCGGAGGACGCGGCCACCCTGCTCGCCGCGGCGGCCACGCGGATCGTCGCGGGCACCACGGCCGACACTTTCCTCGCCTGGTTCGTCGCCGAGGCGCCGACGCTTTCGCCGGAGCTGCAGGGCTGGCTGCGCACCGCCCGTGGCGAATCGCTCGACCGAGGCTTCGGGCGCGCGCTGTGGAACCGGTTCCCGCGCCCGGAGACACGCTTCAGGCCCTGCCCCCTGCCCGCCGTCGGGCGCAACGATCCCTGCCCTTGCGACTCGGGCAGGAAATTCAAGCGCTGCTGCCTGGCGACCGAGCCTTCGGTCGAGACGATGGCGAGCCTGCCGCTGTTGCTGTACGTGCTCGACGCGCTGCCGGACGATGCGCTCGACGCCGCCGATATCTCCGCCGCCGACCCCGATGACCTGCTCGAGGCGCTGGACGTCTGGGGAGAGGAAGGTGCGGGCGAGCGCGTCGTGCGTCTCGTCGCGCCGTTGTTCGGGTCGAGCGATCCGGCGAGTGACGAGGCGGGTGACGAAACCGGTGATCGAACGGACGATCGAGTCGACGGTCGGGCAGACGGTCAGGCGGACGGTCGGACAGGCGGGCGGGCGGGCGGACAGTCAAGCCGTCGGGAAAGCGGGCGGACAGGCGGGAGGCGCCTTCCGCGGCACGCTCCGGAGCTTCTAGAGACGCTGTTCGATCACTGGCCTTCCGGGTATCGCGAGACGCTCTTCGCCACCCTGAGCGAACGATGGTCGAACCACCGCGACGACGCGCTGGCGAGCATCGCGACCCTGACACGCGTGCGCGCGAGCATCGATAATCCGACGCGCGCCCGCGCGCTGCTGAAGGAGAGCGCGCGCCGATTCGCCGGCCACCCCGAATTCGACGAGATCGAGATCGATCTCCTGAACGCGGAGGGCCGGGTGGAGGAGGCCGTGCGACTCGCGACGACGCTCGGCGAGCGGCTGGTGCGTGCCGACCCCGCCGACCCGATGCTCGCCGATCACGCCGAGGCGCTGCTCGAACGGGCGACCTGGGTCGATCCCGAGTTCGCCCTCGAACGCGACCGCGCTGGCGACGACGTGCTCGATCGCCTGATCGTGCTGCTCGAGGAGACGCCACCCGCACCGGTCGCCGGCTCGCACGCGCCGATCGCCGCCGATCGCGAGCTCGTGCTCGCGCCGAGCACCACCCTCGCCCTGGTCGAGTCCGCCTGGCAGGGGCGGTTCGGAGGAGCGGATCGCGACACGTCTTCCGCCGACGACGGGCATGACGGGCACGATGCCGGGGGCGACGACGACGCGCGGGACGACACGCTGACGAGGATCGTCGAGTTCCTCGACGACGAACCGCTCGCGCTGTCGAGCTTCCGCGTGCTCGACGCGCTCGCGCGCGAAGCAGGCGGCTGGGGGCACGAGCCGTGGGCCGACGCGTTGCAGGTCCGGGTGCTGGAGCGCAGCGAGACACTGCTCTATCGGCATGTCTCGCGCGAGGTGGGGTTCGAGACCCCGGAGGGCCTGCCCGACTGGGACGCGATGGTCTGGGACACCGCGCCGCGCGTGTCGTCGGCGCACGCGGTCAACCGCGAGGCGCTCGACCTGCTCGCGGGCCTGATCGCCTGGCATCGGGCGGCAGGTTCCTCGCCGGAAGATCGCACGGCGACGCTGCTCGGCGCCCTGCAAGGGCTCGACCGCACGGCCTAGGACGAACGCGATGTTCTACAACGACCTGACGAGACGTCTGGATTTCGCACCGGATTCGGTGTGGACGGCGCTGTACGTGGCCTGGGTCGTCGGCAGCACCGTGTTCCTGCTGCTCCATCGCCGGCGTCCGACCACGACACTCACGTGGTTGCTCGCCTTCTGGACGATCCCTCTCCTGTCGGGGCTGGGCTACTTCCTGTTCGGGCCGCGTCGGCTCGACGACGAGAGCGGGCTCCGCCAGACGGCCCGGCGCCGCGCCGCCGAGGTCGTGCCCGAATCGCTTCCCGAGCTGCCGGCGGACTTTCTCGCCGAGTGCCCGTTCGCCGATCTCGCCCGCGTGCCACGCGCGCTCGGCGATCGCGATCCCGGCCCGCGCCGGGCCACCGCCATGACGCTCTACCGCGACGGCGAAAGTGCCTTCCCTGCGATCGAGCGCGCGTTCGACGAGGCGCGCGAGACGATCAACCTCGAGTACTACATCTGGCAGCCCGACCGGATCGGCACGCGCCTTCGCGACCGACTCGTCGCGTGTGCCGGGAGCGGCATCGCGGTACGTCTCGTCGTCGACGCGCTCGGGGCGAAGAACTGCGACGCGGACTTCTGGAAACCGCTTCTCGTCGCGGGCGGCGAGGTGCGGCGCTTCAACCCGCCGCACCCGCTGAAGCCGCAGCCGGGCAAGATCAACTTCCGCAGCCATCGAAAGATCGTCGTCGTCGACGGGCGGATCGCGTTCACCGGCGGCATCAACGTCAACGACCAGGACACCGCGCACGACGGAGCGCCCTGGCGTGACACGCACGTGCGCGTCGACGGCACGCCGGCGCTCGACCTGCAGGCGGTCTTCCTCGACGACTGGCTCTACGGCCTGCCGCTCGAGCAGGGCGATCGCCGACCGTCGGGGCCGGGTCACCTCGCGGGCGACGGCGAGGGACCGCCGTTGCCGGACGGTGTGGAGCACTGGTTTCCCGACCTTGCCGAGGGGCGGGGTCCGTGGGTGCAGGTCATCGACTCCGGTCCCGACGAGGAGTCGTTCGACATCCATCTCCTGATGTTCACGGCGATCACCTCGGCGCGCACGCGGCTGTGGATCACGACGCCGTACTTCGTGCCGGACGAAGCCATGCGGACGGCGCTGGCGAGCGCCGCCTCGCGCGGTGTCGACGTGCGCCTGATCCTGCCCGACAAGAGCGATTCGCGCCTCGTCGAGGCGGCCGCCGAGACCTACACGCGGGACATCGCCCGCCGTGGCGCCCGGGTCTGGCGCTACACGCCCGTCATGAACCACAGCAAGGTCATGATCGTCGACGACGCCTTCGCGATCGTCGGCACCGCCAACATGGACAACCGCAGCTTCCGGCTGAACTTCGAGCTCGTGCTCGCCGTGCACGACGAGGGCGTCACCGCCGAGCTCGCCCGGATGTTCGAGGACGACCTCGGAGAGTCGCGGGTGTTCCGTCCGGACGCCGAGACACCCGGGTTCGTCGGGCGCCTGATCGAGAACGCGTCGCGTCTCCTGTCGCCGCTGCTCTGAGTCTCAGGCGCAACCGGTTCGACGTCGTGCGACGGACACGCACGACAGTTTAAGCTTGCGCGCCTCCCTTCCCTCCCCCGACCCATCGGTACCCGCTCATGAAAGGTCAGCTCGCCCTCGTCACCGGCTCCACCAGCGGCATCGGCCTCGGCATCGCGCAAGCGCTCGCCGCCGCCGGCGCGAACATCGTCCTGAACGGCTTCGGCGACGCCGACGAGATCGAGCGCACCCGGCGCGAGCTCGAGAAGCGCCATTCAGTGACGGTGCTGTTCGAGGGAGTCGACCTGACCGACGTCGCCGCCGTCGAGGCGATGTTCGAGCGCCTCGCCGGGCACGGCGGCGTCGACATCCTCGTCAACAACGCCGGCATCCAGCACGTCGCCCCGCTCGAGTCGTTCGAGCCGGCGCGCTGGGACGCGGTCATCGCGGTCAACCTGACGGCGGCCTTCCACACCACCCGTCTCGCGCTGCCGGCGATGCGCGCGAAGGAGCACGGGCGGATCATCAACGTCGCCTCCGCCCACGGGCTCGTCGGCTCGCCGGAGAAGTCCGCCTACGTCGCCGCCAAGCACGGTCTCGTCGGGCTGACCAAGGTGACCGCGCTCGAGACCGCCGAGACGGGCGTCACCTGCAACGCGATCTGCCCCGGCTGGGTGCTGACGCCGCTGGTGCAGCAGCAGATCGACGAGCGTGCCGAGCGCGAGGGGCTGACGGGCGAGGAGGCGAAGCGCGCGCTGCTCGCCGAGAAGCAGCCGTCGCTCGAGTTCGTCAGCCCCGAGCAGCTCGCCGGACTCGTGCTGTTCCTGTGCAGCCCGGCGGCCGACCAGATGCGCGGCGCGAGCCTCGCGATGGACGGCGGCTGGACGGCGCGCTGAGCGGAGCGCCGGACGACGGGTCCGGCCACGCGAGCGGCGCATCGACCGACGGACCACGGAGACGAACCGGGCGACGTATCGGGAGACGAACGGGTCAGTCCGCGAGAAAGCGCCTCACCGTGTCGACCTGATCGGGCGCGATCAGCGTCGGCGCGTGGCCGACGCCGGCGACGGTCTCGAGCGTGGCACGCGGTCCGCGCCCGTCCGGCCCGCCGCGCGTCATGAGCTCGGCCGTGGCGGCGTCGAGCAGGTCCGATTCCTCGCCACGCAGCACGGTCACCGGACAGTCGATCGCCTCCCAGAGCGGCCAGAACGTCATGTCCTCGTCGGGCGGGCGCTCGAACGCCCGCGCGACGAGCGGGTCGAGATGTGAGACCCACTCGCCGTGCGACTCGACGAACTGGTGACGCGAAAGCAGCCGGAACTCCTCGTCGGTGTGCGGCCCGAACGATCTCATCCCGATCCGCAGCGCGGCCTCGGCCGCGGCGAAGTCGGCATGGCGCGTCGTGTCGCCGACGTAACCCGCGATGCGCACGAGCCCGGCGCGGGAGATGACGGGACCGATGTCGTTGAGGAGCAGGCGCTGGATCGGGTGGCCGGGCCGGCTCGCGAACGACATGCCGACCAGCCCGCCCATCGACGTTCCGACCCAGTCGACCGTGGCGCGATCGAGCCGCGCGACGAGCGCCCTGCAATCGGCGACGTATTGCGGGATGTCGTAGAACGCGGCGTCCGGCAGACGGTCCGACAGGCCCCGCCCCGGCATGTCCGGACAGACGACGCGACAGCCCTCGTCCGCGAGCGTCCCGGCGAGCCGGTCGAAATCGCCGCCGGTGCGGGTCAGGCCGTGCACGCAGACGACGGTGCGCCGCTCGTCGCCCGGCGGCAGCCACTCGCGATAGGCGACGCGGTGCCGCCCGCCCGGATGGGCGCAGATGACGTGATCGATGCGCGGTCCGTCGTTCACCGTGCCGCGCCCCGCGTTCAGGCGACCGCTCGCGGCGGCGGGTGCAGGAGCCGCCCGCCGCCGTCCGGATCGTCGGTGAAGAGGCACAGCGCCGACGTGTCGAGCGACAGCGTGGCGGGCTGGCCCGGCGCGCCGGTGAAGCGCCCGGCGAGGCGTGCCGTGACCGGGCGTCCACCGAGCTCGAACGTGACCCAGGCATCGGCACCGGCGTTCTCCACCAGCGTCGGCACGATCTCGAGCGTCGACGTGGCGGTGCGGGCCTCGACGTTCTCGTTCGCGGCCCGACCGTTCGCGGCCCGACCGTTCGCGGCCCGACCGCCCGAGGCCCGTGCGAAAGCCTCGGGCCGGATGCCGACGACGACTCGCGCGAGCCCGCGCACGGCGTCGGGCGACGTGACGTCGAGCGTTCGCCCGTCGTCGAAGGCGAGCGCGCGCGCGTCGTCCCGGGGAGTGGCAGGCACCAGGTTCATCGGCGGCGACCCCATGAAATCGGCGACGAACGTGTTGGCCGGGCGCTCGTAGATCGTCTCGGGGCAGGCGATCTGCTGCACGACGCCGCCCTTCAGCACCACGATGCGCGTGGCGAGCGTCATCGCCTCGATCTGGTCGTGGGTGACGTAGACGATCGACGCACCGGTGCTCTCGTGCACGCGCTTGATCTCGGCCCGCATCTCGACGCGGAGCTTGGCGTCGAGGTTGGACAAGGGCTCGTCGAACAGGAACAGCGCGGGATCGCGCACCAGCGCCCGACCCATCGCGACGCGCTGGCGCTGGCCGCCAGAGAGCTCGGCGGGGCGGCGCTCCAGGGGATGGCCGATCTGCAGGAGCTCGGCCACCTCGGCGACACGCCGGCGGATGGTCGGCTTCGGCACGCGCCGCACCCGCATGCCGAAGCCGATGTTGTCGGCCACGCTCATCGTCGGGTAGAGCGCGTAGGACTGGAACACCATCGCGATATCGCGCTCGCGCGGCGGCACGTCGGTGACGTCGCGTCCGGCGATCTCGAGCCGTCCGTCCGAGACCTCCTCGAGACCGGCTATGCAGTTCAGGAGCGTGGACTTCCCGCAGCCCGACGGGCCGACGAGCACGAGGAATTCGCCCGGTGCCATGTCCACGTCGATGCCGGCGAGCACGACGGTCTCGCCGAAGCGCTTGTGCAGGGCATCGATGACGAGCGCGCGTCCGCCGCCACGACCGTCCACCACCCCGGCCGGGTTCGCGTTCGTCGCCTCGCCGGTCGGTCCGATCATCGATACGGCCGTCGCGCTCATCGGCTGGGTACCCCGTCTCGTCTCCGTCGGAGAGTACCGCTCCGGGCCGCCGTTGCGGAAGCCTCCGCACATCCGTCACGATCGGGCGTCGACAGCCCGAGACGAGCTCCCGTCCATGCAGACGCCCCGCTTCCCCGTCCCCGCCCGTTGCGCCGCTCACGGCGCCACCCACGGCGCCGCGCGGGATGTCCTGCCACTCGCACCGCGGGGTGCCGCCGGACGGGTCCGGCACATCACGCTGGCGGCCGTCGTCGTCGGCGCGTCGCTCGCCACTCCGGCCAGCGCGTTCGAGGACGACACCCTGGTGATCTGGATCGGGGAGAACAAGGCACCGGACGCGATGAGAGCGGCGGTCGCCCCGTTCGTCGAGGATCCCGGCATCGCCGTGCGCATCGAGGAGGTCGAGCCGCTGCCGGACAAGTTCCAGCAGGCGGCGGCGACCGGCGACGGCCCCGATCTCGTCCTCTACGCGCACGACCGCTTCGGCGAGTGGGCCGCGGGCGGGCTGATCGCGCCGGTCGAGCCGGGTGCCGGGTTCACCGACGGCGTGCTGGACACGGCGGTATGGCGCTGACGTTCGCCGTCGGGCTGGCGCTCGCGACGGTGCTGCAATGGCCGCACCTCAAGGGCAAGACGCTCTACCGGATCCTCCTGATCCTGCCGTACGCGGTGCCGTCGTTCATCTCCATCCTGGTGTTCCGCGGCATCTTCAATCAGAACTTCGGCGAGGTGAACCTGATCCTCGAGACCCTGTTCGGCATCCGCCCGGACTGGTTCACCGACGCGACCCTCGCCCGCTCGATGATCCTCGGCGTCAACGTCTGGCTCGGCTACCCGTACATGATGCTGCTCGCGATGGGTTTCCTGCAGGGCGTGCCGGAGGATCAGAAGAAGGCCGCCGCCCTCGAGGGCGCCGGCGCGCTCCGCGTGTTCCTCACGATCACGCTGCCACAGATCCTGCCGCCCTTCCTGCCGCTGCTGATCGCGACGTTCGCGTTCAACTTCAACAACCTCGTGCTGATCCTGCTGCTGACCGGCGGCGGGCCGGACATTCCCGGGACCGTGATCCCGGCGGGGCACACCGACATCCTCGGCTCGTTCACCTACCGCATGGCGTTCGACGACTCGGGCCGCCGGTTCGGTCTCGCCGGGGCGATCACGTTCCTGATCTTCCTCGTCGTCGCGGCGATCGCCTACGCGAACCTCGTCGCCATGCGCCGGGCGACGGCACGGGCGGCGCGATGAGGACCGGCGGCGACCCGGGGACGGGCCCGTGCACCCGGACGGCGAGCTCCCGGCGCGAGCCGGGCGGACCGGGGACGGTGGCGGCGAGGAGCGGACCATGATCGTCGAGAACCCGAGGGAGCTCTTGTGGAGGAAGCTCGCCGCGCACGGCTTCCTGATCCTCTTCATCGCGATCACGATGTTCCCGTTCCTGATGGTCGTGTCGATCTCGTTCCGCACGGGCAACTTCACGATCGGCTCGCTGCTGCCGAAGAACCCGACCCTCGAGCACTGGTACCTCGCGTTCGGGCTCGACTACACGCGCCCCGACGGCACCGTCGTCCGCCCGCCCTATCCGGTGCTCCTGTGGATGTGGAACTCGATCAAGGTCGCGCTGATCGCCGCGTTCGGCGTGCTGCTGCTCGCGACCACGTCGGCCTACGCGTTCAGCCGCGTGCGCTTCCGGGGTCGGTTGCCGCTGCTCGATTCGCTGTTCGTCATCCAGATGTTCCCGACCACGCTCGCGCTGGTCGCGCTGTACGCGATCTTCGACTCGCTCGGGGACGTCTCGCCGCTTCTCGGCATCGACAGCCACTGGGCACTCGTCATCGTCTACCTGTCGGCCGTGACGCTGCACATCTGGACGATCAAGGGGTATTTCGACGGGCTCGATCCGGCGCTGGACAAGGCGGCACAGATCGACGGGGCGACGCCGTGGCAGACGTTCCGGCTCGTGTTCCTGCCGCTGGCCGTGCCGATCGTGGCGGTCGTCTTCGTGCTCGCCTTCATCGGCTTCGTCAACGACTACCCGATCGCCTCGGTGCTGATCCGCTCGCAGGACCAGATGACCCTCGCCGTCGGCTCGCGGCTCTACCTGAACGAGTTCAAGTACCTCTGGGGCGACTTCGCCGCCGCGGCGATCCTGTCGGGCGTGCCGATCACGATCGTCTTCCTGATCGCCCAGCGCTATCTCGTTTCCGGTCTCGCCGAGGGCGGCGTGAAAGGCTGAAGGGTTCGCGCGTGAAGTCGCGGGGCGGAGCATCGACGGCGGGTGTCTCCCGGGTCCGCTCAACCGGTGCCGGCCAGCACGACCGGCGCGTCGTCGCGCAGGAGTTCGGCGATCGGCGCCGGTTCGTGCAGCAGCCATCCCTGCACGAAGTCGATGCCGATGTCGCGCAATCGGTCGAGCACCGCCGGCGTCTCGACGAACTCGGCCACGGTCTTGACGTTCATGACGCGGGCGACCTCGGCGAAGCAGCGCACGGCGGCGGCGTCGAGCGCGTCCTCGGTCAGCTCGCGCACGAACTGTCCGTCGATCTTCAGATAGTCCACCGGCAGCGACTTCAGGTAGCCGAACGACGAGGCGCCGGCGCCGAAGTCGTCGAGCGCGATCCTGACGCCGAGCGCCCGCAGCTCGTTGATGAACGACGCCGCATCGCCGAGGTTGGTGACCGCGGCGGTCTCGGTGATCTCCAGACAGAGCGAGGCGCAGATGCCGCCGCCCGCCTCCCTGAGGCGCGCCAGCGTGTCGCGCTGGAACTTCCGGTCCCCGAACGACTGACCCGACAGGTTGATCCAGAGCGTGCCGACGTCGACCCGGTCGCGGTGTTCGGCCAACCAGTCGATGACGTGCCCGAGCACCCACTGATCGATGCGGTCGATCAGGTTGAAGCGCTCCGCGGCCGGCAGGAAGGCGCCGGGCAGCACCGCCTCGCCGTCGTCCCCGCGCAGGCGGATCAGCACCTCGGCGTGATGATCGGCCGCCCGCGTCTCGTCACCACCCGCGAAGCCCTCCGGCAGCAGGTCCAACGTGCCGATGCGCTGCGCGTAGAGCTCGAACCCGTCGTCGTCGAGCGCCGTCTCGAGGCGGGTCGCCCAGCGCGTCTGGGCGCGACGCGCGTGCATCGCCCGATCGGTCTCGCTCCAGACGTGCAGGCGGTTGCGCCCGCTCTCCTTGGCCGCGTAGCAGGCCGTGTCGGCCGCCCGCACGATGCTCGCGGTGTCCTCCCACGCGGCACTCAGCGGCACCAGTCCGATGCTGGCCCCGATCCGGAAGCGCTCGCCCTGGTGGACGAAGCGGAACTCGTCCATCAGATCGCAGACCTCCTGGGCCACGGCGCGCGCGCGCTCGAGCGGGCAGTGCTCGAGAATGATGGCGAACTCGTCCCCGCCGAGACGCACGAGCAGGTCCTCGGCGCGCACGGTCCGGGCGAGCAGGCGTCCGACCTGCCGCAGGAGCAGGTCCCCCGCCGCGTGTCCGCAGGTGTCGTTGACGATCTTGAACCGGTCGAGATCGATGAACAGGAGCGCGTGCTCGGCATCGCTCCCGCCGAGCGTGTCGTGCAGGCGTTCGAGCGCGCCCTCGAACGAGGAGCGGTTGGCGAGCCCGGTCAGCTCGTCGTGAGTCGCCCGCCAGGCCATCTCGTTGGCCGCCGAGCGCTGCTCGGTGACGTCGTGGAACACCACGACGGCGCCGAACACCTCACCGGTATCGTTCCTGATCGGCGCGGCCGAATCCTCGATCCAGCGCTGCCTGCCGTCGCGGGCGATCAGCATCTTGTCCGCGGCGAGACCGGTGATGCGATCCTCGTCGAGGCAGGTACGCACGAGATCGGGCACCTGCTCGCGCGTCTCCTCGTCGACGAGGTGAAAGACCTCGTCGAGCGGAAGGCCGCGCGCCTCGGCATCGCTCCAGCCGACCATCGCCTCGGCCACGGGGTTCATCCACAGCACGTGACCGGCCGGATCGGTCGTGATGACGCCGTCGCCGATCGAGTGCAGCGTGACCCTGAGGATCTCGTGCTGGCGGGCGAACTCGCGCGCGACGCGGCGCTCCTCGGTCACGTCCTGATTGGTGCCGACCAGGCGCAGCGCGCGCCCGTCGGAGCCGCGTACCGCGCGCGCCGTGCCGTAGAGCTCTCGTTCCTCGCCTTTCGCGGTGACCACCCGGAACGTCAGTTCGCTCCAGTCGAGCTCGCAGATCACCTCGCGCGCGTGCATCCGGAGCCGTTCGCGATCGTCCGGGTGCACGAAACCGACCCAGCGTTCGCCGTCGATCGAGTCCTCGTCGCCGGGCTTCAGCCCGTACAGAGTCCACATCTGCTCGTCCCAGACGAAACGTCCGCTGGCGACGTCGAAGTCCCAGATGCCGATGCCGCCGCTCTCGGTCGCGAGCGACAGCCGCTCGTTGACGCGCTCGAGCTCGCGATGGCTGCTGCCGAGCTCGGAGAGCCGTCGCATCGCGTGATCGGTGACATCCTGGATCGCCCCGGTCAGACGCACCGGCCGGCCTTCGTGGCGCTCGACCGAACCGATCACGCGCACCATGATCCGCTGTCCGTCCACGCGCACCATCGGCACCTCGACATCGAAGCTCTGCCCGCCGGCGGTCGCCCGCTCGACGGCGGTGACGATGATCGGCCTCGCGACCGGGCCGAAGAACGCGTAGCTCTCCTCGAGCGTCGGTCGGTAGCCGGGCTCGTGCCCGTGGATGCGGCAGGTCTCGTCGGACCAGCTCACGCGCCGCTCGGCGATATCCATCTGCCACCCGCCGACACCCGCCATGCGTCCGACGCGACCGAGCGCCTGCTCGTTCTCGCGAAGCATCGCCTCTTGGCGCTTGCGCGACGTGATGTCCTGCAGCGTGCCGTGCACGACGAGCGGCTCGCCGTCGCCGACCGGACGGGCAACCGCGCGATGGAGCACCCAGATCCAGGCCTCGCCCGAACGCACGCGGACATCCATCTCGCGTGTCTCGGCCCGACCCTCGACGAGGGCGGCGAGCCCCTGCGAGAACGTCACGCGGTCGTCGGGATGGACCCGCGCGACCCACGACTCGATGGACAGGCGTCGGCAATCGTCGGAGTCGAGAGCCTGGATCTCGCACCAGCGCGCGTTCACGACGAGCTCGTCGCACGCCGAGTACCACTCCCAAAGGCCGTCGAGGCGGTTGACCTGGAAGTCGGTCGTCATGGGGCTGCTCCCTCGCGATCGCCGGCGGCCCGGACGGGGCGCGGTGGACGGGATTCAAGAGATCCCGTTCCCGGTCGACCTGCAAGAACGGTGCCCGGATCGGTCCGGTGATTCGACGAAACCGGTGCCGCCGGGTGCGGCAGGGAAGCCCGGCCCCTCTCGTCCGGGCGAGCCGTCAGAGCATCCAGAGCACCACGGTCAGCACCAGCGCGCCGAGCGAGAACAGGCTCGCCAGCAGCTTCAGGCTGCCCCGCTCGACCGGTTCGGCCGCGTGCCCGTCGAGCCGATCGTGCAAGCGGGAGGCGGAGCGATGGGCCGCCCAGAAGATCGCCAGCGCGATCAGCACGAACAGCGTGGCGCCGGATTTCGCGAACCAGGCGGGTTCGGTCTTGCCGAAGATCGCGTGGAAGCCGAGCCCGATGCCGCAGGAGGCGAGCCCGGTGCGCATCCAGCCGGCGAACGTGCGCTCGTTGGCGAGCAGCGTGCGGTCCTCCGCCCAGTCGGTACGATCCTGAGCGAGGCTCTGCTTGTCCGGGGTCTCCTCCATCGGCGGTCACCGTACACGAGCGAGGCGGGATGCGCCGGACATCGGGCACCGCCGCGGAGCCCTCCCCGGGGCCGTCCTCCTCAGGCCGTCGTCTCCTCGACGAGCCCCAGTCTCTCGATCATGCGCTCGCGCATGACGAACTTCCGCGCCTTGCCGGTCACGGTCATCGGGATCTCCTCGACGATCTCGACGACGGCGGGGACCTTGAAATGACTGATCTGCCCTTCGCAGAACGCGCGCACGCTCGCGGAAGTGACGTCGGCACCGCCGGCGTCCGCCGCCTTCGGCACGAGCCAGGCGCAGACCGCCTCACCGTATCTCGGGTCGGGGATGCCGAACACCTGCACCTGGGCCACGCCGGGCATCCGGTACAGGAATTCCTCGATCTCGCGCGGGTAGACGTTCTCGCCGCCGCGGACGATCATGTCCTTGACCCGTCCGGTGATGTTGCAGAAGCCCTCCGCGTCGAGCGTCGCGAGATCCCCGGTGTGCATCCAGCCGTCCTCGTCGATGCTTCGCGCCGTCTGTTCCGGCTCGTCCCAGTAGCCCCTCATGACCGAGTAGCCGCGCGTGCAGAGCTCGCCCTGCTCGCCGACGGCGACGGTGTCTCCCGCCTCGTCGACGATTCTCGCCTCGACGTGCGGATGCACCTGCCCGACTGACGACACGCGCTTGTCGAGCGGGTCGTCCACGCCGCTCTGGAACGACACCGGGCTCGTCTTCGTCATGCCGTAGGCGATCGTCACCTCGGCCATGTTCATCGTCGACCGCACCCGCTTCATGACCTCGACCGGGCACGGGGAGCCGGCCATGATGCCGGTGCGCAGCGCCGTGACGTCGGTGCCGGCGAGAGCGGGGTGATCGAGCATCGCCAGGAACATCGTCGGCACGCCGTAGAGCGCCGAGCAGCGCTCGCCCCCGACGGCGGCGAGCGTGCTCGCCGGGTCGAAACCCTCTGACGGGACGATCATCGTCGCGCCGCGCGTCACGCAACCGAGCGTGCCCATGACCATGCCGAAGCAGTGGTAGAACGGCACCGGTATGCAGAGCCGATCGCGTTCGCCCAGGCGCATCGCGCCGGTGACGAAGTACGCGTTGTTGACGATGTTGCGGTGCGACAGCGTCGCTCCCTTGGGGAGCCCCGTCGTGCCGCTCGTGAACTGGATGTTGATCGGATCGTCCGGATCGAGCGTGGCCGTGATCCGCTCGAGCGCGGCCTTGTCGGCACCGGCGTCGGGCGGCAGCGGCACGTCGGGGGCGGCACCCGCCACATCGGCGAAACCGAGCCGGCGAGCGCCCGATCCGTCGTCGTTCCGGCTCCCGCCCACGTCGCCTGCGCCTCGATTCACGGCCGGGTTCGCGGCTCGTCCCGCCCCCTGCCCCGCCGACTCGCGCGCCCCGTCGCCGGTCGTGACGACGAACTCCAGCGTGCTCACGCGCGGCGCGACCTCGGCGAGCATGCCGAGGTAGTCCGATGTCTTGAACCGCTCGGCCGTGATCAGCAGGCGGCAGCCGACCTTGGTCAGCGCGAACTCGAGCTCGGCGACGCGGTAGGCGGGGTTGACGTTGACCAGCACGAGCCCGACGCGCGCGGTCGCGAACTGCGCCAGCAGCCACTCGGGACGGTTCGGCGACCAGATGCCGACCCGCTCGCCGGGGGCGAGCCCGAGCGCCAGGAGACCGCTCGCCAGGGCATCCACGCGCGCCGCGAGCGCAGCCCAGGTCCAGCGCACGCCGGCCTCGACGAACACCGCCGCCTCGCGCTCGGCGTGCGCGGCGACGGTGCGCGCGAGCAGCGCCGGGATCGTCGTCTCGAGCAGCGGCTCGTCGACGGCGCCGGCGACGGCGGAGAGTCCGTCGCGCGGGACACGACGGTCGGCGACGGCGTCCCGCGCGGCGGCACCGCCACCGCCGGGACCGCCTTCGGGGGCCGTCACCTACGCGCCCATTCCGCCCATGCCCGGACCGCCCATGCCCGGCGGCATGCGCCCCTTCATCTGGCGCATCATCTTCGCCATGCCGCCCTTGCTCATCTTCTTCATCATGCGGCTCATCTGCATGTGCTGCTTGAGCAGCCGGTTCAGGTCCTGCACCTGCAGGCCCGCCCCCGCGGCGATGCGCTTCTTGCGCGAGCCCTTCAGGATCGCCGGGTGCCTGCGCTCCTGCGGCGTCATCGAGTTCACCAGCGCGATCATGCGCCGGAACTCGGTGTCGTTCGCCTGGTTCTTCACGGCCTCGGGCATCTCGCTCATGCCGGGCATCTTCTCCATCAGCGCCGCCATGCCGCCCATGTTCGCCATCTGCTCGAGCTGCTCCTTCAGGTCGTTCAGGTCGAACGCCTTGCCCTTCTGCATCTTCCGGGCGAACTTCTCGGCCTTGTCGTGATCGACCTTGGCAGTCACCTCCTCGACGAGACTGACGACGTCGCCCATGCCGAGGATGCGCGAGGCGATCCGGTCGGGGTGGAAGACCTCGAGCGCGTCGCTCTTCTCGCCCGCCCCGATGAACTTGATCGGCTTGCCGGTCACGACCCGCACCGACAGCGCCGCGCCACCGCGCGCGTCCCCGTCGGTCTTGGTCAGGACGACGCCGGTCAGCGGCAGCGCCTCGCCGAACGCGGCGGCGGTGCTGGCCGCGTCCTGGCCGCTCATGCTGTCGACCACGAACAGTGTCTCGATCGGACGGACGGCGCCGTGCAGCTCCTTGATCTCGGTCATCATCGCCTCGTCGATCGCCAGACGTCCGGCGGTGTCGACGAGCAGCACGTCGACGAGCTGCTTGCTCGCCGCGTCGACGGCCGCGCGGGCGATGTCGACGGGCTTCTGGTCCGGGGAGCTCGGGAAGAAGATCGCCCCGACGGAACCGGCGAGCGTCTCGAGCTGGCCGATCGCGGCCGGTCGGTAGACGTCGCAGCTGACGACCATGACCTTCTTCTTGTCGCGCTCCTTCAGGCGGCGGGCGAGCTTGGCGACGGTCGTGGTCTTGCCCGCCCCCTGCAGCCCGGCCATCAGCACCACCGCCGGCGGCTGGGTGGCGAGGTTCAGCGGCTCCGCCTCCGCCCCCATGACGGCGACGAGCTCGTCGTTGACGACCTTGATCAGCGCCTGACCGGGGGAGAGGCTGCCGAGCACCTCCTGACCGAGCGCCTTCTCGCGCACGCCGTCGACCAGCTGACGCACGACCGGCAGCGCGACGTCCGCCTCGAGTAACGCCAGGCGGACCTCCCGCAGGGTGTCCTTGATGTTCTCCTCGGTCAGGCGACCCTGCCCGCGGAGGTTCTTGATGGTGCGGCCGAGCCGCTCGCTGAGGCTGTCGAACATGGGACGGGATCCGGAGACGCGGTCGGTCGAGTATATAAGGGGCCGCGCCGCCCCGGCCCGCCCGATCGCGGCCCGCCCGACTACCCGTCGCGGCCCGGGGACGCATGCTATTCTGCCGACCGAGATGGCCAACCTCATGCTTTCCGTCGCCGCGGCCCTGTTCTACAGCGTCGCGAGCGCGCGGCTATACGTGTCGCTCGGTCACGCGCATCGACCGACCCCGGTCGCCCCGAGCGTACCTTCGCCGTCTCCGCGGGGCATCCGCCGGCGACTCACGCTCGCGCTCGCGGGCATCGCCCTGGTGTTCCATACCTGGGTCGCGCTGTCGCTCACCGGCTGGCCCGAGTCGCTGCACCTGCCGTTCTTCACGGCGCTCGCCGTCACCGCGATCGGCGTCGTGCTGTTGCAGCTCGTGCTGTGCCTGCGTCAGCCGGCCGACTACCTCGGCCTCGCCGTCTACCCGCTGGCCGCCGTCGCGCTGCTCGCGAGCCAGGCCTCGGGTCAGGGGCACGCCATCCAGGGCCACGCGATCCAGATCCACGTGCTGCTGTCGGTGCTCGCCTACGCGGTGCTCTCGCTCGCCGCGGCGCAGGCCGGCCTCGTCTCGATCCAGCGTCACTATCTCAGCCGGCATCGCCCGGGCGGCTTCATGCGGGCGCTGCCGCCGCTCGACACGACCGAGCGGCTGCTGTTCGCGCTCCTGACGGCGGGGTTCGCCCTGCTGACGCTGTCGCTCGCGAGCGGCTTCTTCTACCTCGAGGACATGTTCGCCCAGCACCTCGTGCACAAGACGGTGCTGGCCTGCATGGCCTGGGCGATCTTCGGGGTGTTGCTGTTCGGCCGCTGGCGCTTCGGCTGGCGCGGGCGCCGCGCCGTGCAGTTGACGCTCGCGGGGTTCGGCGTGCTGATCCTCGCCTACTTCGGCAGCAAGCTCGTGCTCGAAGTGATCCTGCAGCGCGCCTGACGATGACACTTCCGACGAGGACCCGACGTACTTGAACACCCTTCCCATCGGCGCGCTGTTCGCGATACTGGCGCTGCTGGTCCTTGTCTCGGGTTTCTTCTCGGGCTCCGAGACCGCCCTGATGTCGCTGAACCGCTACCGCCTGAAGCACCTGGCCAACGGCGGGCACAAGGGCGCCCAGCGGACCGCACGCCTGCTCGAACGGCCGGACCGGTTGATCAGCCTGATCCTGCTCGGCAACAACTTCGTCAACATCCTCGCCTCGGCGATCGCGACGGTCATCGCGCTCCGGCTGATGGGGGAGCCCGGCATCGCGGTCGCGACGGGACTCCTGACGATCGTCATCCTGGTGTTCGCCGAGGTCACGCCGAAGACCTTCGCCACGCGCCGCGCCGAGCAGGTCGCCTTCTTCGCCTCGGCGGTCTACGGGCCGCTGATGACCCTGACCTTCCCGCTCGTCCTCGCGGTCAACTGGATCAGCTCCACGCTGCTCCGCCTGCTGAAGGCCGAGGCCCCCTCCGGCGACGAGGAACATCTCTCGAGCGAGGAGCTGCGCACCGTCCTCAACGAGACCGCCGGCATGGTGCCCCGGCGGCATCGCGAGATGCTGCTGAACATCCTCGATCTCGGCACCGTCTCGGTCAACGAGATCATGGTGCCGAGAAACGAGATCGTCGGCATCGACCTCGCCGACCCGTGGGAGCAGGTCGTGCGCGAGATCGGCGAGAGCCCGCACAGCCGCCTGCTCGTCTACCGCGAGAACGTCGACGACGTCGTCGGCTTCGTCTACCTCAGGAAGATGCTCGACGCGCTCAGGAGCGGACGCATCACGCGCGAGTACCTGGACTCCGTCGTGCGCGACCCGTACTTCATTCCCGAGGGCACGACGCTGACGGTGCAGTTGCTGAACTTCCAGCGGGAGAGGCGCCGCATCGGTCTCGTCGTCGACGAGTACGGCGACATCCAGGGCATGATCACGCTGGAGGACATCCTCGAGGAGATCGTCGGCGAGTTCGACAACGACCCGCAGGTCACCCCCGCCGAGATCCGGCCCCAGGACGACGGCAGCTTCATCGTCGACGGCACCACCCAGGTGCGCAACCTCGGCAAGGCGCTGAACTGGACGCTGCCGTCGGAAGGGCCGAAGACGATGAACGGCATCGTCCTCGAGCACTTCGAGAACTTTCCGCCCGAGGGGGCGGTGTTCTCGTTCAACGGCCACGCGATGACCGTGCTCGCGGTCGACGGCAACCGGGTCAGCCAGGTGCGCATCGAGCCTGCCGCCGACGACGAGGACAGCGGCCCGCCGCTCGCCGCCGGCGCGGGCTGAGCAACGGCCGGAACGCCTCCCGGAACGCCTCCCGGGGCGACGGCCGGAACGACGGCCGGAGCACCGTCCCGATACAGTACAATCGTACAGTGACGGCGAGCGGAAAGGACGATGGCGAAGCCCAGGGTGCTGTACCAGTGCACCGCCTGCGCCGCGACGGCGACGAAGTGGAACGGGCAGTGCGCGGACTGCGGCGAGTGGAACACGCTGGAGGAGACGGTCGCGGTCGCGCCGCCCTCGGGCGCGGCGGCCGGCGGCGGGCGCTTCGCGGGCTACGCCGGGGCGAGCGGCATCATCAACGCCGCCGATGTCGAGCTGGTCGCCGAGGCGCGCATCGGCACCGGTCTCTCGGAGCTCGACCGGGTGCTCGGCGGCGGGCTCGTCACCGGCTCGGTGACGCTGCTCGGCGGTGACCCGGGTATCGGCAAGTCGACGCTGCTGACGCAGTCGCTCGCGAACCTGAGCGAGCGCCATCGCGTGCTCTACGTCACCGGCGAGGAGTCGCTGCAGCAGGTGACGCTGCGCGCGCGCCGGCTCGACCTGCCGCAGGCGAACCTCCGGCTGCTCGCCGAGACGCGCGTCGAGGCGATCCTCGCGCACGCCGAGCGCGAGAAACCCGAGATCATGGTCGTCGACTCGATCCAGACTATGTACACCGAGATGCTGTCCTCCGCTCCCGGCGCCGTCGCCCAGGTGCGCGAGAGCGCCGCGCGGCTCGTGCGCTTCGCCAAGGCCTCCGGCACGTCGATCTTCCTCGTCGGCCACGTCACCAAGGAAGGCGCGCTCGCCGGCCCCCGCGTGCTCGAGCACATGGTCGACACGGTGCTCTACTTCGAGGGTGACCCGGGCAACCGCTACCGGGTCATCCGCGCGGTCAAGAACCGCTTCGGGGCGGTCAACGAGCTCGGCGTGTTCGCGATGGACGAGTCGGGGCTCAAGAACGTCAAGAACCCCTCCGCGATCTTCCTGTCGCGCCACGCGGAGCCGGTCAGCGGCAGCGTCATCATGGTCACGCGCGAGGGCACGCGGCCGCTTCTCGTCGAGGCCCAGGCACTGGTCGACGCGAGTCACGGCAACCCGCGCCGGGTGACGCTCGGGCTCGAGCAGAACCGCCTGGCGATGCTGCTCGCGGTGCTGCACCGTCACGCCGGCATCGCCATGTTCGATCAGGACGTCTACGTCAACGTGGTCGGTGGCGTCAGGATCTCGGAGACGGCGGCGGACCTGCCCGTGCTGCTCGCCTCGCTGTCCTCGTTCCGCACGCGTCCGCTGCCGAGCGACCTGGTGGTGTTCGGCGAGGTCGGGCTGGCCGGCGAGGTGCGCCCCGTCGCGAACGGCGAGGAGCGGCTGCAGGAGGCGGCGAAGCACGGCTTCGAGCGGGCCATCGTGCCGAGGGCCAACGTCCCGAAGAAGGCCATCCCCGGACTCCGGGTGGACGGCATCGTGCGCCTGCACGAGGCGATCGAGCTGATCGACTGAACGGACGACCGGCGCTCGCGCGGCGAGGCGCGCTCCGCATCCGGGCACGCCCGCCGGCGCTTGCTAGACTGCCGTCCTCACCCCGAGGGCGTCGACGACCGTGCCGCGCAAGAGTGCCACCATTCCGAAGTCCACCCGGTTCGAGGACGCGCTCGGCGAACTCGAGACGATCGTGCGCGCGCTCGAGTCCGGGGAACAGAGCCTCGAGGAGTCGCTCGCGCAGTTCGAGCGCGGTGTCGGACTGTCGCGGTTCTGCCGCCAGAGCCTGGCCGATGCCGAGCGCCAGGTGAAGGTGCTGCTCGAGGAGGACGGCGCCGAGCGGCTCGCCGACTTCGATGCCGGGACCGGTGGCGAGCCGGAGAGCGCCGCCGCGGGCACGCCGAACGGCGACGGCGGCTCTCCTTCCGCACCGTGAGCCGCGCTCCCGTCGATTTTCTCGCCGCCTACCGCACGCGCGTCGACGCCGCGCTGCTGGAGTGCCTGCCCCCCCTCGGCGGCGCCTCCTCGCGCCTGTCCGAAGCGATGCGTTACGCCGTGACCGTCGGTGGCAAGCGCGTCCGGCCGGTGCTGACCTACGCGACGGGCCGGGCGCTCGACCTGCCGCTCGCGCGTCTCGACACGCCGGCCTGCGCCGTCGAGATGCTGCACGCCTACTCGCTCGTGCACGACGACCTGCCGGCCATGGACGACGACGACCTGCGCCGCGGCCAGCCCACCTGTCACCGTCGCTTCGACGAGGCGACGGCGATCCTCGCGGGCGACGCCCTGCAGGCGCTCGCGTTCACGATCCTCGCGAACGACGATCCGGCCCGGGGTGGCGAACGTGACGGCGAACCGGCCGCGCGGCCCGACGGCGGCACCTCGGCGGTGGCGCGGCTGGCGATGGTACGCATCCTCGGCGAGGCGAGCGGCGCGGACGGCATGGCCGCGGGGCAGGCGATCGATCTCGAGGCGGTCGGGCGCACGCTGACGCTCGAGGCGCTGGAGAACATGCACCGGCACAAGACCGGGGCGTTGATCCGCGCGAGCGTGGCGCTGGCCGTCGCCGTCGCCGAACGCGACGACCGGGCGCTCGCCGCGCGCCTCGACGGCTACGCCGCCGCCGTCGGACTCTCCTTCCAGATCGTCGACGACATCCTCGACGTGACCGGCGACACCGCGACCCTCGGCAAGACGCAGGGCGCCGACATCGCCCTCGACAAGCCCACCTACCCCGCCCTCCTCGGGCTCGACGGCGCGCGCCGTCACGCGGCCGACACGCACGAGCGGGCGCTGGCGAGCCTCGACGGGCTGAGCCCGGCGTTCGACGAGCTTCGCGCGCTGGCAACCTATGTGATCGAACGTACGTACTGAGGCAAGGGCGAGACCCGGACGACCGGGTCGAGCACTTCCGGATCGGCGACTTGTCAGCCGGCGGACGCGCTGGGAGAATGACGGGTGGACGATCAGACGGGGATACATGGATAACGCCGACTATCCGCTGCTCGACGCGATCGAGGAGCCGGACGACCTGCGCCGTCTCGACGAGAGCTCGCTCACGGCCCTGTGCGACGAGTTGCGGCGTTTCCTGGTCGAGTCGGTCGCGGTCACGGGGGGCCATCTCGGCGCGAGCCTCGGCACGATCGAGCTGACCGTCGCGCTGCACCATGTGTTCGACACCCCGAACGACCGCATCGTCTGGGACGTCGGGCACCAGACCTACGGCCACAAGATCCTGACCGGGCGGCGCGGACGGATGGGCACGATGCGCAAGCAGGGCGGTCTCGCCGGCTTCCCGAACCGGGCCGAGAGCGAGTACGACACCTTCGGCGTCGGCCACTCGAGCACGTCGATCAGCGCCGCTCTCGGCATGGCGCTCGCGATCCGCAGGCAGCACGAGACGCGTGCGGAGGGCGGTGCCGCCGGCGCGGCGGACGAGGACGAGGAGCGCCGCCGCGTGGTCGCGGTGATCGGCGACGGCGCGCTGACCGCGGGCCTCGCCTACGAGGCGCTGAACCACGCCGGCGGCGTCAAGGCGGACATGCTCGTCGTGCTGAACGACAACGACATGTCGATCTCGCCGAACGTCGGGGCGATGAACAAGTACCTCGCCCGCATGATGAGCGGCAAGCTCGTCACCGGCGCGCGCGAGAGCGGCAAGAAGGTGCTCGGCAGGGTGCCGACGATGCTCGAGCTGGCGCGGCGCACCGAGGAGCACGTCAAGGGCATGGTGGTGCCCTGCACGCTGTTCGAGGAGCTCGGGTTCAACTACTACGGTCCGGTCGACGGGCACGACGTGGACAGCCTCGTCGCGGTGCTCGGGAACCTCCGAGACATGCGCGGGCCGGTGTTCCTGCACTGCGTGACCAAGAAGGGCCACGGTTACCGCTTCGCCGAGGAGGACCCGCTCGCTCTGCATGCGGTCACGCCGTTCGATCCGGCCACCGGCAAGAGCCTCAAGAGCGGCAAGTCGAACCGCCCGACCTACACCAAGGTGTTCGGCGACTGGCTCTGCGACGCGGCCACGGCCGATCCGCGCGTCTGCGGCATCACGCCGGCGATGCGCGAGGGCTCCGGCCTGGTCGAGTTCGAGCAGCGCTTCCCCGGTCGCTACTACGACGTCGGGATCGCCGAGCAGCACTCGGTCACGCTCGCCGCGGGACTCGCCTGCGAGGGCCTGCGCCCGGTCGTCGCGATCTACTCGACGTTCCTGCAGAGGGCCTACGACCAGCTCGTGCACGACGTGGCGCTGCAGAACCTGCCCGTCGTGTTCGCGATCGATCGTGCCGGCGTCGTCGGCCCGGACGGCCCGACCCATGCCGGCAGCTTCGACCTGTCGTTCATGCGCTGCGTGCCGAACATGACGATCATGGCGCCGGCCGACGAGAACGAATGCCGGCGCATGCTCGCCACCGGCCTCGCGATCGACGGCCCGAGCGCGGTGCGCTACCCGCGCGGGCAGGGCCCGGGCGTCGACGTCGAGGACACGCTCGAGCCGTTGCCCGTCGGTGCGGCGGAGACGCGCGTGACGGGCGCCCGCGTCGCGCTGCTCGCGTTCGGCACGATGGTCGACCCGGCCGAGACGATCGGTGGCGAGCTCGGCTACACCGTCGTCAACATGCGCTTCGTCAAGCCGCTCGACGCGGCGTTGATCGAACGCGTCGCGGCCTCCCACGAGCTGGTCGTCACGCTCGAGGAGAACGCCGTTCCCGGGGGGGCGGGAGCGGGCGTGCTCGAACACCTCGCGGAGATCGGCTCGGAGACGCCGGTGCGTCTGATCGGCCTGCCCGACGAGTTCGTCGAGCACGGCAGCCGCGAGGAGCTGCTCGCGCGCTGCCGGCTCGACATCGGCGGACTGCGCGCCCGCCTCGGCGAGCTCGTCGCGGCCGAGGCGACCTTGCGCGACGCGGCGGCAGGCTGAAGGCCGGGCCGTCCGCCGGCCCGTCCATCCGTCGCTCGCGGAACCCGTGCCTGCCGGGGTGGCCCGGCGAGCGCCGCGATCGACGCCCGTCGGCCATTCCGTCACCGCCCGGGGCCTCGACCCGAACGTCCTCGAACCGAGCGCCGTCCGGGCCGTTCAGGCCCGGTGCGACCTCTGCGTGACGGCGGACGGCACGAGCGCCTCGCGCACGCCCAGGCGGCTCACGCGCGGTCGCTCCTCGATCACGGCCGACACCTCGGCCGGAACGGCAACGTCGGTCGTGTCGGCACGAGACCCGGCGATGTCGTCTCGTCCGGCATCGACCGCCGACCGGGCCGCGGCGGCCCCGTTCACCGCACCGACCGCGAACCACTCGCTGCAGCGGTGCTGGGCGAGCACGCTGACCCGCTCGTGGCGATCGTCGAGGTGCCCCAGCACCGTCGCCAGCGCCACCGCGTCCGAGTTGTTCTTCTCCGACAGGTGGCCGAGCAGGATGCAGTCGAGCGCCGCGTGATCGAGACCCGCGAGCAGTTCGCCCGCCTGCACGTTGCCGAGGTGGCCCCAGTCGCCGCGGATACGCGCCTGGAGCTGGGCGGGGTACGGGCCGTTCCTGAGCATCTCGAGATCGTAGTTGCACTCGACGACAAGGCCGTTGACACCCTCGAGCTTCTCCCGCACGTGCGGCGTGCAGGCGCCGAGGTCGGTCACCGTGGCGAAGCGGGCGCCGCCGGACTCGAACACGAACTGGCACGACTCGGCCGCGTCGTGCGGCGTCGGGAAGGGGTCGACGGCGACGTCGCCGATGACGAACGGCTCGTGCGCGCTGATCAGCCGGATGTCGGCGAAGCGCCGGTCGCGCGCGCGGTGATAGGTGCCGTGGGTCAGCCAGACCGGCACGCCGTGCTTGCGCGACAACGGCCCGGCCCCCTTCAGGTGATCGCCGTGCTCGTGGGTGACCAGCACGGCGTCGAGCATCGCCGGCGTCACGTCGAGCTCGGCCATGCGGGCGGTCGTCTCCTTCAGCGTGAACCCGCAGTCGATCAGCAGCAGCGACGTCGCCGAGCGGATCAGCACCGAGTTGCCGGCGCTGCCGCTGCCGAGAGCCGCGACGTGGAACAATCCCGCGCCCGCCCGCTCAGGCGAGCAGGGCCGCGCGCAACGCCTCGAGAGACTCGCGCTCCCGATCGGACGCGAGGCGCCGCCCGTCGGCATCGCTCAGCGAGACCCGCACCGCACCGACGTGGACCGGCACGAGCGTCAGCACGCGGGTCTCGCCACCCGTGACGTACTCGATGCGGCCGACGCCGTCGTCGCTGCCGGTCACGTCGAGCTCGAGCGCGGCGAGCGCGTCGCCGACGGCGCGGAACGCCGGTTCGTAACCTCGGTTGACGACGAGCAGGCTTCCGGCCGGCCCGCTCGACACCGACGCGCCGTCGAGCACGCTCGCCGCCTGGGCGGCGTCGAGCACGCCGCGCGCGCGCTGCTCGGTGACACCGAGGAAGACGAGCAGGCGCGCGAGCAGGGCGCCGGTGCCGTCGGCATCCTCCGTCGCATCGGCCGGCCAGGCGATGTCTCCGCCGCCGGTCGCGACGCTCTCGGACGCCTCCTGACGGCGTGCGAACAGCCGTGCACCGTCATCGGCACCACGCTCCAGACGAAACCCGAGCCGGCTGTAGCTCTCGCCGCCGATCAGGTTGCCGAGCAGCGAGCCCTCGCGCACCGCGCTCGCCGGCCGCCACTGGGTGAAGAGCGTTCCGGCGGTCGGCTCGGTCGCCTCGATGCGGTACTTCTCCTTCCTCGCGAACGCGAGCAGGCGCGGCCAGAGATCCTCCGGGGTCGCGGCGAAGTCGAGCCACGCGGCGCCGCCCTCGCGCACGAAGCGCACGTCGTCGAAGACCGGCAGCAGCGTGTCGCGCGACGTCGCGCCGCCCTCGGTGCCGGGCAGCACGAACTGCTCGCCGTCGCTGACGTCGGTCAGGTCGGGCGGCACCTGCAGCGCGCGCGCGCCGGCCGCGTCACGGCTGTAGACGACGTCGGGACTGCTGTCCTGGTAGAACGTGCCGCAACCGCCGAGCAGTGCCGGCACGAGCGCGACGGCGACCAGCGTCACGAGGTTCGGGACGGCGGCGGGCGCGGCGGACGACGGAGCGCACGCCGCGGGCGAGCTCGCGGAAGGGATCGGTCGGTTCATCGAAGCGCTCTCTCGTCGCGGGCTCACAGGACGCCCGCCTTGGCCAGGGCCGAGCGCACGCGTTCGTGGTGCTCCTCGGCGAGCGGCGTCAGCGGCAGCCGGATGCCGGGACCGATGCGGCCCATCTCGGCCAGCGCCCACTTGACGGGGATCGGGTTCGACTCGGCGAACAGCGCCTGGTGCAGGTCGCCGATGCGCGCCTCGATCGCCTCGGCGCGGGATCGGTCGCCGGCCATCGCCGCGGCGCACAGCTCGTGCATCTCGCGCGGCACGACGTTGGCCACCACCGAGATATCGCCATGGCCGCCCGCCAGCAGGCTCTCCATCGCCGTCGCGTCGTCGCCGGTGATGATCGAGAAACCGTCCTCGCAGCGCTCGACGAGATCGCGGATGCGTTCGACCGTGCCGAACGCCTCCTTGACGCCGACGATGCCGGGCAGGCGCGACAGCCGCGCCGTGGTCTCGGGTGCCATGTCGAGCGCCGTGCGGCCCGGCACGTTGTAGAGGATCTGGGGGATGTCGACGGCACGGGCGATCGCCTCGAAGTGACGGTACAGCCCCTCCTGCGTCGGCTTGTTGTAGTACGGGGTCACGAGCAGGCAGGCGTCGGCGCCGGCGGTCCTCGCGTGACGCGTCAGCTCGATCGCCTCGGCCGTCGAGTTCGCGCCGGTGCCGGCGATGACCGGCAGGCGGCCGCGCACGTGGCGGACGACCTGACCGATGACGACGGTGTGCTCGGGCACCGTCAGCGTCGCCGACTCCCCGGAGGTGCCGACCGCGACGATCGCGTCGGTGCCGGCCTCGACGTGAAACTCGACGAGCGCGGCGAGCGCCTCGTCGTCGACGGCGCCGTCGTCGAGCATCGGGGTGACCAGCGCCACCATGCTGCCCTTGAACATGTTCGGAGTGCCCTCGACCTGTGGGCGGCATGGTACTGACGGCAGGACCCATTCTCAAGGCGGACCGACACGAGCCCGTCCGCACTCGTGTCGCGACTCGCTCTCGCGGCCTGGCCCCCGCTGCCCGCTTCCGCTGTCCGCTCCCTGCCCGCTCGGCTTCCCCTCTCGCGCCCCCGGTCCGCCGCGAGCGACTACACTCGTCGTCATGGTCACCAGCGCGCCCGCCGTCGGCTCCCCTGCCCCGCCCTTCGCGCTGCCCGCGACGGGTGACCGGGAGATCTCGCTCGCCGACCTCGCCGGACGCACCGTCGTCCTCTGGTTCTACCCGCGCGACGCGACCCCCGGCTGCACGAGCGAGGGGCAGGACTTCACCGCGAACGCCACCGCGTTCGAACGGGCCGGCGCGGTGATCCTCGGCCTGTCGCGGGACTCCGTGGCGAGCCACGAGAAGTTCCGCGCGAAGCACGCCATGCCGTTCGAGCTCCTGTCCGACGAGGACGGCGACGTCTGCCGCGCCTACGCCGTCCTGAAGATGAAGAAGATGTACGGCAAGGAGTTCGAGGGCATCGAGCGGAGCACCTTCCTGATCGACGCGAACGGCGTGCTCCGGCACGAATGGCGCAAGGTCAAGGTGCCCGGCCACGTCGACGAGGTGCTCGCCGCCGTCCGCGAGCCATAGCACCCGGGCCGATACCGGCGACGCCCTCGACTCCGAGACGATATCGGACCCGGATCGCCCGAACGAATCCCGTCACCGAGCCTCGAATCCGGCCGATGCGACGGCGTTCGCCGAGCGGGTGCGCGCGCTCGGCGTTCGCGTCGCGCTCGACGACTTCGGCGCGGGAATCTCCTCGTTCGGCTGCCTCAGGGGCCTGACGGTGGATGTGCTGAAGATCGACGGACGCCACGTCCGGGACATGCTCGAGGCGCGCCCCGGCGGTTCGGGCCGCGAGTCCCCGTCAGCGCGAGGGCGCGACGAGAGCCGGATCCCGCGCCTTCGGCCAGGCGTTCATGACCGCCTGCACGAGCGTCGCGAGCGGGATCGCGAAGAACACGCCCCAGAGCCCGAACAGGCCGCCGAAGAACAGCACCGAGACGATGATCGCGAGCGGGTGCAGGTTGACCACTTCGGAGAACAGCAGGGGCACGAGCACGTTGCCGTCGAGGATCTGGATGACCTGATAGACGACGAGCAGCCACAGGAGCTTGCCGTCGAGCCCCCACTGGAGGAACCCGATCAGCGCGATCGGCACCGTGACGGCCACCGCGCCGATGTACGGCACGATGACCGACAGGCCGACGAGAAAGCTCAGCAGCAGCGCGAAGTCGAGGTCGAACACGACGAACAGGATGTACGAGGCCGCCCAGACGATGACGATCTCGATGAACTTGCCGCGGATGTAGTTGGCGATCTTCTGATCCACCTCCCGCCAGACACGAAACGACAGCTCGCTGCGCTTGGGCACGAACTTCGCCGCCCAGCCGAGCAGCTTGTCCTTGTCCTTCAGCGCGAAGAACACCATCAGCGGCACGAGCACGGCGTAGACCGCGATCGCGACGATGGTGCCGAGACGGGCGAGCGAGAACGACAGGACATCCTGCGTGATCGAGCCGAGCTCGCGGCGGATGTTGCCGATCAGGTCGTTGACCTGGGCGACGGTGAAGATGTCGGGGTACTTCTCCGGCAGCTTCAGGAGCTCGTTCTGGACGTTCTGCAGGATGACGGGAATCGCGCGCACGATCGCCGTGACCTGCCCCGAGAGCACCGGCACGAGTCCGAACAGCACGATCACCGACAGGGCGAGGAAGGCGAGCAGCACGAGTATCGAGGCGAAGGTGCGCGGCACGTGCCAGCGCTGCAGCGTCTTCACGACGCCCTCGAGCAGGTAGGCGAGCACGAGCGCGACGAGCACCGGGGCGAGGATATCGCCGAACAGCCAGACGAGCCCGGAGACGACGACGATCAGCAGCGCGAGGATGACCGCCTGTGGATCGGAGAAGTTGCGCGCGTACCAGTCGCGGATGATGTCGAGCATCGCCTGGGCGGCTCCGGATGATCGAGAGGCTGGATGGTCTGGAGGGAGGGCACGAAGCCGCGCCGGCGGCGTCCGCGGAGCGACTCTCGCGGGCGGCGGCTTCCACGAAACGACCCTGTCACGTCGGAGGCGAGCGACGCAGTATGCCACCGGCCTCCGTCGCGACACGGGCGGGGACGATCAGGCTGTCGCGCGGGCGGTGCAAGTTCGACGCCCGGACAGGCGCCGGAAAATTGACGATCGATGCGATCGTGTACCTCGCACCGGTCGTGGATCGTGTCGTCAGGACGCCCGCTCGCCGGGTCTCGCGCCGGGTCTCGCGCCCGGAATCGCGCCACCGTCGACGTTCGAACCGACGTAGCCGCGGGCGAACTGGTACAGCTCGTCCATCAGCCGCGTGCGGAACATCTGCCGCTGGCGCACGAACCAGTACGGGCGCTCGAGCCGTGGTGCGAGCGGTCGCACGGCCAGCAACCCGAGCCGGATCTCCTTCTCGAGCGTCGCCCCCGACAGGATGGAGACACCGGTGCCGGCGCGCACGGCGCCCTTGATCGCCTCGGTGCTGCCGAGCTCGAACGGTCGCTCGAGCTGAGCCACGTCGATACCGTGCTCCTCGAGATAGCGTTCGATGACGCTCCGCGTGCCCGAGCCGTCCTCGCGAAAGAGAAACGGCCAGCCGAGCAGGTCGGCGGGAGCGACCGAGTCCTGAGCGGCGAGCGGGTGTTCGGGCGGGACGAGCACCTGCAGCTCGTCGCGGCGACATTCCTCGACGAGCAGCGTCCGGTTGTCGACGGCGCCCTCGACGACGCCGAGATCGATCTCGTTGTCGGCGACCATCGCGACGACGGCATCGGTGTTGGCCACGCGCAGGCGGATGCGCACGTCCGGGAAGCGGCGGCGGAACTCGCCGAGAAGCTCCGGCAGCATGTACTCGGCGACCGTCGTGCTCGCCCCGAGCGTGACCAGTCCGGCACGCTCGCCGGTCAACGCCTTGACCGACTCCTGCATCTCGCCGTAGAGCCCGAGGATGCGACTCGCGTAGGCGAACACCTCCTCCCCCGCACCGGTCAGGCTGATGCGGTTGTTGGCCCGGTCGAACAGGCGCGTGCCGAGTTCCTCCTCGAGCTGTCGGATCTGGTGGGTCACGGCCGGTTGCGTCATGTGCAGCGACTCGGCCGCCCGCGTGAAGCTCGACACTTTCGCCACGGCGTGAAAGACCTGCAATCGACGATCGGCCACGAGTGCTCGGCGCTGGGGGCGAGCGCTCATCCTACGCGTGCCCCGGAAACGGGTTCGGGAACGAGGTCGGGCCACGGGCCGCCACGGCGCTCGCCGGCACGGCACGCTCGTTATACTCCAACGCCCTTTCCCCCGACCGGGCCTCGCCCCAGGATCCCCAGCGCATGCGCGCCAGCCGCTTCCACATCGCGACCACCAAGGAGACGCCGAACGACGCCGAGGTACAGAGCCACCAGCTGATGCTGCGCGCGGGGCTCGTGCGCCGGCTCGGCTCGGGGCTCTACACCTGGATGCCGATCGGGCTGCGCACGCTGCGGAAGATCGAGGCGATCGTGCGCCGCGAGATGGAACGCGCCGGCGCCCTGGAGCTGCTGATGCCCTCGGTACAACCGGCGGAGCTGTGGCAGGAGAGCGGGCGCTGGACCAAGTACGGGCCGGAGCTCCTGCGCCTGAAGGACCGTCACGAGCGCGACTACTGCGTCGGCCCGACCCACGAGGAGGTGATCACCGACATCGCCCGGCGCGAGCTGCGGAGCTATCGCCAGCTGCCGGTCAACCTCTACCAGATCCAGACCAAGTTCCGCGACGAGATCCGCCCCCGCTTCGGGGTCATGCGCGCGCGCGAGTTCATCATGAAGGACGCCTACTCGTTCGACCTCGACGCGAGCGGCATGCAGGCGAGCTTCGACGCGATGCACGATGCCTACGAGGCCATCTTCGACGCGATCGGCCTCGACTACCGGGCCGTCGAGGCCGACAGCGGCAGCATCGGCGGCGCGATGTCGCGCGAGTTCCACGTGCTCGCCGACAGCGGCGAGGACGCGCTCGTCTACTCGACGGGCTCGGACTACGCGGCCAACATGGAGAAGGCGGAGGCGATCGCGACGGACGAGCGGGCCGCGCCCGCCGAGGAGCGCGCGACGCTCGACACCCCTGGCGTGCACACGATCGCCGAGCTCGCCGCGTTCGCGAAGGTGGCGGAGACACGCTGCCTGAAGACGCTCCTCGTCAAGGGAGCGGACGAGGCCGTGCCGGTGGTGGCGCTCGTGCTCCGCGGCGACCACGAGCTCAACGAGATCAAGGCCGGCAAGCTGCCCGAGGTGGCCGAGCCGTTCGAGATGGCCGATGCGGAGACCATCCGGCGCGTGGCCGGATGCGAGCCCGGCTCGATCGGACCCGCCGGGGCGGACGGTACGCCGCTCGGCTTCGATATCGACCGGAAGCCGGAAGCGGGCAAGGACGGCACGATGGCATCCGGCATCCCGATCATCGCCGACCGGAGCGCCGCGGTCATGAACGACTTCGTCTGCGGTGCGAACGAGGACGGCAGGCACCTCGTCGGCGTCAACTGGGGGCGGGATCTGCCCGAGCCCGACGTGCGCGACCTCCGCAACGTCGTCGTCGGCGACCCCGATCCGAGCGGTGCGGACGGTACGCTCGACATCGTGCGCGGCATCGAGGTCGGGCACATCTTCCAGCTCGGCGACACCTACAGCGAGCCGCTCGGCGCGAGGGTGCTCGACGAGGACGGGCGCCCGCGGAACCTCCTGATGGGCTGCTACGGCATCGGCATCACGCGCGTCGCCGCGGCGGCGATCGAGCAGCGGAGCGACGACAGGGGCATCGTCTGGCCCGATGCGATCGCCCCGTTCGAGGCGGTCGTGTCGCCGATCCACATGGCCAAGTCCGACGCCGTCGCCGCGGCGGCCGAGGCACTCTACGAGGAGCTGCTCGCCGCGGGGGTGGACGTCCTGTTCGACGATCGCCCGCTGCGCCCCGGCGTCATGTTCGCCGACATGGAGCTGCTGGGCATTCCGCACCGGTTCGTGGTCAGCGAGAGGCTGCTCGCCGACGACAAGCTCGAGTACAAGGGTCGCGGCGACGCCGAGGCTCGTCTCGTCGGGCGGGGCGAGGCGCTCGCGACGCTCGGCCGCTGAGCGGCGAGCGGATCGCGCTCGCCGGGAGCCGATCGCCGGTGGTCGAGGATCCGGACGCGGGACCTGTCCGAGGTGTCAGGGCGCTCCGATGTCGGCCCCGGGTCCGGGCGGCAACTCGACGAACGACACGCCCACCGGCAAGGTGTAGTCGCAGCCGGTGAGCGTGGCGAAGACGCCCTGGGAGCCGAACGGACTGCTCGCCTCCTCTCCCGGTTCGGCATGCGAACGCAGCGTCGCGTTGCAGAATCCGATGTCGGGCACGCGGAGCGCGAACGCGCAACCGCCCTGCACCCGCTTGCGCATCAGTACCGAACGCGGCGTGTCCGGCGTGAACGCGGCGAGGAACACGGTCACTCCGGCCGCCTTCGTGCGATCGTCGAGTTCGAGCCGCAGTCGGAGGATGTCGCGCTGCGTCACGCGCAGCGACAAGTTCTCGTCCCCCTGTCCGAGCAGCTCGAGCGAATCGCCGAACGAGGCGACAGGCACCACCTGCGCGGAGACGTCGATCCGCTCCGCGCTCTCGTCCTCGGCATCCCGAAGGAACACGGGCAGCGCGAACGCCTCGCCCGCTTCCTGACAGAGCTGGGTCGAATCCACCCGAAGCTTGGGACGGGAATCCCCGCCGGCTACCGACCCGCCCCCCTGGCCCTGGCCCTGGCCCTGGCCCTGGCCCTGGTCCTGAGCCGATCCCGTCCCGAGCGGTGCGATCGTCACCGGGGGCGGGACGGACGAACCGTCTTCCGCGCAGCCGGCGAGCGCGAGACACGTGACGAGCGTGATCGCCGTGACGCACGCTCCGCGGCGGCTCGCGGACAACGCCTCAGCCCCGGACATCGGCATCGAGCTCGATGACGGGCAGTCCCGCCGGCGCGTCGTGGTCGCAGCCGTCGATGGCGACGACGAGGTCGCCGGAACCCAGGGACGCGCGCCCGCCACGGGATATCGCCGTACCACAGAACCCCTGCTCCGGCAGGCGCAGCGCGTACAGGCATCCGCGCGGGACAGGCTTGCGCATCAGGGCCGCCGATGGCGCGTCGGCCGCGAACCCGCCGACGTAGACGGTACGCCCGGTGGAGAGGTCGGTCGCCGCCGCGCCCTGGTCGGCCGGCGCCTCGTCCGCGAAGTCGGCGCGCAACGCGACGATGTCGCGCGCGTTCATGCGCAGCGCGATCGCCCCGTCACCCCGGGAGAGCAGCTCGAGCCCTTCGCCGAGAGACTGTGACAGCGTCACCGACGCCGTGACGTCGATCGGTTCGACAGCGTCGCCCGAACCGGGCGGCAAGACACCGACGGCGAGCTCGAAGGTCTCTCCGACCGTCGGGCAGAGCGACGTCGCGTCGACGCGCAGGATCGCCCCGGGCGGCACGTCCGGCGCGGGTCCGGACGGCAGGGCGCTGCTCGCGTCGGGGGCCACCGGTACCCCGACCTCGCCGACATCCGGATCGGTGTCGGTCACGAGCCCCGGTGCGGTGTCCGGAACGACTTCGTCCGGAGGGGCCGCGGGGACGGTCTGGTCGGCTACCGTCGGTGACGGCCCGTCGAGCGCGGCACCGCTCGCCCCGACACCGGCTCCCGGGTCGGCACCGGAGTCGCCACTGCCATCGCAGGAGGCCACGGCGAGGCAGACGAGCGGCATGACGACACGACGGAGGGGCAGCGGCATCGGCAACGATGGGGTCGGCGGCGGCACGAAGGCCTCGGCCGACCGGTATAGCACGTCGGTCCGGCACCGGGACGAGACCCGGGTCACGCCCGACAAGGGATGCCATCTCGCGTGCCGGTAATTTTCCCGGGACGCCCGTAGCCGGGACGCCCGTAGCCGGGGAAGCCGTCAGTCGAGCAGCGGCGCCGGTGTCACCTTCAGGATCTCCACGCTCGTCGTGCGGCCCTGCGCGACCTTGCCGAGACCGCTGACGCGGAGCGGACGCATGCCGTCGCGGAACGCCTGCTTGCGGATCTCCTCCAGATGCGACGTCGCGGTGATGCGCTCCTTCACCCCGGGCGTCATCTGCAGGAGCTCGTAGATGCCGGCGCGCCCGAGGTATCCGCTCTGCCGGCACTCGAGGCAGCCCACCGGACGACACACGCTCGCCGGCGTCTCCGCCTTCCACGGCGCCATCAGCGAGCGCCACTCCTCCGCCATGCCCTCGTCGGTCTCCACCTGCTCGACGCAATGCGGACAGAGCGTCCGGACCAGGCGCTGGGCGACGACGCCGATCAGCGTCGAGCGGATCAGGTAGTACGGCACGCCGAGCTCGAGCAGCCGCGTGACGGCCGACGAGGCGTCGTTGGTGTGCAGCGTCGACAGCACCAGGTGTCCGGTCAGCGCCGCCTGAACCGCCATCTGCGCGGTCTCCAGGTCACGGATCTCGCCGACCATGATGATGTCGGGATCCTGCCGGAGGAGAGTCCTGACGCCGGCGGCGAAATCGAGCTCGATGTTGTGCTGCACCTGCATCTGGTTGAACGCGGGCACCACGAGTTCGATCGGATCCTCGATCGTGCACACGTTGACGTCGGGCGTGGCGAGCGCCTGCAGCGACGAGTACAAGGTCGTCGTCTTGCCGGAGCCGGTCGGACCGGTGACGAGCAGGATGCCGTTGGGCTGGCGGATCATGTCGTTCCAGATGTCCGCCTCGCGTGCGTCGAGCCCGAGCGCGGTCTGGTCCTTGACCAGCACCTCCGGGTCGAAGATGCGCATGACCATCTTCTCGCCGAACGCGGTCGGCATCGTCGAGATGCGAAGCTCCACCTCCTTGCCTTCGGCGTTCCTCGTCTTCAGGCGCCCGTCCTGCGGTCGGCGCTTCTCGGCGACGTCCAGTCGACCGAGGATCTTCAGCCGACTGGTGACCGCGGCCATGACCGGTGCCGGCATGTCGTAGACCTGCTGCATGACGCCGTCGATGCGGAAGCGCACCGCGCCGGTCTCGCGGCGCGGCTCGAGATGGATGTCGCTCGCGCGCTGTTCGTAGGCGTACTGCAGGAGCCAGTCGACGATGCTGACGACGTGGCTGTCGTTCGCCTCGAGCTTGCCGCCGCGCCCGAGCTCCATCAGCTGCTCGAGGTTCTGGACCGCGTTGCTCGACTGGTGCGCCGTGTCCTTCTTCGCCCCGAGCACCGACTTCGACACGGTGTAGAGCTCGACGAGATAGCGCCGGATGTCGTCCGGGTTGCAGACGACGAGCCGGATCTCCTTCTGCAGCACGCGCGCGAGCTCGGCGCGCCATTCGTCGAAGAACGGCTCGGCCGTGCCGAACGTGACGTGCTCCTTCGTCGCCTCGATGCAGATGACGTTGAAGCGCGTCGCGTAGGCGTGGGAAGCCACCGCGGTGACGGCCGGCACGTCGATGTTCAGCGGATCGATCCGCTTCCACGGCAGGTCGACCTTCTTCGCGAGCCAGCGCGTCAGGAAGTCCAGGTCGATCTCGCGCCCGGGATCGCGCGCGTTCTTCCAGCCGCTCGCGGCGATGCGCTCGAGCGCGCCGACCGGGGGAGATTCGCCATCGCGGACGACGCGGCGCGTGCCGTCGCGGGACGCGTCGCGCGAGATCGAACGCAAGAGCTTCGCGTTCCCCTCCTCGATCAGGCCGTCGAGCAGCAATCCGTCGAGCACCGGCTCTAGCGCGAGGCGGCCGGTGACGGGATCGGCGAAGCGTCGGGCGTTTTCGGTGAGCACGGGCGTCCGGGGGTGGCGAGGTCCAGGAGCTATCGGCGCGACCGGGTCGAGCGTGAACGGCGGCATGTCACCCCATCGGCTGCGTCACGAACGGCGCACGGGCCTGTGACACACTACCGCCCCGTTCTCGTATCGGTGCGCATGAACACACGCATCCTGATCGTCTGCGACACCAACGGCGGCAATACCTACCGCATGGCGCAACGCATCGCGCGCGGCGTCGAGAGCGCCGACGGCGGCGAGTCGATCCTGCGCGCCGTGCCGAAGGTCGGCGCGCGCACCGAACCCCGCCTGGACGACGTGCCCGAGACGGGCGCTCCGTACGTCGAGCTCGACGAGCTCGCCGACTGCGACGGCCTGATCCTCGGCAGCCCCACGCACTTCGGCAACATGTCGGCCTCGCTCAAGCACTTCCTCGACGGCACGACGAGCCAGTGGTTCGGCGGTGCGCTCGCCGGCAAGCCCGCCGCCGCGTTCACTTCGACCGGGAGCCTGCACGGCGGCAACGAGGCGACGCTGCTGACGATGATGATCCCGCTGCTGCACCACGGCATGGTGCTCGTCGGCCTGCCCTACTCGCATCCGGGGCTGATGCAGACGACGCGGGGCGGCACGCCGTACGGGGCGAGTCACGTGTCCGGGGAGTCGGGGGAGGCACCGCTCGACCCGACCGAGGCGGCCCTCTGCGAGTTCCTCGGCCGGCGCGTCGCGACGTTCGCACGCAAGCTCGCCGTCCCGTGAGCGCGCGCACGAAACGCGCGCGCAAGCCGCACTTCGCCGACCCGCGGCGCGCACGCATCGGTCGGATGCTGACGCTCGGCGGCTACTTCGGGCTGCTCGCGCTGATCCTGAACTGGTTCGCGTGGATCGCGCCACCCGAGCGGATTCCGCGCGCGTTCCCGATGATCGCGCTGGCCGTGCCGCTGCTCTTTCCGCTGCGCGGGCTCCTGCACGGGCGCCGCTACACCCATCTCTGGGCGGGCTTCCTGAGCATGGCGTACCTGGCGATCGGCATCGATGCCTGGCTCAACGCCGCCCGCGGCGGCGGCTGGCTCGGTGCGACGATGGCCGTGCTCGCCACGTCGCTGTTCGTCGGCACCGTCGTCTACGCGCGCTACACGTCGAGCGGTACCTCGGCGGCGGCCCGGGCGGAGGCGGACGCGGAGGCGCGCCTGAACGCCGCGAATGCCGCCGCGACGGATGGCACCGTCGACACGAGCGGCGATCCGGCCGGCACGATCGGCTCGACCGGTCCCGGCGGCACGACCGGCACGGGTGTTCGATGATCGGGACCGGGCTCCCTCGTCCGACCCGGGCTCGGATCGGGGCTCGCGGAGTCCCGGGTCTCGCGAGTCGGGGCTCGGGACGGACTCGGACCGAAGTTCGGGCCGGAGCTAGACCGGATGCAGCGACGCGGGTGCCGCCCCTTCCTCGAACGCGTTCCTGACGCGCGCGACGGTCAGGCGCTTGCGCTCGCCGAGCGCGACATCGACGAGCCGCTCGACGATAGGCTGCAGCACCTGCATGTCCGGCTCGAAGCGGCGCAGGAGGAAATCGAGCACGTCGTCGCCGAGCGGCACCGATCGGCGTGCGGCCCCGGTCTTGAGCGCCGCGCGAAGCGACTCGCCCGCGAGCGCACCGACCCGGAAGCGGGGTCCGAGATCGAGCCGCGCGACGAGCTCGGCACGCTCGAACCCCAGTTCCTCGGGCGGACGGTCGGCCGCGAACAGCAGCATCGTGCCGGCCGCCCGGCAGCGCTCCATGCAATGGCAGAGCTCGATCTCGGCCTCGTGCCCGAGCCGCTGCAGGTCATCGATGCAGACGAGCTCGCACTGCTCGAGTCCGACCAGCGCGTCGCGGTGGCCGGCGAGCTCGCCGGGAAGGTAGGCGATGCGGTAGCCCTGTGCGCTGACCGTCTGGCAGGCCGCGCTGAGCAGATGCGACTTGCCCGCACCGCGCGCACCCCAGACCAGGATCTGACGGTCCGCCGAGGCCCCTTCCACGAGCGCCCGGACGCTGCGGTGCGCGACGGCGTTGGTGTCGCTGACATGGAACGTCTCGAACGACGTGGCCGGCGCCGGATCGAGCGGCAAGGTCAGTTGCGGGTGCACGGGTCGCGGCTCAGCGCAGATAGTCGAACGCGAGCTCGGCGTCACTCGCCAGGGGCGTCGGCGGGCGTCGGCCATCCGGGGTCCGGCCATCCGGGGTCCGGCCATCCGGGGTCCGGCCATCCGGGGTCCGGCCATCCGGGCGTCGGGCGATGTCCGTCGTGCCGTCAGCGATCGCCACGTCACCGTCTGCCCCGATGGCGCCCGGAGCCCGCCCGCCCGCCCGCCCGGCACCGGAATCCGAGCCGAACTGCCCGTCGTTCCGGGCAGCCGGCGTCCGGGCAGCCGGCGTCCGGGCAGCCGGCGGATTCGTGCGGCGCAGCCAAGACACGCCTTCGGCGGCCGACGCGATCGTCGGCAACGCGCCGCGCGGCACGACCGTGAACGTCATGCCGAGCTCGTCGATCTCCCTGGGGTAGACGGTGCCGACGCCCGGCACGCCGGAAAGGAAATTCATGACGGTGGCGTAGGCACCGACCGATTCGAGCGCACCGACCCAGACCAGCGCCTCGGTGTCGGAGGCCGCCTCGCCGCCGTAGCGGTAGCTGTCGTCACCGCCCGAGGTCGAAGTCGACAGCCATGCGATGCCCTCCTGCAACGCCTCGTCGAGACTGCCCGTCGAGAACGTCTCGCTCGCGACCGACGTCCCGGCGAACTTCGTCCAGCTTCCCTGCCAGGCATCGAGGCCGTCACGCGCGAGGCGCCCGGACAGCACCACCGCCTCTCCGTAGCGTTCGGAGGCGAGGCGCAGCCTGTCGAGGCCGACGGCCCGGATCTCCTCGGCTCCGACCATGGCGGCATCCTCGTCGTCGCCCGTCGGGTAGCGCAACGCGAAACCGCGGGCGCCGGCGATCTCGCGGGCCCGGGCGCGCACGTTCGCCGCCGCCGGATCGCTGACGAGGATCTCGCGTCGCCCGTCCTCTATCAGCAGCCACATCAGCGCCGCATCCACGGCGAGAAAGGGGTCGACGCCCTCGTCAGCGGACGCGGGGCGCCCTTCGTCGTCGCCACCGGCGATCAGCGCGCCCATCCGCGCACGATCGAACGACACGCGCATCAATTGCGTCGCCTCCCCGCTCTCGCGCACCCGGTCGGTCAACGGCGTGCCGGGCGCGATGACGGTGCCCGGCGGCGGAGCCCGGTAGTCGAAGCGCTCGACGTAACTCTCCGCGTCCCGAAGGCCCGCGCGCACGTCGTCGCGGTTCAGGAGGGTCTTGTCGCCGCTGTTGGCGAGCAGGACCGCGCGCATCGCGAGCGACTGCGCGGCGAGACGCTCGTCGGGCCCGCGATCGGCGACGGCCACCTCGCGGCTCCACGGATCGCCCGACACGGCCGGGGCCGAGACCTGGGCGAGCACCGCCCGCGGGGCCGGGAGGAACACCGTCGCGAGCACCAGCAGGGCGACGATTGGCGAGACGCGTATCATCACCACATTGTGCAGCCACGCCCGGGGCAATGCCACCCGTGCGGGTGATCGACGTTCTCCGGCCACGACCGACCGCCTCCGCACGACATCCCTGCCAGCGCCCCACCTGCCATGACCGACCGCGACCGCCCCGACACGCTGACCTACGCCGATGCCGGCGTCGACATCGCCGCGGGCAACGCGCTCGTGGCGCGCATCGGACCCGTCGTCGCGCGCACGCACCGCCACGGCGTGCTCGGCGGCATCGGCGGATTCGGCGGGTTGTTCGAGCTGCCGATCGAGCGCTACCGGAACCCCGTGATGGTGTCCGGGGCCGACGGCGTCGGCACCAAGCTCAGACTCGCGCTCGAGCTGGACCGGCACGACACGATCGGCATCGATCTGGTCGCCATGTGCGTCAACGACATCCTCGTCACCGGCGCGGAACCGCTCTGGTTCCTCGACTACTACGCGAGCGGCCACCTCGACGTGGAGCGCGCGACGAGCGTCGTCACTGGCATCGCGCGCGGTTGCGAACTCGCCGGCGCCGCCCTGCTCGGCGGGGAGACAGCGGAGATGCCGGGACTCTACGCCGGCGACGATTACGATCTCGCCGGCTTCGCCGTCGGCATCGTCGAGAAGAGCGCGATCATCGACGGCGGCCGCGTCGCCGCGGGCGACGCGATCATCGGCCTCGGCGCCTCGGGCCCGCACTCGAACGGCTACTCGCTGATCCGGCGCCTGTGCGACGGCGAGGATCTCGGGCGCGAGCTGGCCGACGGCGTCACCCTCGGCGACGCGCTGCTGGCCCCGACACGCATCTACGTCCGCGCCGTGCGAGCGCTGCTGGAGCGTGACGACGTCGACGTTCACGCGCTCGCCCACATCACCGGCGGCGGACTCACCGAGAACCTGCCGCGGGTGCTGCCGGCCGGTACGGAGGCCCGCATCGATCGCGCGAGCTGGGCGCTGCCGGGCGTGTTCGCGTGGATCCGGGGCACCGACGCGGCCGGAGACAGCCTGCGGGACGGCCCGCCGGTCACTGACGAGGAGCTGCTGCGCACGTTCAACTGCGGCATCGGCATGACGCTCGTGGTGCCCGACGCCCAGGCGGCGACGGCCATCGAAGCGCTCGCCGGGCAGGGCGAGACGGCGCGCGTGATCGGCACGATCGTCGCCGCGGAGGAGATGGCTGACCCGCGCGTCGGCTACGTCGGCGAGTGGTCCGGGGAGCCGTCGCCGGATCGCGCCGGCCCGGATGATGCACCGTCGGACGGATGAACGCCCGTCTCGCGATCCTGATCTCCGGGCGTGGCTCGAACATGCTGGCGCTCGCGAACGCCTGCGCGGACGGTCGACTCGACGCGCGCGTGGTCGGCGTGATCGCCGATCGTCCGGACGCCGCGGGACTCGACGCCGCGGCCCGGCTCGGACTGCCGACCGAGGTCGTCGCACGCCGTGATCACCCCGACCGCGCCGCGTTCGACCGGGCGCTCGGCGAGCGACTCGCGGCCCTCGCACCCGATCGCGTGGCGCTCGCCGGGTTCATGCAGGTACTCGGCGCGGAGCTGGTCGACGCCTGGCGCGGCCGCATGCTCAACATCCACCCCTCGCTCCTGCCGAGACATCCCGGGCTCGACACGCACGCGCGCGCACTGGCCGCCGGCGACACCGAGCACGGTGCCAGCGTCCACCTCGTCACGCCCGAACTCGACGGCGGTCCGGTCATCGCGCAGGTGCGCGTGCCGGTTCTCGCGGACGACACGCCTCGATCCCTCGCCGCCCGCGTCCTCTCGGAGGAACACGGGCTCTACGTCACGGCGCTCGCCCGCTCGCTGGGCGACACCGAACTCTCGGGCGCCCCGTCCTCCGCGGCGACCCACGCTTCCGCTTCCTGACGCGCCGTCGTGCGCCGCCACCGTTTCCGACAGCCGATGAATCCATTCGTCCCCCGTGTCCTCGCCCCCCCGCCCGTCGCACCGAGCGGGCGACCCGGTCTCGTCCGGTCCGCGCTCGCGCCCGTCCGGGGCGTGTTGCTGGGCATCGCGATCACGGCGCTCGCGTCGCCCGTCCGTGCCGAGGCGCAGGGCACCGTGCCGGATATCCTCGCGAGCGACATCGCCCCGTTCGACATCGTCTACGACGTCGGCAACAACCTCATCACGGCGGGCCTCGCGAGCCTCACGTTGACGCGCGAGGGCGAGGACTGGATCTATACGCTGGCGACCAAGCCCACCGGCGTGTTCAAGCTGACCGGCAAGGGTCGCATCCGCGAGATCAGCGTGCTCGATATCGTGCAGACCGGCGACGTCGTCGAACTGCAGCCGCGAAGCTACTCCTACCGCCAGGACGAGGAAACGCGGCGCAGCGTCGACGCCGCGTTCGACTGGGACACGCGCGAGCTGACGTGGCAGCGTCGCGGCAAGGAAGGCAACGACAGCTTCGACGGCCCGCTGCTCGATCGGCTGTCGGTCACGCTCGCGGTCATGCACATGCTGCGGCAGGGGTTCGAGAATATCGAGCTCGACATCTTCGACAACGGCGAGATCAAGACGATGCGCTTCGTCAACGAAGGGCGGGAGATTCTCGACACGAAGATGGGCGACGTCGAGACGGTGCGCGTCAAGGGCGAGAACGCCGACGGGGGCAGCCGCTCGTCGCTGACCTGGTTCGCCCCGTCGCTCGACTTCGTACCGGTACGCATCGAGCACAGGAAGCGCGACGAGCTCGTCGCCCGCATGAACCTCATGAAGCTGAAGAACCGGATCACGGACATCGAGCTGGCCGATCCCGACGAGCTGGCGAAATGACGGGGCGCGCCGGAGCGAGAGCCGTTACTTGAAGCGCTTCTCGAACACCGCCCGGAGGCGGTAGTCGGGCTGCTCGTCCTCGTCGGTCGACGGCGTCGGATCGACCGGCACCTGCATCTCGGCCGAGAACGTGAACCCCGGATGACGCCAGAACAGGCTCGGGTTCAGGTACCAGGCGCTCTCGGGCTCGAGCGTCGCATCGGCCTCGGTATCCAGCAGGTCGAAGTCTCCCTGCACGCTCAGGAGCCACAGCGGGGCGTCCGCACCGAGGCCGGTGATGCCGAGACGACGACCTGTCGTGACGTCGAGCGACAGGACGTCGGGGCGGTCCTCGCCGTGGCGCTCGTCGGCGAACTGCTCGAGATTGACGTCGATGCCGCCGTACCAGAGCCGCCCGAGCCGCCCGTAGGAAAGCCCGAGCAGGCTCGAGCTGACATAGGTCGTGCCGTCGATGTCGGCATCCTCGTGCTCGATGCGAACCCCGGCCGAGTAGCGAAAACCGTCGTTCAGGTCGGTGGTCAGGCCCACCGGCATGTCGTCCACGGAGAAACCGGCCGCCGGCGGTGCGCTCGCGACCTCGAGCGCCGGCGCGCCGAACAGCGCACCGAGGCCGTACGCGCCCTTGGGCGAGAAGTCGGGGCGCTTCGGGGAGAGCGAGAACGAGAACTCGGTACGCGGAGCGACGACGGCGGAGGCCGGCTCGTCCTCGGTGGAGAGGAGCCGCGGACCGTCGGTCTCGTCACGCAGGCGCGTGAAGCGTATCGGGTCGAGTTCGGTCGGATCGAGCGCGAACGGGCCCGGCACGTCGGATACCGCGTCGGCCGTCGCGACGCTCCCGACGAACAGCAGCGACGCGCCGGACAGCGGCACGAACAGGGCTCTGGAGGCTCGAAGGGTACCCATCGGCTGGTGACCCGCGACGCGGGCGGCGACTCCTGGTTGCAGCGATCTCGTCGAGCGCACCTCGATTAGACCGCGTGTGTCGCTAAAATACAACGCAGATCGACCCTCGATCACCGGTATTGCGACCGGCTAGCGGTCCGTCTCGCTGATACCGTCGGACTCAGCGAGACGGACCACCGGACCTGCCCGCCCCGACCGGACGATACCTCGATGTCGACAGAATCACCCCGCGACGAGAACATGACGCCGGACGACGACGCGTTTCTCGACGAGGGCCCGAGCCGGAGTGCCAGGAAGCGCGATGCCGACGCCGTGCGCGAGCTCGGCCGTCGTCTCGCCGAGCTGTCGGTGTCCGAACGCGCGGCGCTCCCGCTGGAGGAGGACATCCGCGACGCGGTCGAGCAGCTGAACGCGATCCGCCGCGGCAGTGCGCACAAGCGCCAGCTCTCCTTCCTGGCCAAGCGGCTGCGCCGTCTCGACGACCTCGAGCCGATCCGTGCCGCGCTCGCCGAGCTCGATCGCTCGGCACAGGTCGATCGAGCTCATCACCACCGGAGCGAGGCGTGGCGCGACCGACTGCTCGGCACCGACCCCGCCGAGAGCGCCGCCGACGCGCTGACCGCCTACCTCGACGCCCACCCCGCCGCCGATCGGCAGCGCCTGCGCCAGCTGCAGAAACGCGCCCTGGGCGAGCGCGCGAGCGGGCGCTCGCCGAGCGCCGCCCGCGAGCTGTTCCGGCTGGTTCGCGACACCGCTCGAGACCCCGCGCGCGCGGGCGCCGAGCCCCGCGGGCGTGCCGATCCGGCCCCGTGACGCTCCCGCGGCGATCGTCGGGGCCCCTGATGCCGGTCCTGCTGTCGTCGCTGCTGCTCGCCTGCGGCGCGGTACCGACCCGCCCCGCGCCGGACGGCGACGCTGTCCGGCATGCCGACGACCCGACCGGTGTCGCCGATACCACCGCGCCCGTGGACGAGCGCGCGGCCGATCGGGCCTCCACCGTGCCCGAGCCGTCATCGACCTCCCCGCTACCCGTACCGGAGGCCACCGCCCGTCCGCGCCGCGGCGACACCGTCCGCTTGCTCGCGCCGGTGCTGCTGGAGACCAGCGGGCTGGCCGTCTCGCGCCGCGATCCCGACGTGCTCTGGGCGATCAACGACGGCGGTCACGCCCCGGCGCTGCACGCCGCCGCTTCCGACGGCCGCGCGCTCGGCCAGTGGCCGATCGAAGCGATCAACCGCGACTGGGAAGACCTCGCCGCCTTCCGCCTGGACGGCGAGCCCGTTCTCCTGATCGCCGACACCGGCGACAACTTCCGCCGCCGCGAGGAGGTGGTGCTGCACCTCGTCGCCGAACCCGTGGCCACGGGACCCGCGGCCCTGCCCGGTACCCCGCTCGTCCCGCTGCGAAGCCTGCGGTTCCGTTACGAGGACGGCGCCCACGACGTAGAGTCGGTCGCCGTCGACGAGACGAGCGGCACCGTCTGGTTGCTGCCGAAGGAGCCGGTGCGGGGTGGGCGCGGCGTCGCCGGCGGCGCCTACGCCCTGTCGCTCGCCGACGATCCGCCACTCGTCGCGCGACGCCGCGCGACGCTCGCGGGCGTGCCGCGCGGGCTCGCCGAGCGCCTGGCGGCAGCCGTCGTCGGGATCGACCTCGAGCAACCGACCGCGTTCGACATCGCCGAGGACGGTCTGTCCGGCTGCCTGCTGACCTACCGCCGGCTGCGCTGTCACGAGCGGGCGGAGGGCGAGAGCTGGGACGAGGCGCTGGCCCGCCCCGGACGCATCCTCGCCGCGCACGATCTCGATCAGGCCGAGGCGATGGCGCTCGCCCCGGACGGGGCGACCCTCTGGTTCACGTCCGAAGGCGTCATGCCGAGGCTTCGCGAACGCCGCCTGCGGTAGCGCCGTCGTTCACCGGTCCGTCGCGCGACGCCGCGACGCGCCGGTCTCCGGCGCGAGCACCGGGCTGTCCCAGCTGCCCGTCAGCGAGTAGCGGCGAAGTCCTATCCGGTCGAGATCGAGCCCGATCGCCTTCAGGAACCCGCTCGCCACGAGCGCACCGATACCGCCGCTCGCCCCGCCGGCGAGCGCTCCGATGATCGGCACGGCGGCACTGACCCTCGGCAGCACCGTGATGCGCTGGTCGTACTCGCGGCGCACGAGATCGGACGTGCCGACGATATCGACGACGCCGACCGGACCGCTCAGCTGGACGAGCGTCACGTCGGCCACGCCCGCGGCGAAGGTGACGTCGCCGCCGACCCGCTCGAACGCGAGTCCGTTCTCGGTCACGTCGCTGAAGTCGAGCACGAGCCGTCGCGGCAGCGCCTGCAGGGCGAACAGCCCGACGAGACGCGCCGCCCCCGGTTCCAGCGGCACGATCCGGCCACGCTCGATGTCGAGCGACAGCGCACCGCGCGTGCGTTCGATCGCCGGAGCGTAGAGCGGCCCCTCCCAGCCGAGCGTCGCCTGCACCTTTCCCTTGCCCCCGGCGAGCATGCCGGACAGTCCGACCGCGTCGAGCCCGGCACCGAGATCGGCGCCCTCGACCCCGAACGCGAGCGTGCTGGCGTGGCGACCGGGCCGCGAGGCGTCGGACTCGTCGGCGCTTCGCAGCAACCACCCGCCCTCGCCCTCGAGCAGCGTGCCTCCGGTCGCGGTGGTGCGGAACACGTACCGGATCCCGCGCGGATCGGGGCGAACGACGAGCGAGACGTCGTCGAGGGCGAGCTTGCCCCAGGCGAGCCGCGTGACATGCGCGTCGATCGCAGGCAGCGTTCGCGGATCGAGCGCGTCGGAAGCACCGCTGTCCGGTGCCGAGGCGAGTGCGTCGACGGCGGCGCGATCGACCCGCGAGACGCGCACGCGTGCGGCGCGCTCGCGCTCCCAGTGCGCGCGCGGGTAGCGGACACTGCCGGCGAGGTGCGCGTTGTCGACGATGGCGTTGACGAACTCGGCGTCGGTCGTGGCGCGCAGCGTCGCCGGCCCCAGCGACTCGATGCCGGCGACGAGCGCGTCGGTGGAGAGATCGACGTGCACGGACGGGATGGGCAGGGGGCCGCCGGAGGACGCCGGCAGATCCTCGATCAGCGTTGCCAGGGCCGTGGCCCAGAGATCGAACGCGAGTCGCGGAGCGTGGCCGTCGAGACGGAAGCCCGCCGCGGCCGGTGCGTCGACAGGCCCCTCGCCGAAGCGTGCACCGAGCGAGAACAGCCCGTCGGCGTCGGTCACGATCGCGGCCCGGAGCCGCGCGTCGCCGTGCTCGATCCGCCACGACGCTCGCTCCTCGTCCGGGCGGAACGCGCTCGTCAGGGTCAGCGGCACCGCCGCGCCGGAGGACTTCTCGAGCGGGGCCGGCAGGAGCAGCCCGGTGCCGACGAGATCGCTCGTCGCGAGCAGACGCACGCCGTCCCGTCGAACGCGGCCGGCCGAATGCGGAGCGCTCAGGGTGACGTTCCAGTTCGAGGCACCGCTCACGAACCGATCGAGCGGGACGCCGTAGTGCGAGAGGACGTCCGACGCCTCGAGCGTCCCCTCCAGACGGATCTCGGTCACGGCCTCGTCACCCGCACCGCTCGTCGCCGCGTCGATCGATACCGGGCGGTCGAACAGCTTCGCGCGCAGATTGCCGATGCGTACGCCCTCCTCGCTGAATCCGATCGAGCCACGGGCACTCGCGAGCGTCAGGTCGGCTCGCCCGAACGTGACGTCGTTGCCGTCGAGGAACAGTGCGCCGTCGACGCTGAGCGGACCGCCGGCACCGCGCACGAGCGGCGCCTCCAGCGCGACGTCCATGCCGGCGCGCCCGGTGCCGGCGGTCTCGGCGAGCACCTCGCCGAGCAGGTTCCGGAGCGGTCCGCTCCGTCCGAAGCGGACGAACGACTCGAGCGCGGCCCGACCGGACGCCTCGAACGCGAGACGCGGACGCCGGATGTCGTCGATGCGGGCCGCGGCGGTCGCGACGTCGAGTTCGCCCAGACGCCCGTCGGACGCGCGTCCGACGAGCGTCACGCCGTCGAGGTCGACGCGACCGCGGGGAATCAGCGCCACGGGCCAGTCCGGCAGGAAGGCGAGCGCCCCGTCGACGAGATCGAACCCGCTCCGGAATTCCCCGGCCCCGTTCGCGTGCGGGAAGTCGGCGAGACGCCCGACCCAGACGAGCTCGCCGTTCTCGGCGCGCCCGCCGGCGAGCGCCTCCTCGAACCAGCGCGTGACGCCGGCCGGCAACCCGCCGATGGCCAGCGCGGGCGGTACGTCGGCGAGATCCCCGATCGTGTAGCGCGCCTGCACGTCGACGTGTGGCGAGCGATCGGAGGCGAGCGTCAGGCCGATGCGGGCGTCGGCGTCGGCGCTGGCTCGCGCGAGCGCCGCGCGACCGTCCAGGCGCACCTGCCCGGGGATGCGCGCGTCGATGTCGACGGCGACGTCGAGCGCGTCGACGGACACGGTCGCCGCCCCGCGCGACAGCGTGAAGCCTTCGCCACCGAGCGCGAGCGTGCCGCGACCGTCGACGACCCGGATCGAACCGTGCAGCGCGTCCACGCCCGGCAGCGCGCCGACCGGAGCGAACGACAGCGCGTCGACCTCGCCGGCGAACGACACCGTCGGCACGCCGTCCTCGTGTCGCGACCGCAGGCGCCAGTCGCGGAGCGCCCCTCCCGGATCGAGCGCGGCGAGCGTCCCGGCAAGACCGCCCGGCGCGGCCCCGGCCCCCGTGCCCGACTCGGCGTCGGCGAGCAACACCTTCGGCAGACGGGCGGCGAGCGCCAGCGGCAGACGCTCGCCACCGGCGAGCAACCGCCATGAGTTCGCCGTGCGGGCACCTCGTCCGATCTCGACGCCGTCGAACACGGCGCGCTCGCCACCGGCGACGAGCTCGACCCGGTCGGCCTCGAGCGTCCAGCCGGGCGCATCGTCACGGTAGGCCAGATCGGCCGACAGCCGATCGAGCAGCGGAGACAGAGCGGCGACCGCGGACGCCGTCGCCCTCGAACCCGACGCGGCCGGCAGCACGAGATCGCGTGCGTCGACGCGGCTCCGGGCGCGGTGGATCTTCCCGTCCCGCAACGTTCCCCAGAGCTCGACCTGCGCCTCCCCGTCGAGCCGCCCGAGCGAGGCCAGCAGGGCACCGGCCGATCCGGTCGCCGTGCCGGAGACGTCAGTGGCCGCCACCGCCGACGTCGCTCCGGTCAGCGCGGCGCCACCCGGCACGGCTGCGCGCAACGCGTTCCAGGCGCCGAGTCGCAGCGCCGAACCGCGCAGGTAGACGCTGCCTTCGGAGGCGGCGAGCGTTCCGCTCGAGTCGACCAGGTCGATACCTCCCTCGAGCGTGTCGCCGAGCTCGGGCGGCAACGTCATGTCGATACGCAGACGGTGTGCCGCACCGTCGTTCTCGGCCCGCACGTTAAGCTCGCGAACGACGAGACGGCGACCGCTCGCGGCATCGACGAACGTCACGCGCGTGTCGAGCAGCCCGACCCGACCCGCATCGAGCAGCCAGCCGACGACATCGAGTCCGCCGCCGTCCGACGATCCGTCCGCCGATCCGTCCGCCGATCCGTCCGCCGATCCGTCCGCCGATCCGTCCGCCGCGTCCCCGACCGGGATGTCGCCCGCGTCACGCTCGTCGACAGGCGCACCGAGCCCCGGCACGGATCCCCCGCGTTCGACCCCCTGCAGACGAAAACGCCCGTCGCCGGCGTACTCGATCGACAGATCCGCACCGACCAGCGTCAGCTCGTCGACCACGGGCGCGCGGCGCCAGAGGGTCGCGAGCAGGTCGACGTCGAGCCGGAGCTCGTCGAGGCGCACCGCGCGCGTGTCCGACTCGATCACCGAGACGTCGCCGAGCCGCAACTCCGGCCCGTTCAGGCGCCAGGCGAGATCGAGCTCGCCGATCGCCACCGGGCGCTCGAGGTAGTCGCCGAGATAGGCCGCGATCTCGCCCTTCCTGGACGCGACGAACGGCAGCGCGAGCCACATGCCGAGCGTCAGCACGGCGAACGCGACGAGCAGCACGCCGAGCGCGGTCAGCGCGACCCGGAGCGACGAGCGGGCGAGGGTTCCGATCATCGAGTGCCGTTCGGTGCCACGCGCTTCAGCGCAGCACGACGTCGTAGTGCTCGCGCGGGTAGAACGGCTCCGCCTGCAGTCGCACCGGTACGCCGACGAACGACTCGAGCTCGGCGAGATCGTCCGCCCGCTCCTCGGTGAACCACTCGAGCATGCCGGTGGAGGCCAGCACCGTCACCGACTCGATGTCGAACTGACGCACCTGACGGATGATCTCGCGCGTGATCTCGAAGCCGACGGTCTCGCGCGTCTTCTGGGTACCACGCCCGTGGCAGGTCGGGCATTCCTCGCAGAGCACCTGCTCGAGGCTCTCGCGGGTACGCTTTCTCGTCATCTCGACGAGCCCCAGCGCCGACACCTCGCTGACCGACGTGCGCGAGCGATCGCGCTCGAGCGCCTTCTCCAGCGCGCGCAGCACCTGCCGACGGTGCTCGGCGTCGCTCATGTCGATGAAGTCGATGATGATGATGCCGCCGAGGTTCCTGAGCCGGAGCTGGCGGGCGATCGCCTGGGCCGCCTCGAGGTTGGTCTTGAAGATCGTCTCCTCGAGGTTCCTGCGCCCGACGTAACCCCCGGTATTGATGTCGATCGTCGTCATCGATTCGGTCTGGTCGATGACGAGGTAGCCACCCGACTTCAGCGGCACCTTCCTGTCCAGCGCCCGCTCGATCTCGTCCTCGACGCCGTGCAGGGCGAAGATCGGACGTTCTCCGGGGTAGTGCTCGATCCGGCCGCTCAGTTCCGGGACGTACTCCTCGCAGAACACCCGACACTCGCCGAAGCTCTCGCGCGAGTCGATGCGGATGCGTTCGAGGTCATCGTCGCGGATGTCCCTGAGCAGGCGCTGCACGAGCGGCAGGTCGCGGAAGATGATCTCGCCCGGGTCCGTCGTCGCGCGCCGTGCCTGCACGCCGGCCCAGACCTTGGCGAGGTAGTCCATGTCCTCGACCAGCGCGGACCGCGCGGCGCCGTCGGCCGCCGTGCGCACGATGTAGCCCGCCTCGCCGTCTCCGCGCAGCTCCTCGACGAGCGCGCGCAACCGCTCGCGTTCGGCCTCGTCGTCGATGCGGGCCGATATGCCGATGCCGCTCTCGCTCGGCATCATGACGAGGTATCGCGACGGCGCCGTCAGGTTGCTCGAGACGCGCGCGCCCTTGGTGCCGAGAGGATCCTTGACCACCTGCACGGCGAGCGTCTGCCCTTCCTTGAGAACGCGGGCGATCGGCTGGAGCGCGCGCTCGCCGTGCTCGTCGACGGCGCGCGCCTCGACCAGGTCGGAGACGTGCAGGAACGCCGCCTTCTCGAGCCCGATGTCGACGAACGCCGCCTCCATGCCCGGCAGCACGCGTCTGACGGTGCCCTGGAAGATCGTGCCGACGAGCCCGACCTTCTGCACCCGCTCGACGCGGATGTCGACGAGCTGGCCGTTCTCCACGGCGGCGACGCGCGTTTCCTGCGGCGTCACGTTGATCAAGAGCTCTGCGGGCATGGAAGGGGAGGTCAGGTCGGCGAAGGTGGCCGGATACCTGCCGGCCGGGTGACGTTACTGTAGCTGCCGGGACGGAGGGCGACAAACCGCAAGCGCCCCGCGGCTCGCGCCCGGCGAGGCGTCGCGGAGCCCGGAGGCCGCCGGCACGCCCGGTTTCCGAGGCTCCGCCTTCCGAGCCGCACGGGTCGGGTCAGCGCGGCAGACCGGCCGCGGCGAGCAGCCTCGCGATCTCGTGGAGCGGCAGACCGACCACGTTGCTGTAGCTGCCGACGATGCCCGCGACGAACCGCGCGCCGCCTCCCTGGATCGCGTAGCCGCCCGCCTTGCCCTCCGGCTCGCCGCTGTCCCAGTAGCGCGCCGCCGCCTCGCGATCGACACGCCCGAAGCGTACCGTGGTCGCGACGGCGAGCGTGCGCGTCGCGAGCGGAGCACCCGGAACGCCGGCGCGACCCCGCCCGATCCGATCGAGCGGGCGGACGAGACAGAGCCCGGTGAGGACGCGGTGCGTCCGGCCGCCGAGCGCGAGCAGCATGGCGATCGCGGCCTCCCGGTCGGACGGCTTGCCGAGCGCCCGTCCGTCGAGATCGATCACGGTGTCGGCGGCGAGTACCAGCGCGTCCGCACCGGGCGGGCCGATCGCCTCGGCCTTCGCTCGCGCCAGGCGACGCACGAGCGCCTCCGGCGACTCGCCCGTTCGCGGCGTCTCGTCGACATCCGCGGCGATCATTTCCGGGTCGAGACCGATCTGGTGCAGGAGCGCGAGGCGTCGGGGCGAGGCGGAGGCGAGGATCAGGCGCATGCGACTCGGTCAGGGCTCCGGCGAGAAGACGCTCGACCCGCCGGCGGGAACGCGCGTTCCGCGCCTGTTCGCGCGGCATCCGCCCGAGGATACGCCGGGATACGCCCGCCGTGGCCGGACCCGCCGTGTTCGCCGGCGACGATCGGCTGCACCGGCGAGAGCGATCGAGCCGGACGTCCGGGGCCTGCCGGGCTCAGCAGCGCTCGGACGAGGCGGGCGGGGCGACGGCGTCGCGATGCATGAGATCGATCGTGCGTTCGATGTCCGAACGCGCCACGCCGAGCTCGGCGAGGCGCGCGTCCTCGAGCCCGCTCAGCTCCATGGCCGCCCGCGGCAGTCGCGCCCTCCCGGCACGCGGGACGTCCGAGGACGGTTCCCGCGCGAGATCGGCGTCGCCGGCCCGGCCATCGTGTCCGGACCGGCGCGCCGTCATCTCGTCGTGCAGCGGCGTCACGTCCGGCGCTCCACGACACGCCATCGACTCATGCCGCCTGCCGGGTCGTCGCGTCGAGCTCGTGCCCGGGTCGCCCGTGCCGTACCGCATCGGCGATATCGGAGCGTGCGATGTCCAGATCGGCGAGCTCCGCGTCGCTCAGACGCGAGAGCTCGCGCGTCGCGTCGAGAACCGCACGCTCTCGTACCGCCAGACGCTCGTGCTCGGGACGGAAGACGGTCGCGGCGGTGAGCCCGTCGTCGACGCGCCACGGCCAGGCCCGATTGCCGAGCTCGAGCAACTCCCGGGAGAACCCGGCGTCCTCGAGAAGGCGATCGTTCTGGGCGAGAAGATGTTCCCGGGCGCGCGTGCGGCCCGCATTGATGATGCCGCCTTTCAGCGTCTGTGCCATTGTTCCAAACATGCTCATGAAGTTTCTCCGACTCGCGTTTCGACGGGATCAGCCCCGTCCCGAACAGAGTGTCGGCACGGCACCCGCACTTCACAAACGATGTCTCCTTGTCCCCTTCGATAGCCCTGCTTACGTCGGCTCGACGACCGGGCGGACGCGCCTCGCGATTCAGGTTGTGGCGCGTCTGCATCCCGTCATTGGTATTCCGATCGTTGACAGTGGGTCAGCGCGAACGCCGGTTGTCTGACGACGTATGGCCCCCCGCATGGCCGATGGCAAGGGCGAGCGGATCCTGGAGGCGGACGCCCGGATCGCGGCGCCGAGCGGCCGGCGCTTCAGTCAGGCCTACATCGACAACATCGTGCTGTCGGACACGGAAGTGCTCGACTCGGGTTACACGGCCCAGGCCGCCGCCCTCGTCCACGAGCAGGGCGCCGGACGGGAGTTCGCCGTCCGTGCGCGGCTCGAGACCGCGCGCTACGTGAACGGTGTCTCCGCCGCCGATCGCGCGGCGGCACTGATGGAGCGGGTCGGCGCGCACGGCGTGCTCGAGCCGGTCGACCATTCCGCCTTCTACGGCCGCCCCGAGGCGATCGCCCGTCTGGCGAGACAGTCTCTCGAACGGGTCGGTTGAAAGACCGCCCTCTCGGATGAACGACGGCTCGGGCCAACGCCGGCGAACCGTCACGAGCGAGCCGGACGGGCGGGTCACTGCAATGCAAGTCGACACGAGCACGTCGCGGAAGACAACACAAGCACGTCACCACGAGGAGGACACGAGATGAAGATACTGTTGATCGGCGCCACCGGCCCGCGCAACGGCGACGACGCGGTCGCCTGGGCCGAAGCCTTCGCCCGCACCCCGATCGACGCGCACCGGAGGACCGGCGAGCGGATGCCGATGGTCGGTGGAGGCAGCTCGCTGCAGATGCCCGACGGCGGCAAGGGCGACATCAGCGCCCCGGAGACGGTGACAGGCGCGGTGGTCAGGCGCGGTGGTAGGGGTGACCGACGAGCAAGGAGTGCGCGCGGTACAGTTGCTCGACGACGACGACGCGCACGAGCGGGTGCGGGAACGTGAGCGGGGAGAGACTCCAGCGTTCATCGGCACGGGCCAGCACGTCGGCATGCAGTCCGTCCGCGCCGCCGACGAGCAGCGTGACGTCGCGCCCCAGGCCTTGCCAGGATTCGAGGCGGGCGGCGAGCGCCGCCGTCGTGTGGGCCCTGCCACGCTCGTCGAGGGCGACCACGTGCGACGGGGTGTTGCGGCGCGAGCCGGGACCGTCGACCGCGAGCAGCAAGGCCTCGCCCTCGCGAGCCGTGCGCGTCGCGACGTCGCCTCCCGTCGCCTGCGCGACCTCACGGATCGCGAACGACCAGTGCGCAGGCAAACGCTTCGCGTACCCCTCGGTGCCGGTGACGGTCCAGGCGGGCATGCGCCGACCGACGGCGACGAGCGTCAGCCGCACGGACAGGCCTTCAGAGCGCCGTGTCGGCGAGCTCGTCGGGGGAGACCATGACGCGATCGGCCTCTTCGTCCGGGCCGACCGACCAGAGCTTCTCGAGCGCGTAGAACTCGCGCTTCTCCTCCGTCATGACATGCACGATGACGTCACCGAGATCGACCAGCACCCAGTCGCTGCGATCATCGCCCTCGACACCGAGCGGCGGGTGCCCCGCGTCCTTGGCCGACAGCCGCACGTGCTCGGCGAGCGAGCGGACGTGCCGCTGCGACGTGCCCGTCGCGATCAGCATCGCGTCGGCGATGCTGGACTTTCCCATGATGTCGATGACGGCCACGTCGACCCCCTTCAACTCCTCGAGGGCCGACACCGCCAGTGCCGACACTTCCTCGCTGTTCAGTCCCGAAATGTCTCTCCTCCGTCGGGATCGGGAAGCGTGATCGCCCCGCCCCGCGCGTTCCGCCCCCCGAACGGGGAGTGTCGAGCGGATCATAAGGCAGCGGGCGCCCGATACAAGCCACGCTCGCCGATATACCTCCTCACCCTCTCGGGCAGGAGGAAGCGTGGATTCTGCCCCGCGGCGACGCGGCGGCGGATATCGGTGGCCGAGATCGCGAGCTGGGTCACGTCCGCACGCTCGATCACGCCCGTGCCGCCGTCCCGGATCCGTGGCCCGTGGCGCGCACGCTGACGCTCGATCAGCGTCTCGGCCGACTCGGGCAACGGTTCGCCGGGGCGCTCGACGACGACCAGGTTGGCGAGTGTCAGGATGTCGTCGGGACGGTGCCAGCGCTCGAACCCCGCGAACGCGTCGAGCCCGAGGAAGAAGATCAGCGTCGCGCCCGGACGTTCGGCGCGGAGCCCGGCGAGCGTGTCGGCGGTGTAGCTCGGGGCGTCGCGACGCGCCTCGCGCGTGTCCACGGCGAGGCGCGGCACATCGGCGACGGCCCGTTCGAGCATCTCGATGCGCTCGGCCGAGCTCGCTCCGGTCGGCCCGCGATGCGCCGGACGATGGGCCGGCAGCAGGTACAGCACCTCGAGCGCGTAGCGCTCGGCGAGCTCCAGCGCGGGGCGGAGATGCCCGAAGTGGACCGGATCGAACGTGCCGCCGAACAGCCCGACACGCTCGCCCCCGGCTTCCGGCCCGAGAGGTTCAGGCACCGTCGCCGCGTGTCGTGTAGTCGCCGATGACGACGTACTTCTCGCACGTCAGCCCGAGCACGCCGACCGGCCCGCGCACGTGCAGGCGGTTCGTGCTGATGCCGATCTCGGCACCGAGCCCGTACTCCGCGCCGTCGGCGAAGCAGGTGGCGGCGTTGACCAGCACCGAGCTCGAGTCGACGCGGCGCACGAAGGCACGCGAGCGCGCGAGGTTCTCGGTGAGGATCGCATCGGTGTGCCCCGAGCCGTGACGGGCGATGTGGGCGATCGCGTCGTCGAGCGTGTCGATCACGCGCACGGCGAGGACCGGACCGAGGTATTCGGTGTCCCAGTCGGCGTCGCTCGCCGCCGTCATCGACGCCACGACGGCCCGGGCGCGCGCGCAACCGCGAAGCTCGACGCCGTTCGGTGCGATCCGTTCGGCGAACGCCGGCAGGAACGTCGCCGCCTCGTCCGCGTGCACGAGCAGCGTCTCCATCGCCCCGCAGATGCCGTAGCGGTAGGTCTTGGCATCGATCGCGACCCGAACGGCGCGCGTCAGGTCCGCACCCGCGTCGACGTAGACATGGCAGATGCCGTCGAGGTGCTTGATGACCGGCACCTTCGCCTCGGCCGAGATGCGCGCGACGAGCCCCTTGCCGCCGCGCGGGATGACGACGTCGATCGCGTCCTCGAGCGCGAGCAGCGCGCCCACCGCGGCACGATCGGTCGTCGCGACGAGCTGCACCGCCGCCTCCGGCAGGCCCGCCGCGGCGAGCCCCTCGCGCACGGCGCGCGCGATCGCGCGGTTCGAGCGCACCGCCTCGCTGCCGCCTCGGAGGATCACCGCGTTGCCCGACTTCAGACAGATCGCCGCGGCGTCGGCGGTGACGTTGGGACGCGACTCGTAGATGACCGCGACGACGCCGAGCGGCACCCGCATGCGCGCGATCTCGAGACCCGACGGACGCCGCTCGCTCGCCGACAGCTGACCGACCGGATCACCCTGGGAGGCCACGCCGCGAAGACCCGCCACCATCCCCGCCACGCGGGCGGGCGTCAGCTCGAGCCGATCGAGCAGCGCGGCGTCGAGCCCGCGCGCGCGGGCGTCGGCGAGGTCGGCCGCGTTGGCCGCGAGCAGCGCCTCGGCATCCGCCGCGATCGCGTCGGCGATCGCGTGCAGCGCGGCATCCTTCGCCGCCGTGTCGGCAGAGGCGAGCGCATCGGCCGCCGACCGCGCCGCGCGCCCGAGCTCGGCGACGTGCGCGATCGGGTCGATGGCGGCGTTCTCGCCGGACGTGCTCTCGCCGGACGTGTTCCTGCCGACCGCGCGCTCGCCGGACAGGTTCTCGTCGAGGAGGGTGTTCGCCTCGGGCGGGAGCTGTCCGGTACCGGCCGCGGCATCCGCGGACGACGGCCCGGCCGATGCGGTGGTGTCGGTCTCGGTGGAAGCGGACTCGTTCATCGGTGGCATCCGGGCGTTAAACTCGGCGCCCCCTCGAAGGACGCGCATCCTCATGCAGCTCGTCGATTCCCACTGTCATCTGAACTTTCCGGATTTCGACGGCCGTGTGCAGGACATTCTACAGAACGCCACCGAGCACGACGTCGGGCGCCTGCTCTGCATCGCGACCACCTGGGACAACCGCGAGGCGGTGCTCGCCCTCGCCCGCGATCACGCGCGCATCAGCGCCTCGACCGGCGTGCACCCGACCACCACCCGCGGTCACGAGCCGAGCGTCGACGAGCTCGTCGCGGCGTGCGCCGACCCCGAGGTCGTCGCCGTGGGCGAGACCGGGCTCGACTACTTCCGCGTCGAGGCGCCGCTCGAGGAGACGCTCGCCGACCGCGCGGGCGGCGCGCTCGCCTGGCAGCACGAGCGCTTCCACCGCCACATCGAGGCGGCGCGCGCGACGTCGCTGCCGCTGATCATCCACACGCGGGCGGCCGCCGCCGACACCATGGAGACGCTCCGCGCGCACGAGGCGCGCGACGCGGGCGGCGTCATGCACTGCTTCGCCGAGGACTGGGCCGTGGCCGAGCAGGCGCTCGACATCGGCTTCCATCTCTCGTTCTCCGGCATCGTCACGTTCAAGAGCGCCAGGGCGATCCAGGAGGTCGCGCGGCGCGCGCCGCTCGATCGCATCCTGGTGGAGACCGACGCGCCGTATCTCGCCCCGGCGCCGCACCGCGGCAAGACCAACGAGCCGGCCTTCGTCCGCCACACCGCCGAGTTCGTCGCCGGGCTTCGCGGCATCGCGCTCGAGGAGCTCGCCGAGGCGACGACGGCGAACTTCCATCGGTTGTTCGCGAAAGTGCCGGCCATCGCCTGACGTCACCGCGCGAAGCGACCGCTCAGGGCAGCCAGCCGGCACGCAGCAGCCAGTAGGCGAGCTCGTCGCGCGAGCCCCAGACGAGCAGATCGTCGAAGCGCTCGCCGGGCACGACCGAGGGCGGGGCGAGCGCATAGACGTCGTCGCCGTCGACGTTCTCGCCGCCGCTGCCGGCGGCTGTCGCGTCCGCCCCGGTCGACACGACCACGAACGCCAGCGCCTCGGCCCGGGTCAGACGAGTCGGGCAGGCGCCCTCCACCGACGTTCGGCACAGCGAGAGATCGGCCGCCAGATGCCGTGTTCCCACTGCCCGTATCTCGCCCGGCACGAGCCAGTCCGGCAGCGCCCGCTCTCCTCGACTCGGGTCGCTCGCGAGACTCACGGCGTAATGCAAGGGTCGTCCCCAGCCGTCGAGCAGGGCGCCGTTCACGTCGATCGCACCGGCAACGCCGAGCGCCGCCGCCGGTACCCGACCGTGCCCGCGCCGGCACGCCACCGCGACCGCATCGCCGCCCTCGTCGACGGACCCTGCCCCCGGCATGCCGCCTCCGGATCCGGTCGCGAGGCGCCCGGGCACCAGCGGACACGGCAGCACACCACGCGTCACCAGGTGTCCGACGAGCGCGCGGCGGACCTCCTCGAGGCGACGCGCGGTCTCCTCGTGACGGCGACGCTCCAGACCTTCCCCGAGCGGCGCGAGCAGCGCGCGCGCGAGCACGCCGAGCACGACCAGCACGATCGCCAGCTCCACCAGCGTGAAGCCGGCGTCGCGGCGCCGATCACTCGAGCGTGTCCCCGCGCGTCGGCCCGCCCCGTCTGTTCCGCCCGGCCGAGGCGTCCCGTCCGCACGGTCCGCCGCTCGCCGTCCCGCTCGCCGGCTCATCGGAGATCGACGGAAGGATCGATCGGCACGAGCGCGATCTCGATCGTCGTACCGGTCACTCGGGCTGCGGTCTCGCCTTCGGCCTCGGTTCCGCCGGGAGGCGCGATCGCCTCGCCGTCGTGACGACGCCCATCGCTCGGTGCGAGCTCGAACCGGCAGGCCACGGGAGCACGGCCGTGACACGCGCCTTCCCGCCGAACGGCGACGTCCCGGAACCAGCCTTCACGGACGAACCAGTGGCGTTCGCGCGGCGTGTTCTCGATCGTGTCGGGCATCGCGCAGTCGTCGGTATCGCGATCGCCGACCCGGCGAAGCGACTCGTGCGGCGCGTCGCCGGGACATACGATCGCCGACGCGGGACCATGCGGGTCGTCGCCGGTCGATCCCGGTGTCCCGTGACGTCGGGCGACGTCGTTGGCGGTCTCCACGAACCAGGCGGCGACGCGCCGCACGGCGGCCGCTCTCAGCTCGTCGTGCGTCAGGAACACGTGCGGGAGCGCACCTGCCGTGTCGGCACCGGCCTCGCGAGCGACACCGCTGCGCACGCGCGCGAGCAGCTCGAGGGGATCGCGCGCGCCGGCGAGTGTCGCGCTCGACAGCGTCGCACCACCGGGGTCGACGATGACGGCGACGACCTCGGCCGCGATCGAGCCGGACGCCCGCGCATGGCGAACGGCTCGACCCGGCGGATTGTTGACGTGGCCGGTGGAGACGCCGTACACGAACCGCTGCGATGTCTCGCCATGGAAGAGCCGCCGTCGTCCGTCGGGGCTCGCGTGCCGCGGCAGCCGACCGACGGCGAGCGAGCCGCCACCACAGGGCGGGTTCGGCCCATCCCCTCCGAAGTCGTCACCCGCACGTCCTCCCGGCAGCGTCGGCGCTCGTTCGAGCGGCGTGTCGGTGTCGGGACAGACGAGGTGGCCGGGACCCGCACCGAGCGGACCGTAGGCGTCGGGGTAGGCCGACGCGTGCGCGATCAGTGCCCTACGAGCATCGAGCAGCCGTGCGCGTGCCGTGTCGGCGCCATCGAGATCGGCATCCGTCGAACGGCCGGCGCCGGTCATCGCCACCAGCCAAGCCGCACCACCCAACGACAGCGCGAGCGCGACCAACGGCAGCAGGATGCCCTGCACCCGACGCGGCGGCGTGCGAACGGCCCTCACGGCGAGGAGATCGTCTCGCCGACCCCGAAACGCGCGCGCCGACCACTGTCAAAGGTGACGACGAGCCGTCGCCCATCCGGACCCAGCACGAGCGACTCGATACCGTCCGGTAGGCGATCGCACTGCAATTCCGCCCCCTCGGAGCCCGCGCGACAAGGCCCCCCGCCGAGGACGATCCGGACGCGATCGCCCACCCGCAGCACCGCATCGAACCCGATGCGCCGTCGAGCGGCGGCGTGCGAGCCCCGACTCGACGGCTCCGTCCCGTCGTCGGATCGGAACGGACCGCGCCGTTCGGCCGGAAGGCGCGCTTCTCGATCCCCTTCGTCCGGAGCGCCGCCGGACCCGTCCTCGCGGGACGGGGCATGTCCGCTCGCGCCGTCGACGACCACGCCCTGCCCGGCCAGGCCGAGCGTCGCGGACGGGTCGCGTTCGGCCGGCGTGAAGAACAGCCGTGCATCGCCGAGCGCATCGGCGAGCAGGGGTAGCGGCACGCAGGCTCCGAACCAGATCGCGCACGCGGCGGTGCACCGCCGCGCCGTGCATGAGCACTCACTCATCCAGGGGTACCTCCAGTCCGCTCCAGTGCAGCAGGTCGACGGCACAATCGACGGCGAGTCCGGATTCGAGACGCTGCAAGAGACAGCCGCGAGTCTCGGTCGGCCAGGGAGCGCCGGCCGCACGGACGGCATCGATCAGGTCGAGCAGCGCGGCGCCGTGCGCGATACGTCCCTCGAGCGTCAGACGCAGCGTGGCCGCCTCGCCCCGCGACGGCATCGCGCGCTCTTCCACGTTGTGACGGAGCGCGAAGACGCCCGGAGCGACGCGCACGCCATCGAGCGCCTCGACCAGTCGCACGCGCAGCGCATCGCGGGAGTCCTCCAGCGCGACGAGCGTCGGAGCGGCGGCGGGGTCGTCCAGCCTGCGCGCGCCGCGTTCCAGCCGCTGCGACTCGATGCGCAGCGCACGCAGCGCCTCCTCGCGGGCATCGGCGAAGCGTTCCGCGAGCGTGGCACCGCCGACGCTCGCGATGAGCGCGAGCGCGAGCGACGCCCGTACGACGGTCGGCGACGCCAGCGCCCGGAACGGGTCTCGCAAGCGGCCTGCCGACGAGTCGTCGACCGGCGCGAGTGGCGTGACGTTCACGAGCGCGTCACGTAGCGGAGCTGCAGCACGTAGTCCGTGCGCGGCCGTGCCTCGGCTCCGTCGCCGTCGGCCGCGGCGGCGCTCGCGGGCGAGAGCTGCACGTCGAGGGCGGTGACGCGATCGTCGCGCCCGAGCGCCGCGACGAAGGCCTCGAAGCGTCGCTGGCGTTCGCGCACGGACAGCGCCCCCGCCGCGTCGACCCGACCGGCGATCTCGAGCCATGCGGGCACCGGCTCGCCGGAGTCGTCGTCCCGCCGCATCCGCCGAAGCGGCTGGCCCGACGCGTTGCCCGGCCGGCCGTCGTCCGCGGTTCCCGGTTCGGGAGTCGACCAGTCGAGCCGATCGAGACGGATACCCGGGTGGATCGTCAGGAAACCCGCCAGCATCGCGAGCACCTCGTCCGCTTCCGGCGCGTTCGCCCGCTCGCGACGCTCGAGCAACGCGAGCGACGCGTCGGCGAGCGCCGGGGTCGGGTGGCGATCGGCGACGCTCTCGGCCAGGCGCTCGACATGCAATGACAGGGCCTCGCCCGCGGCGACCGCACGGGCACGACGCCGCGCGCTGTCGATCCCGTGAACCGCGCTCGCGAGCACCGTCAGACCGGCGATCGCCGTGGTCAGCGCGGTCGCCGCATGCAGACGCCGCAACTCCACGCGATGCCGGTGCTTGTCGAGCAGTCCGGCCGTGGCAGCGCCCCGCACTCTATCGCGCGTGCCGAGTGCGAGGGCGGCGAGCCGGTGCGCATCGGTGACGTCGTCGCCCCCCACATCGTCGGTGGCCGGGCCCTCGGACACCGCACCGGAGAGCGCGAGTGGCGCGGCAGCTACCCCGGCGCCCGACACGCCCGGAAAGCGGTGCAGGCGAGGTTCGTTCACGCCATGGGTCGCGGCGAGATGGGCGAGAGTCTCGTCGAGTGCGGCGCTCGGCCCGAAGGTCGTACCCCGCCCCGCGTTCACGCTCGCGACACGCGTGAACGTCGGACAACCCGACCTGAGTAGCATGTGGCGTTCCACACCGCCGCCGCGCGTGATCCGCAACACGTCTCCGTCGCGTTCGCCCGGCGCGGACTCGTGCAACCGGATCGCCGATCGCAGGGCGACGATGGTCACCGCGTCTCGCTGCAGGACGTCGAGACGACGACGCCAGTCATCGGGTAGCTCCACGTGCAGCAGCGTCGCGAGCAGTGGCATCGCATCGGCCGGTGCCGTTCGCACCATGGCGTCGGGGTGGCGACGCCGCAGCCGACGCTCGAGCGCACGACGCGCCAGCCGTCCCGGCGTGCGGCGATTCGCCTCGGGTGCGGCAGCACTCGCCAGCACGCGCTCGATGTCGTCGAGCGGGCTGTCGGCGACGACTTCCACGAGAGTCTCGCCCACGGCCGGCCACGGGCAGGCGCAAGCGGCCCTCTCGTCGTCCAGTCGCTCGACTCGCGCGTCGCTGCGTCGGCCGTTCTCCCATCGGGTCCAGACGGCGATCTCGCCTTGCAGCACCAGCACTCGCCGTACGCCGTCGTCTCCGAACGGCCCGTCCGCGAGCCGTCGGCGAAACGCCCGCCACGCGCCGTTCACGCGAACCCCGCATCGGTCACGCCCGCGTAGAGCGGGGCCAGCACGGACACGACGATCCAGAGCAGCAAGGCTCCGGTGACGCAGAGAAGGGCCGGCCCGAGCAGCGCCTCGAGTCGTGCGATCGCGTGCCGCGAGGAGAGCTGCAACTGCGCCGCACCGTGGTGCAGCGCGCTCTCGAGTGCACCGGCCGACTCGCCGGCGGCGATAAGTCGCGCGAGCGTCGGCGGGACCGACGCGCAATCGCCGAGCGCCGCGCCGAGCCCACGCCCGCCGAGCAGCGCCGCGCGCGCGCCGGCGAGCTCGGTCGCCAGCGCCCGGTCGTCGAGCGTGCCCTCGGCGATCCCGAGCGCCTCGTCGAGCGCGAGACCCGAGCCGTAGAGCAACGATGCGGTACGCGCCCAGCGCGCCGTACGCAGCGCGGCGACGAGCCGACCGATACCGCCCGCCCGCAGCACGAGCGCGTCACGCAGCTCGTGCGCGCGGCCGCCGAGACGTGGAGCGAACACGAACAGTGCGCACGGCAGCGCGAGCAGCGCGACGAACGACGCGCCGTGACCGCCGACGAAGGCCGACAGCCGGAGCAGCAACGCGCCGTGCCACTCGAGTCGCGCTCCCCCGTCATCGAGAAAGTCGGCGAGGCCGGGCACCACGTGTCCGAGCAGGAAGCCGACGACACCCACCAGCAGCAACGTCGCGAACGCGGGATAGAGAGTCGCCGTCCGGAGTCGGGCGCCGAGCTCGTCGCGCCAGCGAAGGTGTGTCTCGAGTTCGGCGAGCAGCTCGGTCAGCCGACCGCTCGCCTCCCCCGCCCGCACCAGTGCGAGCGTGGTCGCGTCGATGTCGCCCGGATGGACGGCCAGCGCGCCGGACAGACTCGTTCCCGACGCGACCCGCGATGCCGTCTCCCGCCACAACGCGCGCCGCCGACCGCGCGGCTCGAGCGCCGCGACGTCGTCGAGCGCGTCGGCGAGCGGCACGCCCGCGGCCAGGAGGTGGCGCAGGTGGAAGATCGGCAGCGCGAGCGAGCCGGCCGCGTAGCCCGCACGGCGTCGACGCGCCTTCCGGAAGGGAAGCGGAACGGGGGGAACGTCTTCCAGGTGCAGTTCGATCATGGGCTCCGCCTCCGTGCGGGACCGGTCGTGAAGGGAGAAGCGGGCGAGCGTCAGACAGCGGCGCCGGCGGTGGCGGCGGGAGCGTCCGGCGTCACGCCGAACACGCGTTCGAGCTCGCCGACGGTCGTCACACCGGCGGCCGCGAGATCTCGGGCACGGTCGACGAGCGAGCGGTGGCCATGGCTCGCGGCCTGTCCGGCAAGCGTCGCGGCGTCGGCTCCGGCACGCACGAGCGCGGCCAGGCTCGCGTCCGGCACGAACGTCTCGAGCACGGCTCGACGCCCGCGCAAGCCGCACCCGTCACAGCGCGCACAGGCATCGCCGGCGTGCGTCTCCGACCGGTCGCGGCCCGTCCCTTCACAGAGCGCGCAACGTGTGCGCACGAGACGCTGGGCGACGACGCCGGCGAGCACGTCGGCGAGCACACCCGGCTCGGCACCGAGCTCTCGCAGGCGCCCGACGACGCCGATCGCGTCGCTCGCGTGCACCGTCGTCAGCACGAGATGGCCGGTCAGCGCCGCGCGCAGCGCCATCGCGCAGCTGTCCGCGTCGCGCACCTCGCCGATCAGCAGCACGTCCGGGTCCTGCCGGAGCAGTGCGCGTACCCCGGCGGCGTAGTCGAGACCGCGCGATGCGTCGATCGACGCCTGTCGCACGCCTTCCACCGGATGCTCTATCGGGTCCTCGAGCGTCATGACGTTCAGCGTCGCGACGTCGCGCTCGCCGAGCAGGGCGTACAGGGTGGTGGTCTTGCCGGCCCCCGTCGGCCCCGAGACGACGACGAGCCCCTCGGGGCGGTTCACGAGATCGCGCAGCGTCCGGCGCGTGTCGGCGGGCGGTGCGAGGTCGTCCAGCCGACACACCGTCGCATGCCGTTCGAGCACGCGCAGCACCAGGTTCTCGCCCGTCCGCAGCGGGAAGCACGAGAGACGGAAGTCCACGTGACGCCCCCCCATGCGACGCGAGAAACGCCCGTCCTGAGGGCGACGGGTCTCCGCGATGTCGGCACCGGCGAGCACCTTGATCCGCACCGTCAGGGCGTCGAGATGACGCCGCTCGAGACGACGCGTCTCGCCGAGCACGCCGTCGACGCGATGGCGTACCGTGACGGCGTGCTCCTCGGGCGAGAGGTGGATGTCGGAGGCCCCCCGCGCGACGGCATCGGCGAGCAACGCGTCGACGAGACGAGCGATCGGCGACGGGGACAGCGAATCGTTCGCCGCGGCCGTCACGCCACCCGGGTCGAGGGCATCGCTCGACGCGTCGCAGGCGGCGACGACGGCGTCCAGCGTCAGGTCGACGCCGTAGCAACGGTCCAGCGCCCTCGCGACGCCGCTCTCCGAAGCGGTCTTCCAGAGCACGTCGAGGCCACCGGGCAACGCGCGCCGCACGCGATCGCGCCGTGGCAGGTCCGCCGGGCCGGCGCTGGCGAGCGTGAGCCGCGCGCATCCCTCGTCGCTGCCGGCCGGCTCGAACCAGAGCGGCACGACCCGCGCCCGCCGCGCCGAGGCGGCGTCGAGGCAGGCCACGGCGCGCGCGTCGGGCACGAACGCGTCGCCGCCGATGTCGACCCGGGCGTGCTCGTCGTCACCCCGGCGCCCGTCGGCGTCGCGGGGCGTCATTCGTCGCCACCCACGGCACCTGCCGCGATCCGGACAGGTGCCATGACGGTCGGACGCAGGACGATCAGGAGCTCGGTGCGCGCCCGCTCTCGACTTCGGCGCGAGAACAGCTTTCCGGCGAACGGCAGCCGCGAGAGCCCGGGCAGGCGGCGCTCGCCGTCGCTGACCGACTCCTGCATCAGGCCGCCGATGATCGCGACGTCACCGCTCGCGACGCGCAGCACCGACTCCATCTCGCGCACCTGGATTTCGGGCACGCCGTTGCGGATGCCGGCCAACGCGAGCTCGGGGTTGGGATCGTCGACGAAGCCGAGGATGCGCGACAGCGTCGGGCGCACGTTCAGCATGATCGTGTCGGACGCGTCGATGAACGGCGTGACGTTCATGACCAGACCGACCGGCACGGTGTGGATGTCGGTGCCGGTGACGACCTCGTCGTCGCCGTCCTCGACGATGCGCCGCTCGACCCGGGCGGTGAAGTAGACGCGGTTGTCGACGACCTTCAGGACGGCCGACTGGTTGTTCAGCGCGATGATGCGCGGGCGCGACAGGATACGCACGTCGCCGAACGTCTCGAGCAGCGACAGGGTCGCCGCGAGCTCGCCGTCGCCGCTTCGCTGCACCAGGCTGACGAGACCGGCCGGCGGCACGATCCGCCCGGCCGACGTCGCGTCGACGAGCGGCTGGCCGCCGAGCACCTGCGCGGCGGAGACGCCGGTGAGACCGCTCGCGAGGAGGCGCCAGTCGATGCCGGCCTCGAACGAGTCGGACAGCGCGACCTCGAGCACCGTCGCCTCGATCAGCACCTGACGCCGGGCGCTCGTCTGCAGTGTCTCGAGGTAGCGCGCGAGGCGCGCGTGCACGGCCGGGCGTGCGACCAGCGTCACCAGACCCGCGTCGCGGTTGATCGAGAAGCGTGCGCCGACCGCGTCCGCCATCGACTCGACCGCCCCGTCGCCCCTACCGACCAGCTCGACGACATCACGCGCGAGCGACTCCCAGAAGCGGTGCTCGGAAACGCTCTCGACGAGCGTCTCGGAACTGTTGGCGATGCCGCCGCCGACACTGCCCGCGGAGCCCGCATCGAGGCTGCCGACGCGGGTGGCGAGCCCCACGCTGCCGTGCGTCGTCCGGTCGAGGTTCAGGTAGTCGACCGCGTAGCTGTCGGTGTAGGCGACGTTGCCGCGGACGACGAGTCGACCGTCGGCGAGGCGCCAGTGGAAGGGCACCTGATCGGCGAGCCGGGCGAGCACCTCGGCGAGCGGCCGCGGCTCTAGCGCGAGGGTGATCCGGCCGGCCGGCAGCGCGTGCGCGGCGAGTTCGATGCCGGCATCGCGGGCGAGCGCGGCGAGCAGCGTTCCGAGCGCGACGCCCGCCGCCTCGACCGCGACCAGCGGCGACCGCGCCGCGCGGTCGGCCGCGCTCGACAGGGCCACGCCGACGGCATCGGTGGCGACGGGCTCGACGGGGACGCGCGCGGCGGAGGCGGGTACGACGACCTCGCGGCCGCCACCGGCCGCCGCCCAATCACGCGTCTCGACGCTCAGCGCCGCGGCCGGCGGGACCCGTGACGCGAACTCGCCCGCCGACGCGTCGTCGCGCGCGGCGGAACGGCAACCGCCGAGCGCGATGGCGGTGATGCCGACGGCGAGCAGACAGGAAACGGGACGGCGCGCGACGGCGCGCTTCCATCTCCATCCGAACGACGAGCGGCGCTTCCGCGAACACCACGGCTGGCGGTACGACATCGGACCTCTCCCTGTGTCCGGACCCGGCCATCACCCGCGAAGCGGAGCGGCGAGCCCGTCGCCATCCATGGCGAACGAGCGGGCGGCGCGGTCGGTCAACCCATCAGGTGGACCAGCGCCGCGAACGATCCTACAACGCCGAGCCCGAGCAGCGCAACGAACGCGCGCCGATGACGGGCGAGCAGGCGTGGCGCGAGCGGCAGGTCGATGCGCGGCGGCAGGCCGGCGCCGAGCAGGTGCACCAGCGACGGGGCGTCGGCGTCCTCGAGGGAGGCGAGCGTGAACGCGTGCCGGACGAGCGTGTCGATCGCGCCGAACACGCCCTCGGTGCGGTCGGCGACGAAGTAGCTCATCTCGCGCGTGAACAGCTCGCGACGCGAGAAGTCGAACAGCATCATGCGGTGACGGAGGTACTCGCCGACCTCGGCCAGGGTCAGGCGCCGGAGCCAGTAGGATCCGTCGACGGCACGGCCGTCGTCGTCGCGCGTGCCGGCCTCGCGGACGGCGGCGGGCCCGACGGTGCGGAACAGCACCACCTGCAGGGCGGGCCGTCCGTCGCGACGCACGCCGCCGAGCGCATCGAGCAGCGCGAGGAAGCCCGCGTCCGGATCGCCCGCGAGATCGACGATCAGCACGTAGGGCTTGTCGGCGGTGGGCGCGTGGCCGAGTTGCACGAGCACGCGCTCGCGCGCCGTGTCGAGCGTGGCCTCGTCGACCCCGTCGACGACCGCCGCGACGTCGATCAGACCCGTCTCGGTAGGGCACAACTCGATCAGCATGTGGCGCAGCAGCATCGCGACCGAACCGCTCGTGCTGTCGTGCCGGATGACGTTGCAGGAGCGCTCCAGGCGATCGCCGAGCACGAGCGACAGGAACGTCAGGCCGCTACCCGACTCGCCGTGCACGTGCAGGGTGCGGCCGCTCGAGTGCCGCCGGCGAACGATGTCGTCGACGACGGCGCCCCGACCGCCGCCGCCGTAGAATGTCAGGACGTTGTCGATATCCTGGAACGGACCGCGCGACGACGCGTGGTACGGCCGTCTGTCGATACCGAGACTGGTGAGTTCGTCGTGGTTCATCGTCGCGTCGCTCGTGCCACAGGCGTCGTCTGATCGTCGACACTCGATCCGGCAACGAGCGTGCCACTACCCGCCCGGCCGTCCCTCAACCATAGTGCGGGGCCGTGTTCGCGGCAAGCGGTCGTCGAGACGGACACGATCGCTCCCGAGCCGGCGGCATGGCCCACGGAGGGAAGGCTGATGCTGAACGTCGTTCTCTACGAACCGGAGATCCCGCCGAACACCGGCAATCTGATCAGGCTCTGCGCGAACAGCGGGGCGACCCTGCACCTGATCGAACCGCTCGGGTTCTCGATGGAGGCGAAGGCGCTCAGACGCGCGGGACTCGACTATCACGAGGCCGCCCGGGTGCGCCGCTGGCCCACGCTCGAGCCCTGCCTCACGGCGCTCGGCGTCGTCGCGAGCGCCGCCGAGGAAGAGGAATCGCGAGACAGGTGGCGGGAGGAACCACCGGACCCGCTTCCGGACAGCCATCGGAACGCGGACGGGCCACGTGTCTGGGCGGCCACCAGCGGCGGCGACATCCGCCACACCGTGCCCCGCTACCGCACCGGCGATCTCCTGCTGTTCGGCCCGGAATCCCGCGGGCTGCCGGCGAGCGTGCTCGCCGACGCGCGCGTCACGGCCCGGATACGCGTGCCGATGCGCCCCGGCAGCCGCAGCCTGAACCTCTCCAATGCCGTCTCGATCGTGCTCTACGAGGCGTGGCGCCAGCTCGACTTCGCCGGCGCCGCCGAGTGACCGGACGCCCGTTCCCGCCGCCGGCATCGAGCGTCGGGTCGTCCGGCGCGGCGCCGACCCGCGGCACGACCGACGGTGCCGCGAGCTACTGTGCCGTTCCCGGAGCGGGCGCGTTCTGGCGGGCCGCCTCGACGTGCTGGGCGTACAGCGCGTCGAAGTTGACCGGGTCGAGCAGGAGCTGGGGAAAACCGCCCTTCTGCACGAGCGAGGCGATCTCCTCGCGGGCGAACGGAAACAGCAGGTTGGGGCAGAAGCTCCCGAGCATCGGTCCGAGACGAGCCTCCTCGAAGCCGCGGGCGAGAAACAGACCCGCCTGCTTGATCTCGATGAGGTAGGCGGTGCTCTCGCCGAGCTTGACCGTCGCCGTCACGCCGAGCACGACCTCGAACAGGTCGTCGCCGAGCTTCGTGCTCTCGGTGTTCAGGTGCAGCGAGACCGCCGGCTTCCAGGCCGTGTTGCCCGTGAACACGCCGGGGGCCTGAGGCGACTCGTACGAGACGTCCTTGAGGTAGATGCGCTGGATCTTGAAGACCTGCGGATTGTCGGCCGGCGGCGTCGCCGCTGCCGCGTCGCCCTGCTCTTCGTCTGCCATGTGTACGGTTCGTCCGGTGTCGGTCGATCGGGGGTCGATCGGGAGGCGGCCGCTCCGGGCGCGCCGCGTGAAGGTCAGGGTGCCGCCTCCCGGGGCGTCACCGTCGTCCAGGTCATCGGAGTGTCTCGCGAAACCCGCGTGTCGCGGTACCCGGCGCGGCGCGAGCGCCTGCCACCCGCCGCGCCCGCCATCGTCTCAGTCGGCGCCGTCGCGCAGCGCGTCGAGCTCGCCGTCCGCCTCGAGCGCGGCCATGTCGTCGTACCCGCCGACGTGACGCTCGCCGATGAAGATCTGCGGCACGGACGTGCGGCCGCTGCGCTCGGTCATCTCGGCGCGCACCGCCGGCTGACCGTCGACGAGGCGGCTCTCGTAATCCCAGCCCTTCCGGTCGAGAAGACGCCGTGCGGCGCGGCAGTAGCCACACCAGTCGGATTCGTACATGACGATGCTCGCGCTCATCGGCGACGCTCCGTTCGAGAGTGGTCGATCCGGAACGCCCGGTTCCGGACCGCGAGAACTACTTCGTGACGACCGGCAGGCTCGCCTTCTCCCAGGCGGCGAGACCGCCGCCGAGGGTGTGCAGCTTCTCGAAGCCCTGCTTCCTGAGCTTCGCGGTCGCACGCGTCGTGCGCATGCCGTTGTCGCAGTACACGACGAGATCGCGGTCCTTGAGCTTCTCGATCTCGTGCATGCGTTCGTCGAACTTGGCGACGGGGAAGTTCCGGGCGTTCAGCAGATGCCCGCTCTTGTATTCCTTCTCGTCGCGGACGTCGACGAACAACGCGTCGCCGTCGTTGACGAGCTGGGTGGCGGCGAACGGCGACAGGGTCGTGGCCGCGCCCCTGAACCGTGTCCACTCGGTGAACAGGAGCATCCCGAGCGTCGCGCCGAAGGCGACGAACAGGAGCAGGTTGTTGCCGACGAATTCTATGAACTGGTTCATGAGGGCATGCCGCCTCCGAGCAGCGCGCAAGAATACCCTGACTGCCGCCGATTGCAACTCGCGGGAGCGGTTCGCGGGCCGTGTCGCCGGCCACCTCGCGGACCCGACCACCGTCGGACGGTCACCGCCCGGTGGTACCGTGTGCCGACTCGCCCGAGCCCTGCCCACGGATGCACGACACCTCGATCGTCACGTCGCTCTTTCTGGTGTTCACCGGCGCCGCCGTCATCGCGACGCTCGCCCTGTTCGCCCGTCAGGCGCTGCTGGTGGCCTACATCGCGCTCGGCGTGCTGCTCGGCCCCTGGGCGCTCGACCTGGTCGGGGAGCCGACGCTGATCGCCGACATCTCGAACGTCGGCATCCTGTTCCTGCTGTTCCTGCTCGGGCTGAACCTCGAGCCCGCCGAGCTGAAGAAGCTCTTTCGCGAGGCGATCGTCGTGACCGGGGCGAGTGCGGCGGCGTTCGCGCTCCTGGGTGCGGCCATCGCGGGGGCGTTCGGCTTCGGTCTCCTCGACTGCCTGCTCATCGGGGCGGCGATGATGTTCTCGAGCACGATCATCGCCTTGAAGCTCCTGCCGACCAGCGCCCTGCACCAGCAGCGCATGGGCGAGCTGATCGTCAGCATCCTGCTCCTGCAGGACATGCTCGCGATCGCGGTGCTGCTCGCGCTGCAGAGCCTCGGAAATCCCGCGAGCATCGCCTCGGAGACGGCGCTGCTGCTGCTCGGCCTGCCGGCGATCGCCGCCTTCGCCTGGTTCGTCTCGACCCGGCTGCTGACGTGGCTGTTCCTGCGCTTCGACCAGATCCAGGAATACCTCTTCCTGGTCGCGATCGGCTGGTGCCTGGGCATCGCCGAACTCGCCACCGTCGCCGGGCTGTCGCACGAGGTCGGCGCGTTCATCGCCGGGGTGACGCTCGCCACCAGTCCGATCGCGCGTTTCATCGCCGAGGCCCTGAAGCCGCTGCGGGACTTCTTTCTGGTGCTGTTCTTCTTCGCGCTCGGCGCGAGCGTCGACGTCGGGCGCCTGCCGGAGGTGCTCTTCCCCGCGCTGGTGCTCGCGGCCGTCTCGATCGTGATCAAGCCGATCGTGTTCCGGAAGCTGTTCGAGCGCGAGCGGGAGAAGGCGCGCATGGCCGGCGAGACCGGCGCACGGCTCGGGCAGATCAGCGAGTTCTCGCTGCTCGTCGTCGTGGTCGCGAGCGATCTCGCGCTGATGAGCGAGCGAGCCTCGCTGCTCGTGCAGAGCGCGACGATCCTGAGCTTCGTCGGCTCCTCGTTCTGGATCGTGCGCCGCTACCCGACACCGATCGCGCCGAGCCGGGAGCTGCGGCGCGACTGAGACGCGGTCACGTCCGGCCTTCCGGGAACGAGGCGCCGCTCCGAGGAGCGGCGCCTCGTTCCCGGGGCATCGCCCTCGGAGCTTCCTGCTCGGGGCTTCCTGCTCGGGGCTTCCTGCTCGGGGCTTCCTGCTTGGGGCTTCCTGCTCGGGCCTCCCTGCTCAGGGCCCCGTCTTGCCCATCTGGTACTGGATCGCGATCGGGATCTGCTCGTCGGTCAACGTCGAACCACCGCGCGCCGGCATCACGCCCTTGCCGTCGATGACCGACTGCGTCAGCGCCACGAGCCCGAGCTCGGCACGCTCGGCCCACGCCGCCTTGTCGCCGATCTTCGGCGCGTTGGCGACGCCGGCGATGTGGCAACCGGCGCAGACACCGTTCACCTGCGCCTTGATGTCGTCGGTCAGGCCGGCGGGTTCCGCTCCGGAACCGATCAGCGCGACGAGCTCCGCGGACGGCATCTCCGCACCGGGCGCGGCGGTGCCGACGTCCTCGGCGACCGCGGCCTCGGCGAGCTCGCTCTCGGCTCCCGCCACGTCGCGCGTCGTGACCGCGGCGGCGTCCGTCGTGCCCTCGGCCGTCGCGGCCATCGCCGTCTCTTCCACGGCCGCCTCGGCCGGTGCCGCCTGCCCGCCGCTCGCCTCGGCCGTCTCTTCGGCCGGTGCGGCCTGCTCGCCACTCGCCTCGGTCGTCTCTTCCGTCGCCTCGGCCGGTGCGGCCTGCTCGGCGCTCGCGTCGACCGTTTCCTCGGCCGGCGCCGCGTCGTCGGTGTCCTCGAACATGGCGATGTGCTGGACGGCGAGGCGGATGTCCTCGTCGCTGTAGTCGCTGCCGCCGCGCGCGGGCATCGAGCCCTTGCCGTTGACGACGCTCGCGACCAGCGTGTCGAGACCCGCCTCGCGGCGCTCGGCCCAGGCCTCGGCGTCGTCGAGCAACGGAGCGCCGCCGACCGCGGCCGCGTGGCAGCCGGCGCAGACGCCCTGCACGAGCTCCTCGCCGCTGCGACCGCTCGCCCCGCCGGCGGTCTCGGCGGAGGCGACCTGCTCGAGCTCCTCGGCCGACGTGCGCACCGCCCCGACCGGCTCGATCCGCCCCACGAGCGCGTTGCGCATCACCGGGTCGCTGTCGCTGTCGTCACGTCCGCTCCCGAGCAGACGTGCCATCGAGACGATGAACAGCGACAGCAGGATCAGGGAGAAGATGACCATCCCCATGACCTTGATCATGCCCCGCTCGCCGCTCGTGTCCGTCAGGCTGGTGCCACTCATGATGCTTTTCTCTCCCGCGGCGCGCCGCGCCGGTATCGATGTCGTCCACCGCGCGAACGGCGGCAAACGTCCTAGTGTATCAGTCGCTTCCTACGGAACGAGGCGTCCGAGGCGATCAGTCCGGGTCACAGTCTGCCCGCTCGGCGGCGTCCGGTCGCGAACGTTGCAGGATCGGTTCCCGGCCGCGCGCCGACCTGCCACCGAGCCGATGCCGGAGGGCGCCGCCGAGGTGCACGACGACCGCCGTGACGAGCAGCCACTTGCCGATCTCGTGCCAGCGCGCCGCCACTTCCCAGCCGGCGTACCAGTGCAGCGCGCCGCTGAGGGCCATGCCGACGAGCAGTGCGTACAGGAGGCGATGATGCCAGCCGATCAGACGCGCGGCGAGCGGCCCGGGCGCGCCCGCGGCGACCGGGACCGGCGCCCGTCGGCGCAGCACCAGCCGCCACGCGACGAGCAGGGCGACGCCCGCTCCACCCCAAGTGTGCAGCGTCGTGACGACGAACTGGACGAACGTCACGGTCTCGCCCGCCCGCGCCGCCTCGTTCGCCGAGCGCATCGCCTGCTGCAGCGTGAACTGCCCGGCGACGAGCAACGCGACGATCCAGTGCAGGCGTCGCTGCAGGGGTGTCCAGGTCGGTGTCGTCATGCCTCGCTATACACTGCTCGCCTCGCCCCCTCGCACCGCCGCCCGGCCTTCCCGGAGAACGCCCCCTTGAACACGCCGACGATCGATCCGCTCAGACGTGCCGCCGAGCTCGCCACCGGCACGCGCTCGAGCCGCGACGGGGACGACGCGACGAGCGACACGCCCACCGACGCCGACGCGCTCGAGCATCGTCTCAAGCGCGACGCCTTCGACAGCATCGGCCGGATCAAGCCCGCCGTCGTCGCCGGGGTCGACTTCGATGCCGAGGTGCTCGACGGCGACTTCTTCGCCCGGCAACCGCCGCCGTTGCAGGGTATCGCGATCGCGCGGAGCGAGGGCATGCTCGCCTTCTACAACCGCGTCGGCTGGCGCCGTGCCTTTCTCGACGAGCCGCTCGCGCCGCACGTGCCCGAGGACGGGCTCGCGCCGCTCGCCGAGCGCTACCACGCGCGCACGCTCCACGACCTCGCCTACGTCCACCCGAAGCACTTCGAGAAGATGCTCGGCAAGGCCGGAGCCGCCTCGCTGTGGGAGCGGCTGGGGCGGTTCGGCCGGGCCGGGGACGACGCCGCGACCGGCACGCCGGAGGCGTGACGGGGTCGCGGACGGGAGACCGGAGCGGCCACGGGATTCCGAGTGGCGACGAGACCCCGCCCTTCGTCGTGCGCGTCGCCGGGCTGTCCCACGGGTGGACACGCGGCGGGCGCGAGCACCGCGTGCTCGACGCGCTCGAGCTGGACATCGCCCGCGGCGAGACGGTCGCGTTGATCGGCCGTTCGGGCTCGGGCAAGTCGACGCTCCTGAACCTGATCGGCGGACTCGAGCCCGTGCAGTCGGGTAGCGTCGAGGTGCTCGGACACGCGCTCGCCACGCTCGACGATCACGCGAGAACGCTGCTGCGTCGCCGCGACATCGGGTTCGTGCACCAGTCGTTCAACCTGATCCCGACGCTGACCGTCGGCGACAACGTGACGCTGCCGCTCGCCCTCGCGGGTCTTCCCGCCCGTGAACGGCGGACGCGCCTCGGTGCCCAGCTGGAGACGGTCGGGCTCGACGGGCGCGGCGACGACTACCCCGACACGCTCTCGGGAGGCGAGCAGCAACGGGTGGCGATCGCCCGCGCGCTGATCCATCGCCCGCCACTCCTGCTCGCCGACGAACCCACCGGCAACCTCGACGCCGAGAGCGGACGGCGCGCGCTCGGGCTGCTCGCCGGGCTGGTCGAGCGCGACGGCGCGGCGATGCTCGTCGTCACCCACAGCCTCGAGGTCGCGGGCGTCGCCGACCGGGCGTTCGCGCTCGCGAGCGGCGGGCGCCTCCGCGCGCTCGCCCCGGAGGCGCTCGCCGCCGGCAGCGTCTGGTGAACGGCGCGGGCGCGGCCCTGCTCGCACGCTCGAGCGCCCGCTTCTTCCGCCGCCACCCCGCCCAGCTCGCGCTGTCGTTCGTCGGCATCGTGCTCGGGGTCGGCATCGTCACGGCGGTGCTGATCACGAACGCGAGCTCGCAGCGCGCGTTCGCGCTCTCGAGCGAGGCGCTGTACGGGCGCACGACCCATCAGGTGCTCGGCGCCACCGGGGTCGCCGGGCGCGACTACGCGAGCCTGCGCCGCGCGCTGCCGAACCTGCCGATGGCCCCCGTCGTCGAGGGCGAGGTGGCGATCGGCGACGAGCTGTTCTCGCTGCTCGGGCTCGACCCGTTCGCCGAGAGCGCGTACGGGCGCACGGCCGACGGTGCGGCGTTCGTGCCGTCGGCGGAGGACGCGGACCCGGCGTTCGGCGTCGCGCCGCTGGTGGAGCTCCTGCTGGCCGGCGATGCCCTCGCCATCGCCGCACGCACGCGCGCGCGGCTCGAGCTGCCGCTCGACACGCCGCTCGACGTCGAGGCGGGCGGGCGCACGCGAGCGCTCCGTCTCGTCGGCACCTTCACGACGGCGAACCCTGCCGCGAGCGAGGGGCTGCTCGTCGCCGACATCGCGCTCGCCCAGGACCTTCTCGCCACGGGCGGGGCGATCAGTCGCATCGACCTGATCCTCGACGACGCCGACATTCCCCGGGTGAGCGGCGCGCTGCCCCCGACGCTGCGCCTCGCGGAGGCCGCCTCGCGCGAACGCACGATGCGGGCGATGACGCGCGGCTTCCAGATCAACCTGACGGCGATGAGCCTGCTCGCGCTCGTCGTCGGCGCGTTCCTGATCCACAACACGATGACCTTCGCCGTGCTGCAGCGACGGGAGCTGTTCGCCAACCTCCGCATCACCGGCGTCACGGCGCGTGCCCTGCTCGGTTCGGTGCTGCTCGAGGCGATCGCGATCGGCACGGCCGGCTCGATCGCCGGGCTCGGGCTCGGCTGGGCGCTCGCCCACGCGCTGATCCGCCTGACGACGCGGACCATCAACGACCTGTACTTCGTGCTGCACGTGCAGGAAGTCTCGTTCGGCCCGTGGCTCGCGCTCGGCGGTCTCGTGCTCGGCATCGGCGCGAGCGTGCTGGCTGCCGCCGTCGCGGCACTCGACGCGGCGGCCACCAGCCCCGCCCAGGCCAGCCGGCGCTCGCTCGCCGAGTCCCGCGCGCACGCCGCCCTGCCCCGCTTCGCGCTCGTCGGCGCGGCCGCGATGCTCACGGGCGCCGCCGTCGCGTTCGCGCCGCTCGAATCGCTCGTCGCCGGCTTCGCCGCGCTGATGCTGCTGATCCTCGGCTACGGGCTCGCGCTGCCGTGGCTGGTGCTCGGGCTCGTCCGTGCGCTCGCGCGCCCCGCGGCCCGCCTCGGCACGGTCTGGTCGCTCGCGACGGGCGGCATCGAGCGGAACATCAGTCGCACCGGCCTGGCGATCGCGGCGCTCGCGATCGCCGTCTCCGCCACGTTCGGCGTCGAGGTCATGATCACGAGCTTCCGTCAGAGCGTCGACGAATGGCTCGCGACGACGCTCGGCAGCGACGTCTACGTCTCGGCCCCGGCCACCGTCTCGACCGGCGCGGCGACCGTGCTCGATCCGCGCGTGCCGGATCTCGCCCGCGAGACGGCCGGCGTCGTCGCGGTCAGCACCGGACGCGTCGTCGACGTCGCCACGGACGTCGGCACGATCGACCTGCTCGTGCTCGACCCCCACGTGGCGAGCGCCGACGGGTTCGAGCTGCTCGACGGCGATCCGGAATCCGCGTGGAACACGCTGCTCGACGACGACGCGGTGCTGATCAGCGAGCCGCTCGCGACCCGCCACGGCCTCGCACCCGGGGACACCCTGACGTTGTTCACCGCCCGGGCCGGCGAGGTGCCGTTCCGGGTCGCCGGTGTCGTGCGCGACTACGGCTCGAGCCACGGACGGCTGACGATGGCGCGGGCGACCTGGGATCGCTGGTGGGACGACGCCGAGGTCTCCTCGCTCGGCATCCTGGTCGACGAGGACACCGACACGACGGATGTCGTGCGCGCGCTGCGCGAGCGCCTCGGCGCGCTCGGCCGGCCGCTCCTCGTGCGCTCGAACGAGGCGATTCACGCCAGCTCGCTCGAGGTGTTCGATCGCACCTTCGAGGTCACGCGGGTGCTGCGCTGGCTGACCGTCGGCGTCGCCTTCGTCGGCATCTTCAGCGCGCTGCTCGCGCTGCACCTCGAACGCGCCCGCGAGTTCGCGGTACTGCGCGCCTGCGGGGCCACGCGCGCCCAGGTCGCGATGACCGTCGCCGCGCAGACGCTCCTGATGGGACTGCTCGCGGGTCTCCTGTCGCTGCCGCTCGGCTGGGGGATGTCCGAGATCCTGATCCGCATCATCAACGTGCGCTCGTTCGGCTGGAGCATGCAGAGCCACTTTCCGCCGGCGGCCGCGCTGTCCGCGCTCGGCCTCGCCTGTCTGTCGGCGGTGCTCGCGGGACTGTGGCCGGCCTGGCGGCTCGCCGGGAGCGACGTCGCCGGTCAGCTTCGAGACGATTGACCCGGGGCGGAAGCCGTCGGCAGCGGCGGAATCCGCCCTCGCGCGGCAACTTCCGCAAAGCCGGCCGCCTTTGAAAAACCCACACGCCGTTTGCAACCCGATCGTCACGGAAACCGGTTAGAAAGACTGTGAAGGCTTCGTCGTCACCCACTCCGGAGAACGATTCGCATGCAAGCTTCCCTCGATCGTGCCGTCGGCGATGGCGACGCACTCGGCGTCGAAGCCGGCGACATCACCTACGCGGCACTGCTCGATCGACACGCCTCCGAGGAACCTATCACCGACGACATGATCCGTCACGCCTGCCTTCGCCTGGAATCGGCATCGGCAGGGCCGCTCTCCCCGTCGACCTCGGTCGAGTCCCCCGCCGGTACGCTCGCGCGACTGTTCCGCGTCCGGCGCTGAACTCGCCCTCGGTGCATGTCCGATGGCGACGAGCACCTCGCCGAAGATCCCGTTGCCTCCACCTCGATCCGATTTCCGGACTGCGGGTGCGGACTCCGAGGCGATGCGACGCCTGCTCGATCCCGATCCCCCCCACCCCGAGACCGGCAACCGACTCCGGCGGCCCGTCCCGGCTGAACACCGCCGGCGATGGTCGCGAGCGCGCCGTGCGCCCTGTCAGGCAGCGCCCTTCAGCGGCGGCAGCACGTGCTCGCCGAACGCGTCGATGAACTCCGCCTGGTTCGTCGCGACGTTGTGAAAGATCAGCTCGTCCACACCGCAGGCGACGTACTCCCGCGCCCACTCGGCGTGCTGCTCGAGCGAGGTCGAGACGCGGACCGAGCGGAAGTCCAGCGTCGTCGCCTGCATCGCCGCGCCGAGCCAGGACCACAGGAAGGCGGCGTGGCCGGGTCGGCTGTTCCAGGGGTGAAGATGATCGGAAGCCGTGCAGACTTCGAAGCCCGCCCGTTCGGCCCGCTGGATGGTCACACGTCGCACCGGCACGCGACCCTCGGCACGACGCCGGATCAGAGCAGCGGCGAGAGCAGCCGCGCGGTGTTCGACCACAGCCGCCGGGTCGTCCCGAGCTCGCTCTCCGCGCTTTCCTCGAATCGGACCGAACGCGCGAGATCGTCCTCGAACAGCGCCGCCAGACGCGCGTTCACGTCCCGGTCCCAGACCGCCGCGACCACCTCGAAGTTGAGCCGGAAGCTCCGGTTGTCCATGTTCGCCGTGCCGACGACGGCGAAGCCGTCATCGACGACCAGGGTCTTGGAGTGGTTCATGAGATTCTGGAACATGAACACCTCGGCACCGGTCTTCATGACGCGCGTCGAGTAGATTCTCGCCGCCGCCTTGACGAGCACCGAGTCGTTGTTCTCGGGCAGGATCAGGCGCACGTCCACGCCGCGCGCCGCCGCCGCTTTCAGTGCCGCCTCCATCGGCTCGTCCGGAACGAAATAGGGGGTCGTGATCCACAGCCGATCGCGCGCCTCGTTCACCGCGCCGAGATAGAGGTCGCGGATGTCGGCCATCTCCTCGTCGGGCCCGGAGTGGATGACCTGCACCCAAGGTCCGGCAGCGGGTTCGGGCAGCTCGGGGAACCACCGCTCGAGGTCTTGCGGAAGCTCGGTTCCGCGCTCGTCACCGAGCAGTTCCCTGGTCGTGCGCTCGCCGGCCTCCACCCGCTCGATCGGCAACCCGTACAGCCAGTCCTCGAGCAACACGCGTTGCAGCTCCTGCACGGGAGGACCCTCGATGCGCGCGTGGGTGCTGCGCCAGGGCTCTTCGTCGCCACGCCCGGCCTCGCCCGTCGTGTTGTCGTCGCTCACGTTGATGCCGCCGACGAAGCCGACGTGGCCGTCGGCGACGAGGATCTTGCGGTGCGTGCGGAAGTTCATCTTCCCCGGTTGCGGCAGGAGCAGCCGCGGAGGGTTGAACGTCCGCAACTCGGCACCGGCGTCCACGAGCGGCTTCCAGAAGGCGCGGGTGCAGTTCTTCGCCCCGACCGAGTCGGTCAAGAGCCGCACCTTTACCCCGCTCGCCGCACGCCGGGCGAGCGCGTCGCGAAGACGCGTGCCGATGCCGTCGGGCTGCCAGATGTAGTACTCGAGGTGCAGCGTCCGCGACGCCTTCTCGATGGCCCGCTCCAGCGCGGGGTAGAGCTCGTCGCCGGTCGTGTAGAGCTCGAACGAGCGTGCGCGGCTCGGCACGACGCTCGGGTACTCGCCGCCGCGCGTGACGCGCGCGATCGCGGCGAGCGGTTCGTGCTCGAACGCCTCCGGCAGGTGATCGCGCCGCTCGGGAGCCTGTCTCGCGGCGGCGCGCTTCGCACTCTGCCTCGCCCCTTTCTCGCGATCCAGGCGGCGCGGCCCGAACAGGAAGTAGGCGATGCCGCTGAGCAGCGGTACCGACCAGAACGCGAGCAACCAGGCGATCGTCGTGACCGGACGGCGCTCGTGCAGCAGAAGGAAGATCGTGCCGCCGACGATCCAGAGCACGTGCAGCAGTGGCCAGCTCCAGCCGGGCACGAAGTCGATCTGTCGAGTCAGCGGATCGAACAGCACGGCATCTCCGGAGCGCCCGCGGCGCCTGTGATCGCGAGCCGAGCATACGACCTCGCCCTCGAGCGCTCACCTCCCTTGTAGGATCGCGACCGTCGGCACCGGCCCCGCCGCACCCGGTACAAGCCAAGTCGCGTACCGGCGGAACGCCCGCGAACGGATCGCTCTCTCGCTCGCCACCGGCCCGCCAGCGACCGCCTTCGCCACCGGATCCCGTGCCGCGGCGGCCCGGATCCGGAACGGTGCCCGGGAGGCGACCGTCCACGCCGGGCCCGACGGCCGGCGCCGCGCGACGTGAGCGGCGTCACGCTCTGCTAGCATCGGCACTTCCATCTCCGTCGCGGACGATCATGGCCGGACGCCCGACCCGCTCCCAGTTCTCCTGGGCGTTCTACGACTGGGCGAACTCCGCCTTCGCCACCACCGTCATCGCCGGGTTCTTCCCGCTGTTCTTCAAGCAGTACTGGAGCGGCGAGGCGGCGGTCACCACCAGCACGTTCTGGCTCGGCGCGGGCAATTCCGCGGCGAGCCTGCTGATCGTGCTCGCCGCACCGCTGCTCGGCGCCCTCGCCGACGCGGGCGGATTGCACAAGCGGCTCCTCGGCGCGTTCGCCGCACTCGGCATCGTCTGCACCGGCGCACTCTGGCTCGTCGGGCAGGGTCAGTGGCCGTACGCGCTCGCGCTGTACATCGTCGCGACGCTCGGTTTCTCCGGCGCCAACGTCTTCTACGACGCGATGCTGCCCGCCCTCGCCCCGCGCGCCGACCGTCACCGCGTCAGCGCGCTCGGGTACTCGCTCGGCTACCTCGGCGGCGGACTGCTCTTTCTCGTCAACGTCGCGATGACCCTGCAGCCGGCGTGGTTCGGGTTGCCGGACGCCGCGACCGCGGTGCGCGTGTCCTTCCTGACGGTCGCCGTGTGGTGGGCGCTGTTCACGGTGCCACTGTTCGCGAGCGTGCGCGAGCGGCCGGGGCTGGTCGCCGGCGGCGTCGGCTTCCGGCAATCGCTCGGACGACTCGGGAAGACGCTCGGGCGCATCCGCGAACACCCGAACCTGTGGCTGTTCCTGCTCGCCTACTGGCTCTACATCGACGGCGTCGCGACGATCATCCGCATGGCCGTCGACTACGGGCTCTCGATCGGTCTGCCCGCCGACAGTCTCATCAAGGCGCTGTTGATCGTCCAGTTCGTCGGCTTTCCCGCGACTCTCGTCTTCGGCTGGCTCGGCACGCGCATCGGCGCGAAGCGCGGGCTGTGGATCGGGCTCTGGGTCTACGTCCTGGCGACCGTCGCCGCGACGTTCATGGACAGCGCGCTCGAGTTCTACGCGCTCGCGGTCGTGCTCGGTCTCGTGCAGGGCGGCGTGCAGTCGCTGAGCCGCTCCCTGTTCAGCCGCCTCATTCCGCCCGAACGCGACGGCGAATTCTTCGGCTTCCTGAACATGCTCGGCAAGGCGGCCGCTGTGATCGGCCCCGTGCTGGTCGGGATCGTCGCGGCGACGAGCGGCAGCTCCCGGCTCGGCCTCCTGTCGATCATCGCGCTGTTCCTCGCCGGCATGCTCGTGCTGCGGCGAGTGGAGGAACCGCTCGACTGAGCGGCGTCCGGACGCCGGGCGAGAGGCATCCCCGGTGCGAAGGGCCGCCCGGGAGCAGCGGCTATACTTCGCGCCCGCCCGCCCGGCGCCCGTCCTCCTCCCCGCGATGCTGAAGATCCCCGGACTGCTGCTGCTCGTCTGCGCCTACGTCCTGCTCGTGCCGGGGCTGACGGAGCCGATGCTGTCCGTCTCGGGCACGGTGGAGAAGGCCGAGCTGGTCGAGATCGGGCGCGAGATGCTGAAGGAGAGCGACAGCCTGCCGGGCTTTCTCGCCGATCTCGCCGACCGCGTCGTGGACGGCATCGATGCGCGCGGCACGGTGTCCGCGTTCGACAAGACGCGCAGCATCGTCGAGACCGCCGCGGAACTCCGCGCCAACGGCCACCTGCCGGTGGCCCTGCTGATCGTGCTGTTCAGCGTGGTCGTGCCGCTGTTCAAGGCGCTGGTGCTGATCGCTGCCCTCCTGCCGGTGGCCGTCGGCTGGCGGCGGCGCCTGGCGGCGGTGGCGAACGCGAGCGGCAAGTGGTCGATGGCGGACGTCTTCGTCATCGCGATCTTCGTCGCCTTCCTCGCGGGCAACGGCATCCAGGAGAGCCGCGGTCTCGTCGACTTCGAGGCGAGCCTCGGGGAAGGCTTCTGGTACTTCCTCGCCTACTGTCTCCTGTCGGTTCTCGGCACACAGCTGCTCGTCGCGGCACTGCGCCGCGAGCTCGATACGGCTGACCCCGCCTCGACGCCGGCAGCACCGGATCCCGCTCCGAGCGGCGCACCGGCCGTCGCATCGACCGCCGGGCGGGCAACCGGGCCGGCCGCGCTTCGGGTCGCCCCTCACGCCTCTTCCACGGCGGCGTCGCCCGACCTGCCGCCTCCCGGCACCGGCGACCGGCCCGACGGACCGGACGGCGGCGGAGCGTGATCGACGAGCTCGCGTTCGCGTTCGACATCACCGGCCCCGTTCTCGTCCTGCTGGTACTCGGGCGCACGTTGCGCACCGTCGGGCTCGTCGACGATCACTTCGTCGCCCGCGCCAACGCGCTCGTCTTCAATGTCGCGCTGCCGGCGCTCCTGTTCTTCTCGCTCGCCGGACAACCGGTGGGCGACGCGTTCGATCCGACGCTGACGCTCGTCGGGCTCGGCGGCACGTTGCTGCTGATCGCGTTGCTGGTGCTCGTCGGGCGGCTTCTGCCGAGAGATCAGCGCGGGGTGTTCGTGCAGGGGAGCTACCGGGGCAATCTCGCGATCCTCGGGGTCGCCCTCGCCGTCGCGACCTACGGATCGAAGGTGCTGCCTCTCGTCGCGCTCTACATCGCCATCGTCACGACCGTCTACAACGTCGTCGCCGTGTGGGTGCTCGAGTCGAGCGGTGCGCTCCGTCAGATCGGGAGAAATCCGATCATCCTGGGCATCGCCGCGGGCTTCCTCGTCTCCCTCCTCGGGCTTCCGGTCCCGCTGGTGGCATCCCGCACCGGCGAGTACCTGTCGGGCATGGCGCTTCCGATCGCGCTGCTGTGCATCGGCGCGAATCTCGATTCGGGAAGCCTGCGCGCCCACGGCGGGACGATCGCGCTCGCGACGTTCTTCAAGCTCGTCGTCTCGCCGCTGCTCCTGGTCGGTCTCGGGCTCGCCGCCGGTCTCGACGGCGAACGGCTCGGCGTGCTGTTCTTCCTGGCCGCGTCACCGACGGCGTCGGCGAGCTACATCATGGCGCGCCAGATGACATCGCACGGAGCGCTCGCCGCCGAGATCATCGCCGTCACGACCGCGCTGGGCGTGATCAGCTACACGGCAGGCCTGGCCCTCCTGCGCGCGACCGGTCTGGTCTGAGCGCGGCCTCGCGTGGCGATCGGCGCACGCGATCGATGTCCCGGGTCCGCCGACGGCGGAAGGACCGTTCAGCCGCCGGGCACGACGGCGAACTCGACGCGTGTCCACGGCGAGCGCCCGTGACGGTTCGTCGCCCGCACGCGCCATGCGTGACTCTCGCCATCGGGCAGGATCACGGTGCGCGAGAGCGTGCAGCGCTCGGGTTCCTGACAGACGGTCGCGACCGGCAGTTCGCGCACCTCGCCGACGACCGCGCCCGAGGTACGGTCGAACAGGTGAAAGTCGTAGGCCGTCGCGCCGTCGACGGGCGTCCAGGTGAACGTCGCGACCGCGTCGCGCACGAGCGTACCGCCGGCGGGCTCGAGCGGCACGGGGGTCGTCGGAGCACGGGAGCGCGCCGGACCGGTGTCCGCATCGCCGACCATGGAAAATATCGAGCGCGTCCACCCCGACTTGCCGGCGACGTTGCCGGCACGGACGCGCCAGGCGTGACCGTCGATCTCGGACAAGGTGATCGGCAGCGTCACCGCACACTCGTCGGCATCGCATGCCGTGCGGGCGTCGAGCGCGGACCGGTCGTGACGCATGATGTCCCCGCTCTCTCGATCGAAGACATGGAAGTCGTAGTGGGTGGCTCGCTCGGCAGGCGTCCACGAGAAGCGCACCGGAGCGCCGGCCACCAGCTCGGCCCCGACGCCGGGTGCGATCGCGGCGGGCATGCCGGGCGGGGTATCGTGCCATTCGGGGGTCGCGCAACCGACCGCGCCCGTACACGCCAGCATCAGCAACCTTGCCCAGACCGTCATAGTCCTCACCCCCGTATCCGCATCGAGGAAACCATGATACGAGAAGCGCCCGGGAGCCGCGGATCGGTCACGATGCGCGACGCCACGGGAACGTCGCCGCGCCCCGACCGGATGTCGACCCGTTCACGAACAGGTGCTGCGCACCGTCACGATGACGCCGCGACGAGAGCCCGCCGACGGTGGCGGACATCGAGATTTCCGCACGAGACGCCGCTAACCGTCGATTCCACCGTCGACTGCCGCTGACCCGCCGATGTACACCGCTTCCTCGACCGCCCCTCGTTCGCACGTCGCCGCTCGCGCGCCCGCACGAATGCTGCCGACACTTGCCCTGAGCGCCGTCCTGACCGTCACCCTGGCCGCCTGCGGCGCCGGCTCGCTTCCCGCGGACGGCGATCGCAAGGGGTCGGTCGACGGCACGACGCCGATCGCCGCGACGCCGGACGCTCCGGCGGCGGGCTCCGCGACACCGGTCGTTCCGACGCCGGACACCACGACCGACGCCCCGGCGGCGGGCTCCTCGACACCGATCGTTCCGACACCGGACGCCACGACGGACACCCCGGCGACAGATGTCCCGGCGACGGACACTCCGGCGCCGGACACCCCGACACCGAACGGCCCGATGCCGAGCTCGCCGGACATCGATCCGCACGGCGGCGAGGAGGCCGAAGCCGGCACGCGCACGGAGGCCGGAGCTGGCGCCAGCGCCGATGCCGACATCGGGGGAGGCGTCGCGGCCGCTCCGGTCGGCTGCGACGCGCCATCGGCCGAGATACAGGCTCGCGCGCTCGAGCTGATCAACGCGGCACGCGCCGAGGCGCGCGCGTGCGGCGAACGCGGCGACTTCGAGGCCGCCGGCACGCTCGGCTGGGATTCGCGGCTCGAGGCGGCCGCGCGGACCCACTCCACGGACATGGCGGCGACCGGCAATTTCGATCACACCGGCACCGACGGCAGCTCCGCGGGCGACCGGATCGAACGCAGCGGCTACCAGTGGGGTGAGTACGCGGAGAACATCGCCGCCGGGCAGACGAGTCTCGAGGCGACCGTGGCCGGCTGGCTGGACAGCCCCGGACACTGCCGGAACCTGATGGCGCCGGGCGTCAGCGACGTCGCGGTGGCCTGCGTCTCGAACGAGGATGCCCGCTTCCGGCGCTACTGGACCAACGTGCTGGCGCGTCCGTTCGAGAGCAGGGAACGCCCCTGACCCGACGGCACGGCTCGAGGCGGCGACTCGAGCGCCCGGTCCGAACGCCCGATCCGGGCACGCGATCCGGGCACGCGACCCGGGCGGCCCGTCAGACGGTGGCTCCGTCCTCTCGCGAGCGCATCCTGCCCGGGTGCTGGACTCGGCCACCCTGCGGCCCGACACTTGCCCGCATGTGGATCTTCCTCGCCGCCGTCTTCTTCCTGCTGATCACGCCGGGACCGGGCGTGCTGTCCACCGCGGGTGTCGGGGCGGCCTACGGTCGCAAGGCCGGTCACCGCTACGTGGCCGGCCTTTGTCTGGGTACCAATATCGTCGCGCTCGCGGTCGTGACCGGCGTCGCCGCCCTCGTGCTCGCCCAGCCGCTCCTCCGGACGGTACTGCTGCTGGCCTCGGTCGGCTACCTGCTGTGGCTCGCGCTGCGCATCGCCTTCGCCGGCAACGGCATCGCGTTCATCGGCAGCGACTCCGCCCCCGGTTTCGGCGACGGGCTCGCCCTGCAGGCGATCAACCCGAAGGCCTACGTGGTCAACACCACACTATTCACCGGGTTCGCGTTCGAGGGCATGTCGCTGCCCGTCGAGACCGTCTGGAAGTTCGTCATCATCAACGCCGTCTGGATACCGATCCACCTCGCCTGGCTCGCCGCCGGCATCACGCTCGAACGCCTGCAGCTCTCGCCGCGGCACCAGCGCCTCGTCAACACGGGCATGGCGCTCGCGCTCGTCACGGTGGTCGCGCTCGCGCTGATCGGCAGCGGCATGACGCCCTGACGCCGATCCATCGTGCAGGAGCGTGGACACGGTGGAACGCGACTCCTAGTATTGCCCGGGATTCCGAGGAAGATACCCATGCACCTGTCGTTCGCCCGCTCGCCCACCGTCCGCCCGCTCGCGGCTCTCGCGCTCGGGCTCGTCGCGCTCGTGGCCGGCTGCGGCCCCGCCGACCCGCAGCTCGCGATGTGCCAGAAGCTCGCGAACGGATTCGTCGACGACATCGCCGGCTGGGAACGCACCGAGCAGAACGACTCCACCCGCGCACGCGACATCGACATCGCCTACTCGACCGAGTCCGACGGCAGCGGCTCGATCGAGTGCCGCTACCCGATCAGCCGGCAGGACGGGGCGGTCGCGACCGCCCCCGATCAGGTCATCCTGAACGGGCGCCGGATCGGCACGCGCGAGCTTCTGACAGTGGGCACCAGGGCCTCCGGCGAGCTGATCACCGAGACCGCCGGCGCGACGGCGGAGCGCGGCCGCGAGCTGGCCGGCGAAGCCGGCGAGAAGGCGCGCGAGCTCGCCGACACGGTCCGCGAAGGGACGGTCAAGGGTGCCAAGGCGCTGCAGGAGAAGCTCGAGAACTGAGTCACCGCCGAGACCGCGCACGGCCCGGCACGCGAGGAGATGTCCGACGAAGATGGCGGCCCCGGCGAGGGCGACGCGCCGGACGGTGACGACCGGCCGAGCTGGACGACGCTCGCGTCGCGCACCGTCTACGACAATGCCTGGATCGAGGTCACCCACCGCGACGTCGTCGCGCCGACCGGCCACCCCGGCATCTACGGGGTCGTGCACTTCAAGCAGCGCGCCATCGGCGTCGTGCCGCTCGACGACGAGGGCTGCACCTGGCTCGTGGGCCAGTGGCGTTACACGCTCGACGCGTGGAGCTGGGAGATCCCCGAGGGCGGCGCCCCACCGGGCGAGGCGCCTCTCGACGCCGCCCGGCGCGAGCTCGCCGAGGAGACCGGGCTCGTCGCCGCGCGCTGGACACCGCTGCTGGAGCTGCACACGTCGAACTCGGTCACCGACGAGCGCGCCGTCGTCTGGCTCGCGCGCGAGCTGACGCGAGGAACGCCCGCTCCGGACGAGACCGAGCACCTCGCCCTCCGTCGCCTGCCGCTCGACGAAGCGGTCGAGATGGTGCTCGACGGCCGCATCACCGACGCGCTCGCGATGGCCGCCCTGCTGAAGGTGCACGTGCTGCGCGAGCGCGGCGAGATGCCCGCTTGAGCCGCCTCGGCGAACCGACGCCTTGAGTCCCGCGCTCGGGTTTCGTCTCGCGGGCTGGACGACGGTGTGGCTGACGCTGCTCGCCCCGCCGCTCGCGCTCGTCGCGTGGCTCGCCGGCCACCCGGCGCTGCCCGCCGTCGCGCTCGGCGCGGTCGCCGCGCCGTTCGTGTTCGCGCGCCTGATGCGCACGCTCCGTGGCGAGCGCACGCGAGCGCGCCATCGCTGGATGCTCGCGCTCGGCCTCGGTGCCGTGTTGCTGCCCGTCGTCGTCGGCGGCGCGCTGCTCGCGCTCGTGCTGCCGATCGGGACGCGCGCGCTCGGTCTCGGGGCGCTCGCGTCGTGGATCGTGCTCGCGCTGCACGCCCGGCACCGCGCCGAGCGTATCGACGACGTGTCGCTCGAGCTCGCGCTGCCCGGTCTCGCGCGCGCCGTCCGCCTCGTGCAGCTGAGCGACGTGCACGTCGGCTCGCGTGACGGCGCCTTCCTCGAACGCGTCGTCGAGCAGGCACGGGCACACGCTCCCGAGCTCGTCGTCATCACCGGCGACCTGCTGGACGAGAGCCGGGTCGGCGTCACCGATCTCGCGGCGCTCGCGCGCTTCGAGTGCCCGGTGTACCTGGCGATCGGCAACCACGAGCGCTACGTCGATCTGGACGCCGCGCTCGCCGCGATCCGTCGTCACGGCGTGCGCGTGCTGCGCGACGAGGCCGTCGAGCACGGCCCGCTCCGGCTGATCGGCATCGACGACCGCGATCGTCCGGATGCGCTGCCGGGCGTGCTCGAACGCCTCGGCAGCGACCCCGCGAGCGTCGACGTGCTGCTCTACCATCGTCCCGACGGCTGGCAGGCGGCGCGCGCGCGGCGCATTCCGCTGACCCTGTCGGGACACACCCACGGCGGGCAGATCTGGCCGTTCGGGTTGCTGGTCAGACGCCAGTACCCCGACATGATCGGGCGATTCGAGCGCGACGGCACGACGTTGTACGTCTCCTCCGGCACCGGCACCTGGGGGCCGGCGCTGCGACTCGGCACGCGTTCGGAGATGACGGTGATCGACCTCGTGCCGGCAACGACGGGCGGGGCGACGGCGAACGGGGTGACGGTCGAGGCGGCGACGGTCGACGGGACGGCGCGCCGGACCGGCGAGTGATCGCGGCGCGAGCGACCCGCCTTCAGCCGTTCGCCGCGCGCCCGCCGCCGAGCACCGCCTCGAGCGCGTCGAGAAGGCGCGACATGTCCTCCTCGTCGGTGAAGTAGCCCGGCGACAGCCGCACCGTGCCGCCCGCGTCGGACGTGCCGGCATCGACGTGCACGAGCGGCGCGCATTGCAGGCCAGCGCGCGCGCAGACTCCGTGATCGGCGTCGAGCTCGTCGGCGACGCGCTCGACCGGAAGACCCGCCGTCGTGAAGCTGAGCGTCGCCACGCGGGCATCCGCCCGCGCGTCACCGAGCACGTGCACGCCCGGGTAGCCCCGGAGCGCCGTCTCGATACGCTCCAGATGACCCAGCTCGATCGCGTGCACGTGCTCGACGGCACGGCGACACGGCACCGCGTGCCCGATGTCGTCGCCCACCTTCACGACCACGTCTCCGTCAGGCCTCTCGCCCGCCTTCCCGCTCGACTCGTCGCCCACCGTCCCGTCCGCGTCTCCGCCCGCCTCGGCGATCAGCCGCGTGCCGAGCGCGGCGAACCAGCGCTGCGCCGCGTGCAGTCCGGCGATGCCCGGCACCGACACGGTGCCTGCCTCGAGCCGGTGCGGATACGCCTCGGGCTGGTAGGTCGAGATCGAATCGACTCCGGTACCGCCGAAACGTGTCGGACGGAGCGTCACGCCCTCGGCGACGATCAGCCCGCCGATGCCCATCGGGCCGAACAGCCCCTTGTGGCCGGGAAAGGTCAGCACGCCGATGCCGAGCGCGTCGATGTCGATCGGCAGGACGCCCGCGGTCTGCGCGGCGTCGACGACGAGCGTCAGTCCGGCCCCGCGCGCGATCTCGGCGACCTCGGCGAGCGGCTGCACGGTACCGATGACGTTCGAGGCGTGGTTCAGCACGATCGCCCGCGTGTCCGGGCGCACGGCGCGGGCGATGTCGTCGGCCCGCACGTAGCCGTCGGCATGCGGCGCCACGCGCGTGACCGCGATGCCCGCGTCGCGCTCGAGATGGCTGGTCGTCCTGAGCACCGCGTTGTGCTCGAGCCGTGTCGTGACGAGATGGTCCCCGCGAACCAGAAGGCCACCGATCGCCTGGTTCAGCGCGTCCGTACCGTTCTGCGCGAACACCACGCGCGACGGAGGGCCGCCGAACCCGAAGAATCGGGCGAGCAACGCGCGCGTCTCGATGACCATCTCCTCGGCCTCGACGGCGAGGGTGTGGCCGCCGCGACCGGGGTTGACGCCGTGAGAGCGGAAGAAAGCGTCCATGAACGCGTAGACCGGCTCGGGCTTGGGCCAGGTCGTCGCCGCGTTGTCGAAGTAGACGTTCTCCTTCAACGCTTCGCGCCGCCGAGCGGCAGGTTCTCCCAACCGTCGGTATCGTCGCCGGTCACGTCGAAGTCCTTGTCGAAGCGATCGGCCGGCAGCTCGTCGTGAACGTCGCGGTCGCGCCCGGTGCCGGCGATCCAGTCCTCGGGCGTCAGCACCTGGGTGGCGTCCCGGTCGAACTCGTCCGGTGCGTCGTCGAGCGACGAGTCACCGAGATCGATGTCGGCGGTGGCCTCGGCGTCGAGCTCGCCGCCGATGTCGTCGAGGGTGGCGCTCTCCCAGCCCTCTTCCTCGTCCGGACGGTCCGTCCGCGCGGCCGGGTCGTCCGCCAGGTCATGCGCGGTCTCGCCACTCGACCCGCGCCACCCGCTTCGGCCGTACACCGACTTCGTGCCGGCAACGCCACCCGGGGGCTCACCGCCAGACGACACGTGCCATGGCTCGCCCGCCATCGCCCCGCCGCCGGCCGCGGCGAACGGCACCAGGGCCGACGCCGCGCCCGGCGCGGCATGCCCGAGCGCCGGCCCCGCGCTCCGGACCGTGGCGGGGCCGTGTCCGGGCCCGAACGGATCGACGCCGTCCGGTGCCGCCGCCCCGAACTCGCCATCGCGCTCGTCCGTCTCCTCGCTCGAGACGAGGTTGACCTGGCGGAGCATGCTGATCGGCAACGCGACGAACAGGACCCAGTAGAGCTCGCGCGTGACGAGAAAACGTGCCTCGGAGAAGTTGCCGATGAGGAACGCGACGACGAAGGCGAGCACGAACAGCGTGCCCACCTGTTGACGCTGGTACTGGCAGTAGACGATCTCCACCATCTGCTGGGCGACCATCAGCAGCGCGATCAGCGCGAGCGGCAGGCCGATCTCGGAGGCCACCTGCAGGAAGCCGTTGTGGGCGTGATGGACGACCCAGGTGAAGTCCGTGAGACTCTGCTGGATCCACAGTGTCTCGTCCGTCGGGAACCACAGCGCCCCGTAACCGTAGCCGCCGAGCGGGCGCGCCATGACGAGTTTCCAGGTCTGGCTCCAGACCTCGCCGCGACCGGTCAGGTCGTCGCTGCGGCCGACCAGCTCGGCGGTGTCGATGTTGGCCGCGGCGAAGCCGACGAGCGCCGCGAACAGCACCGCGAGCACCGCCATGCGCACGAAGCCCAGCTGGAAGCGGTTGGCGATGAACAGGTAGGTCGACAGCGCACCGCCGACGAGCATCGCGAGCAGCGAGGTCGCCGAGTGGCTGAACGCGAGCAGAGCGAGACAGACACCCGCCATCAGATAGCAGAGCAACCGCAGCGGCACCGATCGCGTCGAGTCGCTCAGCGCGACGTAGAGCAGCACGCCCGTCGCCGCCCAGAACCCCAGATGGTTCTTCGAGTTCATGACGCCGCTCCAGACGAGCTGGCCCTCGTAGGCGATGATGCCGAGCTCGGGCAGCGCGAGTGCGGCGGCCACGCTCGCCAGCATGATGCCGCCGAGCACGACGCCGAGCACACGCAGCATCGTCAGGAGCGGCACCGTGAACCCGAAGTAGATACCGAGCAGCGAGCCGCCGAGCATGTGCACGACGCGCTCCGCCGAGACGCGCGAATCGACCGACCAGGCGACCGACAGCACCGCGCCGATCAGCAGCAGCACGAACAGGATGCGGTAGCGCACGAGCCACGAGATCCAGTTGACCCCCTGCCCGAACATCAGCCCCAGGAAGGCGAGCGCGTAGAGCCCCGTCCACACGAACGTGGCCAGGCCCGCCAGCGCGGGCGCGAACTGCCCGGCGAGCGTCGTCGCGACCGTCGTGCCGAACAGGATCGTCACGACGAGGATCGACAGCGCCGCGAGCGAGCCACGCGTGACCACCGTCGGCTGGGTGTACGTGGCTACGCGCACGTTCCGACTCGGAGGCAGGCGGCGTGGAGGATGGGGCAGTGCATCTCGCTCATGATAGTCCTTGCGCCATCGGGACGCTCCCGTCACGAAAGCGGCACGCAAGACCCCAGACTCACCCCGCCGTGCCGAAACGCGCACTCCGTCGCGACTTCCCGGGCTCGATGTCGATCGCGACGCGTTCGCGGTAGCCGAGGGATTCGTGCAGATGCGCGGTGCCGACCCTCCCGGCGGCGGCCAGATCGGCGATCGTGCGGGCCACGGCGAGCGAGCGGTGGACCGTCCGGAGCGAGAGCCCGAGACGGGCGGCGGCGCCCTCGAGCAGCGTCCGGCCCGCCGCGTCGACCCGGCAGTGCCGGCCGAGCTCGCCGGGCGGCAGACGGGCATTGGCGCCCCCCTGGCGCACGACCTGCCGGGCGCGTGCCGCCACGACGCGCTCCCGCACGACGGCGCTGCTCTCGCGCGCGGCGACGACACTTCGCGGGCCACCGTCGGGCGACAGGAAGTCGAGCGCCCGGCCGTCGACCGGCTCGCGCCGCACGCCGACGTGCAGGTCGACCCGGTCGAGGAACGGCGCCGACAGGCGGGCGCGGTAGCCGAGCACGGTGTCGGGGGAGCAGCGGCAGCGGCTCGATCCGTCGCCGTGGTACCCGCACGGGCACGGGTTCATCGCGGCGACGAGCTGGAAGCGCGCCGGGAAGTTCACCTGATGGGCACCGCGTGCGAGGTCGATGCGACCGCTCTCCATCGGCTCGCGCAACACTTCGAGGACGGCACGGCGGAACTCGGTCAGCTCGTCGAGGAAGAGCACGCCGTTGTGGGCCAGGGAGATCTCGCCGGGCCGCGGAGGAGCGCCACTGTGGGGTTTCACATTTACTGAGACTCACTGTACACTGATTCAGTGCTTTAGCGCCGTTTCGTACCGAAATAGATGCGAGCGAGAGGCAAAATAAGCGAGACTGGATCGAAATGAGCACAAATAGCTGCGACTACGTTCCGCCTCATCAGATCCGGGAGATCCGCCCGACCCGTCGCAGCGTCTCCGGCCAGTTCGCGTTCCGCGGTCGCGTCATGGTCCCCTTCGAGTCAACCCTTGAGCGCGACTTCCTGCTCCGCGCCGAGTTCTTCGAGAACGTCACCGAGGTGATCGCGCAGCCCGTCGAGGTGTCGTTCACGAACCCGGACGCACGCTCGTACACCTACACCCCCGACTACCTCGTCTACCGCCGCGACGCGTGCCCCGAACTCGTCGAGGTGAAGCCTGCCGCCCAATGGCGGCAGCACGCGCGCGCCTGGTTCCCGAAGTGGAAGGCGGCGCGGCGCCACGCGAAGGCCCGCGGCTGGACGTTCCGCCTCCATGACGAGTCGCGTATCCGCGACCGCGCGCTCGAGAACATCCGCTTCCTCCAGCGCTACGGCCGGATTCACTTCCCTGAGGACGCCGCCCTCGCCCGGCTCGTCGCCGCCGTCGCGTCCGTGGGCGTGCGTCGCCTCGACGACGTGCTCGCCGCCGAGACCGACGCCGATGAACGTCGCCGGACGACAGCACGCCTCTGGCATCTCGTCGCCGTTCGGCGGCTCGACTGCGACGTCACGGGCGTGCTCGGCGGCGCCACCGAACTGAGGGTCACCGATGATGGATAAGGACAGCGATAACGCGGTTGCGGATGACGGGATCTCCCCGCAACGCGAACGCATCGATCTATCGGTCGGTGCGCTCGTGCAGCGTGAGGGCACGATCTATCGGATCGCCGAGACGCTCGATTTTCAGTCGCTCGTCGGCATCGAGGTCGAGTCAGGACGGGCGACGCCGCTACGGATCGCGGACCTGTCTCCCGTCGCGCTCGACGGCGACGAGGCGCACGAAGCCTCGCGTGGGGATCTTGCCGGCATCGCCGACAAGAATTGGCAGAAGGCGATGGAGCGTTACCGCGCGATCGAGCCCTTCGCCGGCGACGTCCTCGCCCGTCGTGAAGACGTCGCTGCCCGTGCCACCGAGATCGGTGTCAGCACCGCGACGCTGTACCGGTGGATCAAGCGCTACCGCAGCCGCCGGCTCGTCACGGACCTGGTCAACGAGCGGCGCGGCTGGAAAGCCGGGGTGAGCCGTCTCGCGCCCGAGGCCGATGCCGTCATCGAAGAGGTGATCGAGACCTTCTACCTGAGGGATCAGCGCTCGACGCTGCAGAAGGCGGCGACCGAGGTGAAGCGTCTCTGTTACGCACGCGGCATCGAGTCGCCGAGCGCGGGCACGGTGCGCCGCCGCATCAAGCGTATCGACGAGAAGCGGCGGCTACGGGGGCGCGGGCAGAAGGAGCTCGCGAAGAACCGCTTCCGTCCCGCCGCCGGTCACTTCCCGAACGCGGACTTCCCGCTCGCCGTTATCCAGATCGATCACACGCCGGCGGACATCATCTTGGTCGACGACACGCACCGGAAGCCCATCGGGCGGCCGTGGATCACGCTCGCGATGGACATCTACTCGCGCATGGTCACCGGCTACTACCTCTCGTTCGACGCGCCGTCGGCGACCTCGGTCGGGCTCTGCGTCGCGCACTCGGTGCTCCCGAAGGAGGAGTGGTTGACGCTGCACGGGGTCGAGGCCGACTGGCCCGTCTGGGGCTTCCCAAAGACGGTCCATGTGGACAACGGCGCGGACTTCCGCTCGGGCACCTTCGAGCGCTCGTGCCTCCAGTACGGGATCAATCTCGAGTTCCGCCCGGTCAGGGACCCGCGCTACGGCGGGCACATCGAGCGCATCCTCGGCACGTTCCTGAAAGAGATCCACGACCTACCCGGCACCACGTTCTCCTCGGTCGCCGAGAAGGGCGAGTACGACGCCGAGAAGCACGCCGCGCTCACGCTCGCCGAGTTCGAAGAATGGTTCGTTGCGCAGATCACCAAGGTCTATCACCGGAGGAAGCACCGGAAGCTCGGCATGACGCCGGCTCGCCAGTGGGAGATCGGGGTCTTCGGCAACACCGAAGTCGACGGCATCGGCATGGCGCCGAAGCCGGCCGACCGCCAGAGCGTCCTGCTCGACTTCCTGCCGTTCTTCGAGCGGACGGTGCAGCAGAACGGCGTCACGATCGATGATCGCCCCTACTACGACGCGCCCCTCCAGCACTGGATCGGTGCGACCGACCCGGAGTCGGGGGAGAAACGGAAGTTCATCTTCCGCCGCGACCCTCGCGACATCAGCAGCGTGTGGTTCTTCGATCCGGACCTGGAGCAATACTTCAAGATCCCCTTCGCCGAGCGGGAGCTGCCGTCGATCAGCCTCTGGGAGTACCGCCAGGTCAGGGAGCGACTCACCGCCGAGGGGCGGAAGAGCGTCAACGAGATCGAGCTTCTGCACGCGATCACCGAGCAGCGCACCCGGGTCGACGAGTCGAAGGCTAAGACCAAGCGTGCCCGGCGCCAGGCCCAGCGCCGTGTCGAGCACGAGAAGAAGGCACCGCACCTCCAGGTCGTGCCCGAGCCGGAAAGGACACCCGCGGCGGCCGCGCCGCTCGATGATCTACTCGACGAGGACGTCGAGGACTTTGGAGACTTCGCATGAGCCACTTCCAGCACGTCCACGAGAGCTACCGCCACGTAATGGCGCTCGGCGAGCGCGAGCGCGTCGACTTCCTCGAGACCCAGCGCTGGATCGGCTACCCGGTCGCTGCCCGTATCCTCGATCGCCTCGAGCGCCTTCTCCGCCAGCCCAAGCGGACCCGGATGCAGAGCCTGCTGATCGTCGGCGAGTCTAACAACGGCAAGACCACGCTCATCGAACGCTTTCTCGAGACCGCGGGCCAACCGTCCGTCGACGAGAACAACGACCCGGTGAAGCCCGTCCTGCTCGTCGAGTCGCCACCGGGCGCCGACGAGAAGGGTCTGTACCTCTCGATCCTCGATCGCTTCCACGCCCCGCACCGCGCGAGCGATCCGGTCTCGAAGCTCCGCTACCAAGTCCTCCACCTCTGCCGCGCCTGCCACGTCCGGATGCTGGTCGTCGACGAGTTCCACTCTCTCGTCTCCGGCACCGGCAGCAAGCAGCGCGAGGTGATGAACGTGATCAAGTTCCTCTGCAACGAGCTGGCGGTCCCGATCGTCGGCGCCGGCACGCGCGAGGCCGTGCGCGCACTTCATCACGACCCCCAACACGCGAGCCGCTTCGACGTCATGGAGCTCCCGCTCTGGACGCTCGACAAGGACTTCCAGCGCATGCTCGCGAGCATCGAGAAAACGTTGCCGCTGAAGAACCCCTCGAAGCTCTCCCAGCCCGCCCTTGCACGCCCCCTGCACTACATCTCACAGGGCAACCTCGGGAACCTCCTGCGCCTCCTCAACGAGTGCGCGACCGAGGCCATCGAGAGCGGCTCGGAGGCCATCGACCAGAAGATCATCGAGAACAACAAATGGGTACGCCCCACCGCTGGCATCCGGGAACGGATCGGCTGAGAGGGCGCTGGACGCTCTCGACCCCGCTCCTTCCCGACGAGATCGCC